>JAABUH010000099.1_pt1 | contig 125950 bp, 126 predicted proteins | sample 5559121 | NCBI WGS metagenome assembly JAABUH01 (sample SAMN10711871, study PRJNA513364) | rock metagenome | isolation source: Antarctica rocks | place: Antarctica: Victoria Land, Battleship Promontory nord | collected 2015-12-28
ATCTTGCGGCCCATAGCCGGCCAAGTTGGGTGGTGCAGGGCCTCGTCCACGGTTGCCCGCGCCATCTGCTCCCCAGACCATTCCCAGAACGGGCCGCCCGAAGCGGTCAGCCAAAGCCGCTCGACATGCTCCGGCTTCTGCCCTTGCAGGCATTGAAAGATCGCCGAATGCTCGCTATCAATCGGCAGAATCCGCGCCCCGCTCTTCCGTGCCGCCGCCGTCACGATCTCGCCGGCCGCCACCAGCACTTCCTTCGTCGCCAGGGCCACGTCCTTGCCCGCTTCCAGCGCGGTCAGCGTTGCTTCGAGACCGACCGCACCCATGACCGAGACGACCACGATGTCCGCGTCTGGCAGCCTCGCCAGCCGCACCAGATCGGCCTGCGCTCCCCATTCCAGTCCGTCTTCCCTGACGCCGAATTCATGCGCTTGTTCCCGCAGCAGGCCCTCGTTGCGGAAGGCGGACAGGCCGACGACCCGAAGGCGGTCCGGCAGGCGGCGAACCACGTCCAGAGTCTGCGTCCCGATGCTGCCCGTCGCGCCCAAAACGACAATACGTTTCACGGCACAACCGCGCCGAACTTGCGCGTGCGCCGCTGATAGTCTTCCAGAGCGTCGGTGAAGAGTGCGGGCGTGAAATCCGGCCACAGCGTGGGCGTGACCCAGATTTCGGAATAGGCAATGCCCCAGAGCAGAAAATTTGAGATACGCATCTCACCAGCCGTGCGGATCAGCAGGTCCGGGTCGGGCAGATCGGGGGCATACATATGGGCCGACAGCATCTCTTCGGAGACCTCCGTAGGGTCTACCTCGCCGCGCCGGACTGCTTCGGCGATCCGGCGGGCGGCGTCGGCAATCTCCGCCCTGCCTCCATAGTTGATCGCCAGGTTGAACGTCAGACCCGTAAAACCGGCCGTGCGCCGCACAGCACTATCAAATGTCTCGCGCAGCGAGTCCGGCAGGTCCCCTAAACGCCCTGAGACGTGGATGCGGACATGGTTCTGGACCAGATCTTCGACTTCGGCCTGCATGGCGGCCTGCATCAAATGCATTAGACCGCCGACCTCGGCCTCGGGCCGCCGCCAGTTCTCGGTCGAAAAGCCAAAGACTGTCAGGTGCTGCACCCCCAGCGCGTCGGCGGTGGAGACAATTTCTTTGAGAGCGCGGTAGCCCTGCCAGTGCCCAAAAAGACGATCCTGCCCCTTGGCGTTTGCCCAGCGGCCATTCCCATCCATGATGATGGCGACATGCGCGGGGAGGCGGGCCGAGTCAAGGCGTGCCTTCAAGGCTTTGATGCCATGATTTTCGCTGCGGCTGGGGGCCTGCTTTGAAAGGATACTGTTCATCGGATGACCGCTCCGTCAGACCTCAAGCAGCTCGGCTTCTTTGGCTTTGGTGATCCGGTCAATCTCGATGATATACCGATCCGTTAGCTTTTGCAGGCCGTCTTGGGCGCGCTTCAGGTCATCTTCCGAAACTTCGCTCTTTTTGACTAATGCCTTGCCCTGGTCGTTGGCGTTCTGGCGGATCTTGCGGACGGAGACTTTGCCTTCCTCAGCCTTGCGGCCCAGTACCTTGACGAACTCCTTGCGCCGCTCCTCGGTCAGCGGCGGGATGGTCAGCCGGATCGCCGCCCCGTCGTTGACTGGGTTGATGTTAATGTCTGAGTTCTTGATGGCCTTCTCGATCGCACCGACCAGATTGCGTTCGTAAGGTGCGATGAGAAGCTGGCGGCTGTCGGGGACGCTGATATTGGCGATCTGGTTGAGCGGCGTCGGCGACCCATAATAGTCCACCGTGATGCCGTCCAAGAGGCTGGGGTTCGCCCGCCCGGTGCGGATGGTGGAAAAGTCGTGCTGGGTGGCGTCCACCGTCTTCTGCATCTTCTGCTCGGCATCTTTGGCGAGATCGGCTAGGCTCATTTCTTGTTGCTCCTGGTAAGTTTGCTCTGTTGCTGGACAGAGGGCGGCGTGATATAGACGGTTTCCATAGCCGAGCCACTCATAGCCAAGCCGTCTGCCAGAAGGGAAGGCTCATCCGGCTGAAGTTCATCTTCTCGTGCGACGATCTGTGCAAACGTAGTGCCGTTCTCGTCAGAGAACTCCACTTCATAGCCGCCATCAGGGTATACCTCAATGATATAGCCGAGATCCCCTGCGGAAGCTCCCTCTAATTGGTATTTGTTGGTTTTAAGCCTCACACGAATATAATTTTCCAACATGGTGGTGCTGCCTCCCTAGCGCGCGAAACCGCCAAAGGGGGTGTTCATGGTGATACTGCCGTCACTCTGAATCATCCAACCAGAGATTAGGAAACTCCTTTGATGACCACGGTTGCCTATACCATAGACTTCTATCTCGATGTTGATGCGTTGACCATACTCATCCAAACGCCCCAGTGAAAAACTGCCTTTAGCATACTTCTCAGCTACTTGCTGCTCGAACAGAGCGACTAAGTCGTCTGAGTGGCTTTGGTCATAGCCCAACGAGCGAAAAACATGATCTTTCCCGTGGGTTGCGCCTGGCTTGAAGATGTAGTCTCTGAACTTCTCAACAGGTGCGACACAGACTACCATGAGTTACGCATCTTTGGCGACGAGCGTTCCAATCCGGGCACCTTCGGCGACGCGCTGGATGTTGCCGGGGACGTTGATGTCGAAGACGACAATGGGCAGGTTGTTTTCCATGCAGAAGGCCATCGCGGTCAGGTCCATGACTTTGAGGCGGCGGTCAATGGCGTCGGCGTAGGCGATGCGGTCGAACTTGACGGCGTCCGGGTGCTGGCGCGGGTCTTTGTCGTAGACGCCGTCCGTGCCGTTCTTCGCCATCAGGATGGCCTCGGCGCGGACTTCGGACGCGCGCAGGGCGGCGGCGGTGTCGGTGGTGAAAAAGGGGTTACCCGTGCCGCCAGCCAGGATGACGACGCGGTCTTTTTCCAGATGGCGCAGGGCGCGGCGGTTGATGTACGGCTCGGCGACAGTCTGGATGTGGACGGCGGTCTGGACACGAGTGTCAATCCCCTGCTGCTCCAGCGAGTCCTGCAAGGCGAGGGCGTTGACGACTGTTCCCAGCATCCCGATGTGGTCCGCCGTGACGCGCTTCATTCCGGCCTTCTCGGCGAGCTGGCCACGCATGACGTTGCCGCCGCCGATGACGATGGCGGTCTGGACGCCGCTGCGCTGCAAGCCGGCGACTTCAGAGGCGATTTTGGCGACAGCCTGATAATCAATGACCCCGTGGCTGCCGTCCCCGGCAAAGGCTTCGCCGGAGAGCTTGAGCAGCACGCGGGACCACTTCATTTTGGAAGGGGAGGCGTCCGCCATAAGCTAAAACGCCTCGCCGATCTCAAACCGGACAAACCGCTTGATCTCGGCTTTGCCCTTGATGAGCTGCGCGACGGTCTGCTTCGGCTCACGGATGTAGGGCTGTTCCAGCAGGACCGCCTCCTTGTAGAAGGTGCCGACGCCGCCCTCGATGATCTTGTCCAGGATCTCCGCCGGCTTGCCCGCGTTCTTCGGGTCAGCCGCCGTGCGCGTCTTGACGATGTCGCGCTCCTCGGCCAGCTTCTCGGCAGGCACATCGCTCTTGCTGAGGAACTTGGGCTTGGCGGCGGCGATGTGCATGGCGACCTCGCGGGCCAGCGACTTAACCTCCATGCCCTCGCCAGTCAGCTCGACGAGGACGCCGATCTGGCCGCCCATGTGGATGTAGGCATCCACCGTCCCATCCTCGGTCTGGTAAGCCGCGAAGCGCTTGAAAATGATGTTCTCGCGCATCTTGGCGAAAACGTCCTGAATACGCAGCTTGGCGGGCTGGCCGGTTTCGGTGTGCGTTGCTTCCAGCAGTTCGTCTACTGAAGCCGCGCCGGGGTTCTCGGCGGCGTGCTTCGCCATGTCGCGGACCAGGGCGACGAACTCCTCATTCTTGGCGACGAAGTCGGTCTCCGAGTTGATCTCGACTAGGACGCCCAACTTGCTGTGCTCGCGGACGAGCGCTTCAACGACACCCTCCGCGCTGGTGCGGCCATCTTTGATCTCGCGCTTTGCGTTCCGTTCGCGGAACAAGCGGACTGCCGCTTCCATGTCTCCCTCGGCCTCGGTCAGAAGCTTCTTTGCTTCCATCATCCCGGCCTGTGTCTTGTCCCGCAATTCCTTGACCATTGCGGCGGTAATCTCTGCCATGTTCGTAAATCCTTACTGCTAAATGACCCCCGCCCCCGGCCCCTCCCCCGCGAGCGGGAGAGGGGAGCCAGAAGGAGGAGGGGCCGGGGGTGGGGGCTTTCTACTCCGTCCCCTGCACCGTCGTCTGCCCGGTCACGGCAGCGACCTCCTGAGCGGTCTCCGCCGGGTCGGTCATCGCTTCACCGCCCTCGGCGCCCGCCGTCCGGCGGGCCAGGCCGCTGGCGCTGCCCTCCGCCGTTATGCCGCTCGCTCCCAGACTCGGGTCCAGCACACCCGCCGGGACCTGAGCGCCGCCGGTGACGCGCTTTTCCAGGGCCTCCCACTGTGCGGCGACTACGGCGGCATCCTGGTCGTCGCCCATCTTCTGGGCTTCTTCCTCGGTGCCGACCACGGCCACATCCTGCCACTCGCCCTGCTTGATCTCGATGATCGCGTCGGCGATCTTGTTGGAGATCAGCTTGATCGCCCGGATGGCGTCGTCGTTGCCGGGGATGACGTAATCCACCTCGTCGGGGTCGCAGTTGGTGTCCACGATGGCGATGATGGGGATGCCCAGCTTGCGGGCCTCCTGCACGGCGATCTTTTCTTTCTTGAGGTCCACGATGAAGATCGCGTCCGGCATCCCATTCATGTCCTTCATGCCGCCCAGATAATTTTCCAGCCGGTCGCGCTCCTCGCGCAAGTCGGCGGCTTCCTTTTTAGGCAGAGACTCCAAAACGCCTTCGGCGTCCAGACGGTCCAGTTCGCGCAGGCGGGCGATGCGGGTCAGGATGGTGCGGTAGTTGGTCAGCATGCCGCCGAGCCAGCGGGAATTGACGTAGTAGGAACGCGACCGCTTGGCGGCCTCGGCGACCGCGTCCTGGGCCTGCTTCTTGGTGCCGACAAAGAGAATTTTGCCGTTGTTGGAGGCGACTTCCTGCACATACGCATACGCCTCATCGAACAACTTCAGCGTCTGGTGGAGGTCAATGATGTAGATGCCGTTGCGGCCGCCGTAGATGTAGCGCTTCATCTTCGGGTTCCAGCGGCGCGTCTGGTGGCCGAAGTGGACACCTGCTTCGAGCAGGTCCTTCATAGCGAGAACTGACAAATCGTAGCTCCTTCGTGTTGTGGTCGTCCCCGCCGTTCATCCACGGCTGCGACTCCTCGGGGAAGAGAGAGCACACGCGGCCCTGTCCCGGCGGGTGAGGATTTTCAAATTCCGTCGGAAGAGTATACCACAAACGGGCGGGCGGATTCAACCCGCATCCAGCCTCTATGCGCTCACTTCCGGCAACACGGCATCGTCCCCCATTGCTGCCGGCGCAGTCGGCCCACGCGCCTCGAAAATGGCCGCGTAGCGGCTGGGCTTCAGGAAGATCTTCTGGAATCGCCGCATCATCAGCCCGCCATGCACCCCGTCGGCATAGCGGTGGTCGAAGGTGAAGCTGATCGTGATGCACTCGGCCACCACCACTGCGCCATTACGCACGATCGGCATCGGACGGGGACGCCCGATGCCGACGATCAGCGGGCAGCGGCAGTACGGCGAGAGTGGTACGAGGGCGTTGTCAATGCCGAGAACGCCAAAGTTGCTGATCATCACCGAGCCGAACCGGTCATCAGGGATGCCGAACTTGGTCAACGAGACGTTCAGCGTGTAATGCGCGAAGTCTTCCAGGGCCATTGTCAGGCGTAGCAGCCAGACCGGCATCTTCGCCGTGATCGCGTTGATGCGTTGGGTTTCCACATCCTCGCCCCGCCGCAGCCGCCCGACCGCCGCTTCCGCGAGCCGGGCGACCTCGCCCAAACTGTGCCCCGGTACGTCCCGGACGACGAAGCCCGACAGGTCTTTCCCATTAGCCGTACTCAGCAGTGTCGTGATAAAAACGTCAGTCTGGGCGCGGCGGTAGAGGTTTCGAGCGCGCAGTAGGTGGTTCAGATCGGGATGTTCTTCCAGACAGTTCGCCACGACCTTGGCGACAAAGTAGGTGAGCGAGGGCCTTGTCTCGGAGGGATAGGCCTTCAAAAAGGCTTCGGCCTCCTCCACCGGCAGGTCCAGCCAGCTATAAGTGCTTGGGTCGCGCGGGTGTCGCCAGCTCGCGATCGCGATCTTGCGATAGGTCGTGAGCGCCTGTTTCTTGCCGAGGGGAATGTGGCTCATTGTAGTTTTCTCCGCCAGGGAGTGCCTAGCGCGAACGCGCCTTTGGTTTTGAGGTGAGCGACCAGGAACCGCTGCATCTCGCGCGGCGAGCCGGTCAGATAGATGTTGCCGTTGACCTCTTCGTATCGAATTGCGGATGGGTGCCGGGCCCGGAATTTGCGGAGCCATTCTTCAGAGAGAACGGCCAACTGGGGTGTGGGTTTGGTTCGGATCACTTGAAACAGTGAATGAACCGGCAGGAAGTGCCCGGCATAGAATGAGTTGCCTGGGAGGGACTTGGTTTCCGTCGGGAACAGGTCCAGGAACATCGTGCCCTGGACGCTGACAAGGCGAGCGACAAACTCGCCTTGTTTATGGTCCTCATCCACATAAACCATCCTGTAGTGGTTCTGTCCGGCCCGAGTGATACTCCAATATACTTGGGTGTTAGCAACGGTCCAATTGCCCAGGAGCGCGGGGTCGAACACCACATCCTTCCCCGAGTAGAGTGGATGCAGGGACAGGCATAAGCAGCCCGAAAGCAGGGCCGTCGGCAAGAGCAGTGCCGCAATCAGAAACAGTTTGAATCGTCGGATCATTGCGATCTCTTTCCCGCCGCTGCGCTATTCTCTATGTGACGCAGAGGCTTTGGCCGGGCCGTAAACGACCCGTCTGAGGGGTCTTCGGCCAACCGCCCTGCGGGCGGAAGAGTAAAGGCCCGCATTTGGTCTGCACCCACGGCGGGGCGCTCATTTCCAATCGCTTGCCAGAAACGAAAGTACCACGAACTTGGCCTCATCGGTGTCTACCGAGTCATGCGGGATGGCGGGGGCATTGTCCGGGCGGGCGTACCAGGCGTCGAACGGCGGCGTTTCATCCGGCCCGGCGTCCAACGCGAACACCGTTGGAATAAACATCGGGGCGGAGGGTCGCGCCCTCTTGATGTGCCTTGAGTTTGTGCTAAGTGCCTTGCTCTGTCTGTGAAATGCGTCACAGAACGAAGTGAAACAGGTAAAAGAGGCGCGGGCGGGGCCGCCCATGCAGCAGCGGAAACTCCAGGCCCAGCGAATTGCTCTCATCCAATCGGAGCGAAGGCGCGATGGACAGGCCGTGCAGCGTGAGTTGTCCGTCCAGGGAAAGGCGGTCCTGCGGCCCGAACGTCACGGCCTGGTACGCCAGCGCGGGGCTGACTCCTTCCTGCCCGCCGACCAGCAGCCCAATCTTGACCGTGGGGGCGTACAGGGAAGACGGCGGGACAAAGGGCGCAGGGTCCATGCCGAATCGGGACCGCAGGAACTTGATCCCGGCTGCCTCGATCTGCGTCTGTGCGAAGACCGCCCCGTAATGCCCCGTCGGGGTCCAGACGATGCGCGCGCCGCCCAGCGCTTCCGAGAGGTGATGCGCCTGCTTCGGCGAGATGAAGACGTCGTAGCGGCCGTTGAACAGCAGGGCGTTACGGGAGTCAAAGCCGTGCAGCCAGTTTGTCGGCTCGACCGGAGCCATGTCACGCTTGAGCGACTCGAAGGTGACGCCATGATAGAGCAAGGCTGGGTGCAGGCCGGACGTGATGAAGCTGTCGAACACAACGTCGGAGACGTCCGTGCCGCCGACGATGGTCACCAAGAACCGTGCCCGATGGTCCACGCCCGCAATCAGCGCGGCCAGCACGCCCCCCAGACTGATCCCCGTGATCCCCATGCGGCTGGGGTCAATATCGGGGCGGCGCGAGAGCCAGTCGAACGTCCGCCGCGCATCCAAAACCCCCTGCCGCAATGCGCCGACCATCTGGGGCACGTCCCCGGACAGCAGTTCGACGCCCTCGATCCGGGGGAGGGGTCGCCGGTTGTAGCTGTAGGGTTGGATGATGAGGAACGCGGCGATTCCCGCCTTCGCCAGATTGGCAGACAGCTTGAACTCGGTCGCCAGGGTCGTCGGCAGCCACTCGTGCTCGACGAGCATGACGGGGTGCGGGCCGGGCGTGTCGGGCAGGAACAGAAACCCCGTGACCGTGTTGTTGACCGGATATGGGGTTCTCACGGGACTGGGGAAGGTGATGCGGAGGGCGTGGAAGCCTGTCCCGGTCGCATACGGCGTCGAGAATGGCTCCTGCGTGACGACGAATGGCGCACGGGCGTCGTAATCGTAGAAGTGCGGATCAACCGCGACGGGCTGCGGCGCGGCACGCGCCGCCCCGGCGAGGGACAGCAGGGCGAGGAGCGGGATAAGCCCCCGGAAGAAACGCGCGGTGCGGCGCGGCGGAAAGACGTTTATCGGATGACTCCCAGCGGAGAGTGATTATGTTCAGTATACCCGCCGCTCGTCCGATTTCGAGCGCAGACAAAGACTTGACAGGCCCGCGCCGGGCGTGCTATACTATCCGGTCATCTTTCCAAAAGAACCAGATACAGCAGGGAGCGTGAAATAATTATGGCAAAAGTGTGTGACATCAGTGGGCGCCACGCCCAGGCGGGGCGGTGGACTCGCCACCCGCACTCCGGCTCGTGGGCGCACCGCGCCCCGCAGAAGGCCCGCCGGTTCCAGGTGAACCTCCAGAGCGTCACCATCCAGACGCCGAAAGGCAAGGTCAAGCTCAAGGTCGCCGCACGAATGCTGACCTCCAAGAACTTCCAGGCCATTGTTGCCGGCCAGAAGCAGCTTCCCGCGCATCTGTTGAAGTAAACCAAGTCAAAAAGAAAAGCGGGCGCGGGAGAAACCTCCCATGCCCGCTTTTTGTCGTCAGCATTAACGTACCGCATAGGCACGACGGAGGCGCACCTGAACGCCTTGCCAGTCAAGTTCTGAAAGCCGACCAATCACTCGCAAACCCGCTGGTAGCTCCATGTTGAATTAGGAGCGGAACGCGGAAGGCTGGCGTAAACCGGCGGCCACCCAATCTTGCAGAACGTAGTCCAGAGGCGTGATGGCAGCCGCCAGGTTCGTAGTCAAGAGCGCGACAATCGCGTCAGGGCGAAGCTGATGGTACAAACTGCTGGAAACGATGATGCCCGGACGACGTTTAGCCCCCTCCGCCCCGATGAAGTTGACAGTGACGACATCTCCTGGACTAAGCATCCTCTGCTTCTCCGAGAACGGCCTCAATGTATTGACGCCCGGAATGGCTCCATTCGCGTAGGTCTTGTTCGCTCCACTCGGTGCTGTCGTCTGTGTAGGAAGCAGTTAGGTCCGCGAGGATGAGCCGTGCCAGCGTTATCTGTTCAACAGCGGTGAGAGGCTTCACGATCTGTTCATAAATCTGCGGCACGACATGTGACGGTTTGGCAATCATGTGAACATCCTCCTGTTGAGCGTCATTATACCTAATCGTTGGGCGCAAACGGTCACCGGGCGGCCACTGCTGACGGCATCATTCGAGCCTGCTCCTTTGCCTGCTGCAAGCGCCGCTGGAACTCCTGCACGTCCAGGCGGCCCGTGATACGCAGGGGCTTGATCTCCTTGCCGGACGGGTCCAGAAGCACAATCGTCGGCAGGCTGCCGAAGCCATACTGCTTTTGCAGGGCGACGCTGACTGGGCTGCCCCACTGGGTCAGGTCAGCCCGCAGGGTCACGAAGTCGCGCGCCAGCGTGGGGGAGACGGCGGGATTGTCGAACACGTCATGCTCGATCTCCTTGCAGTTGACGCACCAGGCGGCGGTGAAGTCTATAATGATCGGCTTGCCCGTGCTCGCCGCCGCTGTGACCGCCTGCGGGCTGTACGCGGCCCATGTTTCCGTTCCGGGCGCGGGGGCCGCCGAGGCCAGGCGCGAGTGGGACAGGAAGCGCGTGAACCCGCCTGTGTCCGTAATCGTCCCTGCATACTTATCCACGACCGCGCCAGTCTGTGGGTTGACCACGCCGTACAGTGGCAGGGCGACATCCCCGAACTTCGCCAGTTGCAGCTTCTGGTTCAAGGCGTCGCCGGGCCTGTCCGTGTAGAGCTGCACCCGGACGTACTGTGAAAGCTCCTGCCGAACTTCGCCGCGTGGGAAGACGTTCTTCTCATTCCAGCGGCAGTTGGTGCAGGTGACGCCGGTGAAGTCTACAAACAGCGGCTTGCCTTCGGCCTTCGCTTGCACCAGCGCCGCATTGTAATCTGTCAGCCAGGGCAGTCCGTCCTCGGAACTGCTCCCTGACCCGCCATAACCCGCCGGCGGCAGAAATGCACTCAGCAGGGCCACCCGCCGCCCCGCCAGACCCCAAAAGCAGTACAGCGCCAGCCCGAGGAACAAGGCGGCGAAGGCGGCGCGCGGTGCGGGGACGCGCGCACCGCGCTCCTCGGTTTCGGCAACCACGCCGAAGCGCAGTGTTCCCCACAGATACAGCCCCGCGCAGATGAAGATGACGGCCCAGGCCGCCAGCAGGACCGGCTGGGTGAGCAGCTTCCACTGCCACACCTGGTCGGCGTTGGATAGAAACTTCAACGCGGCGGCGAGTTCAACGAAGCCCAGCGCGGCCTTGACCCGCGCCAGCCAGACCCCGCCTTTGGGGATGCGCGCGATCCACTGCGGAAAAGCGGCGAATACCAGAAACGGCGAGACGAAGGCTAGGGCAAACACTAACGTGCCGAACAGGGGCCGGAAGCGCTCGCCCCCGGCGGCGGCCACAAGCAGCGTACCGACAAACGGCGCGGTGCAGGTGAAGGAGGCCAGGACGAAGGTGACGCCGAGCAGCACCAGGCCCAATGTGCCCCCGTGCCGCCGCCCTGCCGCCTGCAAGGCGGTCAGGTTGGCCGGCAGCGTGAGCTGGATCGTCTCGAAGAACGACAGGGCGAAGACGACGAAGACGACAAAGATGCCCAGGTTGACGTAAGGGTTAGACGCGACCTTGTTGATGCCGGTCGCCCCCACGGTCGCCGTGACGATGCCCCCCAAAGCCACATAAAGCGCGACGATGCCCAGCGCATAGCCGCCCGACAGCCGCACCAGCTTTCCCTTGTCGCCGTCCGCCTGCTTGACGAAGTTGGTCAGCGTGATGGGGATCAGCGGGAAGACGCAGGGCGTAATCAGTGCCAGCAGACCCGCGCCCAGGGCCGCCAGCAGGAACAGACCCAATCCCCCATGACCCGTAGGGGCGCTGCTTGCTGCGCCCTTCCCATTTGATACGCCCTCAGATGAGGAGGGCGGGGCAAGCGCCGCCCCTACACCCCCGTCGGGGGCAGGTCCGCCCGCAGAAGTAGGAACGGCAAATTCAGGCCGCGCGGCTCCCGGCGCGACTTGCAGCGAGACCGGAAGGGCCACCTCCGTCGGGGGCAGGCAGACGTGGTCATTGCAGGTCTGATAATGGAGTATGACCGACTTTGCGACCGGCCCCACGAGGCGGAATTGCCGCTGGAATGTTGCCGCCCCTTCGTGGTAGGCGACCTGAGTCTGGAAGTTTGGGTCGAACTTCTGAATGGGCGCGTCCTCGGTCGTCGGCCCGACAGCTTCTCCATCGTCCCATGAGGTGATTGCAGTCGTCGCCGGACCTGTCGCGGCGGGGACGACCGAATAGATGTGCCAGCCGGGTTCCACCCTCGCGTGAACCGTCACCGTCGCCACTTCCCCGACTCGCGCCGGGGATGGGCTGACGGATGCCGTGAAGTGGACCGGCAGCGGCGTCCCCGCCCATACGTTGGCCGTGAGCAGTAGAAACAGCAGAGACAACAGGCGCGTTTTCATCGGATCGTCACCACCGCCCGCACCTGGGCCGAGGCTGGTGGGTAACAGGATTTAGCGTCACACCCCTGGAAGGAAAGCGCGCCGGCCAGCACCGTTTTGCCCGACTTGGCGGTCTTCGCCACGGTAAAGGGGACGGCGATGACGGCTCGGCCCGTGTAGACGAGCAGCGGCTTGGGGGCGTAAGACAGCTTCATCGCCTTCGGCGCTGGGTAAAGTGGGGGACTGAACGTGATGCCGGGCGTCTTCTGGCTAGCGAACACCGTCGCGATGTAGGCTGGATCGTTCGGCGCGTGGGCGTTGATGTGGTACTTCGGACCGACGGCCACTGTCACTAGCAGGACGCCCCTGCCGCCCGGCGCGACTGTCGTGGGTTTGGCAGTGGCCGTGACGGTCGCCACCTTCGGGGCGCCAAACTGGGCGTAGACCGGGGCGAGCAAGGTCAGGACTGCAAGGCCGACAGGCATCAAGGTCTTAAGGGCATTGTTCATAGCTCTAGTAACCGAGAAAGGGCGGCGTTAAGTTCCGTGTTAAGTTCGGTCGCCGGGCTTTGAAACATTTCGGCCTGACGGGCGTAACACTGGTGAATGCTCAGTGAGACAAAGGAGCCGAAGCCATGACCATTGGAGACATACTCGCGGTGATCGCCGCCGTCCTGCTCGTCGGCGCGTCGTGGGCGGCCACGATCTTGATGATCGCGCTGGCGTTCCCCGCGCGGGTGGCGGCAGCGCAGACGAAGATGACGGCGGCGCCGGGCGTGTGCGTGGTGCGCGGGCTGGCGGTGCTGCTGGTCAGTGGGCTTCTCGCAATCGCTTTGTCGAAAGCGGCGGCGGGTCCGGCCCGTCTCCTTGCCCTGCTCATTCTGGGCGGCCTGGGAGTCGTCGCCGCGCTGGGCAGCGCGGCGGTCGTGCGGCTTCTCAGCGCCCGGATTGATGCGCTGGGATCGCCTATGACGCCGTTCGCTAGTCTCACACGCGCCTCGGTGTTGTATGTCGCGGCGGGGTTTTTGCCGGTCATCGGCTGGGGCGTCGTCCTGCCCGCTGCCCTGCTGCTGTCCGTGGGCAGCGGCGTCGCCGTATTGTTCCAGGCGAGGCCGCAGGCACGGCCCGTTGCCCCTCCGCCGATGCCCGTCCGGGACACTCTGGAGACGGCGGCATGAAGACTACGCGCCGCCGAATTTTAGGACTGGGAGCCGTTTCGCTTGCCGCCAGCCTGCTGTCAGGGTGCGAGAGCCTGGAGCAGCGATTGACGAAAGAGGCGCTGCCCGCCGATGCCCTGCCACCCGCCCTGCCCGTAGCTTCGCCCGCGATGCGCCTTCTGAACCGCATGGCTTACGGCCCGCGCCCTGGCGATGTGGCGCGCGTCGCCCGCCTCGGTGCTGCGGCTTATGTGGAGGAGCAGCTTGCGCCGGACACGCTGCCGGAAGATGCTGTCCTGACCTGGCGGCTGGGGACTTTGGCGGACACGCTGGACCCCGACACGGGCCTGCTGTTCGACGAGGACGACAAGCGCCTCGTCGCGGCCCTGCGTCAGTCGGCCACGCTGCGCGCAGTCTACAGCCGCCGGCAGTTGCAGGAGCGCATGGTCGAGTTCTGGACGAACCATTTCAACATCTATGCGTTCAAAGGCCAGGGGCCGCAGCTTAAAGTCATAGATGATGGCGAGACGATCCGCAAACACGCCCTGGGCAAGTTCCGAGACCTTTTGGGCGCGTCCGCCCGCTCCGCCGCTATGCTTGGCTACCTGGACAACACGGCCAACCGCAAGGGCGTCCCGAACGAGAACTACGCCCGTGAGCTGATGGAGCTGCACACGCTGGGCGTTCACGGTGGCTACACGCAGCGGGATGTGAAAGAAGTCGCGCGCTGCCTTACCGGCTGGACCGTCGAGAAGCACTGGCACCGGGGCCGGTTCCGGTTCGACCCCAGCGCCCATGACGACGGCCCCAAGCACGTTCTGGGAGTTATGCTGCCCGCCGGGGGCGGTGTTAGGGACGGCGAACGTGTTCTCGACATTGTCGCTGCCCACCCCGCGACGGCGCAGCATCTGGCGCGCAAGCTGTGCCTGCACTTCCTGAGCAACGCGCCGGAGGCCCTAGTGGGCCGCTTGGCAAACGTCTATGGGCAGACCGGCGGCGACATCAAATCCGTGCTGCGGCCCTTGCTCCTGTCCTCTGACATGCTTGGAGCACAGCCCATTCTGAAGCGCCCTTTTGACTACGCCGTCAGCGCCCTGCGCGCCTTCAATGTAGACACGGACGGCGGCACCGGCGTGCAGCGGCACCTGGAGGCGATGGGGCAGCCGCTGTTCGCCTGGCCGATGCCGGATGGTTTCCCCGAAGGGACGCGGGCCTGGACCGGGGCATTGATTCCCCGCTGGAACTTCGCGCTGGCCCTGACCGGCAAGAAGGTCGAGAACACGACCCTGGACACGGCGGCGCTCAAGTCGGCGGGCCGGAACGCGAACTTGAGTCCGCAGGATACGCTGCTGGAACTGGCCTTCGGCGCCCGTGCCACCGACCCGGCGCTGGCCGATCTGCGCGCCTGCGCGCCCGCTTATGCGGACCCGGACGAATGGGCCGCCGTCGTCCTGATGGCGCCCGCCTTCCAATGGCGGTAGGCCCGGTCCTACCCCCGGCACAAGTGCCGACCCCTCCCTCGAAGGGAAGGGTGGGTAACTTGATGCCAAGGTGCTTCCTGTCCGTGGCCCTGCTGGGGCCGGTGGGGCAAACGACAAGACCAAGAAAACACTCTTTCACCCGCCCCTCCCTCGGAGGGAGGGGTCGGCACTTGTGCCGGGGGTAGGACGACCTTCGCCGGGGATAGGATCGAACTAGATTATGCACACGACACGACGAGGATTATTCGCCCTGGGCGCGCTTTCCGCGCTGGGCTGGGCGACCGGGCGGCGCAGCGCGCTGGGCGGCGTGACGGTCCGCCCGCGACGGGACGGGTCGGCAGGGGACACTCTGGTCTCGATCTTCCTGCGCGGCGGTGTGGACGGCCTCAGCGTCATCGTCCCGCATGGCGACGATGATTACTACCGCAACCGGCCTGTTCTCGCCCTCGCACGGCCTGGGGACGGCAAGACCAAGGCGAAAGATCGTGTGCTGGACATTGACGGCTATTTCGGCCTGCACCCGGCGCTCGCGTCCCTGCTTCCTATTCATCATGCGGGGCAGATGGCGATGATCCATGCCTGCGGCTCGGACGACCAGACGCTCTCGCACTTCGAGGCGATGGCGACGATGGAGCGTGGCGTTGCGCGGGACACCGGACCCGCCTCCGGCTGGCTGGCCCGGCATCTCGAAACAGCACCGTGGAACAACCCCTCGCCCCTGCGCGCGGTCGCCCTGGGGAGCCTGCTGCCGCAGTCGCTCCGCGGCGCAAGCCAGGCGACCGCACTGGAAAGCGTCGCCGATCTGCGCCTCCAGTCGCCGTTCCACGGGGGCGCCGACCGCTTTGAGCGGACGCTGGCGGGCCTGTACACGCGGGACGCCCTGGCCGAAGCCGGGCAGGAGGCGCTGTCGGTCCTGAAGACGCTGAACGGCCTGCCGCCCGCCGCGCTGTCCCCGGCCAAGAGTGCCTATCCCAAAGACGACATGGGCGAGGGGCTGCGGCAGGTCGCCCTGCTGATGAAGAGCGAGGTCGGGCTGGAGGCCGCCTGCCTGGACCACGGCGGATATGACACGCATGTCGTGCAGGGGACTTCGCAGGGCGTACTGGCGGGCCGCCTGCAAAGCCTGGCGGGGGCGCTGGCCGCCTTTGTCGCCGATCTGGGACCGGCGCGCTGGGCGCGGACGACGGTCGTGGTCATGTCCGAGTTCGGGCGGCGCGTACCCGAAAACAGCGGGCTGGGGACCGACCACGGCCGCGCGGGCGTCATGCTTGTACTGGGCGGTCATGTCGTGGGCGGGCGCGTGCATGGGAAATGGCCTGGCCTGTCCCCCGGACAGCTCGACGGTCCCGGCGATCTCAAAGTGACCACCGATTACCGCGCGGTGCTGGCGGAAGTGATCACGCACCGCCTTCACAATCCGAACGTCGAGGCGATCTTTCCCGGACTGGCCCCGGCCCCTTTGGGTGTCGTCCATGCCTGAACGGGCGCTGGGTTGGGGTATCATCACGCGCATGGCGGGCAGCCGACCCAAATCGTCGGATGGGAGTTCGGCGCGGGAAGAAGCAAGCGACGAGGCGCTGGCCGAGCGTGTCCGCGCCACGGGGGATGTCGCCGCCTTCGGTGTGCTGGTGACGCGCTACCGCGCCCGCGTCGTCGCCCTCGCCCGTCGGATGCTGGCTGCCCAAGCGTCCGACGAGGCCGAGGATGTCGCTCAGGAGGCATTCGTCGCCGCTTATGATAAGCGCCTCTCGTTCCGGCGCGGCGAGCCGTTCCGCCCCTGGCTGTACCGCATCGCGGTCAACCGCTGCCTGGACCGGCTGCGCGCCCAGGCGCGGCGCCCGGTCCTGGTGGAGATCACGACCGTCGTCGAACCTGCACTTGCGGGCGGTGACCCGGTCGAGGCGCTGCTGACCGAAGAAGGTGAGAAGTTCTTGTCGGCCGCCGTTGCCGCCCTGCCGCCTAAACTGCGAGCCGTGTTCCTACTGCGGCATTTGGATGATCTTTCCTACGAGGAGATCGCCGCCGCTGTGGGCGTGCCGCTGGGGACGGTGAAGACACACCTGTTCCGCGCCCGCGCTCAATTGCGCGCGGCGCTCTCGGAGTACCTGTCATGAACTGCCGATCCGCCGAAGACGAAATTCAGAAGTCGCTGGATGGTGCGCTGACGCCGGGGCAGCGGGCGCGGCTGGACGCGCATGTTGCTTCCTGCGCGGCCTGCCGCCGGGCGTGGGACGAAGGCCATCTGCTGGCCCGCGCGGCGGGGCGCTGGATTCGGCCCCGAGACGATCCCGGCGATGCCTTCACCGCCCAGGTGCTGGCACGGATCGCCGCCCGTCCCACACCGACGTCCGTTTACCAATCTTTCTGGCTGCCGCTGGCGGCGACGATCCTGCTGTTTGCCCTCCTCGCTTGGCTGCCGGGACTGCTCTGGCCCAGCGTGGACACTGTGGGCGTCGCCGCCTGCCAGACGCCCGGCTGGCTGGTGACCAATCTGCGCGGCCTTCCCGCCGATGCTTTCACAGTTTGGGGCGCACTGATGACGGGCGTCCCGATGCCCTCCTGGGTCTGGGCGGCGCTGGCGGCGGTCGTCGTCGTGAACGCGATGTTCTGCGTTCAAACGAGGCAGGCACACGCACGGAGGAGCCTCCCATAGATCACTCTGACCATTCCGATCCCGGACGCCTGTTACTGGGTGGCCCTGTCGTTGTCCTGCTCCTGGTCGCCGGCCTGTCCGCCCTGGGCCTTTTGGCCCTGCTGCTGGGACGCGCCGCCCCGCTGGCCCGGCTGGGCGAGCGTGCGGCGGCCCGTCTCGACGGCGGGCGCGTCGTGCCGACACTCTGGGGTCTGGCCGCTGCCCTGCTGGTCCTGATCCTTTGCGGCGTTTTGTTCAACAGGCACGCGCTTGCCCTCCTGGGCGTTGTCGTGCTCGTGTCCGGCTTGGTCCTGGCGAGCCTGGGGACGGGCGTTGCCGCTCTGTCGCTGGGGCTGCGGCTGACGGATGCGCTCACGACGATGGAGATGGAAACGCTGCCCGCCCTGCGGCTCGGACTCTGGACGCTCTTGCTGGCCTCCTGCATTCCCGTCCTCGGCTGGCTGCTTGTCCTGCTGGCGCTGGCTTCAGGAATCGGGGCCACCCTGGAAACGCTGCTGATGCGCGCTGGGTCAGGCCATGCCGAATAACGCCCGCGCTGTCGCCGTGGTCACGGCGGCGATCTCGTCTACGGTCAGACTTTTGGCGGCGGCGACCGTCTCGGCGACGGCGGGCAGGTACGACGGCTCGTTGCGCCGCCCGCGCTTGAACTGCGGAGCGAGATAGGGACAGTCCGTTTCCAGCAGCAGCCGCCCCAATGGGGCATACCCGATGGCGGCGCGAACAGCGTCAGACTTCTTGAACGTCGCCACCCCGCCAATGCCGAGATAGCAGCCCGCGTCGAGACAGGCCCGCGCCGCGTCCGTGTCCCCGGTGAAGCAGTGCATGACGAACGGCGCAGGCGTGGCCGAGTCGCGCAGCACGGCCACGATGTCCTCCAGCGCCTCGCGGTTGTGGATGATCAGGGGCAGGGTGGGGGAAAGGGTTCGGGCCAAGGCGATCTGGGCGGCGAAGACCTCCTGCTGGCGCCCGCGCGGGACCGTGTCCCAGTGGTAGTCCAGCCCGATCTCGCCATACGCGGCCACACGGCCCGCCCCTTCCCGGTACAGGGCCGCCATCTCCGCCGCAGCCTCCTCATTCCATTCTTCCCCCGACTCGGGATGGATGCCGACGGCGGCATAGATGCCTGGGTCCCTCGTCATTGCGGCTGCGCGGCGGCTGCTGGCCCGGTCGTAACCGATGCACAGCAGGCGCGTCACCCCAGCCGCCTGTGCGCGTTCCCTCACTTCTTCCCGGTCGGCATCGAAGTTTTCATGGTTTAGGTGGCAGTGCGTGTCCACGAATTCAGGTATCATGCACCTATTATATCCGTTTTAGGCAAGTCGGCAAAGGGAACAATAAGCAGAATCTCATTGTACCGAGGTAGCATTTTCTTATGATCAACGAAATCGGCCCGGAACGGCGCGTGACGTACCGCGCGATTGTCTTTCTGGCCGCCCTCGCCGCCGCATTCGGCTTCGGCTTGCTGGCGCTCCACTCCCCGGAAGCCGGCCCTGAACTGAAGGCGCAGGACGCGCTGGCCCGTCTCGCCCCGCGCCCTGCCCGGCCCGATGTCGTCCTGGTGGCGATGGATGCGAACAGCGTGTCCCAATACGGCACGATCAAAGCCTGGCCGCGCTCGGTTCTGGCGGCGGGCCTGCGCCGGATTGAAGCCGGGAAGCCGACTTCCGTGGTCTTTGACCTGGCGCTGACCGGGCGGACGCACTCGGGCGACGAGGGGCTGTGGCGGACCATGGCGAACAGCCGGAACGTCCTGCTCGGCATGGCCTACGATGCTGACCGATCCCAGCGCTATACCCCGGATGACATCCGCTCCCTGGTCTTTCTGGAAAAATTCGCGCTGGCGGGCAACTTGACCCTGGACTCGACGCTTCAGGAGTTCCCCTATAACCTCTTCGAGCCGCCGGTCTCGGACTTCACCGGCTCGGCGCGTGGCGTCGGCGTCTTCGACCGCGAGACGGACCCCGACGGCGTCCTGCGCCGGGCGCGGCTCGTCTACCGCAGCGTTGTTCAGTATCCCGCCGCGACCAAACCCCTCCGTGGGAAGTTCCCGCAGTCGCAGCTCAACGGCGGCAAGCCCGTCGCGCTGACTAACCTTTCGCTGATGGCAGCCCTCAGCACTTTCCATGTGGACAAAGACCGAGTCGCCGTTTCCTCCGGCAACAACGTCCGCGTTCTGGGCAACCTGACCCCGCCGGTCAACATCCCGGTCGGCATTCAGAGCCGGATGCTGATCCGCTACGCCGTGTCCGGCAGCCTGCCCACCTACTCGTTCCGGGATGTGGCGACCGGCAAAGTCAAGCCTGATACCTTTGCGGGCAAGGTGGTCTTGATTGGCGCGACCGCGCCGGACGACGCGGCGACCAGCCTGGCCGCGACGCCCGTAGGCCGCATCCCGCGAGTTGAAGTGACGGCGGACGCGCTTTCGACGATCCTGGACCGCTCCTATGTGCAGGTCGTGAGCGACAGCCGTTTCCGTCTGCTCGGCGTGATGATCGTGCTGGGGCTTGTGACGGGCTTGCTGCTGATGCTCGTCAGCGGCGGACGGGCCGCCCTTGTGACAGTCGCGCTCCTGCTGGCCTATCTCCTTGTCTGCTGGGGCTTCTTCGCCATCGGCCACCTGCTGCTCCCAATCTGGCCCGCGATCCTGACGATCCTGACGACGTTCCTGGTCAGCCTCCTGCTGTATTTCGGCCCGCTGCGTCCGAAGCCTCTGGTGCCACCCTCCGCCTATGTCCCGCCCCCGCCCGACATGGTGCGCTAATTCCGTTTTGGTGTTTACACAGGCGCCGCCCTTTGTGCTATACTGAAACAGAGGGAGCAAGCAACGAACGTGGCGCTAGTCCGTCCCACTTCCACCGCACCGAGCTTAAACCGGCTATCGGGGACCGCCCGCTGTGACCGGCGCACCAAGAACCTGGTCAAGCGGCTGCGCCCCGGCGCCGTCGCCGTCATTGACCACGCCGATCTGGACGCCCTAGCCGCGCGCGCCCTGGCCGACGCCTGCGTGGGCGCGGTCGTCAACGCCCAGCCCTTCATCAGCGGCAAGTACCCCAATCGTGGCCCCGCTGTCCTCCTCGCTGCCGGGGTGCCGCTGTTCCAGCTATCCGAGCCGGCCCAATTCGCCCGGCTGCGCGAGGGGGCATCACTCGCCATTGACGAAGGCGGGGGGCTGTTTCAGGACGGTCGCCTTGTAGACACTTTGGCTGTCTGGGACGAGGCCCGCGTCACGCGCGAAACCCAAGCGGCGCGCGCCAATCTGGGCAGCGAGCTGGAAAAGTTCGCCCGCAACACGCTCCAATACCTCGACGCCGACAAAGACCTGCTGCTTGACCCGACGGACGTTCCCGTCTTGCGCCACGTCAAGATGGCGGGCCGCCACGCCCTTGTGGTCGTGCGCGGCGAAGGGTACAAGGAAGACCTCGCGATGCTGCGCGGCTACCTGCAAGACCTGCGCCCGGTCCTGGTCGCCGTGGACGGCGGCGCGGACGCCTTGCTTGAGATCGGCCGCCGCCCAGACGTCATCCTCGGCGACATGGACAGCATTTCCGACACCGCCCTGGGCTGCGGGGCGCAGATCATCGTCCATGCCTACAAGAACGGCGATGCCCCCGGACTGGATCGGGTGCGCGCCCTGGGCCTGGACGCAGACCTGTTTGCCGTGCCGGGCACCAGCGAGGACGCCGCCCTGCTGCTGGCCTATGAGCACGGCGCGGATTTGATCGTCGCCGTCGGCACGCACTCCAACCTGGAGGATTTTCTCGACAAAGGCCGGGCCGGCATGGCGAGCACCTACCTAGTACGCCTCAAAGTCGGGCCGCGCCTGGTGGACGCGCGCGGCGTCGGCAAGATTTATCAGCCGAAGCCGCCTTTCGGCTACTTCATCGTTCTGCTGCTCTGCCTGATGTTCCCGTTCATCATGGTGCTTTCCTATTCACCGATCTGGAAGAACATGACGGAACTTATCCGGCTCTGGTGGCGGCTGCATTCCTGAACACGCTTTCCATTGAACCTTAGCTCATGCTGGATGTCCGTTACCATATCTTCTATCTCGGCCTGATGTTCCTGATGCTGGGCTTCGGCATCTTTATCGGCGCGTCCATTATCGGACCGGCTCAGGTCCACCAGCAGGCCGGCGCAATCGCCGGTCTGCGCGTGACCACCAACAAAGTTGCTCAGGACCGCGACCTCGCGCGGGATCGCGTCACGAAGGATGAGGCCGCGCTGGCATCGTTACGCCCTGCGCTGGTGCGCGGCAAACTGGCCGGCAAGCGGGTGATTCTCCTTCAAACCGGTAACTATCCCGAGGCCGCCCAAGCGGCTAACACGGCGGTCAGTGACGCCGGGGCGATGGTCGCCGCGACCGTTGTCCTCACCAACAAATGGGGCGCGCTGCTCTCAAAACAGCGCGAGGCGCTTTCCTCGTTCGCCGACCCGTCGGACCCCGCAAGCCAGGACGAAGCCTTGCTGGCCGCCCTGGCGGCGGCGCTCATGACCGGCAACGGGAGCGGCGGGGTGGCCAGCCACATTCTGGAAGCTCTCAAGGAACAAGGGTTGATCACCGTCTCCGGCGAGATGTCGCAGCCCTGTACGCTTTTTGTCCTGGTCGGCGGGAAAAGCGACGACACGGCGGGCGTTTCGCTGGACGGGCCGCTGCTCGACGGCTTCAAGGCAGCGTCCACCGATGCCACCGTCGTGGGCTGTGAACCGTTTGGAGCCGCCGCCTCGTCCATGCCCGCTTATCAGAGCGCGGGGATCGCGACCGTAGATTGTGTAGACCTGCCGCTGGGCCAGCTCGCGCTGCCGCTCGCCCTGCGCGGCGAAAAGGGCGACTTTGGGTTGAAAGCGACAGCCAAGCAGCCGCTCCCGGACTCGCTGGCCGAGGCGCCCCGTCCATGACTGAACCGATGACGGTCTGCGCGCTCCTGCCCGCATACAACGAGGCTGAACGGATCGCTGTCACTATCGGGGCGCTGCGCGCCCGCCCGGAGATCGGCCAGATCGTCGTGCTGGACGACGGCTCGACGGACGGCACGGCGGACCGGGCGCGGGCGGCAGGCGCGTCGCTGGTGTTGACCCAACAGAACGGCGGCAAGGGTGCGGCTCTGAGCGCCGCCTATGCTGCCGCGCGGGACCGCGCAGACGTTTTCCTGCTGCTTGACGCCGACCTGGGCGCGTCGGCGGGCGAGGCCGTCAAGTTGCTACCGCCGCTGGCGCGCGGCGCGGCGGATATGACGGTCGGGATGCTGCCGCCTGATCCCGGCTTCGCCGCTTCGGGCCAGTCCGGCGGCCGGGGCTTCGTTGTCCGGCTCGCCCGCTGGGGTATCCGGCGGCGGACTGGGCAGACCTTCACGCAGCCGCTTTCGGGCCAGCGCGCCGTGCGCCGAGAAGTTTTGGAGGCGCTGGGCGGGACGTTCGCACCAGGCTTCGGCGTCGAAGTGGACCTGACGGTCCGGGCGATCCGGGCAGGCTTCCGTGTCCTAGAGGTCCAAACCGACTTCCGCCATAAGGTCACGGGCGCAGACTGGGAGGGCTTGAGCCACCGCGCCCGCCAGTTCCGCGATGTGGCCCGCATTGTCTTAGCTCCGATGACAACCTGAACCAAATCACCGAAAGGCGCGTGACGCCGATGTCCCTGCAAGCCAAAACCTTCCTCAACCTGCTCGCCGGCGGGCTGGCCGGGGTTCTCGCCTGGATCCTGACCGACCTGACCGGCTGGTTCACGGACATCTTTCAGCCGCACCGCATGGTAGTGTCAGGATTGTTCGGAGACCCAAAATATCTGCTGTACGGCGCTCTTTTCGGTCTTCTCCTGGGCCTGATGCTGGCAGTCGTTGATTCGCTGTCCGTAGGGTCACAGCGCCGTATGATACAGGCCCTCGCGCTGGGCGCAGGAATCGGGGCGCTTGGTGGCTGGGTGGGGCTGTCGCTGGGGCAGAGCGTGTTCGGCGCAATCGTCGGCAACGGCAGCGACGAGATCACCTCGCCGGGCCGCTTCTTCGTGTTGCTGGTCGCCCGCGCGCTGGGCTGGAGTCTCATCGGCGGCACTGTCGGCGCGGCGCAGGGGGTAGTCAGCCGTTCCCCGCTGGTCGCCCGGCAGGGGGCGTTCGGCGGATTGATTGGCGGCTTCCTCGGCGGCACCGTCTTTGAGATACTGAACGGGCTGGAGTTCCCCGCCGCCTTCAGCCGCTTGATTGCTTTGGTCGCCGTCGGGGCGCTGGCCGGCTTCTTCGTCGGCGTCGTCCAAAACCTGTTCAAACAAGCCTGGATACGGGTGGTCCTGGGCAAGAACGAGGGCAAGGAGTACCTGATCTCCAAGCCCATCACGACCATTGGGCGTGGCGAGCTGTCTGACATCGGGCTTTACGGCGACCCGAACATCGCGCCCACCCACATTGCCATCGAATCGCTGGCGGCCCAGAACCGCCATCGCCTGCGCTTCGTCGGCGAGGGCGGCAAGCGCGGGGCGACCTTCGAGCCGCCCGTGGTCAACGGCCAGCCGGTCGCGAATGAGATGTGGCTGGCGGACGGGGACACCATTCAGCTTGGCCGGCGGACATTGCTGTTCCACGAGAAAGCGACCCGCCGCTCCGCTGCCGACGCTTCTCCCATACCGGTGGGCGCTCCGGCGGGTCAGGCCGCTCCTACCGCGCCGCGTTATGTAGGCCAGGAACTTTCAGGCGCCTCGGCGACTCCCTCACTTGGTCCGGCACGTCCGCCCCTGACCACGCCCGACGAGATCGTCGCGCAGATGGGCGCCGCCCCCGTCAGCGACGCCACCGTCCTCAGCCCCGGCATGAGCAGTCCTGGTATGAGCAGCACGGGAATAGGCGGCGCGGGGATGGGCGGGGCAGGCACCCGGCTGGTCTGCGTCCAAGGCCCCTACGCCGGCCAGTCCTTTCCCCTGAGCCACGCTGCGGCGACCATTGGCCGCGCGCCGGAGCAGACCATCCCGCTCCCTGCCGACACGTCCATTTCGCGCCTCCATGCCCGCATCACCTACGCCGACGGCCGCCACCTGCTTGCCGACGGCGGCTCCTCCAACGGCACCTTCGTCAACGGCTCCCGCGTCGCCGACGCCCGGCCCCTGTCGTCCGGTGACACCATTGTGTTAGGGGATACTGCGCTTCGGTACGAGTAGAAGAGTGCCACGGGTTGAAACCCGAGGCTATGAAAGGCCCAGCGTCCAGGGGACGCAATGCCAAAGGACGGCAGAGGGGGCTTCTCTCTCCCGTCGCCTCGACGGTGGGCACTTCTCAGCCTCGGGTTTCAACCCGTGGCGCTCTGGCTACAGCCCCAGCAGGTGCTGTTCGACGCCCTGCTTCCAGCTTGGCGGGCGTGAGTAGCAGTGCCCGTCCCCATAAACGACGGCGTAGACCTGGCCGCCGTCACGCTTCGTGTCCGGCCAGTTGTCCAGATCATCGCTGGCTGAGGGTGTCCGAGACACCGACTCGTAAAACATCCAGATGTCCGCCGGTGCCGCCACTTGCGCCATAGGCTTGCCGGACAGGGCCGGGTTCAAGGAGAAACGGCGCGGTGTCCCGCCGAACGGAGCCGGCGGATGCACGATGTCTCCCGCTCTAGAATCAAAATAGGGCGTCAACTCCTGCTCCCAGCGGCCCGCATCGGGATAGCGGTCCTTGTGGTCCTGGGCGTACTGAGAAGCGGCCAAGCCCAGCATCCGGGCGCAGGAGAGCGCCCGGACCTCCCTCGCTCGGTTGACACGCTCCACATAAAAGACCCCGCCCCCGGCGAACAGGACGGCGGTCAGGAGGCAGAAGGCTAAAATGGCAAACGCGCGTGGCGAGCGAACCATAGGATTGCTCCTTCAGGCGGTGTGACGCAGGCTGTCCAGAAACTCCAGGCTCTTCAGATCACGTTCCAACCGGAACCGGAGCGAGCGGCGCAGGGCCAGCCGCGCCTGGTCCAGACTCTTCGGCCCGGCAGCGGGGAGGGCGGCCAGCGCCTCGCCGCCTTCCAGACCGAGGTTTTCCAGCGTTTGCAGGAGACGCAGGGCACCCATCCCTAGGCCGCTGTGGTCCTCATTCGATTCAGGGTGGGCGTGGCGGGGGCAGAGCGCGCCGCCCAGCGAGGCGGACAGGGCGAACACTTCGTCGCGGGGGAAGTCGCCGGGAAGCGATGTCCGGCAGACGGCGCATTCGGCCAGATTGGGAGCGTAGCCCAGGTCGCCGAGAAGCTGGACCTCGAACCAGCGGGCGGCCAGTTCGGGCGGGGCCAATGTCTGGGTCTGGCGCAGGCCCGCCAGCAGCAAGTCGAAAAGAAGAGGATTGGGGGCATGGTCTTCGACCGCATGGTCCACCAAGTCGGCGAGGTACAGGCCGTGGGCCAGGCGGCCCAGGTCCTGCCGCAGATGGGTGAACGACTCCTGCACCTCCACCTGCGTGACGATTTCCAGCGACTTGCCGGTTGCCAGGCCGAAGCGGGTGCAGGTAAGGACCTCGGTCGCGCCCGACAGGCGGGAGATGGCTTTGCGCGCTCCCTTGGCGATGGCCGAGAAGCGGCCTTTATCGGGCGAGTAGAGGGTCAGGATGTTGTCCGTCTCGCCGTATTGCAGGCGGCGCAGGACGACGGCAACAGTGGTGTACGCGGGCATGGGGAAATTATACCCGCGTCTGTTGACTAGTCGAAGTCTTGGGGGCGGTAAGCGTCGTAGAGGGCGCTGCCCGACGAGGTGCCCAGGCGATTCGCGCCGGCGTCCAGCATCTGCAAGGCGGTCTCGACCGTCTTGATGCCGCCGGACGCCTTGATGCCGATGGGAGACGGGCCGACCGCGCGGCGGATGCGGCGGATGTCCTCGACCGTCGCGCCGCCCCCCGCCGTGCCGGTCGAGGTCTTGACGAAATCCGCGCCCGCATCGCGCACGAGCTGGCTCGCGACGTCCTTTTCCTCGTCATTCAGGTAGCACGTCTCGATGATGACTTTTAGCAGGATGCTTTTCGATTCCTCGGTCCGGCCCGGCGCGCGGCATGCCTCCACCAGCCCGCGCAAGTCCTCCATGACCGCGTCGAAGTCGCCCGACTTGAACCGGGCCAGGCTCAGGACGGCATCAATCTCCTGCGCGCCGTTGGCGATGGCGTTCTTGGTCTCGTAGACCTTGGAGAGCTTCGTGGTGGCCCCGAACGGGAACCCAACGACGGTGCAAACCTTGACGTCCGAGCCGGTCAGGGCGCGCGACGCCACTCCGACCCAGCAGGGGAGGATGCAGACGCTGGCAAAATGCCGCTTCGCGCTCTCCTCGCACAGATGCAGCACCTCGTCGCGGGTACTGGTCGGGCGCAGGAGTGTGTTGTCTATCGTTTTGCCGAACTGCTCTCTGGTATACATCTTTTCCTCGGAACCGGCGATCATCCCCAGCGCGTTGCTGCTTTCCAGGAGGTCACAAGCCGCGTCAGCTCCTCCCTCTGGTCAGCATTGTCGGCATGGGCGTGTAAAAAGTCTACCAGGGCGCTGCCGATGACCGCGCCGTCGGCGTTTTCGATGACTTGCCGGACATGGGCGGGCTGGGAGATGCCGAAGCCGACGCAGACCGGCTTGTCCGTCGCCTGCTTGATGCGTGCCAGCAGGTCCTTCAACTCGACCGGAAGCTCCGTCCGCGCGCCCGTCACGCCCGTCCGCGAGACGCAGTAAACGAAGCCGGTGGTATTCTGGGCGATCAGCGTGATGCGGTCCGGCGTGGAGGTCGGCGCGATCAGGAAGATGGTCGCCATCCCCTGCGCGTCGGCGGCGGTCTTCCACGCACCGGCCTCTTCCGGCGGCAGATCGGTCAGGATCGCCCCGTCCGCGCCCGCTTCGGAAAAGACCCGCGCGAACCGCTCCAGGCCATATTTGAGCGCGAGGTTGTACGAGGTCATCAGGACGAGCGGCACCTGAGTTTTAGCCCGGATGTCCCGGATCATTCCCAGGACGGTGTCGGGTGTAACGCCTTTATCCAAAGCGCGCTGCGAGGACGCCTGGATGCTGGGGCCGTCGGCCAGCGGGTCGGAGTACGGGATGCCGAGTTCCACGACGTCCGCCCCGGCCTGAGCCAGCGCGGCCACGAGAGCGGGCGTCCCTTCCGGGGACGGATCGCCTGCCGTGATAAACGTCACGAGCGCGCCTTCATGGGCGTCTTTGAGATGGGCAAAAGTTTGGTCGAGGCGGCTAGACATTACCGCCTCCCGCTAACGCTCGTGCTGCTGTTCACGCGCCGCGCTAACTTCCCAAGCGCGGGCGTCGCCAGGAGCAAGATTAAGCCCACTCGTCCAAAATCATGGGGCGGCAAGTGTGTTATGATCAGCCAGAGGAGAATGCTGACAGCTAGGCAGACCGAAGTGATCTTCAGCATCCTCTTCCATGCGTCAGCCATTTCTGCCTGCTGTTTGGGCAGAGCGTCCTGGGGCGGCCAGGCGAGAACAAGCCGGAGCGCAAGGGTTAGCAGGAGGCTGAGGGCAGATAAGACTAGAGCCACGGAAGATAAGACGACAGCAATCTGTATCATAGCAGCCCCAGCCGGCCTGCGACCGAATCCACGTCTTTGTCGCCACGACCCGACAGGCAGACGATCAGGGTTTGCTCCGGGGACATGGTCGGCGCGATCTTGCGGATGTGGGCGAAGGCATGGGAGGTTTCCAGGGCGGGGATGATGCCTTCGGACCGGGCCGTCCACTGGAAGGCGTCCAGCGCCTCGTCGTCCGTAATGGAGACGTATTCGGCCCGCCCGATGTCCTTGAAGAAGGCGTGTTCGGGGCCGACGCCGGGGTAGTCCAGGCCCGCCGAGACACTGTGCGTCGCCATTACCTGCCCATAGTCGTCCTGGAGCACATACGACGCCGACCCGTGCAGGACGCCCTTGCTCCCCGCCGTCAGGGTCGCCGCGTGCTCGCCCGTGTGGACGCCGCGCCCCGCCGCCTCGACGCCGATGAGCCGGACGCCCTCGTCGTGGACAAACGGATAGAAAATGCCCATCGCGTTCGACCCGCCGCCGACACAGGCGACTACGGCATCGGGCAAGCCGCCCGTGTCTTCCATCATCTGCTGCCGCGCCTCAATGCCGATGACGGATTGAAAGTCGCGTACCATCGTCGGGTACGGGTGCGGCCCGGCCACCGTCCCGATGATGTAGTGCGTGTCGTGGACGTTCGTCACCCAGTCGCGCATCGCCTCGTTCAAGGCGTCTTTCAGCGTCTTCGTGCCCGAGGAGACGGGCCGGACGGTCGCGCCGAGCAGTTTCATCCGCACCACGTTAAGCGCCTGCCGCTGCACGTCCTCCTCGCCCATGTAGACGATGCACTCGTAGCCGAACAGCGCGCAGGCCGTGGCCGTAGCAACCCCGTGCTGCCCCGCGCCAGTCTCGGCGATGATGCGCGGCTTGTTCATGCGCCTCGCGAGCAGGATTTGCCCGAGCGCGTTGTTGATCTTGTGCGCGCCGGTGTGCGCCAGGTCTTCCCGCTTCAGGTAGATCTTCGCGCCGCCTAATTCGCGCGTCATCTTTTCGGCGAAGAACAGCGGCGTCGGGCGCCCGACGTAGTTCTTGGCATAGTAATCGAACTCCGTCTGGAACGCCGGGTCGGCCTTCGCCTGCGCGTAAGCCTCTGTCAGCTCGTCCAGGGCGGGAATGATCGTTTCGGGCACGAACCGCCCGCCGAACTCGCCGCCGAACCGCCCCTGCGCGTCGGCAACATATTTGTTTTCCGTCTTTTCCAGGGCCTGCTTTTCTGGGGACATCAATGCCATTGGGGGTACTTCCTTCTCAAATCGTGGCGTATTGTAGCACCGCGCGGGGCGGTTGTCAACGGCGGCAGAGGGCCGGCGCGGCTAATATGGGGTTCAGCCCCGTGAGGCAAATATTCTACGCCCTGCTCAAATCCCACTCGCGCACGGCCCGGACGAATGCCCTGACCTTCGCGTGGTCCTTGACGCCCGGCGACTCCTCGACGCCCGACGCCACATCCACCCCATAGGGCCGCACGGCTTCCAAAGCGTCCTGCACGTTCTCCGGCGTCAGCCCCCCCGCCAGGATGACCGGCCTGTCCGTCAGCGCCTTCGCCCGCGCGGCCAGCGACCAGTCGAACGTCTCCCCCGACCCGCCCAGCATTGCCTTGTGATAGGTGTCCAGATGAATCGCCCCGACTTGTTCGGGATAGGCTTCGATCTCCCGCAGCGTGGACTCGTCGCGCATCCGAAAGGCCCGGATACGCTCCTCGCGAAATGCCACCGCACAGTGCCAATGGGGCGTATCCTCGTAATACTGGACATAATCCAGCCCATATTCCTCGGCGTCTTCGGGCCGCTGAACCACCACGATGCGCCGCACAAACAGCGGCAGGTCCTCGGAAATCTCGAACTGCTGCTGCGTGTCTACATAGCGCGGGCTGCCGGGAACGCCGATAAAGCCCAATGCGTCCGCGCCCGCGTCCGCCGCCGCCAGCGCGTCCGCCCTGTTCGTGATGCCGCAGATTTTGATTCGGGTCATGCTGGAAACTGCTCCTGACAGAACTCCATTGTGGTGAAAAAGGTTTGTCTTGTGCGCTCTAAATTCCAATGGGGTTTGTTCTGGACAAAGCGCGTCCAGGGGCCATCAGCGGATAAGTAGATCGCCGCCTCGTTGCTGCCCTGGATATGGTCAAGCCAGAGCAGGGCGGAAAGCGCGTGGTTTTGGTCATACCAGCATTCAGGGCGTTTCAGCCAGATGTCAAGATACTGCTTCAGGTAATCAGCCGACGCATCAGAACGGAAGCGGGCCAGCGCAAAACAATAGGATGCCCCCGCGTAAACGACTTCACTTTTTAGGAGCCGTTCGCCGATGGCGTCTGTGAAATAGGACCAGCCATTGATACCCGCATAGATAGCCGCCATTTTCCGAGAGCGCCAATTCAAGTCAACCAGAAGAGCATCTACGGCCTCTGGAGTGACTGCATCGCACCTCTCTGCAAGTTGCTGAGTGACCTCCGGCGATTGTTCCGCCCCAAGCACTTCCATATAAAATGGCTGTACCCAACGCTCGATCATTGCTGCTTCTAAGTTCATCGGCTATGTTGCCTCCCGCACGGCCCGGACGAACGCCCGCATCTTGTCCGGGTCCTTGACGCCTGGCGCGGACTCGACGCCGACGGTCACGTCCACGGCGTAGGGCCGGACGCGGGCGACGGCGGCCCCGACGTTTTCAGGCGTCAGGCCGCCCGCGAGGTACAGCTTCTTGCCGTATTGGTGCGTCTCGCGCGCCAGCTCCCAGCCGTAAGCGTCGGTGTCCGGGTATCCCGCCGGGGCCTGGGCGTTGACGTTGAGCAGGTACGACTGCACGGTCCCATTGAAGTGGGCGACGCGGCGCAGGTCGCGGTCACTGCCCAGATGGAACGCCTTGATCTTGCGGCCCATGTCCCAGTTCTCGCGGAGGATGTCGCTCCAAACGCTGTCCTGGTAATACTGGACCCGGTGGAAGCGGTGGAACAGCCGCCGCCCTTCCAGACGCCAGCGGACATCGGTGGTACGGTCGAAAACTGCCACCCGGACGACGTGCGCGGGCAGGCGGGCGGCGATGTCGCAGAAGTCCAGCGGGTCAATGACGCGCAGGCTGTTCTCGTCGCAGTGGAAGCCCAGCATGTCCGCCCCCGCCTCTACAGCGGCCTGCGCGTCCCGCCAGCTCGTGATGCCGCAAATCTTGATCAGTGCCACGGCCTTTATTATACCTGGCCTGTGCGCTAGGGCACGGGTTTCACAAAGACCTTACGCAATTCGTGCGTTGAAACTGGTACAGTAATAGAGGCCGGGTGAGACGGCACATTTTCGCGCCGCCAACGATTGCCTACATCAAAGCCTTTTGCGGCGGCAAGCAGCATAGCCATGAATACACCTGAGATACGCCTGAAAGATGAATTCCATGACCAGTTATATAAAGCTCCTGTGGCAGCGATTGTCCTCCCAAGAACCGAAGATCAACGTAGAGGTCGAGCGTCTGGCCGTCCTTCAGCAGACTGCGGCCAGTCGGCGCGCGGAGTATGCGGAGGAGAAAGAACGAGCCGCACTGACGGGTGAGGCTACGCCTCCCAGCTCACTGTCTGCCAGCCGTCAGCGGATGGAAGAAGCGGAGTCGGCCCACACCGCTGCCCTTCAAGCGTGGGAAAACAAGCAGTCCCGGCAGAAGTCGCGCTGAAAGCAATCGCAGACATGAGCCAAGAATGATGACACCACGGACAAGGTTCTATTTGGCCTGTCTTGGCATGATCGGCGCAGGAGTTGGCCTGGCGACATGCTTAAACCGGGTCCGCTGGGACCGCAAGACGCTTCAGCTTGTCGAGGAACTGAGACATCAGGCCCCCGCTCAAGAAATGAAGACTGTTTCTTTCAAGGACTTCGATCAACTTCCAGAACCAGTCGCAAGATACCTCCGGCTTGCGCTCAAGGAAGGGCAGGCTCTCATCCGCTCCGTTCGCATCAAGCAAGTCGGCAGACTGCGCGGGCTCGAGAAATCGCAGGCTGGTTGGATGCCGTTTAGGGCGGTCCAGTTCTTCTCAGCGCGGCAGCCTGGCTTCGTGTGGGACGCGCGTGTTCGCGCGTCCCTCTCAATGCAAATGCGCGTGCGGGATGCCTACGTCGCCGGTCAAGGGGCAGCCCAGGTGAGCGCCTTCTCGCTCATGACTATTGCGGACGAACACGGCAGCGCGGAGCTTGCTGAAGGCGCCCTTCTGCGATACCTGGCCGAAGCGGTCTGGTTTCCGACCGCGCTCTTGCCGTCCACGCGCCTTGCCTGGAGTGCGATAGACGGGAACAGAGCCTTGTCCACGATGACGGACGCCGGCACGACCGTCTCTCTGGAATTCCGATTTAACGACATCGGCGAAGTCGTAAGCGTCTACACACCGGGCCGCTACCGAGCCGTGGGAAGGAAGTACGAATGGACGCCCTGGGGCGGACAGCATCGGTCCTATGAAGAAAAGGGTGGGATGTGGATTCCGACCGAGTGCGAGGTGGAGTGGCACCTCCCGGACGGAACATTTTCCGTCTTCAAGGGCAAGATCGTCGAAGCTGAGTATAACTACTCAGAGTGAGGAAATGAGCCAAATGATAGACACGGATAAAGTGCAAACAGGTACAAGCCTCTCTCCCTGCCGTAAACTCAGCCGCCGCCGGTTTCTTGCGGCCGCCGCCGCTGCCGGGACGACCGCCGTAGTGGGCGAGGCGCTTGTGACATATGCCCCCTGGCAGGATTACGAGGCGCAGGCGCGACGCACCTGGAACACCCCTTTCCAAACCGGGGTCGCCGTCCCGGTACAGATGCGTGAGCTGGTTCGCTATGCCACCCTGGCCCCAAGTGGGCATAATACCCAGCCCTGGAGGTTTGCCCTTCTCGGGGACACGATCCATATCCTTCCCGACTATTCCCGGCGCCTGCCCGCCGTAGACCCGCAGGACCGTGAGCTTTGGATCAGCCTGGGCTGTGCCTTGGAGAACCTGGTCATTGCCGCCAATGCCGCCGGATACGAAGCGGATGTCACTTACCCCACGCTGGACGCGGACCGTCTCACCGTCCATCTGTCACGGTCGCCCGCCCATGGCCTTACCCCGCTCTTTGAAGCCATCCCGCACCGGCAGAACAACCGGTCCCTTTACGACGGGCGGGCCGTCCCGCCCGCCGAGACGAAGAAGATCGAAGCCGTCATGTCCGGCGCGGGTGTCTCCACGCTGATATTCACTGATGCCCGCCATAAAGAAGCCCTCACCGAGTACATCAAGGCGGGCGACCGGCAGCAGTTCAGCGACCCGGCCATCGTCACCGAGCTTGCCTCCTGGATGCGGTTCAACAAGCCCGAGGCGCTCTACAGCCTGGATGGGCTGTACACGCGCTGCACCGGCAACCCGGACGTCCCGCGCTGGCTGGGCAGGCGGTTCCTGACGGCCGACACATCCGCGCAGAAGGCGCGCAGCTCGGCGGGCCTTATCGTCATCGCCTCCGCCTCGGACGACAAGCGCCACTGGGTCGAGACGGGGCGGCTATACGAGCGGCTCGCCCTGACCCTGACAGCCTTGGGCATCCAGGTGGCATTCCTCAACCAGCCCGCCGAGGTCACCGAATTGCGTTCCCAGCTTCAGAGCTACCTCCACCTCGGCACGGCGCAGCCGCAGCTCCTGCTGCGCTTCGGGTACGCGGACCCGCTGCCGCACTCCCTGCGCCGGCCTCTCGAGGAGGTCCTGGTGTAGTCTTTGTCTGACCTATCGCTCATGCAAACTAGACTTTCCCAAGCAAACCCTGACCCGCCTGCATTCTGGAGCATCCCCCCGGCGGACCTGCTGGCCCGCCTGGAGACGAAGCCGCAGGGCTTGACCCAGGCGGAGGCGCAGGGCCGTCTTGCGGGCCGCGCAGGCATGGCGAAGCCGCACCCGCTCTGGAAGATGCTGCTCCTGCTGCTGTCCCAGTTCAAAAGCCCCATCATCCTGATCCTGATCTGCGCCGCGCTCTTGTCCCTATTCCTCCATGACGCGACCGACGCCGTCATCATCCTCGTTATCGTCCTGGTCAGCGGCCTGCTCGGCTTCTGGCAAGAGCGCGGGGCGGTGGATGCCGTGCAGAAGCTGCTGGCCGTGGTCCAGATCAAAGCCACCTGTGAGCGCGACGGCAAACCCTTGGATGTCCACACGGAGGAGGTCGTGTCGGGGGACATCGTCGTGCTCCATGCGGGAGACATCGTCCCCGCCGACAGCCTGATCCTGGAGTCCAAAGACCTGTTCGTCAATGAGGCCGCCCTGACGGGGGAGACCTTCCCGGTCGAGAAGTCTGTCGCGACCCTGCCGCCCGACACGCCCCTCGCCAAGCGGACCAACAGCCTGTTCCTGGGGACGAATGTTGTCAGCGGGACGGCCAACGCCCTTGCGGTGCTGACGGGCCGCGAGACCGAGTTCGGCAAGGTCTCGCAGACGCTGACCCGCAAGCCGCCCGAGACCGAGTTCGAAGCGGGCATCCGGCACTTCGGCTATCTGCTGATGGAGGTGACGCTGTTGCTCGTCCTGGGCATCTTTGCGGCCAATGTCTACTTCCACCGGCCCGTCTTGGAGGCCCTGCTGTTCTCACTCGCGCTTGCGGTCGGCCTGACGCCCCAACTGCTGCCGGCCATCATCAGCATCAACCTGGCCCACGGGGCGAAAAAGATGGCAGAAGAGAAGGTCATCGTCAAGCGGCTGGCGGCCATCGAGAACTTCGGCAGCATGGATGTCCTGTGTACGGACAAGACCGGGACGCTGACGGAGGGGACCGTGCGGCTGCACGCGGCCCCTGACGTCTGCGGCGAAGACAGCGCCAAGGTGCTGCTCTTTGCCTTCCTGAACGCCAAATTTCAGAGCGGGTACGCCAACCCCATTGACGAGGCGGTCGTCGCCTTCCGCCCCCAGGACATCTCCGGCTACACGAAACTCGACGAGGAGCCTTACGACTTCGTCCGCAAGCGGCTCTCCGTGCTGGTCGCGGACGGCGGCAAGCATCTGATGGTGACGAAGGGCGCTCTGGCGAACGTGCTGGATGTGTGCCGGACGGCGGAAACGGCGGACGGGAAGGCCACCTCGCTTGACCCGCTGCGGGCGCAGATCCAGGCGCACTACGAGGCGTTTAGCGGCCAGGGCTACCGCACCCTGGGCATTGCCTATCGCGACATCGGGACGGAAACGACCATCGGTAAAGACCATGAGGCGGGGATGACGTTCCTTGGCTTCCTGACCCTATTCGACCCACTCCAGCCCGGCATCGTCCAATCGCTCCAATCCCTGCGCGACCTGGGCGTCTCGCTCAAGCTGATCACGGGCGACAACGCGCTGGTCGCCGCCACCGTCAGCAAGCAGGCGGGGATGACCGACCCGCAGATCGTCACGGGGAGCGATCTGCGCCACATGAGCCAGGAAGCGCTCACCCAACGCGCCCCCTTCGTGGATGTGTTCGCTGAAGTGGAACCGAACCAGAAGGAGCGCATCATCCTGGCGATGAAGAAAGCCGGCCACGTCGTCGGCTACATGGGGGACGGGATCAACGACGCTTCGGCCCTCCACGCTGCCGATGTCGGCATTTCGGTGGCGAACGCCGTGGACGTCGCCAAAGAGGCTGCCGACATCGTCCTGCTGGAGAAAGACCTGAACGTGCTGGCGCGCGGCGTCCGGGAGGGCCGGATCACGTTCGCCAACACGCTCAAGTACGTCTTCATGGCGACGAGCGCGAACTTCGGCAACATGTTCAGCATGGCCGGCGCCTCCCTGTTCCTGCCGTTCCTGCCCCTGCTCCCGAAGCAGATCCTGCTGACGAACCTGATGACCGACTTCCCCGAAATGACCATCGCGACCGACAGCGTTGACCCGGAAGCGGTGGATCGCCCGCGCCGCTGGGACATCAAGTTCATCCGGCGGTTCATGCTCGTCTTCGGCCTGGTCAGCTCCGTCTGCGACTACCTCACCTTCGGCGTCCTGGTCTGGCTCCTGCACGCCACAACCGCGCAGTTCCGCACGGGCTGGTTCGTCGAGAGCGTCGTGACGGCCTCCCTGATCGTGCTGGTCATCCGCACCCGCAAGCGCTTCTATTTGAGCCGCCCCAGCGCCCCCCTGTTGCTGGCGACGCTCGCCATCGTCGCCGCCACCCTGACACTGCCGTACACGCCGCTGGCGCGTCCGTTCGGCTTCGTGCCCCTGCCCCTGGTGTTCCTGCCGGTGCTGGGCGGCATCATGGTCTTCTACATCGTCGTCGCCGAAACGGCCAAGACGTTCTTTTACCGCCACGCGGCGGCATAGCAGCGGGACGTGGTATCATCGCAGGTAGTGGCCCAATTCAGGTCGTTATTTCAGCATTGGATGTTGTAATTGTGGAGTAACGGCCTGCATTTCCTTCACGTTTACCCGTCTGGAAAGGTGTTTCCGAGATTTTTGGGAATCTTAGAACGACTTGGATTGGCTCACTACCTCTCCTCGCATTTGCAGCTCAACCCGTTGGGCAAGAAACGTATCGGAGGAGCGCAACAAAACACCAGCATGAACAGCCAGGCTCCACAACCTGTTGTCTCCTTCTTGGCACACGAGGACGGCACTACTTCTGCCTCTTTCTCCCCTGACGGGACGACACTCGCCACAGGTGGTTATGACTGTGCTGTCCGCCTGTGGGACGTGAACACATGGCACGGGGGGCGGACTCTGCCGGGGCATCGGCGCGGGCATGTGGCTTTCGCGCCTGATGGTCGCCACCTCGTCAGTGGTGGTCTGCATAAAGATACTGACGTCTTCGACACCTCTACCTGGCGCGTTGTCGAAACGCTGAATGACACAGGCGGGGTTTGGGCTTTAGCCTTTCGGCCAGACGGCTCCCAGATTGTCCTCGTCGAACCTAGCGAGCACTCGGACGGGCGTTCTCACCGCCCTCTTGAGTTTTGGGACACCCATAGCTGGGCGATGTTAGGGACTGCCGACGTGGGAACCAATCATGTGTATGGAGTGGCCTTCTCGCCAGATGGAAGGTTGGCGGCGATTTCTAACCATCCCAATGGCTCGGTGAGCATTTGGGGTGCGGACTTCACGCAGAGAAGGGCATCATTCCCCGCCCACGATATGTCCACTTGGGGCCTAAGTTTTTCTCCCGACGGTAAGACGTTGGCGACGGGCGGCGCAGACAATGTGGTCCGCCTGTGGGATACGGCGTCTTGGGAAGTGCGTCATCAGTTGTCACACGAGGAGATGAGGACCTTAGTCGCCTACAAAAACAGCGTGCTTTGTACGGCGTTCTCTCCTGACGGCGATCTGCTCATCACAGGGGGGCTTGATGGGGTGCTGACCGTGTGGCGCCTCGAAACTTAGTGCTGACGCCGCAATCTTAACGAAACCTTAACATTCTTCCCGCCCCTCTCTGGGTACTATCAATGTATGTCCCTGCCCGTTCGCTGAACGGGGAAAGAGAAGAAACCCATGACGATGACTGCACCCGCCCCCACGAACACTCACAACTTCCGGGAAGAAGACGCCGAGGCGCACGAGTTCGAGCCGGGGCCACTCTCAGCGGACGAGCTGCGGAAGACGAACGCCTATTGGAGCGCGGCCAATTACCTGTCCATCGGGCAGATCTATCTGCTGGACAACCCGCTGCTCAAAGAGCCGCTGCGCCATGAGCACGTCAAGCCGCGCCTGCTGGGGCACTGGGGGACGACGCCGGGGCTGAACTTCGTCTACGTCCACTTCAACCGGGTCATCAAGCGGGACGGTCTGAACGTCATTTACATCGCCGGTCCGGGGCACGGCGGGCCGGGCATGGTCGCCAATACCTACCTCGAAGGCACTTACAGCGAAATCTACTCGGACATCTCGCAGGACGAGGCGGGCATGAAGCGGCTCTTCAAGCAGTTCTCGTTCCCCGGCGGCATCCCTAGCCACGCCGCGCCGCAGACGCCCGGTTCAATCCACGAGGGAGGAGAACTGGGCTACTCGCTCTCCCACGCCTACGGCGCGGCGTTTGACAACCCTGACCTCATCGTCTGCTGCGTGATCGGCGACGGCGAGGCCGAGACCGGGCCGCTGGCGACAAGCTGGCATTCCAACAAGTTTTTAGACCCCAAGCGCGATGGCGCGGTTCTGCCGATCCTGCATTTGAACGGCTATAAGATCGCCAACCCGACGATCCTGGCGCGCATCCCGCAGGAGGAATTGGAAAGCCTGCTGGTTGGCTACGGCTACAAGCCGCATTTTGTCGTGGGCGATGACCCTGAGAAGATGCACCAGCTCATGGCGCAGACGCTGGACACGGTGCTGGCCGAGATCAAGGCGATCCAGAAGAATGCGCGCGAGGGCGGCGATCTGGCCCGCCCCCCCCAAGAACCGAGACGCGCCTGGCCCATGATCGTCCTGCGCTCTCCCAAAGGCTGGACCGGGCCGAAGGAAGTGGACGGCAAGAAGACCGAGGGCTATTGGCGCTCGCATCAGGTCCCCATCGAGACGGTGAATACACCCGAGCATGTTGCCCTGCTGGAAGAGTGGATGCGGAGCTACAAGCCGGAAGAGTTGTTTGATGTCAATGGCACCCTGATCCCCGAGCTGGCTGCCCTGGCGCCCGAAGGCGAGCGGCGTATGGGCGCGAACCCGCATGCGAACGGCGGTCTGCTCCTCCGTGACCTGCACCTGCCCGAATTCCGCGATTACGCCCTCCCCATGGAGAAGCCGGGCGTGACGGTCGGCGAAGCGACCCGTGTTCTGGGCGTCTTCCTGCGGGACGTGATGGCCCACAACGCCGCCAACGCCAATTTCCGCGTTCTGTCGCCCGACGAGAACAACTCCAACCGGCTGAACGCCGTGCTGGACGTGACGGACCGTGCGTGGGAGGCCGAAACACTTCCCGATGACGACCACCTCGCCCCCGACGGGCGCGTCATGGAGATCCTCAGCGAGCACACGATTGAGGGCTGGCTGGAAGGCTATCTATTGACCGGGCGGCACGGCTTTTTCTCCTGCTATGAAGCGTTCATCCACATCATCGACTCGATGTTCGGCCAGCACGCCAAGTGGCTGGAGACGAGCCGCAAACTGCCCTGGCGGCGGCCCATCGCCTCGCTCAACTACCTGCTGACATCCCACGTCTGGCGGCAGGATCACAACGGCTTCTCGCACCAGGACCCCGGCTTCATTGATGTCGTGATGAACAAAAAGCCCGAAATCGTCCGCGTCTACCTGCCGCCGGATGCCAACTGCCTGCTGTCCGTCGCCGACCACTGCCTGCGGTCCCGCGATTACGTCAACGTCATCGTGGCCGGAAAACAGCCCGCGCTGCAATTCCTGAACATGGACGCGGCGGTCAAGCACTGCACGACGGGCGTCGGCATCTGGGAATGGGCCTCAAATGACCAGGGCTGTGAACCGGACGTCGTCATGGCCTGCGCCGGGGACGTGCCGACGCTGGAGACATTGGCCGCCGTGGACATCCTCCGCCGTCACCTGCCCGACCTGAAGGTCCGCGTGGTGAACGTCGTAGACGTGATGACACTGCTGCCGCACTCGGAGCACCCGCACGGGCTGAACGACGGCGACTTCGACTCGATCTTCACGCCCAACAAGCCGGTCATCTTCGCCTACCACGGCTACCCGTACCTGATCCACCGCCTGACCTACCGGCGCACCAACCACGACAACTTCCACGTCCGGGGCTACAAGGAAAACGGCACCACGACGACGCCCTTCGACATGGTGGTCCTGAACGACTTGGACCGTTTCCACCTGGCGACCGATGTCATAGACCGTGTGCCCTCGCTCGGCTACCGGGCTGCCTATCTCAAGCAGATGCTGCGCGACAAGCTGACTGAGCACCACCTGTACGTTCGCGCGCACGGGGAGGACATGCCGGAAGTGCGCGACTGGACCTGGACGCACCAGTCGGCTACGGGCCATACGTCCAAGACCGAGGACGACAACTGACTGAAGAACCGGCAGAAAAAGAACCGGCACTGGAAGTGCCGGTCTACTCAAAGTGGAAGTCGCTACGCGACTAAAGACGAGAGACAAGAACACAGGAAAGGCCCGCGATGACTGCTCCTCAGTCGCGGAGCGACTTTCACGGGGAGTAGACCGGCACTTCCAGTGCCAGTTTTCCTGGTGGAAGGCTTTATGAAAATCCTCGCCCTGAACGTCGGCAGTTCCAGCCTCAAGTTCCGGCTGTTCCAGATCACGCCCGACGCCGAGAAGGTCCTGACCGAAGGCACCGTGGAGCGCCTGGACGCGAACGCCCTCCTGCCCGCCGCGCAGAAGGCCATCGCGCAGTGCCAACCGTTCGGCATAGACGCCGTGGGGCACCGGGTCGTGCAGGGAGGCGCGCGCTTTTCGGAGCCGGCCCGGATCACCCCGGACGTTCTCCAAGACCTGCGCGGCTTGGAGGCACTGGACCCCCTGCACAACCCGACCGAAGTGGCCTTGATCGAAGCCGCATTGCGCCTGCTGCCCCATGCACCCCATGTGGCCGTCTTCGATACCGCCTTCCACCGCACCCTGCCGGAAGTCGCCTGGCGCTACGCGCTGCCGTCCGATCTGGCCGACCGGCTGGGCCTGCGCCGCTACGGCTTCCACGGCATCTCCCACCGCTACGTTTCCGGGCGGCTGCTTGACTGCCTGGGACGCGAGGCGGTTGGGAGCAGGCTTATCACCTGCCACCTCGGCAGCGGGGCCAGCGTCTGCGCCGTGCGGGACGGCGAGAGCATAGACACCAGCATGGGCATGACTCCGCTGGAAGGCTTGGTGATGGGCACACGGTCGGGCGATATTGACCCCGGCTTGCTGCTGTACCTGCTGCGGACGCAGGATATGACGCCGGAGCAGCTCGACGACCTGCTCAACCACGACAGCGGCCTCAAAGGGCTGGCGGGACGGAATGACGTGCGGGACTTGGAGCAGGCGGCGGGGGAAGGGGATAAACGGGCCGACATGGCTCTGGAAATCTTCGCCTACCGGGTCCGCAAATACCTCGGCGCCTATGCCGCCGCGCTGGGCGGCTTGGATGCTGTCGCGTTCACTGGTGGCATCGGCGAACACGCGGACAAGATGCGCGCGCGTATCTGTCAAGGGCTGGATTTTCTCGGCTTGCGGCTGGACACCGGGCGGAACCTGGCCGCGACGGGCGGCGAGGCGGCGCGGGTCAGCGCCGACGCTGGCCCCGCCGAGGTTTGGGTCATCCCAACCGACGAAGAGCGGCAGATCGCCCGCGAAGTCACCGCCCTGCTTCAGTAGCTTTCGCCACGGGTTGAAATCCGAGGCTCGGAAGTGCCCAACGCCCAGGGGACACAAGACAAAGGACGGGAGAGGGGACTGCTCTTTCTTCCGTCGCCTCGACGGGGGCTTTTTCCAGCCACGGGTTTCAACCCGTGGCAAATTGCTTCAGCCGATGGGCTAAATCAGGTACAATCTGCCTCACGATGACACACGCCACTCTCGCGCAAATCAACATCTACCCTGTCAAGTCACTCGGCGGATTTTCGGCAACTTCCGCGAAGGTCGAACCGCGCGGCCTGCAGCACGACCGCCGGTGGATGCTTGTGGACGGCGAGGGCCGGTTCCTGACCCAGCGCGATCTGCCCCGCATGGCGCTGATCGCCACAGCCGTCGAACAGGACTGCCTAACACTGCGCGCTCCCGGTGTCGCACCCCTGCGTGTGCCCCTTCAGCCGCCCTGCGGGGCCACTGAGACCGTGCGCGTGTGGCGAAGCGTCTGTCAGGCCGTGTGGGTGGGTGATGAAGCCGACCAATGGCTCAGGGAGTTCTTCGGCGTCCCCTGCCGCCTCGTCTTCATGCCCGAAGAGACGCGCCGGACGGTCAACCCGGACTTCCGCGCGGGTGAGGGCATCGTCAGCTTCGCCGACGGTTACCCGCTCCTGCTGCTGGGCGAAGAGTCGCTGTTCGACCTCAATTCACGCCTGGAACAGCCCGTCCCGATGAACCGCTTTCGGCCCAACCTCGTCGTTTCCGGGGCGGCTGCCTATGCCGAGGACGGCTGGACGAAAGTCCGCATCGGCGGCGCGACGTTCCACGGCGTCAAGCTTTGTGACCGCTGTTCGTTAATCACTGTAGACCAGGCGACGGGCGAGGCCGCCGGCCCGGAGCCTTTGAAGACTTTGGCGGCCTACCGGCTCAAAGACCAGAAGGTATTGTTCGGGCAGTTGCTCATCCCGGACGGCACAGGCACCGTGCAAGTCGGCGATGCCGTTGAGACCCTATGAGGACAAACGACGACACGCCGCTATTGCTCAGGATAGACCGGGCCACGCTCATCAAAGGCGGCGCGCGCATCCTGGACGACCTGAGCCTCGCCATCGCGCTCGGTGAGCACACCGCCATTGTCGGCCCCAACGGCTCCGGCAAATCCTCGCTCATCAAGTTGATCACCCGACAGCATTACCCGCTGGCGGGCAAGGACGGCAAGCCGCTTATCACCCTCTTTGGCCGTGACCGCTGGGACATCTTTGAACTGCGGACTTTGCTCGGCATCGTGTCCGCTGACCTGCACCAGACGTTTGTCAATGACGGCGCGCTGACGGGCCAAGAGGTCATCCTGTCCGGCTTCTTCGCCTCTCAGGGTTTGGCGCGGCATCATGCCGTGACGCCGGTCATGCGCGAACGGGCGCAGGAGGCGCTGGACCTCATGGAAGCCACGCCGCTGGCCGACAAGCCGATGGCGCAGATGTCCACGGGGGAGGCACGAAGGGTTCTGATCGCCCGCGCGCTTGTCCATGACCCGCGCGCCCTGCTGCTGGACGAGCCGACGACGGGCCTGGACCTGATCGCCCGCCGCCGCTTCCTCGAAACCCTGCGCCGAATCGCTCGGCGCGGCACGACTCTTATTTTGGTCACGCACCATGTCGAGGAGATATTGCCCGAAATCGGGCGCGTGGTCTTGATGCAAAATGGGAGGATCTTCCGCGACGGTCCAAAGGAGGACGTACTGACCGCGCAAAACTTGACGGCGCTGTTCGATGCGCCGGTGGCTGTCCGTGAAGAAGCAGGCTACTACGCGGCGGGGTACAATAGCTCCACATGAACGGAGTGCTCAACATTGACAAGCCGCCGGGGATGACCTCGCATGATGTCGTTGCCCGTGTCCGCCGCATCGCCCGCTTGAAGCGCGTCGGCCATGCGGGGACGCTGGACCCGGACGCAACCGGGGTGCTGCTGGTGTGCCTGGGCGCGGCGACCCGCCTCTCGGACTTCCTGGCTGACGAGGGCAAGGAGTACCGGGCGACGCTGGCCCTGGGCGTAACGACGACGACCGAAGATGCCTCGGGGGAAGTGCTTGCGCGAGTGGACGCGAGCCGTCTTGTGGAGGCGGACCTGGTCGCCGTCCTGCCGGGCTTCCTCGGCGATGTGTCCCAAATCCCGCCAATGGTGAGCGCGGTGCATCACGAAGGGCGGCGGCTCTATGAACTGGCCCGAGAGGGCGTCACGGTCGAGCGTGCGGCGCGGGCGATTTGGATTGACACCATCGGGCTGCTGGACTTCGCGCCCGGCGAAGTCGCCACGGCGACGCTTGATGTCGCCTGCGGCAAAGGAACCTACATCCGCACACTTTGCGCCGATCTGGGCGCGGCATTGGGGGTGGGGGGGCACATGGCGACCCTCCGCCGGACGCGCGTCGGCGGCTTCGGCATCCAAACCGCAACGCCGCTGACCAATCTGACCGAGGAAAACCTGCCGGGGCGGCTAGTCTCGCCCGCCGATGCCCTGGACAGCCTGCCCGTGCACCGCGCCGATGCAAAAGCCGACGCGGACGACATCCGGCATGGGCGTGCGCTGCCCTCGCCTCTGCCGCCGGGCACGGTGGCCCGCATCCTAGACTTCCAGGGCGCGCTCATCGCGCTGGGCCGCGCCGACGGGGAACAATTGCGCCCGTTCAAGGTGTTCGCCTCATAAGCCCGGCACTGAAGACAAGCGCGGATTGGGTCTTTTGCGGATTGGGTCTTCTGTAGTCGCGGAGCGACTTTCACTGAGAATAGACCGGCACTTCTAGTGCCGGGATTGCCAGCCATGCGTACCCTTTATCCACTCCAAGACTCGCCGGAAACGCTGCAAGATACCGTTGTCGCTATCGGCGTCTTTGACGGCGTCCATCGCGGGCATCAGGAAATTCTCAAGCAGACGGTCCGCGAGGCTCGGTCGCAGGGGCTGACGCCCGTTGCGCTGACGTTCGATATCCACCCCACGGAGCTGTTCGCGCCACACCAATCACCGCCTTATATTGCTTCGCTTCCGCAGCGCGTGGGACTCATGGGAGCATTCGGCGGCGGGATCGAGGCAGTCGCCGTCGTCCGCTTCGACCGCGATTTCGCCAATCTCTCCCCGGAAGCGTTTGTCACCGAGGTCTTGGAGGGAGCGCTGGGCGCCCGGCATGTCCTGGTCGGCGCGGATTTTTGCTACGGGACGCGGCGTTCAGGGTCGGTGACGACGCTGCTGCGCGATGGCGCGCGCAACGGCTTCGCCGTCACCGTCGTGCCGCCGATCTTGATTGGCGGCGAGCGCGTCAGCAGCACCCAAATTCGCGGCCTGGTGGCAGGGGGCGACCTGCCCGCCGCACTCGGCCTGCTCGGCCACCCTTTTGTCGTGCAGGGCGTCGTCGGACATGGCAAGCGGCTTGGCCGGACCCTGGGCTATCCGACAGCCAACCTGGTTCCGACGCAGCCCGGCCAGCTTCTGCCCGGCAGCGGCATCTATGCGGCCTATGCCCGCTTGGCCGATGGGCGAACGCTCCGCGCCGCCGTCAGCGTCGGCACCAACCCGACGACGGACAGCGATGGCGGGCGCAAGATCGAGGCATTTTTGATGGACGGCTTTACCGGGGACCTGTACGACCAGCCCTTTGAGTTGGATTTTCGGGAGAAGATCCGGGACGAACGGAAGTTTGATGACCTGGATAGCCTCATCACACAAATGGGACAGGATGTTCAGCAGATCACGGCGCAGTTGAAGTAGCCTGCGCGGTTGCCTTTGCCGGGGGGCGGGTATAAGGCGGCATGGAAAAATGGACACGCCTGCTTATTATCATCGCGACTGTGCTTCTCATGCTGACCTTCCTCGGCGTCGGCATCCACATCGCGACTTACATTCATCACACGCTGCTCCTGTTCGCATTGGGTGGGTTGGTGGCTTACGCCCTCAGCCCCCTGGTGGAGCGCCTGAGCCGGACACGGCTCTCGCGGCCTCTGGGCGTCGCCGCCGTCTTCCTCTGCCTCTTTGCGCTCTTCGGGCTGGGCGGGTGGTTCCTGGAAGGGAAACTCGCCGCCCAGGTGCAGGACATCCAGCAGAATTTTCCCGATTACAAGCAGAAGGCCCTGGACCGAGCCGGGGTTCTTGATCAGAAGCTGGCTGCCCGGCATATCCATTTCAGCCTGACGGACACGATCCAGCGCCCGCCCGCCGAGTTCAAGACATTGGGGGAGCAGGCCGGCAAGGATGCCCTGCCGCTCCTGCGCCGCTCGTTCACCGATGCCGCCGAGGCTGTCATCGTGCTGCTGATCGCTTTGTATTTTCTCATCTTCGGCCCGGACATGCGCGAGAAGTTCAACGGGATGCTTCCTGCCGATCTGGGGCGCCGCGCGGACCTGTGGGAGACGGACGTGAGCCGCATTCTGGGCGGCTTCGTCAGCGGCCAGCTCATTATCGCCCTCATCATGGGCGCGGCTGCGGCCCTGGGGTGCCTTGCTATCGGCATCGGCCCGTGGCTCCTGATTGGGTTGTTTGTCGTAGTGGCCGCCCTGATTCCGGTCTTTGGTCCCTACATCGGCGCCATCCCCGCGATCATTGCCGCTTTAATCGGCCCGACGCATTTTCACCCTGTTGTCTCCGCCGCCGTCGTGCTGCTATGGTTTGTCATCATCAACGAGGTCGGCGGCAAGGTCCTGTACCCGAAACTGGTCGGCAGCGCGCTGGGCCTGCATGAAGTCGTGGTCCTTTTCGTCCTGTTCGCGGGCCTGGAGATCAACGGCATCGTCGGGACTCTGTTCGCCGCGCCCGTTGCGGCCCTGGCGATCGTGACGCTGATCCACCTGTACCGCCTGTGGTCGGACCTGCCGGATGAGTTGATCTCCAACGACAACCGCCGGGAGGCGCGGCAGGCCGGCAAGATCGCTCCGGCCCCCGCCGCGCCGGAGCCGGAAACGCAGGCCGACGACCGCAAGGCGCGGGTCCCCCGTGAGCCGCGCGTCACTTGACACTAGGAACAATGACCGGGTATACTGTGCCGATTAACACAAGGTTTAGACGCAACAGGGGGAACAAGAGCGACATGGCTCTGCTCAAAGAACAGAAAGAAGTCGTGATCGGCGACAACAAAACACACGATTCGGACACCGGCTCGCCGGAAGTCCAGATCGCGCTGCTGAACACGTCCATCAAGAACCTGACCGAGCACCTCAAAGTGCATCGGCACGACAACCACACCACGCGCGGTCTGCTGGTGCAGGTCGGTAAGCAGCGGCGCCTGCTCAACTACCTGGCCGCCAAAGACATCGGGCGTTACCGTGCCCTCGTCGCCAAGCTCGGCATCCGCAGCCGGCACTGAATTTCCGGCCCCGCTCGGCCACGACGCCCGGCGCGGCCCAAAGAAGCAAATGCCTCCTGGCGAATTAAACCGCGCAGGGGGCGTTTTGTTTTCACGGCGTAACGTAAATGGAGAAATGAAAACAGACACATGGAACAATTTGTAGAGGCCGAATGGTGCGGCGCGACCCTTCGCATCAGCACCGGCAAACTCGCCCAGCAGGCCAACGGCTCTGTCCTGCTCTCGAATGGCGACACGATCATCCTGGCGACCGCCACGATGTCCAAAGAGCCGAAGTCCCACCTCGACTTTTTCCCGCTCACCTGTGATTACGAGGAGCGGAAGTACGCCAACGGCAAGATCCCCGGCGGCTTCATCAAGCGCGGCGGCCGCCCCGGCGAGAAGGCCACGCTGACCTGCCGCCTGATTGACCGGCCCCTCCGCCCGCTGTTCCCCTACGGAATGCGTAACGAGACCCAGATCATCGCGATGCCGCTCTCGTACCAGCCCGAGTTCTCCCCCGACGTGCTTTCCGTCACCGCCGCCTCCGCCGCGCTGATGGTCTCCGACATCCCCTTCAACGGCCCCATCGGCTGCGTCCGCGTCGGCCTGGATGCCGAAGGCGCCTTTATCCTCAATCCCTCGTTCCCCGAACAGCAGGAAAGCCCGCTCGACCTGATTGTCGCCGCCAGCGACGACGCCATCGCGATGGTCGAGGCCGGCGCGTCCGAGGTCAGCGAAGAAAAGATGCTGGAAGCGATGGACTTCGCGCACGAGGCCTGCCGCAAGCTCTGCGCCATGCAGCGCGAACTGGCCGCCAAAGTGGGCAAGTCGAAAGCCGATGTCCCGCTGCACCATGTCCACGCCGAGATTTTGGAAGTCATCCGGGAGCGCTTCAACGCCACGCTGCGCGCGGGCCTTCAGGACCCGGACAAGTCCTCCCGCGAGGCGGGCCTGACCTTGCTCATCAACGACGTGGTCGAGAACCTCAAAGACCAGTACCCCGACAACATCGCCGATATCAAAGAGGCCGCCGACAAGGCCGTCAAGGACCAGCTCCGCGACCTGATCCTGACCGAAGGCAAGCGGCCCGACGGGCGCGGCACGACCGACATCCGCAAAATAGACTGCGAAGTCGGCCTGCTCCCGCGTGTCCACGGCACGGGCCTGTTCACGCGCGGCCAGACCCAGGTGCTGACGACGCTGGTTTTGGGGTCGGGCGACGACGCCCAGATGGTAGATACGCTGGAAGAAGACAGCGAAAAGCATTACATGCACTTTTACAACTTCCCGCCCTACTCGGTCGGTGAAGCGCGCCCCATGCGCGGGCCGGGCCGCCGCGAGATCGGCCACGGCGCGCTGGCCGAGCGCGCCCTGCGGGCGGTCATCCCCTCCCGCGAAGAGTTCCCGTACACCATGCTTCTGACATCGGAAGTTTTGGAGTCCAACGGCTCGACTTCGATGGGGTCCACCTGCGGCTCCACATTAGCTCTGATGGACGCAGGCGTTCCCATCAAGGCCCCCGTGGCGGGCATCGCGATGGGCCTGATCGAAGGGCCGGAGGGCAGCGGCGAAGGTGGACAGGGCCGCCAGTACGCCGTCCTGACCGACATCCAGGGCATGGAAGACTTCTCGGGCGACATGGACTTCAAGGTCGCCGGGACGACCGAGGGCATCACGGCCTTGCAGCTTGACACCAAGATCGGCGGCGTCCCGCGCGCGGTCTTCGTGCAGGCGTTCCAGCAGGCCAAAGAGGCCCGGCTGTTCATCCTGGACAAGATCACCCAGGCCATCCCCGCGCCCCGCGAGAACCTGTCGCTGTACGCCCCGCGCATCTTCACGATCCAGATCGAGCCGGAGCAGATCGGCCTGGTCATCGGACCCGGCGGCAAGACGATCAAAAAGATCACGGCCGACACGGGGGCGAAGATTGATATCGAGCAGGACGGCACCGTCTACATCGCCTCGGTGGACGGGGCGGCCGGCGAGGCCGCCCGCAAGGCGGTCGAGGACCTGACCCGGACGGTCAAGCCCGGCGACGAGTTCGAGGGCACGGTCGTCCGCTTCCTCCAGTTCGGCGCTTTCGTCGAGCTGATGCCCGGCAAGGACGGCCTGGTCCACGTCTCCCAGCTCACCGATTCGGACGAGCGCATCGGCAAGCCCGAGGACGTGGTCAAGATGGGCGACAAGATCAAGGTCCGCGTCACCGAAGTGGACGGGCAGGGGCGGGTCAATTTGACCGCGCGCGGTCTGGACCAGCCCTTCGACCCCGCCAACCCCGAGCCGGGCCGTCCCCCCCGCCCCGGAGGCGGTGGTGATCGCGGCGGGCGCCCCGGCGGCGACCGAGGCGGTGATCGCGGCGGACGCGGTGGTGGAGATCGCGGCGGCTTTGGCGGCGGCGGACGCGGCGGCGACCGGCCCGAGCGCGCCGCCTCCTTCGAGCCTCCCAAGCCCGAAGGCACCGGCGACATCGCCGCCGCTGCTCCCAGCGACGGTCCCATCGCCCAGGCCGACGACGAAGCCCCCCGCGCCCGCTTCCGCCCCAAGCGGTAAGCATTAGGCAGAGGCAGGAAAGTAGACAGGCGGCAGAGAATAATTCTCTGCCGCCTTTGTTTGTCTGCCATGAACAACGAAATCACAATCAGGTATCAGATGGAGCGCAGGGACATGTGGCTGAGTCTCTATTATGAGTACTTCTACCATCCATTGACTAAATGGTTGACATGGTTAATCTTTGCCCTATGGACTTACAACTTTATTCACAAACTCGCTGTCACACATAGCATCGCAAGCGCATCCTGGACGTTGCTTAACTCTCTGCCACATGGGTTGTTAGTTCTCATGTTTTTGTCATTGTTCAACAAGATGCCTACCCCCACAAGCCCCCGCGTCTGCTTTGCCACCATAGACGCTGTAGGTCTTCAGTGTCTTGTACCAGAGAAACGCTATACTTTCTCGTGGAAGAAAGTTATTTCGGTACGCCAGACCATGGATTATCTTTTGTTCTTCTCACTGGGTAGCTGCTTTGCTATCCCTAAGCGTGCCTTTGAAGAGCCGGATGAAGCGCAGGCTTACTTTGAGACAGCGCGTTATTATAAGCAGATGGCGAAACACGGTCAGCCCCCTGCTGAAAGTAAAGAGGACGAAGTCTGGCCGCCCCCGCCGCGTATCGGAGCCTGAACCCATAGGCAATGAAAGTCTTCAACCCATTACGGTCAGATGATGGCCGACAAAGAGAGAATAGGGCAGCAGGTAAATGCCGAAGTTGCTTTCGCTGAAGCTCTGGAGGCTCAGGGAGTAGACCCCATCCAGTTTATGAAGCAGTGGAAGCTGTCTCATCACCAGTTCAACACGCTCGCCCATTACATTCACGGCGTCAACGACGAGCAGCCGGTTCTGCCGCCAGCGCTGAAAGCGGTGCTGCTGGCGATGGAAACCCGGTGCGCGGCTTGAAAGGGGTTATGCCTTACGGCTGAGGCGGAAGCAGGAAAGTATGAAGGCGGCAGCGAATAATTCTCTGCCGCCTTTTCTGCTTTTTCTGTTGCGGGGAACACGACTATGCACGTTACCTATGAGCTAACGCCTGATGATTATTGGCGCTTCAACTTGTACTATCGGCGTCATAAGTATCCCATCCGGCCATTCATGTTGTGTGCGCTGGCTGGCGTCCTGGGGCTTCTTTTTCTGGCCGGCAGTTGGGTTGCTGTTGAGACATGGCTCACCTTTGGGCGCGCCCAAGGGACGTTGCTGCTTTCCTTGCTGATTCTGTTACTCGTAACTCTCCTTATTCTGCCTCCAACGAAAGGAAAAGTAATCAGGTTCGCCAGGCAGAGGCCGGGGTTTTTTTGTGAGCATTCCATCAGTATCAGCCCGGAATGGCTGTCCGAAAAGACTCCCGTGAACGAAAGCAAGGTAGCCTGGGCAACGCTCAAATCGGTTGAGGAAGACGCCGATTATTTGTTCCTGTTTTTGGATAAGCTCGTGGCCCATACCATTCCAAAACGCGCTTTCTCTAGTCCGCATGAGGCGGAGACGTTCCTAAATACCGCACGCCGCTACTGGGAAGCGGCTAAGTTGGGGCAGCCTGTTCCTGCCGAAGATACCGCCACTTGGCCGCCCCCGCCGCGCATTGGAGCCTGAAGCCATGAGCGCCCTTGTTGAACAGACAGTTCCCGTCTATACCAGCCAATCCCGATGGGATGCCGAGCGCCCGCGTGTCCTCGTCGCCTGCTGCTCGGATGGGCGGTTGCAGGAAGCCATTGATGAGTTCCTGCAAAACTACCTTCAGATCCGCGACTACGACCGCTTCTATGCGCCGGGCGGCCTCGCCGCGCTGACTCCGGGCGGGTATGAGTTCCTGCGGGCGACGCAGTACCGGGACGACCTGGCGTTCCTGATCCGCGTCCACAAGGTCGAGGAACTGCTGCTGATCTTCCACGGGGCAGCGCCGGACGGCCCGGCGGAGGCGACATGCGCCCATTACCACCGCGTCCTGCCAGGCGCGGGCGCGGCGGCCGTCCGGGAGCAGCAGGTTCAGGACCTCGCTGACCTGCGGATGTACCTGAATGGCCTGCGGCTGACGGCACGGGTGCGGGCTTACCGGGCCGAGGTCATGGCGAACCGGCAGGTGCAGTTCGTACCGATGGAGGCGGCGTGAACGATGGAAGTCACCTATAGTACCACCCGCAGCGACCAATGGCGATGCCACCTGTATGTCATGTTCCACCGGGGGCAGTCGGTGTTCGGATTTGTGTTCACGCCCGCCATGCTCGCCCTTGTCTACATTTACTCCATGCCCCCGATGCAGAGGAACATGCGGGGGTTGCTCATTGCCCTCCTAGCCGCCTTCGGTGGCTGGGCGGCTTTCCACGGGCTGATCCTTCACGCCATGATCCTGAAGCGGCTGCCGACGCCGACCACGCGGCGGGTCTGCACAACGCTGATTACGCCTGAGTTCTTCCGGGACACGGTCCCTGAGAAGGTTATGGAATATCCGTGGGCGCAAATCAGCGACATCCGCCTGCACGACGGCGATTTCTACTTCTGGCTGGGCGGCACCAAGGGCAACTTCATCCCCCGAAGTGCGTTCGACAACCCGCGTGAAGGACAGCACTTCTACGAAACCGCGATGGCATACTGGCACAGCGCCAAATCCGGCTCGCCGGTCCCGCAAGATGGTGAAGTCTGGCCCCCGCCGCCGCGCCTCGGCTAAGAAGCAACTATGGACTGGCAGGAACGACTGAACCGGGGGCTGGGGCGGATGCCGCTGGGGCGGGGAACGGTGGAGGTGCTGCAATGGGCCTATGCGCGGCATCTGGCGGACAACCGGCCGCACCGGCATACGTTCTTTGAGGTCTGCCTGGTTGGCGATTACGGGGCGGGGGAGTTCATCGTGCAGGACCGGGCGCATCGGCTGGGGCCGGGAGACCTGTTCGTTGCACGCCCCGGCGTCATCCACCAGATCGTCAATATGAGCCGCCCAAACATGGAGTTGTTTTGGGTCTCCTTCCAGTGGACTCCGGCATCAACTCAGCCTTCCGGCGAGGCGGACGCCCTGCTGCGGGCCTTCGCCGAATCGCCGATCCTCGTCGTACCGGAAGGGCAAGGCCAGGTTGCCGCGCTTTGGCGCGCACTACAGGCCGTCGCCTCGGGGCAGGCCGGTAGGGCTTATGAGATGCAATATCAGGCGCTGGCGACGGCGCTGATTCTGGGTATCGCGCAGGCCGGGGCGGAATGGGACCGTTCAGCCGTCGCGGAACCGGCGGGGCCTGAACCCGGCGACTTGGCCGCGCGCCTCGCCGTCCGCTTCATCCACGACAACCTCAGCCGCCCCCTGCCGATGGCCGAGATCGCCGCCCAGGTCCACCTGTCGCCGCGCCACCTGACTCGCCTGTTCACGCGCTTTACGGGCAAGTCTCCCGCCCACTACATCACCCATGCCCGCATGGACCGGGCGCGCGGCCTCCTCCTGCGCTCGCCGATGCCGATCAAGGAAGTCGCCGCGACGGTCGGCTACCCGGACGTTCACCACTTCACGCGCGCTTTTACGGCTCACTTCGGCAGCCCGCCGGGAGAGATGCGACGGCATCCTGAACAGGGTGGTGTCCCGAATATCCAACATCCTGGCGATTTGGTCTAAAGACGGCAATGGAGACAGGAAGGTATCCTGTGAAAGAACCCACCCCGCCGCAAGCGGCGACCCTCCCGGAGCGGGAAGGTGAGGAGCAAGTGGCGATGGACGTATCTAGCACTTCTCTTCGTCCTCCCGCTCCGGGAGGACCCCTGCGAAGTCACTTGTGACGAAGCAAGGAGGTGGGTTCCAAAGGAGAACTCCGATGCTCACAGATCAGCAGAAACAGTTTTATGCCGACAACGGCTACGTCCTCGTCTCCGGCCTGCTAACGCCCGAAGAGGCCGCGATGTACCGCCAGGAGACGCACGATCTGGCCCACCGCCTGAGCGCCGTGCGCGAGATCAACGCGACCTGGGGCAGCGCCGACTCGGTGACGAAAGGCAAAGCCACCCAACTTCTGCACTGCCATGATGTCCAGTTCCAATCCGCCGCCTTCTCGCGCCTGCTGGTCAATGAAAGGCTTACGGGCGTCGCCGCTGACTTGATCGGGCCGAACGTCCAGCTCCACCACACCAAGATGTTCATCAAGCCGCCGGAGAAAGGCTCGCCGTTCCCGATGCACCAGGACGCGCCGTTCTTCCCGCACGAGAACCATTCCATGATTGCGGCGATCATCCACTTCGACGACGCGCCGCTTGAGCGGGGGTGCGTCCGGGTCGTCCCCGGTTCGCACAAGCGGGGGATGCTGCCGCATATCGCCACCGGCTCCTGGCACCTGTCGCCCGAAGAGTATCCCGTCTCCGAAGCCGTCCCCTGCGAGGCCAAAGCCGGTGACGCCCTGTTCTTCAGCTACCTCACCATCCACGGGTCGGGCATCAACGAGAGCCAGGAGGCCCGGACGACGGTGCTGGTCCAGATGCGCGACCCTGCCGATCCGCCCTCCTTCCGCGCCCACGAATCGAACGGGCAGGGGATGATGCTGGCCGGCGTAGACCCCACCTGTGCCACGCGCCCCGCCTGGGAGCGCTCGCAGACGCCCGACGGCACGTTGGGCGAGGCCAACGGCAACGGCGCAAAGGCCGTGCTGATGGGCATGGGCGGCGCGATGGGTGGATCAATGGGCGGTTCCATGGGTAAGATGTAGCCCAAACGCAGCGTCCGGCAGGACAACAAACTGGCGGCGGGGAAACATTCCCTGCTGCCAGTCTTGCTGTTGCTCAAGTTCCGTCTACAAGCCGCTGATCCCGTGGGCCGAGATGCTGCCTTTCTCGCCGTTCTTGTCCCGTCCCGTGATCCCACCTTTGGTGATCGTGCCGTACTGCCCGTCGCTCTGATGCGCCCGGATGCCGCCGGTTGTCATGCGGGCGCTGCCGCTCCGGTCACGGGCATCAATAACTGCGCGGTGACGACGACCGGCGGTGCGCCGATGCCCTCTGATGACGGTGCCGTGCGAGCGGCCCGAATGGGTCAGAACGCTGTTGCCCGCGCCGTCGCGCAGGACGGTTCTGCCGCCGCCCGTGACGATGACGTTGCCCGCCCCGTTGGAAATAGTCGTCTGCGAGAGAACCGGCCCGGACACGCACATTCCCAAGCCAAATGCCGCCGCGCAGAGGGAAATTGGTTTCCAAAACATAGTGGTATGCTCCTTTCCTAATGCTTCCATTGTTCCCGGCGTTTGGGCGAATAAAACGACGACGGGCCAATCAGCAGGGCAGGACAACAGGCAGGCGGCGGAGAGTCATCCTCCGTCTGTTTTGGGGATCTGGAGGCTTTCTGATGGAAGTGACTTATCGTGTGCAGCGCGCGGACTTGTGGCGCGGGGCAGTTTATAGCAACATGCACCATCCTCAGCTTCTGGTGTACCTGCTGTATCCGCTCTTCTTGATCCTGATCAACGTGACGCTGCCCCTTATGCAGGGCGACTTCACGGGGGCGCTCTGGGTTCTCCTGCGGTTCCTCGTCCTCATGTTCCTAACGGCGTTCGTCGTCATCGCCTTCACCACCTACAAGCGGATGCCGTCGGAGAACACGGAGCGGTTTTGCACGGAGCGGATCGGTCCGTATGGGTTTGAGTGCTTCGTGCCGGAAGGCCATCGTTATGCCGCGTGGCAGGACGTCCTCAAGATTACGGAGACGCCGCAGGACTTCTTCGTGTTCGCGAAGAAGGGCAAGAGTTATATTATCCCTAAGCGCGCCTTCGGCAGCCCCGAACAGGCGCAGGCATTCCTGCAAGCCGCCGAGACTTACAGAAGCGATGCTAAGAGCGGCCTCCCGCCGCCAGTGCAGGAAGGTGTTTGGCCGCCCGCGCCGCGCGCTCGGAATTCCCAGGAACCAGGTGAAACCCCCAAACACTAGCGGGTAAAATAGACCGACAAATAAACGGCGAGGATTATTCACCCATTATGATACAACGCGAAGTGCTTCCCAACGGTGTCCGCTGCGCCCGCCCCCGCTGGGCGCATTCACCAACACACTGCGGCCCCAACCTGGCCCGGTCACTGCGACCGGGCGGGAGCTGGCCCGGATGTTCGAGGCCGAAACGCCGCGCCGCGCCCACCGGCAGGCGATGAACTTTCTGATCAAGGACGCGGGCTGGTCGCCGCCGCGCCAAGCGCGCCTGGGCCGCCCCGGATCAGCTACCGCCAGCGCCCGTGGGAAGCCGACCACACGCTCCCTGTCCTTTTCGATCATGCGGTCAAAGCGGACCCTCCTCCCCCGCCAGCGCCGGGGACGGTCTGTTAAAGCAGTGGCGGCACGAGGCCCGGCATGTGCTGTGCCGGGCCTCACGACTGTTTCTGCTGACGCCGGAGCAGGTAGATGAAGAAGGGCGCTCCCAAAAAGGCTGTGACGATGCCGACAGGCAACTCGCGCCCATCGGAAAAGACGTTGCGCGCAATGGTGTCCGCCCACACCATGAGGACAGCCCCGCAGAGCGCCGCCAGCGGCAGCACCCCTCGATGGTCCGGCGTCCGCGCCAGCCGGCGGGCGATATGCGGCGAGATCAGCCCAACAAAGCCGATGATGCCCGCAAACGCGACCGTCGCTGCCGTCAGCAGTGAGCCGGTGATGATGAGAACCACCTTGAACTGCTCCGCCTCCACCCCCAATTGTTGCGCCGACTCCTCGCCCAGCGCAAACAGGTTCATCGCACGCGCTTCGGCGGACAAGATCAACATCCCCGCCACCAGGAACAGCGCCAGCACCGCCGACTTCTGGAATGGCTGCCAGGCCTCGCTCGTCAAGTGGGCGGAAATGGGGTCGTAGGCAGTCTGGAACGTTCCCATCAGCCTTCCGAGGATGAACTGCGTGTCCTGCGGCGGCCCGAGCAGCAGCAGGAGGGTTGAAACGCCGCCGAGGAACGAGCTGATCACGACCCCGGCCAGCAGCAGCGACGTTACGGGCACACGCCCGCCCCGCCTCGCCAGCGCGTAGACGATTAGCATGGCCGCCGCCGCCGAAGCAAATGCCGCTAGCGGCACACCAAGACCTGCGAGATAAGCTTCCCCCTGCGCGATCAGAACAGCTTCCGTACCGACGGACGCGCCTGCCGAGACGCCGATGACGTAAGGGTCTGCGAGGTCGTTTCGCAGCAAAGCCTGGAAAGCGACTCCTGCGGCGGCAAGCGAGGCGCCGACGAGTGCGGCCATCAGAATCTCCGGCAAGCGCAGGCTCCAAAGGATGCGGTCAAGATTATCTTGCCCGTAAGGGCCGTGCCGCAGGGCGTTCCAGGTCTCGCGCGGCGTCAGCCCGCCCTGCCCGATCCAGGCGGCGAGGAACAGGGAGGCGAGGAGGAGCAGGAGAAGCCCCCACCCCCCGGCGGGGGAGGGGCGGGGGGCGGGGGCTTTGAACATCATCTTGAATGCAGCGCCTGCGCCACCAGCACCAACCCATCGGCAAGGCGCGGGCCGGGGCGCGAGGTCAGGTCGCCCGGCAGGGCGTAGAAGCGCCCCGCCCGCACGGCGGCCAATCGGCTTAGGAGTGGATCGGCGCGGAAGGCGGCCTGCATGGTCGCGTCGCCCAATACCACGTCCGGCGGGTGCGCCAGGACCTGCTCTTTGGAAAACGTCCCGTAGCCGCGCACGGCGGCCCCGATGTTGACGCCGCCCGCGCGCGTCACCAGGTCGTTCAGGAACGTCCCCGTGCCCGCCGTCCATAACGGACTTGCCTGCACGACGAGGAGGACGCGCGGGCGCGGGCGCTTATCCGCCGCCGCGATTTGTGCTGCCTGCCGCGCCTTGTGCTCCATTTGGGCGATGACGGCCTCGGCTTGCCGTGCCGTGCCCGTCCGTTGCCCGATCTGCCGCAGGCTGGCCTCGACGGCGGGGAGCGAGGTTGGCGAGACGGCCAGAACCGGCTGGTGGAGCTGCGTCAGCCGCGCGACGGCCCGGCCGTTTGCCACGGTATCGGCGACGATCAGGTCAGGCCGCAGGGCGAGCACCTTCTCATAGTTCGTGTTCACATCGCCGATTTTGGCGACCGCCTTCGCCCCAGGCGGGTAATCGCAGTAGACCGTGTCGCCGACTACGAACCGGCCCAGGCCCAGGGCGAATAGCATCTCCGTCGTGGCGGGCGACAGCGAGACGATCCGGCGCGGCGGCGCGGCGTGGGCGGCGGAGGAAAGGCACAGGAGCAGGCCGAGGAGGCAGAACAAGCGTCGGATTATGCGTCGGATCATGGGGTCACTATAGCCCCGGCGGGGCGGCGCTGTCAAGGCCGGGGCGGGTATGCCGCGCGCCATTCGTCCTCCAAGATCGCGTAAACAAACGAGTCCCACCAGCGGCCCTTAAACCACGCCTTTTCCCGCAGCCGGGCTTCACGCCGCATTCCGATCTTCTCCATGACCCGTGCCGAGGCAACGTTTTCGGCCACGCAGTCCCCAAAGATGCGGTGCATTCCCAGGTCGTCGAAGCCGAAGCGGAGCATCTCGCGCGCCGCTTCGGTCGCCAAGCCGTGTCCCCAGAAGCGCGGGTCCAACTCGTAGCCGATGCTGGCCTCCCGCACCTCGGGATCGCCCACGCGGATGCCGCCGCTGCCGATGAGCCGCCCGCCCGCTTTCAGGACGAGGGCAAGTTGAAACTTACGGCGCGGCTGTTCCGCCTGCTGGGCCAGGAACATGGCGATGAACGCGCGGACATCATCCTCGGTGCGCTGTGTCCACGCATAATAACGCAGGTACAACGGGTTGGATTGGTAGGCCAGCGTCGCCCGCCAGTCATCTTCCACGAACTCGCGCAGGATCAGGCGATTGGTGGTGAGCATCGGGGGTTTTCTCGCGCCGGCAGGTCTTCGAGGAAGCGCCGGACCTGTTCCGGCGTCTGCACATGGACCAGCCGCCGCCCCTCAGCGTACCGGACCATCTTTTCCAGAATGCCCGGCCGACGGTCGCGCCGGTAGTTCCATATCCATTTGAGAAAGCTGAAGGGGGTCAGCCGGGGGCCATGTCGGGCCGCGTCCGTCTCCGATAGCGAACCTGCCGCCGGACGACGCGCAGGAGGCATAGCCAGGGCGGCAGGTCCAGGAAGAGGATCGTGTCGGCGGCATCCAGACGGATGTCCATCGTGCCGCCGTAGTTGCCGTCCATGACCCATGCCTCGCCCTGGACGAGTCCGTGCACCGTCTGCTCCCAAACGTCTTTCGGCGTCTCGGTCCAGCCCTCGTGCCAGAAGTGGGCGTCCAGGTGGATGACGGGCAGGCCCAGCCGGTCGCCGATCTGACGCGCCAGCGTGGACTTGCCCGCCCCGCCGGGGCCGATAACTGCGATGCGCCTCATGGTCATGTCTGCGGCGCGGGTGATCGGTGACGCGCCACGGGTTGAAACCCGTGGCGGGCCTTCTGCCACAGACTGATACCGAGCAGCATACCCGCTAACCCCACGAACACCAACATCTGAACGAAAGCCGTCCAGACCGGGACGACACGAGGCGGCCCGCCTTTCGCGCTGTGCTGAATGACATAGCCATGCAGCCCTCCTCCTTGCCAAAGGCCCTCACACACATACGCGCCGTTCATCAGAGCAAACAGAGCGAAGAAGACCAGCCAGCCGCTTTGGCGGGTGACGAGTTGGACGGTTGCCTGCACCCACTATCTCCGCTTCGCGCTCAGGGCCAGTGCCTCGGACGGGGCCGAGGCGGGCAGCTCCACGCCGTTCTGCCGGGGCAGGGCCAGCGCGGGGTCGGGTGCTTCCAGTCTTAACTGACCGCTCACTAATTGCGTCGCCAGCAGGGTCTGGATGACACCGGTGATCTGGTCCGTCGCGTTGCCCGCCGCGCCGCGCCCGTCGCCCGCGCCGCTGATGTTGATCAGCTTGGCGTTCGCCAGCGCCTCGGCGATGGCGGGGACGATCTGCGGCAGCAGTTCCAGTTGCTTCAAAGCCAGGTAGGCGTCGCCCCCTTGCTGGATCGCTTGGTTGACGGCGCGGATGGCGTCGGCCTGGGCGAGACCCAGCGTGCGGACCTTGACGGCCTCGGCGTCGGCGGAGGCTTCCGCCTGGATGCGGACGCGGGCGGCATCGGCGTTTGCCTGGGCGATCTGCGTGGCTTTCAGCTCCGCCTCGCGCTGGACGGCCAATGCAGACTGCTTGCCCGCCTCGGCCTCGGCGACCGTGGCGGCGTTCTGCGCGCGGCGCTGCTCCAGGTCGCGCTGCTTGTCGTTGATGGCCTGCTCCGCCGCAAGCTGCGCCTCGCGCGCCCGTCGCTCCTGGTCGGCGGAAACGATGTCGGCGTTGGCTTTCGCCTCGACGGCGGACTGACGCCGCCGCGCCTCGGCGACTTCGCTCTGGACTTCCTTGATGTTCAAGGAGTTGAAGACCAGGCCCAGGTCCTGCAACTCACGCGAGCAGGCGCCTTTGATGATCAGAGCGAGCCGGTCATCCTCCTCGACCGGCACGGCGGCGATGGAACGGGCCACGTCCGAGCCGGGCGCGAGGGTAGAAATGTCGCGCTGGCCCTTGGAGGAGAACAGCTCATCGTGGTTGAGGAGGTTGACCGCACGCCGCCCCGTGGAGGTCAGCAGATCCGACAGGGTCGCCGTCTGCTCGTTCTGCGGCTTGGAAAAGAATTTGTTGGCCGCCGTCGTGATCATTTCATCGGAGTCGCCGACCGAAACGATGGCGGAGGCCAGGACGCGCACCTTGATCGGCTTGGGAACACCGTTGCGATCCACGTCCGCCGTCTGGTCGGCAATGTCCAGGTCAATATTGATGGCCTTGGAGGGGATGGTCGTGCTGGTGGTCATCAGCGGCACTTCGATGGCCTTGCCCGGCCCTTTGTAGATGGACGTGCTGCCGCCGAAGCGGGACACGAGCCGAATGGTTCCGGCATCCACCGTGGTCAGGAAGCGGCTGATGATGACCGGGAGGAGGATCAGGACAAAGATGATGAGACCAACGACAAACAGAATCAATTTGAAATCCATCGGTTTTCTCCTAAAGTTCATGTGGCCCCGGCAGACCTCTCCCCGCCGCAAGCGGCGGGGGTAGGTTACAGCCGCGCCACGCGGCAGGAATTGGTATGGCCGTCCACGCTCGTGACGGTGAGCCGGTCGCCGGGGCGGACGGCGCCCTCGGCCCGATCCTCCGGCTCCAGGGTGGCGAGGATGCGGGCGATCTGCCCGTCTATCGTCACGCGCACCAGCCCCTTGCCGGTCGAGTCGAAGCGGGTCAGCGCCTCGGCCTCCTTCGCCACCGTCCCAGCCAGGGCCGTGCTGGGCGTGGAGGCGAACCGAAACATGACGTTCCAGAGGGGCCTGATGATCAGCCCATAGAAGACCAGCCCGCCGAGCAGTGCAGCCAGGGCGACCAGCCCCGTCCGCAGATGCAGGTGCTTTAGCAATAATCCCGTCGCGCCCATGCCGAGGCATATGCTGAAAAAGGTCAGCGGCGACAGCAGCGTCCACAGCGGGGACAGCCCTCGGCTTTGCTCGCCTTGGTGTGCTTGATCGTGGTGCTGCCCGTGTCCGTGCTGTCCCGCGTGGCTGTGGCCTGCGTGACCGCCGTGCGCCTGTCCCACATGGGCGTGGTGCCCCAGGTGGCCGATATGGGCGCCGCCGAGCAGCATCTGCGCCAGCAGTCCGAGGATTCCAATCAAAAGCAGTGTTGAACAGACTAGGTAAATCATCTTCCTACTTTCTATGACACGGCAGGCGCGAAAAGGTTGCAAAGACCCCTTCCCCTATAAAAATGAGAAAGGGGAGCCGGATGAGGAGCCTTCCAACTCTCTCTTTTACCCCTCTCCCGCTTGTGGGGGCAGGGGTCGGCGCGAAGCGCCGGGAGTGGGGGCCGCCCCCACGACCCGCGCCCGCTGCTCCCGTATCCGCTCGATGGCCTCGGCCAGCAGCGCGCGGTGGGCTGGGTCGTTGAGCCAGGTGCTCGCCCCGGACGAATGGGGCAGGGGGATGTAAGTGATGCCGTACAGGTCGAACGTGTGGCCGACCGCCTGTTCCAGTGACATTTTCGGCAGGAACGTGTCAACGGACATCTTGCCGAACAGAATAACGACGCGCGGCTTGACAAGCCGCCACTGCGCGTCCAGCCAGGGGCGGCAGTTCGCGCGTTCCTTGGGGGAAGGCGCGCGGTCCGTGCTTTTGCCGGGCAGGCGGCCCGGAAAGCACTTGGTCAAGGCCGTCATGTAAACTATCGTGCCAATATCGTCCGGCGCAAACCCCGCCTCGCACAGCCAGCCGATCAGCTTGCGGGCGGCGGGGCCGAGATACATTCGCTCCCCGCGCAGATCGCTCAGGCCGGGCGCCTGGCCGACGAGCAGGAACGGGGCGGGAGCCTGCCCCCAGGCCAGTGGCGGCGGCGCGATGGGAAAGCCGTCCACTTCGCACCGCCGGCAGGCGCGGATCTCGTCGTGCAGCAGTTCGAGGCTGATCATAGTGTCGGGCACGGGAAGATTGTACCCGATGGCAAGGGCTGTCCCGGCACTGGAAGTGCCGGTCTACTGGTGAATGAAAGTCGCTCCGCGACTGAGGAACCGTTGCCGCTTGCCCTCGTCCTCAGCCGTGCAGCGGTTTTCACTTGTAATAGACCGGCACTTCCAGTGCCGGGACAGCCCTTGCCATTCTGCCCTCGCTTGTGTTACACTGTAGTCTGCTTATGAATGAGTCGCTTATGCAGACGACAGGGGATGAAACGGAGCGTGTCTTGCGGGACGCGCTGGGCGATGCGCTGCGCTGCGGCGAGCCAATGGCGCGGCACACGACGCTCAAGGTCGGCGGGGCGGCCCGCTGGTTCTGGGCTGCCTCGGACGTCGAGGCGCTAGCCCGCGTTTTGGAGGTCTGCGCCCGGTACGACATCCCCTACCTGTTTATCGGACACGGGTCGAACCTGTTGATGAGCGATTGGGGGTACGACGGGCTGGTCATCCAGAACCGCTGCAAGGGCTGCGAGGTCGGGGAAGAGACGCGGGCCGAGAGCGGCGTCTCGTTCGGCTCACTGTTCTCGCAGACCGCTCGGGCGGGGTATGGGGGGCTGGAATGGGCCATCGGCATCCCCGGCACGGTGGGTGGGGCGCTGGTCAGCAACGCCGGGGCGTACCGGGGCAACATCGGGCCGCTCGTGCGCTCGGTCCGGGTCTTCACGGACGGCCAGGACCAGACGGTCGGCCCGGAATGGATGGAGTTCTCCTATCGTGATAGCCGCCTTCGCCGGGCGGGGATCGGGCGTACCGTCATTCTGTCCTGTACGCTGCATCTGACGGAGCGGGGCGACCCTGAGACAATTTTAGCCCATGCCAAAGAATACCAGGCCCAGCGGCGGGCCAAGCAGCCTTACGCGCCCTCGGCGGGATCGTTCTTCAAGAACGTCAACGACAAAGCGCTGGCCGAGAGCTTTCCCTCCCTGCCCGCCGGCATGAAGGCGGCGGGCGTCGTCCCAGCGGGTTTCCTCAGCGAAGCCTGCGGCCTGAAGGGGCTGCGCGTCGGCGGCGCTCAGGTCTCTCCGACGCACGCCAATTTCCTCGTCAACGCGGGCGGCGCGACCGCCTCGGACCTGCGGGCGCTCGCCGGCCGGGTCAAGGTGGCGGTGCAGGAGCAGTTCGGTGTGGCCCTGGAAGAGGAAGTGCTTTACGTCGGCGACTGGAAAAACGGACCGGAAGAAATCGAGCCGGAACGCCGATAGACTATCTGTGGAGAAGCAAAATTTCGTGAAATCTCTTTGGGCTAGGCATGGCCGCACCTTCGCGGGCGTGGCCTTCTGCGTCGCCGCGCTCCTGATCGCCGCCCTGACCGGCGGCTTTGATCGGCGCGTGAAAAGCACCGATCTGCTGGCCGGCAAATGGAGCGGCGACATCGCCTGGAGTTCGGCGTCGGGGCGGGACTATAACCGGACCATGCATACGGCCCTCTTTTTCCTGCCCGCCGGTGTGGCCGGGACAGTGATGACCTTTCCGACCGGCGCCATCGGCGGGGCGGGGACCTACACCTTCAAAAATGGTCGCTTGACGATCCATTGCACAAGCCTCAACCTCGACGGTCATTCCGTACCAATGACCCCGTATGCCCAAAAGTCCTGGTTCCACGACACGGCAACCTACACCGTGGCCTCGGACGGAACCAACTTGACTCTCACCCCGGTCGCTGCCGGGCCGACTTCGGCCCCGTGCTACCCGCTGCTGACCTCCTCCAAGCCCCTTGTCCTGAGCCGCGTCGAGAAGCCCGCCGAGACGGAAGCCGCCCCCGCTCCGAAGGAGTAAGTCGTCGCTGACCCGCCCTGACGGGCAGGTCTATTCAGAGGGGTCGCCCCTTTGGGGCTTCGGATATTGCCCTGCGGCGATGTGCGGCTTTCTCTGTAGCCCCGAAGGGGCGGCCATCCGAATAGACACGGGGTTTAGCCCGTGGCCTTTTCCCCCGAACTTTCCCCTTGCCTCCGGTGTTCCCCTCACGTCCTGAATGCCCGCTTGCCGGGTACAATGAAGGCGATTGGCCCGCACTGACGCGGCGCCTGGAAAGCAGAAACTTTTGGCACTGGACAGAGTGGTCGGCCCGCGCCGCGACGGAGAGGAAACTCAGAACGGGGCCTGGCCCTGGTCCGCCCCCACATGGAAGCCGTCGAGGGCGACGCGCGCCCTGCACAGGACAGTCTGGATGCTGGCGTGGCCGTCCGTGCTGACCATGCTGCTCCAGACGCTTAACTCGTTCACGGACCGTTTCTTCGTCGGGCACTTAGGCTCGGATGCGCTGGCCGCCGTGGGGGTCGGCGGGCAGTTCATGTTCCTGCTGTTTTCGGTCGGCATGTCCATTTCGGTCGGCACGTCCGCCCTCGTCGCCCGGTTCACCGGCGCGAAGGAACCCGATCAGGCGACGCTGGCGGCCAATCAATCAGTTTGGATTGCCCTCCTCTCCGCCCTCGTGTGCATGGCGCTGGTTTGGCCGTTGCGTCATCTGGTCGTCGGCTGGATGGGGGTCAACTCCCATGCGGGGACCCTGTGCGTCCAGTATCTCACCGTGACCCTGCTGGGCATCCCTGCCCTGTTCCTGATGCTGATTTTAAGCAGCGTCTTTCGCGGCTTGGGCGACACCATCACGCCGCTTCGCGTGATGATTGGGGTCAACATCATCCACCTCGGCGGCGACTGGCTCCTCATCTTCGGCCACTGGGGCTTCCCCCGGATGGGCCTGGTCGGCGGCGCGACTGCGTTGATTGTCTCGCAGGTCATCGGGGCGTTCCTGTACCTCTGGTTCCTGCGCGACTCTCCCGTGCGCGGGCTGATGACGCGGCTGAAATGCCTGGACATGACCTGGGCGCGGCGCATCCTGAATATCGGCCTGCCCGCTGCCGGGCAGAACCTGTCGCGCGTCCTGTCCATGATGATCTTTACCGCCGTCCTGGCCCGCTCGCCGCAGGCGACGGCCGCCGTGGCCGCCTTGACTATCGGGCTGACATCCGAGAGCATCGCCTTCATGCCCGGCTTCGCATTCTCGATGGCGGCCTCGACCTTGACAGGCCAGAACCTGGGCGCGGGCAAGCCGGACCGGGCCGAGCGGGCCGCCTGGGTGGCCCTGCTGCAAGGGCTGGTCGTGATGGTCTTCATGGGCGCGGTCTTCTTCACGTTCGCCACGCCCTTCACGCACATCTTCACGCACGACCCGCAGGTCGTTCCGCTGGCCGTCGCCTACCTGCGTATTGCCGCGCTGTCCGAGCCGTTCCTGGCCCTGGGGATGATTCTGACGGGGGCGCTGAACGGCGCGGGGGACACGAAGGCACCTGCGCTGGCCGGCCTCGTGACCATGTGGCTGGTCCGCCTGCCGGTCGCCTGGGTCGCCATCTACACGCTCGGGCTGGGCACGGTCGGGGCGTGGTGGGGGATGTCCCTCAGCACCGCCCTCAGCGGCCTGGCCGCCCTGGCCCTGTTCAAGTGGGGCCGGTGGAAACAGACCGTGGTGTAGTTCGCCAAACAGCAGGAAGCGGCCCATCGGTATGCCCGATGCGCCGCTTCACGAAGGACTATTCAGTTGTCGGACTAGGTCCAAAAGGAGCAGAAAGTTGTTCCCGGCGTAGCCTGCGCCCCGAAATGCTGGATCGCATCTCGTGTTGAACTCGGTGCCGGTGTGCCTCGCTCACCAAAGGATGTGCGGGCGGCAGCGGCAGGGGACTGGGGTTTGGTTAAACGGGAACCCTGGGACGATTCCAGGGCAATCGCCTCAGTTCCAGGACCGGGGCGGCCCGCGCTCCGGGAGCGGAGCGTCGTAATGGTATTCTGAAAGCCGATGAACGTGCATCTCAATCCTCCGCGATGACTTGAAGCGGCCTATGAGGCGGCGACAACACGACGAATTCTCTGACGCTCGAACAACCTCCGTACATGGTGATATGCGACTATACCCAAAATCCCGTGCTTAATTGCGATAAGAGCGAAAAATCCGAATAATTTTTCGCGGCGGGCGAATGCGCCTATTCTCATGCCGTAATAAAGCAAGACCGGCGCTGAAGTCGGCGTTTCGAGGGGATGGGCCTTCTTCTCTCCCGACCATGCTCTTTGAGAAAGGACCCGAAAAGATGAAAAAGACCATTGCCGCCGCTGCGGTCGCCCTTTTCCTGGCCGTTGGCTTGACCCCACGCGCATTTGCCTGGGGGAAGACCGGGCATATCTACGCCAACAGCGCCGCCGTCGGGACATTGCCGCCGGAGACATCGCTCGGCAAGTTCTTCGCGGCTAACCAAGCGTTCCTCGCCGCCCACAGCAGCGATCCCGATGTCTGGCGCGACAAACAGCGTGTGACGGGCGAAGGCCCGCACCATTTCATTGACCTGGACATTTATGGGACGCCCGGTGACTTCGCCCTGCTTAACCTGCCGGTCAAGCGGGCGGACGCCGACGCCAAGTTCGGCCACGACCTCGTGGAAAGCAAAGGCACGGTGGACTGGATGATTGATCTGTGGACGGCCCGCCTGTCCGACGCCATGAAGGGGAGCGACCCCGACCTGATCCTGGCAGACGCCGCCATCCTCGGTCACTACGTCGCCGACGCCCACGTTCCCTTCCACTCCGCTGTTAATTACGACGGCCAGTTGTCCGGGCAGCGCGGCATCCACGCCCGCTTCGAGGAAGAGATGGTCCACAACACCATCAAATTGACCGACCTGGCCCCAGACCCGGCCCAGCCGCTCGCTGATGTTCTCGGCTCGGCCCGCCTTTGGTCCGGTCAGAGCCTGGACCTGACCCCGACCATCTTGCAGGCCGACATCCAGGCCCGCGTCCAGGCGACGATGGGCGGCAAAGCCGTTCCCGACGCCGGTCCGCTGCCCACCAGCTACAATACCTACACCCACAAGCCGCTCCCCAAAGACGGCAGCCCGACGGCGGACTACTACCAGGACAACCCTGTTTATTGGAAGACCTTCAGCGCCATCACCCGCCCCATCGCGCTGGCCCGCCTCAACGCCTCCGCCTCCCACCTCGGCTCGGTCTGGCTCACCGCCTGGCAGCGCGCCGGCTCCCCCGACCTGTCCAGGCTCCAAGCGCCCACGGCGAACGTCCCCATACCCGTCGCCGACCCGGACGCGAAGTAACGTAAAAAAGCAAACGGCTTCCCAATTTCGGGTGACCGTTTTGTCTTGCCGCAGGAGTGCGAAGTTGTGCAGCAGGCTGCTGCACTAATGGCCTGACGATTCGATTACGCAACAGCCTGTTGCGTGACTTTCCTGCCACATAGCGTACCACCGTGCGGCCTCTGCTACTGCCTGTCTCGGTCAATCAACTCGCGAATCTTCGCCGCTCCCCCATGAGCCATCACCCACTGCTTCTGCTCGGGGGACATTTTCATCTCAAAGCGGGCGGTCAGACCACCGGGTTCGCCTTCGCGGGAGCGGATTTCCGCCTCAATCTTCCGCACCGTGTTTTGCAGCTTGACCGTGGACTGGATGAGACCGGCGGTGTTCCCAGACCGTGCCATGCTATCCGCGAGAGGCCGTGAAGTGCCGCTCGCCATCTGGCGGGACAGAAATGCTTGAAGTTGCTCATTGGCACGGGCTAATCCCTCCGCAAGCTGCTCATCCGTCAGTTCTTCCAAGACGCTCATAGTAAGCTCTCCTTGTGCGAAGTATGAAAGGATTGTACCGTATCCGTATACGGAAGTCAATACCTTTGCGTTCGCAGAAAGGATAGGGTCTCCGAGCCGTCTACCCCTCAATCGCCGCCTGTATCCGCGCCTGAGTCGCCGCCACGTCCTCCCAGCCCAGAATCTTGACCTCGTGCTGCTCCAAGACCTGATAGATCTCGAAGAAGTGCTGGATCTCCAGCAGCGTGTGCGCGGACAGGTCATTCAGCGAGTGGATGTCGTCGAAGCGCGGGTCGGCGACGGCGACGGAAAGTATCTTGTGGTCCTCACCCCGGTGGTCGTTCATCAGCAAGGCGCCGACGGGGCGGGCGACGACGAGGCAGCCGCAGAAGGTGGGGTTTGACGACATCACCATGACGTTCAGCGGCTTGCGCTGGCCCTTCCCTTTTGTTCCGCAGACCCAGCCGTAGTCACAGGGGTAGTGCAGCGGCGAAAACAACGTGTGATCATAGCGGAAGACGTTGGAATCGGGGGCGTACTTGTATTTGTTGGAGGAGCCTTTCGGCACCTCGACGATGGTGTTGACTTCGACCGGCGCGGCAGCTCCCGCCGGGATGTCTTCGTGCTGCATGGGGCGCGTCTCCTGCCTCTATTATAACGCTATTACAGTAAGAGTGGGGCGAAATCGGGTATAATAAGGCGCTTTTTGTTTGTGCTTTTTGCACACCGCCGCACGTTCTCAGGGAGGACGCATGAGCCACGAACCCGAAACACCATCTCTTACCGAAGCCGAACCCACCGAGATCAATGACCTGATCCCAGTCGAACCTGTTCACGACATCGCTGTCAGCGTCGCCCGCATCGAGGCGGCCCCGACGCTGGCCGAGAAGGGGCGCCTGCTGCGTGCCCTGACTCCCGAAGCCCGGCACCAGACCCTGGCGTCGCTGCCCGCGCCCGTTGTCGCCGCCCTGATCGAAGGCGACCCCGAGCAGAACACGACCTTGATTGCCAACCTTCCCGCCGAGAAGTACCGGCAGGTTATCAACCTCGGCACGCCCGCGCAGGGGCGGGCCTGGCTGGAGCGCGCGGTCGGGTCGGGAACGCTGGCCGGGGCGATCCTGCCCTCGCTGATGACGGCCTCCGACCTCGCCGACATGCTCATCACCGACCCCAGCGTCCGCCGCGCCCTGCCCCGGCTGCTCAACTTCGAGCGGGCCGAGCGCTGGCGTCAGCTCCTCACGACGAACGAGTGGCACAAGAACATTGACGAGCTGCTGATGGCCGACACCGACGAGCTTCTGAAAAAAGCCCAGATCAAGAACAAGGCCGTTCGGGCCGTTCTTTTGTCCCTCCTGGACTTCGTCCCGGAGCTTTATCTGGAGGTCATCAATTTGGCCCGCGACCGGGCCGTCCGCATGGACGAGCATACGGACGAGCTGGAAGACATCACGACGATGCCCTTCGGCATCCCCGAACTCGCCGGGAGTGGCGCCAGCCCCCTCGGCGCGGGGACACGCGACCTGGAGGCGCCCGTCTCGCCGCTGGCCGACCTCATCCCCGAAGGCGGCGACCCCGTGTTCGCCCTCGCTACGGCGGGCCTGGGCGCGTCCCGCAAGGCCGTTTTAGAGGACCAATTGAAGGTCCTGCTGCGCGACGAGATCGTCGCCACCGCCTCGTTTGCCACGGGGGACATGCAGCGGGCGGCGGGCCGCGTCTTGTTCTACCTGCGCGCAGGCCTGGAATCGTTCGGCCCGACCCTGGGCGATGCCACCCACGCCCTCGACACGCGCCCGCTGTCCGAGATCAGCGCCCTCGGCGCGCGGCTGGCCGAGAGCTACCGGCAACGCGCCCTGGCCCTGTCCGGCCTGCGCGACTGGCTGGACGCCCGCCAGCGGCAGTTTTTGGACGCCATGAAGCAGCCCGAGGCGGGCGTGGACCCTCAGACGCGCGAGCCGGTACTGTACCTGGCCGACCGCGCCAAGCAGGAGCGGGCCGAGTGGCCCCCGACGCCGCTTGCCGAGGTCGTGGTCCGCCTGAACGACATCGCCGGCTGGGGGCCGCTGGCCCGCGCCGCCTTCGGCTCCGCCGACCGGATGCACACGATCTACACGACGGCCAAGGCGCGGACATGGGACGAGGCGCTGCGCCGAACCGTCCTGGCTCTCGTCCTGTACCGCCGCTGGGAGCCGGAATTGATCCGCCCCGCCGAGGACTACGCCGCCTTCCGCCGCCAGTACGGGACCGGCAAAAAGAACGGCATTGACGAGGCCCGCCAGATCATCCTGGACGCCCTGGACGCCACCCCCGACGCCGCCTGGAAGCCCTCCGACGCCAAAGCCCGCGCCCGCGACCTTCTGCTGCGCGCCGTCGGCGAGATCGAAACCATGCCCCTGCCCCCCGCCGCACCTGGGCGTCGGAGCGCATAGAACGGATGATTTCCGCTATCAGCAGGCTGTCGAACATGAAGACCTTTGATTGCGTCGAGATGAAGCGGCGTGGTGCGGAGGAAGTGCAGCAAGCTCTGGAGGGGATGACGCTGGAGGAAGAACTTGGCTACTGGCAGAGCGGCACGGAAGAATTGCAGCAGAGACAACAGGAATTGCGTCTTTTGCGACAGATTGAGGCTTTGCCTCCACCGGAGCTAATAACGAGCGCGAATGCGGGCACTGCCCAGACATGAATATCATGGCCGTCTGCGCCCGCCGAAGTCAAGCCCGCGCCAACGCCTGCCGCGCCGTCTACGCCCCCGCCAAAAGCTGACGCGGCATGGACGCAAGGCTCCATCCAGATTGACATTGTAGCGGCCAGCCGAGTATTATGGTATCAACGGCATGGAAAAACGGGGACAGACAGGATAACCGCACTGGATGAGTGTGATAGGGCAGCCGCCTGAGGGTGAAAACTGGCTTACTTTTTGCCGCGCTAAAGTGGTGGCCTTCTACGGCAGGAAACTCGCGAAGCCTCTGGATAAGCTGGTTGACATTGTTGTCAGCGCATTGTTCACCTATGCGATTCATTTGATCATTCACGCGCTTCTGCTGGCCTTAGGCATTGGAGAAAAGGATACTCTTGATAAATCGGTGCATCGCTGGGTCGGCTACTTGACTATCGGATCGTACTTTGTTTACGTCCTGCACTTGTTAGCCTCAGATGCCAGTGAGCAAGCATCAAAGGCATTTACAGAAATCCGAGGCCATTGGACGCGGAGGGACGACGATGCGGGAGCAAAAGGCAAGGATGCCGAGAACTAAACACTTATGGTGACTGTTCCAAAAGGCACAAGCTTAGGGCATAATGAAAGGTATGGATGTGAGGCCCAAAGATGCAGAGGGAGCTAACATGAATTCAGAGCGGCTGCCGGATACCTGGGGAGAAAGAATCACTCGAATCGCTACCATATGGGGTTTAGGAGTGGGAACTGGCCTTGCTCTATGTCTGTATGCGTGGTCGGTGGTGCGGCTTGGCGGGGGAGAATTCGCCTTAGCCTGCACACTCTCCGCCGCCACGGGGATGATGCTGGCGGCTGGTGTTTCCTACCTGCAATACGTCCATCGCCATTTACGAATCGTGTTCACTTCGGATGTTCGCTATGGCTCTTTAATCGCAGCTACGATTGGTGGAGTGATGCTTTTTATTTGCGCGGCATTGGTCGTGCTACTCACACCCCCAATTCTGGCTGGCTTTGCGCTGTATGTTGAGGCAGTGAAGCGCAAGGGGATAGTGATGACCACACGGCAGAAGCGGGACACATACATCGGGGGGCTTATCCCACATCTGAGCGTCTTCTAAAGAACCTCTAGATGTAGAACGGAATGAGAGACTTTAGCCATTTGGCTAAAGTCTCTTTTGTCAGCCGGCCCCAGGATGTAAAATGAGGTGTGTTCCCATTTCCACAACCTGCCCGCCGCCGACCCAATATCGGGCCATTACAGATATGAAACCACAACTTAAATCTCTTCTGATAGCCTGTCTCCTGCTGGCCGGGCCGATTGGCTTGGTACGGGCTGACCCCGCAACGTCCAGTCGGACCCTGCCCGACGCGCCGCAGAGTATTCTTGTCGTGCCGCCTCATGCGCCCGGCTTTGCGCCCATTCCCGGCCTGACGGGGCAGTATGGGGATTTTCGGGGGATGTTTGAGGCGCTGACCAATCCCCAGAGCATCCCTGCCGCGCAGCTCACGGAACTCGGAGACGACGAGGAAGTGCTGGGGCTGACCGTGAACGGGGCGAGCCGGGCGTATCCGGCCCGGTTTATCGCCTGGCATCACATCGTCAATGACGTTTTAGGCGGGAAACCGGTCGCGGTCACTTATTGCAGCGTGTGCAACAGCGGGGTGGCTTATGACCCCGTGGTGGATGGCAGGCGACGCCTCTTCAACGTCTTCGGCCTTTACCGGGGCGTCATGGCGATGATTGACCCCAGTACCGAGACGGTCTGGTCGCATCTGGTCGGGGAGGCGCTGCTGGGTCCCGACAAGGGCAAGACGCTGGCCGCGCTGCACGTCGTCAACACGACCTGGGGGGAGTGGAAGCGCCTGCACCCGGAGAGCACCACGCCCGCCTGGGATGCGCGCTACCGGCGCTACTACTCGGAGAAAGTGGTCAGCGGGCGGGACTACCTGCCGCCGATGTTCCGCCCGACGCTGCAAGGACTGAGCGACGACCGGCTTGCCCCCAATGCCCTCGTGCTGGCCGTCCGGGTGGAGGGGCGGGCGCGGGCCTATCCGTATGCGGCGCTGGCAAAGGCGGCTGATGTGGTGCAGGAGACGGTCGGCACTACGCCGCTGGTCGCCTTCTACACCCCGCAGCCGCAGACGGGCGCGGCGTTTGACCGGCGGCTGGATGGCCGGATGCTGGATTTTGCGCGCGTCCCCGGTGCGCCGAGCCTCTTCACGGACAAGCAGACCCATTCGCAATGGACGGTCGAAGGGCGCGGCGTGGCCGGGCCGCTGGCGGGCAAGCAGCTCACGCGGCTCGTCTCGCTCCAGGCCGAATGGTACGGCTGGTCCGCCTATTTCCCGCAAACGACGCTCTACACCCCGCCCGCCGGGGCCGCGCCCGCCCCGGTCGTCACTCCTGCACCGGCTCCCGGACCGGCAGAATAAAACATTCTCGCGTATCATGGCTTTGAGGGCGCGGCTGAGGCCGCGCCCTTTCTGTTTCTGCGCCGCCCGATAGATTCCGGCGCGGCCCGCGAACTAAGGAGTGAGCGGGCGGAAACGGAAGGAAACCGGGCACCATGACCCAGGGAGGACAAGCCTTGATCAACTGGCTGGCGCTCAGACGGACGGGCCGGGGGGATGCGGGCGTGGAGGAGCGGGAGCGCGCCTGGACTGCGGAGGCGCTGCATCAGCGGTATCTGGCGGACGTCTTCGCCTACGTCGCGCGCCGCGTCCCGGACCGGCACGAGGCGGAAGACGTGACGGCGGAAGTCTTCGCGGCGGCCTTCGTCGCACTGCCTGGGCGTAGTGGGGCGCAGGGGCCGTACCCCTGGCTGCTTGGCATCGCGCGCCGCAAGGTCGCGGACTCGCTCCGACGCCGGGGCCGCCAAGCGGGACGGATGGGGACGCTGACCGACGATCTGCCGACGGCGTCGCGCGATCTGCCGGAAGCCGCGCTGGCGCGGGAGGAGCGCGGGCGGCTGTTGCGGGGGATGCTGGCCGCCCTGCCCGAAGACCAGCGCGAGGCCCTGCTGCTGCATTATGTGGAGGATCTGCCGCAGGCGGAGATGGCCGTCGTTTTAGGCCGCTCGCCGGGCGCCGTCAACAGCCTCTTGCAGCGGGCGCGGGCCGCCGTCTACCGGCAGGGGCACGACTATTTTTTGGGCGAAAGCGAGGCAAACAAGTGACGAACGAACAGGACACTCCTCTGCGCGAATCTTTGCGGGCGGCCTTTCCCACCGCCGAGCCGCCGGACACTTTGGGGCGGCGCGTTGCCGCGCTGGCGGAGGAAGCGGCGGACTCGCGTCCCCGTCGGCAGGCCCAGCGCTTGCGGGTCGGCCTGCGCCTGGCGGCAGGCGCGGCGGCAGCCGTCGCCGTTTTTGCCTTCCTACTGCCCCCGAAGCTGACCGCCGTGCAGGCGTATCAGCGCATGGCCGACTCGGTGCGCGATGTCCGCAGCGAACATTCTATTTCATGGAAGGTTCTCCCTGACGGGACCAAGGAGAAGGAGAATGAGAACTGGTATCAAGCGGGGAACTGGCGCGCGGAGATGACCTACCCCGATAGTCGTCTAGTTCAGGTCTGCCGGAATGGGACGCGCTGGACTTACGACACGCACACGAACACCGTCACCCAAGACGACTCAACGGTCCCACTGTGGTTTGACAACGTCGTGGGTTTCTCCGTCGGGGCGCTCTTGCATCAGGCGGTCCTCCTCGACGAAGACACCCACGTCACCCTGTTGGGGGCGACGACCGTTGCCGGCCGTCCCGCGCACATCATCCTGCTTTACTCCCAATGGCGCGGTGACAGGGGGAACCCGCAGAGCACTCTTTGGCGGTCACGCATCGTCGTAGATGATGCCACCGATCTGCCGATCCGGTCGGAAAGTCAGTCCCGCAAGCCTAACCAAACTCAGTGGGTGACAAACAGCGTCGAGGTGGACCAGTATAACCAGCCGATTCCCGCCGCCGCATTCACGCCCGACTTCCCGGAGACGGCACGGCTGGTGGATGCGGTCGCAGAACGGGAACACTGGCGCGAACGGTTGAGCAAAGGTATCGCCGCGAAGAAGGCGACTCCGACGGACGGTTACTACTGGCACCCAACCACGGTCGTCATCCGTGACTTCCAGGTGAACGCGAAAGGGGACGTGTTCCTGCTCTTCACCGCAAACTCAGATCCGGGGCGCGACGTCCCCTTCGGGTCCGCCGAACTGACGGATGAGTTCGGGACGAAGTACCTGAACCCCTCCAGTCAGAACGGCGGCATCGGGAGCCAGACTTTCCTTCCGACCTGCATGGACCGCACCAACAGCGGCCCCAAGGTCAATGGTTATGTCTTCGGGAACAAAAATCTGGATGGGATACGGTGGGTGCCTCTGCAAAAGCAGGTTCCGTGGAAGCCGCGCCGCTTCCGGCTGACCCTGCACCTCGACAACATGCGCCAAGGGCCTGGCGGCACGGCAGTCTTCGATCTGCCCGTTCAGAGGACAGAGGAGGAGATCGTGCCGGGCTACATGCCCTACATGGGGCGTCCCCTTTCCAGCGACCCAGGCGTGCAAGGGCAAGAAGAAACCGCAGTACGAGCCTACTCCCTCTATCAAGAGGAACATGATCTGCCAAAAGCACTCGCGGCGTATCGTGAACTGATCGCCATGCGGTCTGAAACCGCAAAAAAGCAGGGATCAATCCCCGCCAGCGCCGAGGAGTGGTTTGAGGTTTACCACATCCTGAGCAAGATGGGGCGCATGGAAGAAGCGAAGGCCGCCCTGCTCCACGCTAAGAAGGACAACGATATCTATGCCTTCAATCCAGGGACACACGACAGCATTGAAGCCACCCTGAGACAATTGGGCATGACGCCCTGACGAAGAAGGCCCCGCCGCGTATGCGGCGGGGCCTCTCTTTAGCCCAGCCCCGTGTAGCCGCAGACGCCCGTGCGGGGGGAGTTGACGACGGGCAGCAGGCGGCCCTTGCGGTCGCCTTTCTTTTCGAGGCAGGCGTCGCAGATCGCCGTGATCTCATAGGAAGAGGCGTATGGATCGATCCACTCGCCCTCTTTCCCGCACTCGTCGCAGGGGATAATAGGCGGCGCGTTGCGGGCGAGGATGCGGAGGTTTTTGCGTCGCGTCAGCTCCTCATGCTCCGACAGAACGCGCAGTTTTAGCTCCGTCGTGCTGCCGAAGTCATACTCGTGGGTGAACGTCGTGCCCGGTGAGAGCGCCGAAGCCAGCGTCACGTCCATGCGCCGTTCGCGGGGCATCCCGAAAGCATCGTCTAGGTCGTCAAAGAAGTCGTCATCTTCAAAGCCTCCCGGTGGCTCCCAGCGGTAGCGCGTCTCGCCAATGGTGAAGGCACTCAGGTGGCTGCAGCACTCCAGCCAGACGCGGCGCAGGAAATCGTCTAGGTCTTCCAAAGTGGCGTCCGCGCGAACGTCCAAATGCAGCCAGTATTCCGGCAGGTCCCGGCCCTCGACGGCGAGCCGGAAGAACTTCGTCGGCTGGAGCGAATGTTTGTCGTGCTTTTCCTTCGCCGCCAGCGCCTCCCAGCATTTGTCCACATGACGCCCTATGGTATTCTTGCTGAATTCCTCGCCGCAGAGAGTGCATTCACCGCGCGACATCCGGCGTTTCGGTTCAGACTTAGGTTCAGGGTTCGGCATGACTGTTTTCCTCAGACGGCGACGGTTTCACGCTTCTCCACCGGCTTCGACTTGTAGCGCGGGGCGACCGGCAGGCGGGCGCGGTTGTCCTTGATCCAGGCGTAGGCGCGGCGGCCCAATTGCGGGATCGGGGGGATGTAAAGGAGGGGCGCGAGCAGGACCGTGGCGGGCATCTGCCAGGCGACCTGCCGGAAGGCGTCGAAGCCTGCATACTGCCGCCCGTCTGGACGGACGGCATAGGCGGCTTCTTCGGCGTCCTCGAAGCGGACGCCCGTGGCCGTCAGCGCGGTGCGGTCGTGCGAATCCACGAACGTGATCTGCCGGAAGACGTCCAGGAAGCGGACGACCAGAAGCGATGAGCGGCAGAAGTCGCACTCGCCGTCATAGACCAGGCGCAGCGGGGTCAAGGCCAGGGGGCGCTTGGCCCAGGCCAGGAAGTTCTGGATGTCCGCACCCGTCAGGAAGTTGAGGTAGGACGTGATCATCAGGGCCGAGAACAGGGGGATGTTGAACGTATACTCGATTCCCAGGTGCAGCAAGACGCCCGCCGCCAGAACATACAGGCGCAGGCGCGGCACCCAGACGAATGTCGCCAGCGCGAACTCCACCGCGATCGTCCCCCACGTCATCACATTGATGACATAGATGTTGTCCCGGCCCAGGATCGGGAACCGAGCCGACTCGGCCAGGTGCAGCGGGTAGTACGTCGCCGTGCCGTCCATCCACTGCGGCCCCGTCATCTTGCTGAGTGACGCGCAGAGGTACAAGGTGGCGATCTGCATCTGCATCAGCCGCTGCGCCCACGGGACGACCAGGGGCGGCGTGTCGTCCTCCTTGCCCCGGAAAATGCGCCATAGCCGGTCCAGGGAGCAGGCCGCACCGGCGGGGGAGAGCAGCAGGTAGACCGACAGCACGATCATCACCGTGTCGCCGCTGTTGTGCATCGGAGCGTCGCGGTTGTGGAGAAGGGTCAGGCCCAGGTAGACCAGCGCAGCGCTCGTCCGGGTCCACAGCCCCAGGGTCAGGCAGAGCGCGGCCATCAGATACACGACCAGCAGAAACGTCAAAAAGTGATCCGCGCCCGGCAGAGTCAGCAGGTTGATCTGATACCCCGCCCCCAGCCCCTGCCCGGTCGCCGGGCCGGATGTCGCGTTGTAGATCAGGGCTTGCTTGGCCGGCAGCACGCCTTTCTCCGAGAACCACAGGAAGCGCTCGGGGAACAGCAGCAGCCCGTAGACCAGGGTCCAGAAGCCGAAGACCAGCCGGAACAGACCGAGCGGGACCGACGATACCGGGGTGAACCAAAACCCGTTCCAATCGCGCCGAAGCTGCCTCATCGCAGGTCCTCGGGGTGGATGGGAGCGATAAACGGCCCGCTGCCGGTCTGGAGCGGCGTGACCTCGATTGGCGGCAGCGAGTTGCCCGGCGGCGGGATCAGGCGCGAGTGCTGGAACAGCTCGACGCTGACGGGCCGGTTCTCCCGGTCGTGGTCGTTGGCGCGCGCGGCGTAGCGCGCCAGCCCTTGCCAAACGGCCTGGCTGTTGCCGTGCGTGGCGACCTCGACGAGCTTGCGCCAGCGCTCCTCTTGATACCGCCGGACATAGTCCATATGGGCCATGCGCGGGAAGAACCAGAAGCGCTTCTCGCCATCGGTATAGGTGATCTGGGCTTCCAGCGTGACATCCAGCTTGTCCGGGTAGGGCGAAAACATACTCCACGACTGCGCGAATGAGGTCAAGGTCATGTAGCACCGCACCAGGCCGACGCCCAGGGGTGACTGGTCAATGGCGCTGCCTCTGGGGGTCAGCCAGATCGTCAGCGCGAACAGGTGCCAAACAATGAACACGTTGACCGCCTTGCGCCCCCACCAGCGCCGCTCCAGCCGGTTCACCCGCCGCTGCCGGACAGCGTTGCGCTCCGCCTCCGTCCGTCCCCGCAGCGGACGCTCCACGCCCTCCTGGGTCTCTTCCTTTATCACTTTATCGGATGTGACTACGAACATAACCTTCCAGGTCCGCAATGGCGACCCGCTCCTGCTTCATCGTGTCCCGATCCCTCACCGTTACGGTGTCTTTGAGGCTGACATCGTCCTCCCGGCCCAGCGTGTCGAAGTCTACCGTGACGCACAGTGGCGTCCCGACCTCGTCTTGGCGGCGGTACAGCTTGCCGATGCCCGCCGAGTCGTCATACACAGAGCGGATGTCGCCCGTCGCCTGAAGGCTTTGCTTGATCGCCTTGGCCGTGGCGACAATCGCCGGCTCGTTCTTTTTCAGCGGCAGCACGGCGACCTTGATCGGGGCCAGCGCGGGACGGAGCCGGAGGACGACGCGCGTCTCGCCGTTTTCCAATGTCTCCTCGTCATAAGCGGCGCACAAAGCGGCCAGGACGCCCCGGTCCACGCCTGCCGACGGCTCGATCACATAGGGGACGATGTGCCTGGTGTTAGCCTGATCAAAGTAGGTCAGCCGCTCGGTCGAGTGCTCATTGGTCATCACCGAGGCTGTCAGGCTGAGCTTTTCCTGCTCCTTGGAATGCGATCCCAGATCGAAGTCGGTGCGATTGGCGATACCTTCCAGCTCTTCCCAGCCGATGGGGAACTTGTACATCAGGTCCACCGTCCGCTTGGAGTAGTGAGCCAGCTCACTCGCAGGCACCTCGTACAGCCGCAGGTTCTCCGCTTGCAGCCCGACTTCATTCACCCACCAGTCCATGTGGTCCTGAATCCACCCCTCGTGAATCGCCTCGTCCTCGCCGGGCATGACAAAGTATTCAATCTCCATCTGCTCGAACTCGCGCACCCGGAACAGGAAATTGCGCGGCGTGATCTCGTTGCGGAACGACTTGCCGATCTGGGCCAGCCCGAACGGAAGCTTCCGGTTGGTGGAGGTCAGCACGTTCTTGAAGTTAACGAACATGCCCTGGGCCGTCTCCGGGCGCAGGTAGGCGAACGAGTCCGCCTCGGCGACCGGCCCCACGGCCGTCTTGAACATCATGTTGAAGGCGCGCGGTGCGGTCAGTTCGCCCTCGCACTCGCCGGGGTGCAGGCTGGCGTGCTTGAGGCAGGCGGCCTCGCCCAATTTATCCGCCCGGAACCGGCCCTTGCACGTCTTGCAGTCCACCAGGGGGTCCACGAACGTCTCCTCGTGTCCCGAATAACGCCAAACGTTCTTGTTCATCAAGATGGCCGTGTCCACGCCCTCGATGTCGTCGCGCTCGTAGACGTGGTGACGCCACCAGAGCCGCTTCAGGTTGTTCTTGAGTTCCACGCCCAGCGGGCCGTAGTCGAACGTCCCCTGCAAGCCGCCATAAATCTCGCTGCCGGGAAAAATAAAGCCGCGCCGCTTGCAGAGCGACACGATCTGATCCAGTGTTTCCGCTGCCATAATTGCTCGTCCCATCCTCGCGCGCTTTGCGCTCCCTTTATTGTATCACAAACTGCCCCCATTGCCAATTCTTCGTGAATACTTTGCAAAGCAAAGTAGTTTGTGGTATAACAATGGCAGGAGGAAAAACGTGATGACTGTGACGACGCGATTGGGGCTGGGTCTGCTGCCAACGGCTCTGGCAATCGGGCTGCTGGGAGATTGGCTGCTGCGGGGGACGCCCTGGGGGGCGAACGTGTTCCTGTGGGTAGTAGCGAGCCTGGCCGTCCTGTTTGTTCTCGCCCACCGCCTGGGCATTGCCGCGCTGGGGGAGGGGAGGTGGCTGGCGATCCCGGCCCTGCTGCTGGCGGCGGGTCTGGCCTGGCGGGACTCGGGGACGCTGCGGGCGCTGGACATCGGCGGGCTGGTCGCCTGCCTCGCCCTAGGCGCGGCCCGGACGCGGGCGGGGCAGGTGCGCCTGGCGGGCGTGCTGGACTACCTCGTGGACATCCTCCATGCCGGCATTCAGGCCGCCTTCGGGGTCTTCCCGCTGGTCTTCCGCGACGTAGAATGGGGCACGATTCCCCGGACAGGATGGCTGCCGCGTGTGCTGGCCGTCGTGCGCGGGCTGGTCCTGGTGCTGCCCTTGCTGCTGCTCTTCGGCGGGCTGCTGATGGCCGCCGACGCCGTGTATTCCCATCTAGTCAGCGCGGCCCTGCACTTCGACGTGAACGCGCTCCTCGGCCACCTCTTCCTGACGGGATTTCTGGCCTGGCTGGCGGCGGGCTTTGGGCGGGCGCTGCTGCTGGCGACCGCCCCCGTCCTGCCCCACGAGAAGCGCGATGGGCTGCCATCGCTCGGCACGGTCGAGACGGCGACCATTTTCACCCTGCTGAACCTGCTGTTCTTGTCCTTCGTCCTGGTACAGATCCGCTACTTCTTCGGCGGGGCGGCGACGGTGCAGGCGACGGCGGGGCTGACCTACGCGCAGTACGCCCGGTCGGGCTTCTTCGAGCTGGTCTGGGTCGCCGCTCTGGTCCTGCCGCTCCTGCTCGGATTGCACTGGCTCCAGCGGCCCGGCGACGCCCGCGCCCAGCGCCTGTTCTCCTGGCAGGTGGGCGTTCAGGTCGCCCTGCTGTTCGTTATCATGGCGTCCGCCCTGGCCCGGATGCGGCTCTATCAGAGCGAGTACGGCCTGACCGAGCTGCGCTTGTACACGACCGCCTTCATGGGCTGGCTGGGCGTCGTCTTTGTCTGGTTCGCCTTCACCGTGGGGCGTGGGCGGCGCGAGCGCTTCGCCTTCGGGGCCGCCGCCTGTGCCTTTGGGCTGGTCCTCGCCCTGCACGTCGTCAACCCGGACGACATGATCGTCCGCGCGAACCTCGCCCATGCCGGCAAGGGCCATGCCTTCGACGCCGAGTATGCCGCTTCCCTCAGCGCCGACGCCATTCCTGCCCTGACCGCTGCTCTGCCGTCGCTTCCCGTGACCGTGCAGGGGACCCTCGCCGCCCGCCTCCTACCCGCCTGGTCACAGGACAAAGGCGACTGGCGCTCCTGGAACTGGGGCCGCGCCCTGGCTTTCCGCGCGACCCAATCACACCGGGCGGATTTGCTGGCCGATCAGAAATTCGCGCCGCCTGAAGAGAGCTGCCGATGAAAGAGAATTGCCGATGAACCTTGCGACCACTGACAAATCCCTCCCGACTCGCCTTTTCTGGTGGACCCTGTACGCCGCCGCCTTCGGCTATGTCGAGGCCCTGGTCGTCGTCTATATCCGCCGCCTCTCCGGCATGGCCTGGGGGCTGGACTACCACCAGCTTTGGACGGCCAAGCACCTGGCTTGGAACGGCCCCGCCATCGTCGCCGAGATGGGCAGGCTGGGCGTCTACCAGACGGAGTACGGGCGCGAGATCGCCACCCTGCTGCTGCTGCTCGGCCCCGCTATGGCCGCCGGACGGATAGGGCGGGAGCGGCTTGGCCTGTTCCTTTACACGTTCGCCGTCTGGGACGAAACGTATTACCTCTGGCTGAAACTTTGGACCGGCTTCCCGCAGTCATTGGGCAGCACGGACATTTACTTTCTGGTCCCCATCGCCTGGTATGGCCCAGTCTGGTTCCCTGTCTTGGTCGTCATGCCCCTGCTCATTGCGATTTCCCTTTGGTTCCTCTGTCGGCCTGCTTCTCGTCATATTGGCGCAGTTTCAGAAGCGCTTCCACGCCCGGCGTCAGCAGAAACAACGCCCCCAGAGAGGCGATAGTGTCCGCTGCCGGGTTGGGCGGCGACTTTGGGCGCAGCAGGACGGACACCAGGATCAGCCCCAGCGCCCCCATCAGGATCAGGCTCTGGACGACCGCCTTTTTGTCCTTGTCTTTCGAGGACGACACCAGAACGATGATCTGGGCAGCCATGCCGACGGCCAGCGGGAAGCTGCCCAGCAGATGTAAGAAATGGAGCAATGTGTGTTTTCGCCTTCCGTGTCCCGGCCCGATACTCTACCCGTCACGATCTTGCAGCCGAACCGGCGGGCGTTGGCCTTCCCGCTCTGCCAACTGCTCCACTTCGCGGGCCAGCAGGCGCTGTCGTGCCTGTTCCCGATCCTGCTCTTTCTCACCTTTGCCGTGACCCAGCGTTTCACGCTGTCCGGCTTGCATCGTTATGACATTATCCTGCTCATGTGCCTAGCCGCGCAGGCGGGGATGTACAAAGCGGGGCTGGAGACGAAAGACGAGATGAAAGTCATCGCCGTCTTCCACCTAGCCGGTCTCGCACTGGAGCTGTTCAAGACGCAGGGCCACTGCTGGGCGTACCCGGAGCCGGGCTGGACCAAACTGGGTGGCGTCCCACTTTACAGCGGCTTCATGTACGCCAGCGTCGCCGGCTACTTGTGCCAGGCGTGGCGGCGGCTCAACGTCCATCTGCACCGCTGGCCCCGCGCTTGGGTGACGGGCGGGCTGGCGGGGGCCATCTATGTGAACTTCTTCAGCGAGCGCTGGCTGCCCGACGCCCGCTGGGTTCTGACCGTCCTGGTCCTGCTTGTCTTCCGCCGGACGGCAGCGAATTTCGCCGTGCGCGGCGTCGCTTACGCTCTGCCGATGCCCGTCGCCTTCGCCCTGATCGGCTTCTTCCTGTGGGTGGCGGAGAACATCGCCACCTTCTTCGGGGCCTGGCAGTACCCCAACCAGCACGGTCTTTGGCACCCCGTCGCGCTGGCGAAGATGAGTTCCTGGTCCCTGCTGGTCATCTTCAGCTTCCTGACCGTCGCCCAGCTCAAACGGGTCAAGGAGACGCAGGGAGGTCATCTTGCCGCTCAATCGTCATCGTCTGGACCACCCGCACGTTCGGGATGACGCGCCCGAAGTCCGCCAAACCCCGCGCCCCGCGCCCTGTCATCACCAGCGACAGCGTGACCGACAATGTGCTGGTCGAGCGGCGCAGGTTGCCTGCGCCCACATCGAAAACGATCCGGTCAGTCCGCGCGCTCCGGGTCATCTGGAGCAGAGTCCCATCATGGTCCGGCGACCGGCTTTCGGCTACGGCTGTTGGCAGGGCCTGCGTGATGACCGCCAGCCCCCAGCTCCTGCCGCCCGTGCGGGCCGCCAGCGCAAGTCTCGTCTCGACCACGCCCGCGCCCTGGAAGGTCTTGCCCTGCCACGTCGCCCCCGGCCGCACCGGCGCGGCCGGCAGGCGAAAGAAAACCCGCAGGCAGCCGGGGACAGGGTAGAGTGCCGGAAACGCCAGCATCTGCCCGAGCGGGGTCACCGCCACCGTCTGCGCCGCTGGCTTCGCCGCGTTGGCTTCCTCCTCGAACCCCGGCTCCGGGGCGACCGTCACCCGAATCATCGCCGTCCCGTCCCGTCCCACCGACAGGACCTCCTCGGTCAGCCGTTCCACGACCGGCGGCCGGTACGGCGCATCCGGGTCCGTCGTCTCCACGGCCCCGGCGGGGTCATCGAAATACGGGTCGCGCTGCACCAGATACCGCAGCGTCTGCCCCGGCACGAAGTGGAAGCGCAGCGTGACCGGCCCGGCGGCTGTCTGTGCTTGGATGGGGGGTATGGACACGAGGCAAAAGGCGGCGAGGCCCAGAAGGGGACAAAAGTTCATACGGAGATTATGGCACATCGGGGGCGGCGGCTAGAGCGCGGCTCGGGACAATGGTTTTAGTGGGAGACGTGCTCCCTTGCATACAAGGCCGCAGTTAGGGTATCTTGCATATAGCAGTCGTTTGAACGGATCACAACAACATGACCCCCACACTTGAAGACCTCGCAGCCCCTGATCTCCTTGCAAGCATTGGTATTGTGGATGACGCCAATGGTGACGATACAGTTGTGCCTGAAAGGTATGACATCACCAGCTTCGGGGCAGATTATGATGTTGAAGGCTTGGTCCGTCGGCTTCAGCGTGGTGACATATTTATACCTTCGTTCCAGCGGAATTATGTGTGGAACCAGAGTCTAGCTTCGCGTTTCATTGAGTCTTTGCTGCTGGGGCTGCCCATCCCTGGCATCTTTTTAGCACGTGAGGCCGAATCGAACAAGCTGATCGTTATTGATGGGCAGCAGAGACTCAGGACGCTTCAGTTCTTTTACGATGGTTTCTTTAAACCCTCAGAAAATGGCGACGTCAAAAAGGTCTTTAAACTAATGAAAGTGCAGCCACAGTTTGAAGGTGCCACCTATGACAACCTGGCCGAGCGGGACCGTGTCACGCTCAATGACTCGATTATCCACGCGACGATCATCAAGCAGGTCTCGCCGCATGACGATGACACCAGCCTTTACCATGTGTTTGAGCGCTTGAATGGTGGGTCCATCGCCCTGGCCCCGCAAGAGATGCGGACTGCCGTGTATCATGGCGATCTCATCGATCTGGTCAAAGAATTGAATGGCGATGTGCAGTGGCGAGCCATCTTCGGTCAGGAGAACAACCGGCTAAAAGACCAGGAGTTCGTCTTGCGCTTCCTAGCCTTGTACTTTTATGGTGCCTCCTACAAGCGGCCTATGGGGGAATTCCTAACACTGTTCGCAAAGAAGTATCAGCGAACAGACTTAGGCTTCTTATCTGAAGCCCGGCGGATTTTTTTGGTGACAATTGACCTCATCCACAAAAGTCTGAATGGTAAAGCGTTCAGGCCAGAACGGGTGCTGAACGCAGCCCTGTTCGATGCCGTCATGGTGGGCTTGGCACGCAGAGTGGCAGAAGGTCCAGTGACCGACTTGGCTGCTGTCAAAGAAGCTTACGAGGGACTTCTGTTAGACGCAGACTTCTCCGCTCTTGTGTCTCAGCACACCTCCGATGACAGCAATGTCAGACAAAGGCTTCAGAAAGCCACACTGGCATTCGCTGGCATCTAAATGCGAAACCGGGAACTCAGCAGGCAGATCCAGCAACTGACGGCGCTGATAAATAAGACGGACCAGGCAAGCGCGGGCGACCCGGAGATGCAGGCTCATTGGGCGAAATATATCTGCGTTTTGAGTGCTGGCCTCTTGGAGAATGCACTTAGCGAGTTGTACACGGAGTACGCCCAAGGGGCGGCGAGTGGTGCTGTCGCCGCTTACGTCAGGGCCAACATATCCAAGATACAAAACCCCAAGACTTCCAGGTACGTTGAGATCGCCTCCACTTTCAAAAAGGAGTGGGGGGAAGAGCTAGCCGCTTATGCCAGCGAAGAAGGGCGCAAGGAGGCGTTAGACTCTATTATGACCAACAGGCACTTAATCGCTCACGGGAAACAGTCCGACATCTCGATGGCAAGGGTGAAAGAGTACCTGAAGAAAAGCATAGAGTTGATTGAGGTTGTGGAAGAGCAATGTGACAGATGAAGCCGCCCTTCGCAAAGGACGGCTCCAAACTGTCTTATTTCGTGGAAATCAAGCTCTGCCCGTTCAGCACCTTCGCCAGATACCGGCCCGTGTGCGAGGCCGCCACTTTGGACACCGTCTCCGGCGTGCCCTGTGCCACCAATGTGCCGCCGCCGTCGCCGCCTTCGGGACCCATGTCTATGACCCAATCGGAGGTCTTGATGACGTCTAAATTGTGCTCGATGACCAGGACGGTGTTGCCCGTATCGGCCAGCCGCTGCAAAACGTGCAGGAGCTTCTGGATGTCGGCGAAGTGCAGGCCGGTGGTCGGCTCGTCCAGGATGTAGAGCGTCTTGCCCGTGGCGCGCTTGGCAAGCTCCGTCGCCAGCTTGACGCGCTGGGCCTCGCCGCCCGAGAGCTGGGTCGCGGGCTGGCCCATGCGGATGTAGTCCAGGCCGACGTCGTGGATGGTCTTGAGCTTGCGCGTGATGGCGGGGACGGCCTCGAAGAACTGCACAGCCTGGCCGACGGTCATTTCTAAGACATCGGCAATGGATTTGCCCTTGAACTTGACTTCCAGCGTCTCGCGGTTGTAGCGCTTGCCGTGGCAGACCTCGCAGGGGACGTAAACGTCGGGCAAAAACTGCATCTCGATCTTGATGATGCCGTCGCCCTTGCACGCCTCGCACCGGCCGCCCTTGACGTTGAAGCTAAACCGGCCCGGCTTGTAGCCGCGCATCCGGGCGTCGGCGGTCTTGGCGAACAGGTCGCGGATCATGTCGAAGACGCCCGTATAGGTCGCCGGATTGGAGCGCGGCGTCCGCCCAATCGGAGACTGATCAATGTCCACGATCTTGTCTAAATGTTCGATGCCCTTGATGACGTCGTGCGGCTGCCAGACATGGTGGGTCTTGTTGATGGCGGACTGCAAGCGCGGGAACAGCGTCTCCTGAATCAAGGTGCTCTTGCCGGACCCGGAAACGCCTGTGACGCACACGAAGCAGCCCAGCGGGATCGAAACGCTGACATTCTGGAGGTTGTGCCCGCACGCGCCGACGATCTCCAGCGACTTGCCGTTAGGCAGGCGCCGCTCGGCGGGGATGTCTATCTTGTCCCGGCCACTGAGGAACCGGCCCGTGACGCTGGCCGGGTTCGCCATGATCTCGCCGGGCGTCCCCTGCGCGATGATCTGGCCGCCGTGCTCGCCCGCGCCTGGGCCGATGTCCACGATCCAGTCGGCGGCGGCCATCGTCTCCTCGTCGTGCTCGACCACGATAATCGTGTTGCCCAGGCCGCGCAGATGCATCAGGGTGTCAATCAGCTTGGAATTGTCCCGCTGGTGCAGGCCGATGGAAGGTTCGTCCAGGATATACAACACTCCCGTCAGGCCCGACCCGATCTGGGATGCCAATCGGATGCGCTGCGCCTCGCCGCCCGCCAGCGTCCGCGCGCCCCGGTCTAGGGTCAGATAGCCCAGGCCGACGTTCAGCAGGAAGCCAAGCCGCGTGCGTATCTCGCGCACGATCTGCCGCCCGATCATCTGCTGGCGCGAGGTCAGGTGCAGCGTCTCGAACCAGTTGTGGCCCTTGGCGATGCTCATGGCGCACAGGTCGCTGATGTTGATGCCGCCCAGTAGGACCGACAGCGCCTCGGGCTTCAGCCGCTTCCCGTGGCAGACCGGGCAGGGCTTCTCGGACTGGAACTGGCCCAGCCACTCCTTGACGCCGTCCGACTCGGTCTCGGAGAGCTTCTTGGTCAGCATCCCAATGACGCCCGAGTAGTCCGACGTGAACTGCCGATTGCGCCCCCACTTGTTGCGGAACGTCACTGTGACGTTGCCCGAGACGCCGTACATCAGCGCCTTCATCTGCTCCTCGGTCAGCGTGTCCAAGGGTGCCTCGGCGGCGAACTTGAACCGCTCGGCGACGCCCCGGAACAGCCCAAGCGCCCACTCGTTGGTGTTGCCCGAAGTCGCCGCCACATAGGGCGCGATGGCCCCCTCCTCGATGCTCTTGCTCTTGTCCGGGATGATCAGGTCGGGGTCGAACTCGACCTTGATGCCCAGCCCGTGACACTCTGGGCACGCGCCGTAGGGTGAGTTGAACGAGAACAGGCGCGGCTCGATTTCCTCGAAGTTGAACGCCGAATCGGTCGCCGCGAAGCTCTCGGTGAACTCCAAAGCCTCGCCGCCGATCACGTCCACCACCACCGACCCTTTGCCCCACTTGGCCGCCGTTTCGAACGAATCCGCCAGGCGCTTCTCGATGCCGGACGCCTTGACGACCAGCCGGTCGACAACGATCTCGATGGTGTGCTGTTTGTACCGGGCCAGTTCGGGAATCGTGTCCGACGAAAAATCGTAGACCGTTCCGTCAATCCGCGCCCGTGCAAAGCCCTCGGCGCGTATCTCCTCAATCTCCTTCTTGTACTCCCCCTTGCGCCCTCGGACGACCGGGGCCAGAATCTGTATCCGCGTCCCCTCCGGCAGCTCCAAGGTCCGGTCCACCATCTGCTCCACGGTCTGCTTGGTCAGCGGCTTGCCCGTCACGGGGTCGTGCGGGACGCCGACGCGGGCGAACAGCAGGCGCAGATAGTCGTAGATTTCCGTCACCGTCCCCACCGTCGAGCGCGGGTTGCGCGAGGTGGACTTCTGATCAATAGACACGGCGGGGGACAGCCCTTCGATGTGGTCCACGTCCGGCTTGTCCATCTGCCCTAGAAATTGCCGCGCATAGGCAGACAGCGACTCCACATACCGCCGCTGCCCCTCGGCGTAAATGGTGTCAAAGGCCAGCGAGGACTTGCCTGACCCCGACAGCCCCGTGATGACGACCAATTTATCGCGCGGGATGTCCAGCGAGATGTCCTTGAGGTTGTTCTGCCGCGCGCCCTGAATCTTGATGAAATCGGCCATGCACTCCCGCCCCCTCTGCAAACGATACACACAAGCAAAAACGGGCCGCACCGCGCCCCGTTAGAAAAACAAATGTTCTATTGAGTGTACCCCAGGCAGGGTTACTAGGTCAAGGCCGCGCTAGGGCGCGAACACGTCTGCGACGGCCACCGCCAGCCCCGAGAAGACCCTGGACGCCACCGCCTGCCCCTCCCTATAGGTCGCCACGCTCCGCGCCCCGTCCGGCGTCAAGGCCAGCACCTCTACCGTCCCTGCGTCGGGCCGCACTACCCAGCACTCCTCCACGCCGATGGCGATATAATCGGTCAGCTTGTCTTCGGAAATCCGGTGGGTCTCGCTGTCCGAGATGATCTCCACGACCAATTCGGGCGCGACTTCCAGCGGCCCTTTGGCGGGCCGGCCGCCCACCCGCGCGAGCCGCGCGAAACTGACCATCAGCACATCCGGCTGCCGCGTTTGCAATTTTGGGACGCGCCGGATCAGCACATCGAACGGCGCTGTGTTGACCTTGCCGACGCCGCTTGCCCGCGCATACTGCCGCAGCAGTTCCACCAAGCTCATGGCAACCGTTTGGTGATCCCACGTCGCTCCCGGCATAAAGACCCTCACTCCATTGACAATATCGTACCGTCCCTGCACTTCCGGCTCCGCCATGTACGCCTCATAAGTAAGCGTCGCGGCGGGCGCCTCGGTCATCGTCGCCATTGGGTTTCCTCCTGCACAACACGGCTGAAATGTCTGCCGCCTGTAGTGTACCCAAGAGTGTGCCGCAAAAGAAAAGCCCCAGAGACATTTGCCTCTGGGGCTGTCAGGCTTAGTTCAAAATCGTCTTAGCCTGTTCCAGTCGTTCCGGCGGGATCGGCTTCACACCGTTTTCCCATTCCGAAATGCGGCCCTGGTTTATGTCCATCTTGGCCGCGAGTTGATGCTGATGCAGTCCGCGTTTCAGGCGCATGGACCGGAGCCAATTGCCATCATAGTTGGGCTGGCTGTTGCTTGGGCTGACGTACAACTCAGTTCACCTTAGTCCGAAAGGCAGGGAGTCGAACAGCGGCTAACTCTGCCCTGCTCCCTGCGGACTACGCGCCGCTCAGACTACAATAAGGTCAACTGATGTTTCCACCCCCGCATTGCTACCTTCTGCGGCCTTCTGAGCCGCCGTCGCCGGCTTGACATATTATGTAGAGCGAGTCATAATAAGGATTCTGAGAGCATCAGAAATCAGTCGGTTCCACGCCGATCTGAAAGACGTTGAACTTCAACGTCGGGCCGAGCCACTATTGGTTCGGCAGTATTGGGCTGGATGTCGTAAGCATCCGGCCCAAATCTGTTAGAAAGGCGTCAAGGTCATTTGCCGCGCGTCGCCACGTTAATTGCGACACACTCAACCATGAAGCCAATTCTAGCAAAACTTATCAAAGCCTTTATGCTTCTAAAAACCCTTTCCTTCAGGCCCTCTGGCGCTGTTCGGCTATCCACTTGCGTCGTCTGGAGCCAGCGCAATGGGGTGAACGCGCAACTCATTCAGAATACCTCATGCTCCGTCATCTGTCAATAGGCAGACGGAACTTTGTTCTCCGCCCTAACCGGATAGTCCGCGTGGGTGCTTGCACTAGCCCTCCTATCTAGTCAATAACGGGACTTTTCATTTACTGTCATCAGTTTGACAGCAAATCAAAGTCCTCTTCCTCCTCTTCCTCCTGTTTGCTCTCTGTTGTTCTGCTTTTGTGTGTATCCTTCGAGGATTGATATACGTCTTTGGAAATCTCGAGATACTGGATAAGTTTGTCTATTGCTTCTTGAGTGACCGTCCCAGAAAAATTGACCTCAGCATCACAGTTTTGGGAGATGTGGAAGCGCAAGCGCCCACTAGATGTAGGAGCCATTGGTGAAAGATCATGTTGAGAAGGAATCGCTTGAACATCGGCGGAAGTGCCATGGTCTTCTGGAGTTATCTGTGTGATGGCCTTGCTTCGACTGTCTTTTTCAGCTAGACGCGGTGCGATGCGCGTCAAAAAATCAAGCGTCTCTTTGTAGAAGCGGATTACTTGATTTGCTCCATCTGATTGGTAGTTGTTCTGCACCAGAAAATGGCGCAAGGTTCCGTCGCTGGGGAGGCTCGTGCCATATTTGTCGTGTAGGAGCTTGAACACAGAAGGTCGGAGCGCAGCACGATGAATAGCAGCGACGCGCTGAGGATCGTCTGCTGGCAGTTCAAGTATAGTGATGGCGTCATCACTGACCTTATAGCCGTCGCTTCCTGAGTTCAACAGCCCATATTTTCGAAGCGCAGAAAGAATAGACTTTGAAGTCCCGTTTAGGGAGGTGTAATTCATAGCCTCTGCGGCAGCCTCAGCAGGTATAGTGTGGGTATGTTCCTTTTCATAGATCATGCTGATACGGTCAATCGCTTGCGCCATGTTGATTTGAGGATAATTGGGGCTACGAGAAGCCCCTGTGTTCTTGCTTGCGAGACTTCGTGATGATGCATTTTCGATGGTCACAGTCGTTTTCTCCCGTTTCCTATGCCCTCTGGCGCTGTTCGCTATCCACTTGCGTCGTCTGGAGCCAGCGCAATGGGGTGAACGCGCAACTCATTCAGAATACCTCATGCTCCGTCATCTGTCAATAGGCAGACGGAACTTTGTTCTCCGCCCTAACCGGATAGTCCGCGCGAGTCCTATCAAATAAGTGGATATAAGCGGTAAAAAAGGCAAAATATTAATACACTCTAAATATCAAGTTCTATGTTGACTGCATAAAACAGTTTGTAAGTTCTTATCGGAAGAAAAAATTGTTGTATACACAGGAAAAAGGAGGTCTGTCGCAATGACATATCCTTGCACTGGATATTTGACAAGTCCTAGTGACCGAATTGCCCCTAGATTTTTCCCAAAGCCTGAGCTTGTTGAAGATTGACCAACTCTGTGCGCTAGCTCGTCCCGTGCAATGGAGCCGGGATAACAAGCGATTAGTTCGGTAATCATGCGCCCTTGTGGACGTGGAAGCCGAGCGAGCCAGGCACTATGCAGATCGTGCAGAGTATGAATAGGGTTGGCTGCCGCTGCTATCGTACATCCTACTTCTGTCAATGCCACGAAACCGGGAGTGGGATAATCTATGAACCCCATTGTCCGCAAACGCCCCAAATTGTTCCCGTACCCAGAACTGGTGGGAGATTGATCGGCCCACACAGCAATATTGTTACGCGCGACTTGCTGTAGCCCCAACGCTGCAAAAGAGGCTAATGCGTCTAAAATACGCTGTTGTGGTGCTGTGATTGTGCTAGTGCTAACAGGGCGTGTTGGCTGTCGGGCGGACGAAGTTTGTGTCCTCAATGCTGATGGCAATGTCCGGGGCGCTGGAACAGGAAGCAAAGTGGGTGTAGAGGAAGAGTTCTTAGCCAAAACAGCGCGGATTTCACCGGCGACGGACAGCAAATCTTTTCCCATCGCCGTCATGTTTTCCGCCGCTCGCTCCAGCCTCTCGGCCTCGCCGGATCGCAAGATAGGCACTTCCACCCGCTCGACAACGTGCTCCACAGGCCGATTTCGTAACTGCTGTTCCAGCAGGTCTATCCGGCGGCGCAGTTGCTCGGGATCGTTTTCCGCCGCCGCCATAAGCGCACCCGAAAAACGCTCTTTCAGGGCGGACAGATCAACCGAAGCCAGTGTTCGGGGCGCGGCCAGTGTCTGGCCCACTTTGGGCGTCGCCGATGAGTCAAAGGTCTGTCGCTGGCGGATATGAACACGCTTCAACAGGCCCAACCACGCTGGACTCCAGAACCATGCTTCGCCGACTTCTAATGTCGCTAGCGATGCCATCACCGCCCGCCGCTCGTCTTCCGTTCCCTGCGCTTGTATCCAGCCGTCAATCGCTTTGCGGTCGTTGGGGCTGGTCAGGCGGAGGGTAATCAGAAGCTCGATCTGTGTCAGGACGTTCTTGCTGAGGACGGCGGGGCGCTGCGTGATCAGCGTGACACCCAGCCCACGGGCGCGGCCACGGCGGACAATTCGGTCCATCGCCGCCAGCATAAGCGATTCGCCCCGACCGGGAACCTGCGGGGCGATGGAGTCGGCCTCATCCACCATAAGATGCAGCGGCGCACGGTTGACCTGATACAGACGGTCCAGGAAGGGCGCGAGGAAATGGGCGGCTTCTTCCTGCGTCATCAGCGAAAGATCAAGAACACAAGACAGGCGCTCGTCAACGATCAAATCCGCGACGGCGCGACCTGAGCCGGGGTCAAGAGGAAGATCGCCGTGATTGCCGCCCAAGATCAGGACTTGCAGACCACCCGCCGGCTCACCTGCGGCGGACGCCCGTAAGCCCCACCACACGCCGACAGGATCAATCGCGACGACATGACCGCCCGCTTTTAGCAGTTCTTCCGTAATGACACTGGCGGTATAGGTCTTGCCGACGCCCCTTTTCGCGATGATCGCCGCTGTCTCCGTGATGAGGTCAAGCGGCAGGCGCAACTCGGTCGAGATGTTGAGTGCTGTCTTCATAACGTGCTTCTTACGTCACCGTGTTCAGTAGTTCACTCCCTTGGCTATAATACCCGAAACATATGTTCTGTTGCTAGGAAACATGAACAATAACAGGCAACGCTTTCTTGGTGGTACAATAACGCTGTGGGAAACATTGAAAAGCAAGCTCGGAAGGGGAAAGCCAATGACAGTGACGCTGGAACTGACGCCGGAGATAGAAGCGGCCCTAAACGAAGAGGCGGAGCGGCGGGGGCTGACGCTGGAGGGGCTGACCGAGCAGGCGGTGATGAGCGAGTTAATCGCCGGGCTTAAAAACCGGCCCGTCCCACAGTCGGTAGACGAGATCAAGCCGCGCCGCCTGCCGCCGCTGGGCAAGACTGCGATGCAGATGGTTTACCAGCAGATGGCGGCAGACGAGTCGGATGAGGAAATCCGCAGGGTGCTGGAAGAACTGAGCTGAGATGGACATGCTGGACAGCAATATCCTCCTTTACTACGTCCGTCAGAACCCGCTGGCCGAGGACATTGAGGCGCGCTATGCGCTCACGAGCGTTAATCCAGTGCCGATCATTAGCATCGTCAGCGAAGGGGAGTTACGTGCCCTGGCGCTGCAACTCGCTTGGGGAGCGCAGAAGCGGCGGCATTTGGAAGACCTGCTGGACTACTTCACCATCATCCCGTTGCCGTTTTCGCGTGTCATCACGGTCTACGCCGAGATTGACGATTACAGCCGCCGGAACGGGGTGGCGATGGGCAAGAACGACATCTGGATCGCGGCCACCGCCTCGGTCACGGGTGCGCGGCTGCTGACGACGGATAAAGACTTTGACCATCTGAACGGCACTTTTCTGTCGCGTGACTGGATTGATCCCGTCCTTTAAGCCGAGGGCAGGCCGAAGTTGTGGGCGTAGAGGTTCTGCACCTTTGCCAACTCGCCCGCCGTGAGCGGGGGGGTGTCGGGGGCGGCGCAGAGTTCTTCTAGCTGCTTTTCGTCGTAGATGTTGGGCAGGGCGGTCGCCAGCAGCGGCTCGGACCAGAGCCACTGGAGGGCGGCCTGGCCTAAGGTCCGGCCCGTGCCTTTGAGGAGGAAGTCGAGTTGTTCGATCTTTTGAAGGCCGTCTTCCAGCCACGCCTTGCGCTTCTCGTTCGTGGACACGCGGAAGTTGCGGTGGTCGCCCGGCGCGAACTCGGTTTGGGCCGTGTAGGAGCCTTCCAATAGCCCCGAAGCGTGGGGCACGCGGCACATGACGCCGCCGCCGGTTTCGCGGGCGGCCTCCAGCACGTCCGGCCCCAGCATCTGTTCCAGCAGGTTGTAGATGATCTGCACCGAGGTCATTTGCCGGGTGCGGAAGGCGACCGCGCCCTCCTCGGCCTGCCGGATGTCTATGGCCGGGCCGAGGGCCGCGCCGTGGTGCCGGATCTTGCCCTCCGCCTTTAGCTCTTCCAGGGCTGCAAATAAGTCGTCCTGTTGCAACGCCTCCACGCGCGGGTTGTGGAGCTGGTACAGGTCAATGCGGTCTGTTTGGAGCCGTGTCAGGCTCGCCTCGCAGGCGCGCTTGATGTAGGCGGGCGACCAGTCATGGGGCCGCTCACGCCCGCCCGGCTGCTCGCCGGGGGCGGTGTACCAGTCGTAGCCGAACTTGGTGGCAAGGGTCAGTTCGTCTCGGTGCGCGCCAAGCGCCTCGGTCAAGATGGTCTCGCCTAGCCCGTCGCCGTACACGTCGGCGGTGTCATAAAACGTGATGCCCAGCTCAAATGCCCGCCGCAGCAGGCGCAGGCGGATGGCCTCGTCGGTGACGCCCCACATGCGCGTGCTGACGGTCCAGACGCCGAAGCCGACGACCGAAGCGCGTAAATCTGTTGTTCCAAAATTGCGATATTGCATCGTTGCTATCCTCTAATCCAAAACAAATAAGTCCCCGACGCGGCAGGAAAAGCCGGGCAGGATGCCCTCCGCCGCCAGCGTGTCGTCGGCGTCCAGCGTCCGCGTCTCAGTCGGGGACGTGAAAACGATTACCTGCTGCTCTTCGGGAAAGAGGTGCCACACCTGCTCCGCCCCGGCGTCGAAGTATTCGCGAACTTTGCGGGTCATCGCGCCTTGCTTCTCGGACGGTGAGATGATCTCTACGCACAAGTCCGGTGCCACGGAACCGAAACTGTTCGACGGCTTTCCGCCGGGAATGCGCCCTTTGCGCGTGTAGGACACATCTGGGGCACGGACATTGCCGCCGGTCATGCGAAAGCCAGCCTGGCCTGAAGACATGAAGCCAAGTCCACGCGCATGTGGCAGCAGCAAGCCAATCAAGCTGATGCCGATTGCGTCATGTTCCCATTCCGTCGGCACTTCCGTGAGCTTCCCGTCTACGAGTTCCCACTTTCGCCCATCTTTCGGCAGACGCAGCAGTTCCTCTTCCGTGATCTGCATTCCGGGCTGAATTTTCTGGCGGATTTCCGTCTCTGCAATCGCCATCGGGACTTCCTCCTGACTCTCTAGCCTCATTATACCCGGTCCCGTCAGCCCGGCGGGGTATAATGGAGCCAGTGATTATCCTCCTCAGCGGCTCCATCAATTCGGGTAAGACGGCCGTGGCGAAGCAGTTGGTCCAACTGCTGCCACGCACGGCGCACGTCGAGGTGGACGATCTACGCGAATTCATTCGGTTCATGCCGCTGGAGGAGGCTATCCCACTCAACCTGCAAAACGCCGTCGCTGTCACGCGCAACTTCGTCGCCTACGGACTGAACGTGGTCATCACTTCTCCGTTGCCCCAGGACGACTACGACTTCTTGACGCGCGAGCTTCAGCCGCTCGGTGTGCCGATCCACTGCGTCACGCTCAACCCTGACTTGGCCGTAGCCCTGACCAATCGGGGGACACGGGAACTGACCGGTCGGGAGAGGGCACGCCTCCCGTACCACTATGAAACAAGCATCAACAACCCGACGTTCGGCGTCGTCATTGACAACGCGCGCCTGACGCCGGAAGAGACGGCGCGGCAGATCGTAGCCAGAGTGAAGGAAGATGGAAATGCTGTCGAATGAACTCACCGTCGCCTTGAAAGAGTGGGCGGTCGTGCAGCGGTCACTGCTGGAAGGACACCAGATCATCCTGCTCCGCAAGGGCGGGCTGATTGAGGAGAGTGGGGAATTCGACCTGCGGGCCGGGCAGTTCCTGCTGTACCCGACCTTTGAGCACGAGACTGAGCGCGCGGGGGATGTGCAGCCGTGCTTCGGGCAGTGGCTCCGCGAGGAAGAGGCGCGCAAGACGACGCCGACGGAGATACGAATCGAGGCCGCCGCCGAAGTCACCGACGTGCTGCGGGTGGACGACCGTGCGAAGCTGCTGAACCTCGCGCCCCAGCACATTTGGAGTCTGCAGTTTATTCACGGGCGCTATGATTGGGAGCCGTACAAGCCGGCCTTCGTGCTCCTGCTGCGGGCCTACCGTCTGGCCGCGCCGGTCGTGCGTCCCGTCCTGCGTCAGTACGGCGGCTGCCGGTCGTGGATTGAGCTGGCCGAGCCGGTTTCGACGGCAGGGGCTGTGCCGGCCGTCTCGGATGAGCGGTATGGGCGCCGCCGGGAACTGACTTTGAGGCTGCTGGGAGAAGGATAACCCGCGTCGCGTCGCGAACAGCAGGGCAGGAGGACCGACAATGGCAGTCTGCGAATTTCACCTGGATCAAGGCAATGTGCTGGAAAAGATGATCTCGTTCACGGCGATCGTCCCGGAAGGAAAGACCGGCCCGTTCCCCGTTTTCTACCTGCTGCATGGCCTGTCCGACGACCATACGGGCTGGACCCGGCGCACCAGCATCGAGCGGTACGTCGCGGGCCTGCCGCTCATCGTCGTCATGCCCAACGGCGAGCGCGGCTTCTACACCAATGCCAAAGACCGGCCCAAAGCGGCTTTTGAGACTAACATCGTCCAAGACATCGTTGGCTTTGTGGATCGGACGTTCCAGACGATTCCGACCCGCGAGGGCCGCGTGGTCGCCGGGCTGTCCATGGGCGGCTACGGGGCGGTCAAACTTGCCCTCAAGTACCCCGACTTGTTCTGCGCCGGCGTCAGCCACTCCGGCGCGGTCGGCTTCGCCCGGCGGGACTTCGGCGCGGACGACTGGGGCCGCGAGTGGACGCCCGTTTTCGGCCCCTGCCCGGCGGGCGGCCCGGACGACCCATTTGCGCTGGCTGAGAAGATTGACCGCGCGAAGCTGCCGGCCCTGCGGATTGACTGCGGCGTGGACGATTTTCTCATCGAAGAAAACCGTGCCTTCGACGCCCATCTGACCGGCCTGGGCATCCCCCACGAGTACGAGGAACACGCGGGCGCCCACAACTGGGAGTATTGGGACGCGCACATCCAGGAGACCATTGCTTTCTTCCAGCGCGTCCTGAATCTGGGTCAGGAAGACCCGGCGGCGGGGGAGCGGGAGTGACGGGCGCGGGAGCGTCTCTTTGCCATTGGGCGACCCAGGGGTGTTTGAGGCGGAGGCGCGGGGCTTGTTCAGGGGAGACCCCGTGCAGGAAGGGCGGACACACGAGCAACCATGGAGAGACTTGATTTCGGACGGCTCCTCGCGGCAGTCATGGGAAAGAAAGTCGGTGTGACAGGGCGGGGGCTGGCAGCGGGGGCCGCCGTGCTCACCGCCGTGGCGGCACTGGGAATTGTGCGCTCCGGGGCCTCCGGCCTGCCCGTTGCGCGTCCTCCTGCGCCGATGCAGGTTGTTCCTAAACAAGTCCAGGATATGCCAATCCGGGCCACGCCAATCCGGGCCATGCCAATGCGGGAACCCAACGTGCCTCCCCAGCCGGATAAACCGAACCAGGCGGAAGTCACCTCCTCGCCTTTCACCCTCACCGCCAGCGTGGAGCGCGCCGTACTGGAAGGGCAGCCGGTGGTTCTGGCGCTGGCCCTGCACAATGGCGGTACGGAGCGTCTTCTAATCGGCTTCACCGCCTTTGAGCCGTCCTCATTCCAGATCACCATCACCGACGGAGCGGGCCGCGCGGTTCCCCGCACCGCCGATGGGGAGCGTGTCCTGACGCCGCCGACGGCCGTGTTCGCCAATGCGGCAGTGCTGCTGAACCCGGACCAGACGCTTCGGTATCGCTTTAACCTTGCCCGGATGTTCGACCTGTCGCGGGCCGGGGATTACACCGTCAGCGCCAGCCGCATCGTGTCCAAGTCCGGCGGGCTGCGCCCGTTGGGCGGCACGCCGCCGCCCGAAACCACCCTAGCCGCAGGACCGCTTAAGTTCCGTATGGCTGAGGACGCGGCCGTCGTCAGTGGGCCGACCGCCCTCACGCCCCCGCGCGGCCACCAGACCTTCCTGTACATGGCGAGCCGGTATAACCCAGGCGTCAGCCGCTACCGAGTCGGCGCTGATGGCAGCGTGTCGTTCACGTTCGATCCCAACACGCCCGGCCTCGGTACGGGCAACCCGGCCCCTTCCTTGGGAAAGGGGCTGGACGCCCTCGTCGCCACCCCGGACGGGCGCTACCTCTACGCGGGCGACAACACCGTCTCTCAGTTCCGTATCGGCGACGATGGCGTTCTGTCGCCTCTCTCCCCACCGAAGGTTCCCGCCCAAAAATTCCCTGGTCATCTGCTCATGGACCCGAAGGGCCGCTTCCTTTATGCCCTGAGCAACTGGGGCAACACGCGGTACGTCATCGGTCCCGACGGGCGGCTCACGGTGGCTGACCTGATGCCTGCCGTAGCGTGGGGGAAAGACAGGGACCACACCATTGTTGCGTCCGACGTCGGCGCGATTGACCCCACCGGGACATTTTTGTACGCCTGCAACGGGCTGACCTACGTCTACCGCCTTGCGCCCGACGGGCAGGTGACGGCCCTACCCGCACCGATATCAGGGGTGGCGGGTCCGAACGGGGGGCGCGAAAATGCCATCGCCCTGTCGCCGACGGGTAAGTTCGCCTTCGTCGGCGTGTCGAGGCAGAACGGCTCCGCGTTCTTCGACCTCATGGTACCGATGCGCGTCGCACAGGACGGCACCCTCGCGCCCATACCGGGGCAGGCGCAAACGCCCCAAACTCCCTCTTACCCCAAGGGTTTCCAGCCGTTCCAGTGCAGCACGCTGGCGGTGGACCCGACGGGGCGCTTCCTCGTGGTGCTTAACCCAGGCTTCCTGGACTGCTACCGGATCGGCCCGGATGGGTCGCTCACCTCGCTCGGCATGACGGAGCAGGGGGGCCGCCTTGACTCCATTTTCTTCGTGCCGGGTAGCCCCTCCGCTTATGTCCACGATGCCAATACTCCGTCTCTGCTGGCCTTCCGGCTCGACGAGCAGCGGGGCCTGATCTCGGCGGGGCTGGACATGCCGAACGGCGTGCCGTTCGATGCCGCCATCGCGTCAGCAGTGGCTCCGACGCCGCCGATGTGGGGGCCAACTGTGGGTGGCCTGGATCTGTCCGCCCGCCTGCCCGCCGACGTGCTCCCGACCAACGCGCCCGTGGTTCTGACGGTGGTTCTGAGAAACGTCACCTCCCGTCCAATCCGATTAGGCGCGGCGGGCGCGGACATGTCCTCGTTCCGCCTGTCGCTGACCGGGCCGCAGCGGCAGTCGCCGGGCGTACTCCGGGGCGGCGGTGAGCCGGCGGCGGGCGCGGTGCCGTTGCTCGCCGCCGGTCACGACCTGCTGGACACGCCCGGCACGGACGGGACTGCGCTCATGCTGCCGCCGGGCGGGGAGCGCCAGTACCGGTTCGTCCTCTCCCGGCTGGCGGACCTGACGGTGGCCGGGAACTATACCATCCAGGTAAGCCGTCTCCTCCCCGGTGGGGCAACGGCCGCTTCGCCTGTCTTGCACGTCTTGCTCGAAGGCCCCTTCAACGGCGTCATCCGAATCGAGAATGGAAGCGGATTAGAAGTTCTCTAGGCCGTCGGGTTTCCTGTAACAAATACCTGGTATCGTTTATCTGGGAGTATTGGGACGCACACATTTAGGAGACCATTGCTTTCTTCCAGCGCGTCCTGAATCTGGGCCAGGAAGACCCGGCGGCGGGGGAGCAGGAGTGACACAGGCGCGGGTCTGATGAACTGCCGATACTCTTTGACCTCAGAGGCGCGGGTCTACGGGTTCGCTTTCCAGGGCCAGTACGGCGAAGACGCACTCGTGGACGCGGCGCAGCGGTTCGCGCCGGACAAACCGTTCCAGCGCTTCGATGCCCAGGGAAAACTCACGGGCTGCCAATGAGCGCTTGCCGGCCAGTCCGCGCGAGCGCAGGCGGGTCAGGTTCTCGGGGGCGTCGTAGTCCGGCCCGTAGATGATGCGTAAGTACTCGCGGCCCCGGCACTTGACGGCGGGCTGGGCCAGGCCGCGCGGCCCGCGCGTGATGAAGTCCCAGGGCTTGACGACCATGCCCTCGCCGCCGCGCCCTGTCAGCTCCTCCCACCACCGGATACCCTCGGCGACACTCTCGGGGTCCGTGACGTGGATCGTCTGGTGCGGCGTCGCCAGCAGTAGGCCGCTTGGGTCTGAGGCGCACAGGCGGGCCAAAATCGCCATGTGCCAGCCGTGGTCCTTGTCGGTATGTACCCCGCCTTCTGAGGCAAGCAGGTGGAACGGAGCCAGCTTCAGGTCGGCCAGCCCCTGCACCGGCCAGCAGTAGCGCCGGTAGGCGTCCACGAACAGCCCCGCCGTCGTTTCGCGCGCCCCGAACTTCTCCAGGAGCGGCTCCAGGCCTGGTGTGTGGGCGGATGCTTGACGCAAGGCGGCGACGGCGCGCGGCAGGGCTGCGATCGCGGCCGCGCCGACGGCGGCGTATTGGTCTCGGATGAGCGCCTGGGCTTTGGCAGACCAGGGCATCAACTCGCAGTCCAGGCAGACCCAATCCGACCCGAGTTCGTCCCACAGGCCGCTTTCGGTCAGAGCGTCCCGGACGACGGCCAAAAATTGCGCTTCCAGGGCCGCGTCGTCGAAAAACCTCCGGCCTGTGCGCGTAACGCAGACTCCGATGCCCTCATCCGCGACGCCGAACCGTGCCCGCGCGGCGTCCTCATCCCGGCAGACGACGACCACGGCCCGCGATCCCATGTGCTTCTCCTCGCAGATGACGGTCGGGACGCCCTGATTGCGGTAGTAGGCGAACGCCTCGGCGGGGTGTTCCAGCAGCCCAGGCTCGCCAGTCGTTTCGGACGGCGACATGGTGGGCGGCAGGTAGATCAGCCACTTGGGGTTGGCGGCGAAACGGCTCATCACTTCCAAAGCTGCAATCGCGTTCTCCTCCCGGACCGTGATGTTGCCGTGCAGGCGCGTCCCAATCAGCCGCTTGCCGACTACGTCCTCAATGTCCAGCACGTCGTCGTGCTGCTGCTGGGCAGAAAGCGAGGGCGCTTGCTCCTGCGGCGGCAGGAACGGACGGGCCGGCTCGCTGTAGGTTTCGCGGGCGGGGACCGACACCAGTTCCCGCTCCGGCCAGCGCAGGGCCGTCAATTTGCCGCCGAAGACGCAGCCGGTGTCAATGTTGATCGTGTGGTTCAGCCACTCCGGCGTCGGGACCGGCGTGTGTCCATAGACCACCGTGGCCGGGCCGCGATACTCCGCCGCCCAGTTATAACGGACCGGCAGGCCAAACTCGTCCGTCTCCCCCGTTGTCTCGCCGTACAGGGCGAACTCGCGCACCTTACCGGACCCACGCCCCGCCATCTCGGCCTTCATGCCCGCATGGGCGACGACAAGTTTGCCGCCGTCCAGGATGTAGTGGCTGACCAGACCGTCCAGAAACGTCTTGACCTCGCCGACAAACTCCGGCAGCTCGCCCTCTAACTGTGCCAGCGTTTCGGCCAGCCCGTGCGTGATCTGGACATCTTTGCCGCGCAGCTTCCGCAGCAGCTTGACATCGTGGTTGCCCGGCACGCACAGCGCCGTGCCCGCCGCCGTCATGCCCATGACTAGCCGCAGCACATCCGGCGTGCGCGGCCCCCGATCCCCCAGGTCGCCCAGGAAGATCGCTTTGCGTCCTGGGGGCGGCGTGATGATGTGGCCGTCCACCGTGTACCCTAACTCAGTCAGCAGGGTGGTCAACTCAAGGAAGCACCCATGCACGTCGCCGATGATGTCGAACGGCCCCTGTTCGCTCTTCTTGTTGTTATACAGCGGTTCGCGTGTGACATTAGCTGCCTCCACCTCTTCCGGGCTGTGGAGCACGAAGACGTGTCGGAATCCCTCGCGCTCCAGGCCGCGCAAAGACTGGCGCAGGCTCTTGATGTGGTTGCGGACGACGTGCGGCCCGAAGTCTCGGTCGGGGCGGTCAGCGTTGCGGTCCTGGCAGACCCGCTCCGGCATGTCCAGGACAACCGCGACCGGCAGGCAGTGGTACTCACGCGCCAGAGTGACCAGCGGCTTGCGCGCTTCCGGCTGAACATTGGTGGCGTCCACGACGACCAGTTTGCCGGCAGCTAATCGTTTGGCCGCGATGTAGTGCAGCACATCAAAAGCGTCTTTGGTCGCCGCCTGATCGTTCTCGTCGTCCGAGACCAGCCCCCGGCAGAAGTCCGAGGACAGAATTTCGGTCGGGAGGAAGTGCTGCCGGGCGAACGAGGACTTGCCGGAGCCGGACGCGCCGACAAGGACGACGAGGGAAAGTTCAGGGATGGTGATGTTCATAAATTAGACGTTCATGGCTGAGGGCGTTGGTGTTCATGCCCGAAGGTGTGTCGGCCGTTGTAAGAAGAAGCGCCACGGGTTGAAACCCGAGGCTGACAAGTGCCCAGCGCCTTCCAGGTCTGCCAGTGCAGTCCAGGGGACGCAAGAAAGACGCGAAATAGGAGGCATTTCCTTATGCGTCTTCCGTCCCCTGGACGGTGGGCCTTTCTGAGCCTCGGGTTTCAACCCGTGGCGTCGGCAGCTACGCACCGCGCTTGAACTTGTAAACAAATCTGGTGCCCAATCGACCTGGTTCGATCCTCAGCCGACGCTGCTCCTTCGGAATGGTATAGTAGAAAATGGCGCTGTAAATCATTACGATGCAGCCCAGGAGCATGAGTATGTGCCCTATGTCGGCTATAGCCCCTTGATGAGGCTGTAGCCATCTGAGAATACCGCCAATGCCCACCGACAGATAGCCCGCCGCATACAACAAATAAATACGCCGTAGAGAGGAATTTTCTTGGCGGTGAGCCATCCGAGCATTCGCTAAGAAAATGGGGATGATGACGACCTGAAGATGTAGCACACATGAGTGATTGTATGACCGGACATTGTATGTCTCCTTTACACATCGCGGGCAAAGAACGCCATCTGGCTGGGTGCGCCTACTTCGGCGTCTTCCGGGCCGATGGGCAGGATGCGGACGCCGTAGCCGAAGCGGGCGCAGACGCCGTCGGCCCAGGATTGGAACTCGGCGCGGGTCCACTCGAATCGGTGGTCCTTGTGGCGGAACTTGCCCGCCGGAAGCGTCTCGAACTTGGGGTTGTACTCGACGTTTGGGGTCGTGATGATCACCGTCCGGGGCCGGGCGAAATCGAACAGGGCGCGGGCGAAGGCGGCGAGACGGTTCGCGTCCAGGTGCTCGATGACTTCTACTACGGCGGCGGCGTCATACCCGGATAGGCGGGCGTCGCGGTAGATAAGCGAGCCTTGCATGAGCGTAATGCGCTCGCGCTGTAGGGGCGGCAGGCGGTCCAGACGTATCTTGTCCTGGGCCATCTCCAGTGTCCGGTAGGACACGTCCATGCCTAAAATCTCGGTGAACTGCCGGTCGGCCAGCAGCAGGGACAGCAGGCGGCCCTCGCCGCAGCCGAGGTCCAGGATGCGCTTTGCGCCGCTGCCCTTCAAGGCCGCCAGGACCGCGCCCAGGCGCTGCTCGTGCAGGCTGATCTTCTTCTCGACGGCCTCCTCCTCGCGGTCGTGCAGGCTTCCAATTGCCTCGGCCTCCGGCTCCTCTTCCCCGGTCAACTGCGCCAGGGCGTCCCGCACCAGTGAGCGGCGGCCCTTCAGGTAGCGGCGGACGATGGCCTCCTTTTCGGGGTGCGCGGCCAGCCAGCCCTCGCCTCGGCGGATGAGCTTTTCCACTTCCTCGTCGCCAATGGCGTAGTGCTTGCCCGAATCGAGCGTGGGGATCAGGACATACAGATGCGTCAGCAGATCGGCCAGGCGGACCGTATGGGTCAGCGTGACCGAGAAGTATTGGCTCTCGCCCCAGTCAGGGAAATGGGCGTCCAGTGGGTAGGATTGCAGCCCGACCGCGTAGCCCAGAGGCTCGAACAGGCGGCGCAGGAACTCGGCCCCGCCCCGGCTCGGCACCACCTCCAGATGCGCCTCCAGAGGCATCGGCGTTTCGGCTAGACCGGGCCGGTCTTTGCAGCGCCCGCCCAGCGCCGAGCCGAACACTTGCGCCAGGGCGACCGAGAGGAACGACGAGGCGACGTAAGGGCGGTCATTGACGTACTGCGCCAATGTCCGCCCTTCGCCGTGACGGCCGGAGTGGCCTCGGACGAGGGCGACCGAGTCCACATCCAGCAGCAGGGCCGCCGTGCAGGCGTCTTCCCCCACTTCCGGGTAGAAGACGTGCGCCTGCCCAAAGGACAGGTCAAACGACTGTGCCCGCGCCGGGTTCTTGTGCAGCAAGTAGCCCAGATCGGTGGCGGGCGTTTGCGTCGTGCGGATGGTCAAGAGCATGAGACATTATACCTGATGATCCTGCCCGGCACTCAGAGGTTTATCCGACCCGGATCACGACCTTGCCGAAGTGCGCGCCGCTCTGTAGGTACGCATACGCCGCCCGCGCCTCGTCGAAGGGAAACACGCGGTCAATGATGGGGTGGATCTGGCCGACCGTCAGGGCGGACAGCAGCCGCTCGAACATGGCGCGTGACCCGACGTAGATGCCGCTGACGCGCAGGCTCTTCCCCAGAATCGGCATCGGCGAGACTTTGGCTTCCACGTCGGACAGCACGCCGATCTGGGCGATGTGGCCGCCGTGCCGCGCGGCCTGAAGGGACTTCGCCAGCGTCCCTGGACCGCCGACTTCGACTATGTGGTCCACGCCCCGCTTCCCGGTCCACTCCCAGACAGCTTTGTCCCAGTCCGGGGTCGCTCGGTAGTTGACGCTCTCGTCCGCCCCCAGCGCCTTCCCCCTTGCCAATTTTTCGTCCGAGGAGGACGTGAGGATGACCCGCGCGCCGTGCGCCCTGGCAATCTGCAAGGCGAACATGGAGACGCCGCCCGTCCCTTGAAGCAGCACGGTCTCGCCCGCCGTTAAATGGCCTTGCTCAACCAGTCCGTTCCAGGCCGTCACGGCGGCGCAGGGCAGGCTGGCCCCTTCCTCATAGGTCATCCAGTCCGACAGCGTGACGACGCCCTCTTCGGATAGGACGACATACTCCGCCAGCATCCCGTCCCGAGCGCCGCCCAGAGCCGAGGCATGGTAGGCGGCGCGGATGCCGCCGTCCAGCCACGTTTGGAAGAAGATGCCCGCCACCCGGTCCCCGATCTGGACGCGCGTCACGCCCGCGCCGACGCTGACGACCTCGCCCGCGCCGTCGGACAGGGGAATCAGGTCGGCGGGCGTTGTTCCCCCGTACTTGCCCAGGACGATCATCAAGTCCCGGTAGTTGAGCGAAACGGCGCGGACGCGGACGAGAATCTGTCCAGGCCCTGGGGTGGGGTCGGTCAGGTCCACAAGGGCCAGTCCATCCAGGCTGCCGGGGGCTTTGATTTGATAAGCTTTCATGGGCGGGGTGTCTTAATCTTCCTGTCCAACAAAGGGATAATCCGTGTAGCCGGTCGCGCCTGGCACATAGAACGTGGCCGGGTTGGGCGTGTTGAGCGGCAGGCTGTGGGCGAGCCGCTTCGGCAGGTCGGGGTTGGCGATGAACTGCTGGCCCCACGACACGGCATCGGCCTCGCCCGCGTTCAAAACGCCCTGGGCCTGTGTCAAGGTGAAATCCTCGTTGGCGATGACCGGCCCGCCGAACAGCCGCTTCATCTCCGGCGTGAAGCGCAGGCCGCCGTCCAGCGACTCGCGGGTGAACAGGTAGGCGATGCCGCGTCGGCCCATCTCCTGGGCGATGTACCCAAAGGTCGCCGCCGGGTCCGAGTCCCTAATGCCGTGATGCGCCATGTCGCGTGGCGACAGGTGGACGCCGACCCGGTCCGCGCCCCAGACGGCAATGGCCGCGTCGGTCGCTTCCAGCAGGAACCGGGCGCGGTTCTCGACCGGCCCCCCGTACTCGTCCGTGCGCCGGTTCGTGCCGTCGCGCAGGAATTGGTCAGGCAGGTAGCCGTTCGCGCCATGAATCTCGACGCCGTCAAACCCGGCTTCTTTGGCGTTCCGGGCGGCCTGCGCGTAGTCGGCGATGATGGCCGTGATCTCGTCGGTCGTCAGCGCGTGCGGGGTGGGGTAGGGGGCGTGGCCGGTCGGGGTGCGAATCTCGCCGGGGCAGGCGATGGCAGACGGCGCGACGGGAAGCCGGCCGTCCAGAAAGTCCGGGTGGGACAGCCGCCCGACATGCCAAAGCTGGCAGACGATGCGGCCCCCTGCGGCGTGGACGCTGTCGGTGATCTTCTTCCAGCCTGTTATCTGCTCCGGGGACCAGATGCCCGGCGTGTCCCTATAGCCGACGCTGCACGGGTTGATGCACGTCGCCTCGGTGAAGATCAAGCCCGCCGAGGCGCGCTGGGTGTAATACTCGCGCATCAGGTCGTTCGGCACGCGGCCCTCGGACGCCCGGCTCCGAGTCAATGGGGACATGATGATACGGCTGGGCAGTGTGAGCGCGCCCAGGGTGACGGGATCAAAAAGTGTCGGCACGGTTCTTGCTCTTTTCTCGATTGATACGTTGATGTCGCGGGATGCCGACGGAGGGCCAGGAAAAGCCTGCCCCTCCGGGCTGTGCTACGGCTCCAGCACGACCTTACCTGTGGTGCGGCGCGACTCGATGGCGCGGTGGGCCTCAGCGGCATCGGCCAGCGCGAACTTGTCGTCGGCGATGATCGTCAAGCGCCCTTCATTGGTCCAGGCGATGAGCTGCTTCAAAGCGGACGCGAGGAGTTCGGGGCCGGCTTCGTAAAGGGAATAGCCGCGCAGGGTCTGGCCGCCGAAGATCATGCCCAGCAGGGCCGCGCCCGAAAGACCCGCCTCCGAAGCCGACTGTGCGCCGTAGACAACCCAATGGCCGCCTTTGGCGAGCGGCTTCAATCCGCCGTTTTCGTTGTCTCCGCTGGCATCCAGAAATATATCCGCGCCTTTGCCTTCCGACGCGGCCTTGACCTGCGCGGCCCAGTCCTTTTGCGTGTAATCCAGGGCAAAGTCCGCGCCTAGTTCCTTCACTTTGGCCCGCTTGGCCTCGCTCGACGCCAGGCCGATGACGGTGCCTGCACCTAAAAGCTTGGCGATCTGCACGGCCAGCGAACCGACCCCGCCTGCGGCGGCAGAGATCAACACGCTTTTGCCTTTGATGTCCGGCACGGCGACGGTCAGCAGCATGTATGCGGTCAGCCCCTGGATCAGCAGCGCGGTCGCCTCGGGGAAGCCGAGAGCGTCCGGGACCGGGGCGGCCTGCGCGGCGTCGGCCAAGGCATACTCCGCATAGCCGTTATGCACCATCGAGACCACCCGGTCGCCCGGCTTCCAGCCTGTGACGCCGTCCCCGACTTTGGCGACGATCCCCGCCGCCTCAAAGCCCGGCACGAACGGGGCGCTTGGGATGGGCGGATAGTGGCCTTCCCGCGCCATCAAGTCGGCAAAATTGATGCCCGCCGCCTTGACTTCGATCAGAATCTGACCCGGCCCCGGTGTCGGCTCGGGCTTCTCGGTGATCTGCAATGTTTCCGGCCCGCCGAACTGGGCCACTTCAATGGTTTTCATGGGTCTCGCTTTCTGTTTCGCTCTCTACCAGGGCAGAGTCTCGCCCAGGTGGAAGAAGCCGCCGGTGGGGCCGTCGTCGGGCAGGGTGGCGAGGGAAACGGCGGTCTTCGCGCCGTCCTCCAGGCTCAGACCGCCCTGCGGGTTCATGTCGGTCTTGACCGAGCCGGGGTGGGCGATGTTGACCTTGACATGCGTGTCTTTGAGTGCTGCGGCCTGGATCACGCCCAGCATGTTGAGGGCGGCTTTAGAGGAATTGTAAGCCGGCAGCATCCAGGCCAATGGCAGGTTGCCCGAGGCGTTGGTGGCGAGCGAGCCGAGGACGCTGGATTGGTGGACGATGCGCCCCGCCGGGGCGGCCTGGAGCAGCGGCAGCAGGGTCTCGGTCAGGAAGTAGGGGGCGATGACGTTGGCGTCATACGTCCGGCTTAGGATGTCGGGCGTGACGCCTTCGGATTCGAGCATGACGCCCGCGTTGTTGACCAGAATGTCCAGCCTGCCGAAGCGCTCCTGCAAAAACGTCAGGGTCGCCTCGCGGTCCCCCGCGTCCGTCACTTCCAGCTTGACAGTGTAGGCGTTAATGCCTTCCCCTTTGAGAGCGTCGGCGGCGATTTGCCCTCTCTGCGGGTCGCGCGACCCCAGAACGACGGCGACGCCCTGCCTGCCGAGCTGCCGGGCGATCTCCAGCCCGATGCCCTTGTTCGCGCCCGTGATCAGGGCGACTTTCTTGTCGGATGCCATCTGTGTGATCTCCTGAATGCAGAAGACCCGGCGCCGAGGGCGCCAGGTTCGGGAAGCTAGGCCGCCGTGAGCGTCTTGACCTGCTCGCGCGCGGCGGCCAGTGCGGCGGGGGTCTCATTGCCCCTCGATGTGTTGTTGACGTGGATGAATGTTGTATCCGTGATGCCGAGGAAGGCAAAGACATTGCGGATGGTGGGGTCCTGAACGTTGTAAGCCTCGCGCGCCTCGCCCGGCCCATAGCCGCCGCCGCCACGGGCGGTCACGGCGAACATCTTTTTGTCTGTGAGCAGGCCCTGGTAATTGGCCGGGTTGAAGGTCACGCCGGCGCGGGCGACATGGTCAATATACGCCTTGAAAACGGACGGGACGCCGAAGTTATACATGGGGATGCCGAAGACGTAAACGTCGGCGGCTTGAAGCTCACCGATCAGCTCGTCGGAGAGCCTCAGCGCCTCCACCTGGTCGGGCGTCCGGGACTCGGCGGGCGTGTACATCGCGCCGATGAACTCCTCGGAGACATGGGGAATGGCCTGGTGGCCGAGGTCGCGCGTGGTGACGGTGTCGCCGGGGTGTGCCTGGAGCCAGGCCTGGACGAACTCGCCCGAGATCTGGCGCGAGTGGGAAGCCGCGCCGCGCGCGCTGGCGTCAAGATGCAGGATGTGTGTCATGGGTTTTCTTTCTCGATGAACAATCTCAAGAAACGAAACGCTCCGTCTCGTTTCTTTGACCAGGAACACGCCTGCTTCGCGGTTCGTTCCCGATGGGTTGATCTGTAGTGAACTATTTGGGGAGGGGACAAGTGGGGCGCAAGCCCTGGAAGACTAGGGCGAGCAGGGCGTCCACGAAGGCCGCATCGAGCGGGGCGTGGCCCGCCGTCAGCCGGTAGTAAAGCGGGCCGTAGAGGGCGTCCGCTGCCGTTTCCAGGTCAGCCTGCGGGCAGATCTGGCCGCGCGCGCGGGCGCGCTCCAGGGCGCGGTGCGTCTCGGCCCGGCGCGGGGCGAGGTAGCGGGTGCGGAACGCCTCGGCGGCCTCGGGGTCGGACTGGGCTTCGGCCAGGACGCCGCGCAGGACCGTCCCTGCCCGTCCGCCCAGCGCCTGGGCCAGCGCCCGCATGTGGCCGCGCAGGTCTTCCTCCAAACAGCCCGTGTCCGGGAACGGGGCGCAGGGGCCGGTGGCAACTAGGAACGCATCCAGGACGACGGCGGCTTTGCCGGGCCACCAGCGGTAGATGGTCGCTTTGCCGACGCCCGCCTCGGCGGCGATGGCCTCCACGGTGACGTCCGCGAAGCCGTCGCGGGCCAGCAGGTCCCCCGCCGCGCGCAGGATCGCCCGCCGCGCCGCTTCGCTGCGCGGCCGGCCCAGCTTACAGCCCGTCAGGACATCGCAGGGTTGGTGCTCCGCTTCTTCCATGAAAGCATCTTACCCGATTTCACCCCGCCCCGCGCCTTCGCGTTAGCCCTTCCAGGGTCACATACAGGACGGGGGCGACGATCAGGGTGAACAGGGTCGAGACGGACAGGCCGCCGATAACGGCGATCGCGAGCGGCTTTTGCAGGGCCGCGCCCGCGCCCAGGCCCAGGGCGAGCGGCATCAGGGCCAGGATCGCGCCGATGGTGGTCATTAGGATGGGGCGCAGGCGCTTTTCGCCCGCCTCGGCCATGACGGCGGAGACAGGGCGATCCGGGTGCTCGCGCCGCAGGTGATTGTAGAAGTCGAACAGGACGATGCCGTTCTCCGTAATGATGCCGATGATCATGATCGCGCCGGTGAAGCTGGAGATGTTGAGCGGCGTCTTCGTCAGGGTCAGGGCGAGCAGGACGCCGAACAGGGACAGGATCGCGGCCAGCAGCAGGGCGATGGCCTGACGGATCGAGCGGAACTGGAAGACAAGCAGGGTGAAGACCAGCAGCATGGTTACTAAAAGCGTCACGCCCAATTCGCGGAACGACTGCTGCTGGCTGGCGTACAGGCCGCCGTATTCCACGGTGTAGCCCGGCGGCAGCGTCACCTGCCTGCGGACCTGGGCCTGGATGTCCTGCGTGGCGCTGCCCAGGTCGCGGCCGCTCAGGCTGGCGGTGACGGCAATCATCTGCCGCTGGTTGTCGCGCGTCACCTGCGACGCGCCCGGCAACCGCTGGATGGTGGCGACCTCGCTGACGGGGACGTCCCCACCGGTGACGGGCGAGGCGACGAGGATATCCGGCAGGAGGCTCTGGTCGAGCGCCTGGCCGGGGTGGGCCAGCACGACCCGGACGCCGACTGCCTCCTCCCCCTGCTGGACGCGGGTCGGCTCGACGCCCTGCAAGGCTGCCGACGCGGCCTGCGTGATGTCGTCCGCCGTCAGGCCGTACCGCTGCGCCTGCTCGGTGTTGACGTTCAGGACCGCCTCGGGGCTGCTGTGGACGACGCCGTTGTTGTCGCCCACGATGTAGTGCAGCTTGGTGAGGACTCCGTCCACCTGCTGCGCCAGACCTTCCAGCGTTGCCTGGTTCGGCCCGAAGATCTTGACCTCTACGGGAGTAGGATCGCCGGCGATGTCGCCGATTTCGTCCTGGAGCGTCTGGTGGAAATCCACATCCGCCGCCGGATACTTCGCCGTGAGCTGCGAACGCACGTCGTCCATGACCGCGTTGATGTCCCGCGACCGGTTTGAGTTGAGTCGCACGGTCATGTCGCCGTAATTCTGGGTCGTGATGGCGAAGCCGTTCTGCGCGCCCGTTTGGCGCGACCAAGCCGCCACTTCGGGCGTATGTGCCAGCACGGTTTCTATCTGGCCCGCCGCCTGGCTCGTCTCGGCCAGGGACGTGCCGGCGGGGAGCCGATAGTCCAGCACGAACCCGCCTTCGTCAAACTCAGGGAAGAAGCCGGTCTGGATGCGCCCGTAGAGCAGGTAAGTGCCGAACATGAGTGGCAGCAGGAGCAGCAGGACCACGGCCCGGCGGCGCAGGCACCAGCCCAGGGCGTGGGTGTAGACCCGGACGATCTTATCAAACTGCCGGGGGAAGAAGCCGAGGATTCGGGCGGCGACCGAGGGCCTCTTGGCGGGCGCGGCGGCGCTCTTCGGTAGCAGCCAGCCCGCGAGGATCGGCGTCAGCAGCAGGGCCAGGGCGAGCGAGACGGCCAGCGTGGCGATCATCACTAGCGACAGCGGGCCGAAAAACTGGCCGGTCAGGTCGTTCAGGAAGGTCAGTGGTAGGAACGCAACCATGGTCGTCAGTGACGAGCCGATCATCGCGGGCGTGATCGCCTTCAGCCCCGCCGCGATGGCCTCGGAGCGCTCCCGTCCGCTTTCGAGTTCGTGGAACATGTTCTCCACGACCACGATGCCGTCGTCAATGACTAGGCCCAGGGCAACGGCCAGCGCGCCCAGCGTCATGATGTTCATCGTCTGCCCCAATATTTTCATCAGGGCAAACGTGATGACGACGGTGAGCGGCAGGATGACCAGCACGATGGCGGCCGTCCGCAGGTTTCCTAAGAACAGCATCAGCACGACGAGGGCCAGGGCGCCGCCGAGGATGAGGGCTTCCAGGACGCTGTTCTGTGAGCCGGTGACGATCTCCGACTCGTCGTAAAAGTTGGTGACGGTGATGCCGGGCGGCAGCAGGGACTTGGCCTCGGCCAGCGTTTTCTTGATGCCGTTCGAGAGCTGCACCGTGTTCCCCGACGGCTGCTTGATGATGTCGAGCAGGACGGCGGGGTGGCCGTCCCCGCTGGCCTCGATGGTATGCGCCTCGACGCTTTGCCGGACCGTCCCGACCTGGCCGACCGTGACCGGCACGCGGTTCTTGACGGTGATGGTGACGTTCGCCATGTCTTTGGTCGTCCCGAGCAGGCCCGAAACGAGGATCTGGTAACGCAAAAACGACTGGTCATAATGCCCGACCGCGTTGATCTGGTTGTTTTTCGCCAGCGCGTTCTCCACGTCTTGGGCGCTGACGCCCCGCGCCAGCAGCGCGGTCGGGTTCAGCTCGACCAGGAAGTCGGGTGTGTCGCCCCCCTGCACGGCGATCTCGCGGACGCCCGGCACGCGCAGCAGGCGCGGGCGCAGGGTGTAAAGGGCCAGCCGGCGCAGCTCCTGCTGGCTGACCGTGGGGGAATACAGGCTGTAGCCCATGACAGGAAAGACGGACGGGTTGAGCCGCTCCGCCGTCACGTTCGTCCCTGGGGGCAGCGTCGCCTGGAGCTGGGTGATGCGAGCCTGCACCTGCTGCAATGTCGCCGCCATGTCCGTGCCCCAGCTAAAGTTGACGTCCAGCTCGTCGCCGCCGCGCTGAGTCAGCGAGTGGACGAGGGTGACGTTCGGGACGCCCGACACGGCGTTTTCCAGCGGTCGGGTGATGTTCGCCAGCACGGTCGGGATGGGCGTGTCCCCGGCGTCCGCCGTCACGATGATGCGCGGGGCGGTCAGGTCGGGAAAGATCGCCACCGGCAGCGCCTGGGACGCATAAAACCCGCCCAGGCAGAGCAGGACGGTCAGCAGCAGGATAGCCTTGCGGTAGTGCTGGACGAACGCGCTAAGGCCCATGCGAGGCCCCCCCCGATCCGCCCGGCGCGGGCGCTGCCGGCGCGCTCGGCGCGGATGTCGTGGGTGCATTCGGCACGTTCGCGGGCGCTGCTGGAATAGGCGGGGTCGGTGCGCTTGGCGCGGATGGGGGCGCTCCGACGGATGGGCTGGGGGCCGGCGTCGAGGTGTTCGATCCTCCTGACGTCGTCGCGGGCGCAGCCTGCGTGTTCAGGCCCGGCGCATCATGTGCCGCCGACGCGGGATGCACATCGGCGGCTGGGGCCGGCGACTCGACGGGCGCGTCCTGACCAGGCACTCCTTGGACCTGTACCTTCGCGCCGTCCGGCAGGCCGTACTGGCCCGAAATGACCACCTTCTGCCCTTCCGTGACCCCGCTCGTGACCTCTACCTGCCCGCCGACCGACAGCCCTGTCTGAACCGGGACGATGTGGGCCGCGTTGTCGCTTCCCACCGTCACCACGCTGCTTTTGCCCGTGTCCGCGTCGGAGAGGATAGCCACGCGGGGCACAAGCAGGACGTTCTCGCGGCGCTCCGTCACGATCTGGACGCGGGCGAGGGTGTCGTCTTTGAGGAGGCGGCTGGAGTTTGCCACCAGGGCCAGGGCCGGCACGGTGCCGGTCGCCGCGTCCACGCTGGGCGCGATGCTCTCGATGCTGGTGCGGAAGACCCGGCCCTTGAGGCTGCCGACGGTGAATGTCAGCGTCTGGCCCCGATGCACCTGCGCGACTACATCACCAGGGAGGCTGATCTTGAGCTGCAAAAGGCTCAGATTGGCGACGACGGCGATCTTCGTCGTGGTGTCCACCGTTTCGCCGACCGTCGCCCCCACGGAACTCACCTGGCCCGCCAGCGGGGCGCGCAGGGTGTAAAGAGCCTCCTGTGCGCGGGCCGTCGCCAGCGCCCCTTGAGCATTACGCACCTGCTGCCGGGCGACCAGCACGTCCTGACTTTTGACCACGTCCTGCGCCGCCGCCGCCTGCGCTGCCGCGACGACCGCCTGCTGGCCCGCCACTGTCTGCCGCTGACCGGCGACCGTTTGACGCTGGGCATCGCGCTGGGCCTCCGCTGTGCGGAGGGCAAGCTGCGCCGCCTCGACATCTTTCTGCGCCACCAGCCCGTCGGCGTAAAGCGTCCGCGCGCGGTCCAGGCTCTGCCGGGCGTTCAGAAGGCTTGCCTCATTGCTGGTGAGTGTCGCTTCTGTCACCAACAGGGCGGCGCCCGCGCTTTTGAGACCCGCTTGGGCTTGGAGAATCGAAGCGCGTGTCTGTGCCTTCTGCTGCAAGGCGTTCACCTGGGCCTGCTGCACCTGTAGCCGGTTTTGCCCGATCGTCGCCTGTGCCTGCTGGATCTGGCCGGCGAGCTGCCGCGTCGAGAGCTGCGCGATCATCTGCCCCTTTCGCACGGCCTGCCCGTAGCGGACAAAGAGGGCGTCCAGAACGCCGGAGACAGGCGGGCTGATGCCTGCTTCCTGGCCGGGGAGCGATTGAAGCGTCCCCGTGGCTGGCGTTTCCCGCTCCAGCGTCCCGCGCGTGACGGCGACGACCTGGACCATCGGCAGCGGCGGGTCCTTCGCTTCTTCCTTCTTGTGGCCGCCTCCGTGCCCGCATCCGGCGACCAGGAAGGCGAACAACGGGAGGGACAGCATCTTGTATTTTCGCATCATGGCGTTCCTCGGCCTCCTGCACCCGCCCCGCCCGCGCCCGTCCCCGTCGTGCTGGTTCCCGAAGGCGTTGTTCCCGGTCCGCCTGCCCCCGCTGGGCTGGTTCCATTCGCGCCGGTCGTTCCCGCGCCCGACGCGGGCGGGATCGGCGTCGGTGTCACAGGGGTCGTCGGCGCCGGTGGGGTGAGGGCGCTGGGCGTCGCGCCCCCGAAAGCGGCGGCCAGACCGGCCGCCGCTGCGGCGGCATCATAGACCGCCTGAGTGTAGGCGATGCGGGCCTGCGTCAAGGCGGCCTGCGCGTTGAGCACGTTGAGGAGCGGGAACAGCCCGTTCCGATAGCCCAGGCGGGTCTTGTCGTAGGTCTCCTGGGCGATCTGCTGAGTTGCCAGGGCCGCCGCGAGCTGCCGCCGCCGGCTCCCCGCCGTCAGATAGGCAGCGCTGACACTCGCCAGGACCGTCCGGCGCGTCCCGGCGACCTGTGCCCGCGCCCCGGCCAGCGCCGCCTCGGCCTCGCGCACCTGCTCGCGGCCCAGACCGCCGTCGGACAATGGCAGGGTGACGGCCGCTTGCAGCGTGTCTTGGCGGGAGAACGAGGTCACGTCCTTGCTACGGATGTCAATGGCCTGGAGGGAAAAGGCCGGCTCGCGGTAGAGCCGGGCGGCAGACAGGGCGGCCTCTTCGGCGCGCACCGTGGCATCGGCAGCGCGGACGTCCGGGCTGCGCTGCACGGCGAATGCCCGCGCCTGGTCCAGCGTGTAGGGCGGCAGGGGCGCAGCAGCAACAACGTCGGCGACGAGGAGATCGCTCTCGAGGGAACGGCCGAGGACGCTGTTGAGCGTCTGCCGGGCGACGGCCAGATCGTTTTCCGCCCCGTCCAGCGTGGCCTGCGCGGAAGCCACCGGCACCTGCGCCTGCAACACGTCGAGCTGGGCCACGTCACCCGCCGCCTTGCGCTTCCGGGCATCGCCCAGTGCCCGCTGGTCCGATGCCAGCGTCTCTTGGGCGACGGCCAGCAGCGCCTGCTTACGCAGCAGGTCGAAGTAGGCCAAGGCGACCTGCGCGGCCAGGGCCAGCCGGGCGGCGTCGTACTGCGCCTGAACGGCCCCTAGCTGCTCCTGCGCCTGACGGACGGCAAGGCCCGGACGCGCGCCGAGTGGCAGGGGGATGGTCAGGGTGTTTTGCAACGTGCCGAACGTCTCCTGGGTGGGGGGCGGCTGGTAGACGCTGGCGTTCGACCCCGAAACGGTGCTGTTGAAGCTGATTTGGAAGCGCCGCCCTGCCTGCGCCTGACCCACGCGCGCACGAGCCTGCGCCAGACTCTGCGCGGCGCTGGTGAGGGAGGGGCTGGACTGGGCCGCCAGGGCGCTCGCCTGCGCCAGCGTCAGCGGTCCATCGCCGATAGCCTGGGCGAAAGCCGGCCCGGCCCCTAAGATGGTCCAGGCCGTCAGGAGAAGGAACAGCGATGGAGTCTTTCTCATGCAGTCGTTTATGGTCTCTCGATCCGTCTTCTCCCGCGTCCGCGTGGCGGCCTACTTCTTCTCGTCGTCTTTTTCAGCCCCGGCCTTCTCGGTGTCAGGTTTCTCCGGGGCGTTCTGCGCCTTCTGGCCGGTTTTTTTGCTCGTGGCGGCCTTCTTGTCGGCGGCAGCCTCGCTGGCTTCTTCGGCGGGCGTGGTTTTCTCGGTCGCCGTCACGCGGCCTGTCGTCGAGTTGACTTCCGCCTCGTACAGACCACCCTGCTTGCTCTTGACCAGGACGGCATACTGCCAGTGACCGTCCTCGAACTCGTACTTGGCGGACAGCGCCTTGCCGGGGATCTTCTTCACGGCGGCGGCCTTCGCCTGGGCCGGCGTGATCTTGGCGGCGGGGGCCGCCTTGGCTCCAGCGTGGACCCCGCCTAGAAGCGCCAGCGCAAGTCCGGCGGCGAGAGGAGTGACTTTCATGGGTTGATCTACCTTTCTGAGAGGCGGCCTATTTGGCCGCTCCCCTCTATCATACTCGGTCTACATGAGAACGACATTAAAACCCAATGAGAGTTTTCTAATTCGCGCGGCTAATCTTCGGGCAACGTCACCGTGAACCGGCTGCCATGCCCCAGTTCACTTTCCGCCTCGATCTGTCCGCTGTGTGCCTGAACGATGCTCTGGACGATGGACAGGCCCAACCCGCTGCCGCCCGTGTTGGCGCGGGACTTGTCCCCGCGAAAGAAACGATCGAAGATGTGGGGTAGGTCATTGGAAGCGATGCCGACGCCCGTGTCGGCGATGCACAAACGGCATTTACCCCCGGCGGCGTCCAGGGAAACGCTGACCCTGCCCCCCGGCGGCGTGTAGGCCAGCGCGTTCTCCACCAGGTTCTGCACCATCCGGCGAAGAGCGTCCCCGTCGCCGCGCACGACGGCCTCCTCGCCCGCCTCGAAAGTCAAGCAGATATCCTTTTCCTTCGCGCGCCGCTCCATCGCGGTCGTCACTTCGGAGGCCAGGGTGCGGAGGGAAACAGGAACGTGCGGACGCCCCGGCCCCGCATCGCCGCGTGCCAGGAAGCTCAGGCTCTCGACGATGCGGGTCATGCGCTGGACTTCCTCCAGGCCGCTTTCCAGTGTCCGCCGGTACTCGGACGCCGCGCGCTCGCGCGACAGGACCACTTCGAATTCGCCGCGCAGAATGGTCAGCGGCGTCCGCAGCTCGTGGGAGGCGTCGGCGGTGAACTGCCGCTGCCCGGTGAAAGCGGCGGACAGCCGGGCCAACATGCCGTTCAGGGCCGCGACGAGGTGCCCGATCTCGTTGTCCGAGAGCGCGCGCCGGCTGAGGAGGACAGGCCCGATCCGGTCCGCCGTCAACGCTTCGGCTTCGGTGGCGATACGGTCAATCGGACTCAGCGCGCGGCCCACCAGCAGCCAGCTTCCGACGCCGGACAGCAGCAGGAACAGCAGGCAGGCCAGCGCCAGCCCCGTTAGCAGCCGCGCAAGCAGATCTTCGGCGGGGTCCCAGGGCGCGGCGACTTGAAGCAGGTAAGGTGACCGGGGGACAGCGACCGAAAGGCAGCGCATCCGGTCATCGTCCCCCCGGCCCGCAAAGGCCGGGCCGCGCGGGACGGGCGGCAGGGACTGGAGAGAACTGAGAAAGCCGGTTTGCGATGCCAGGTTCGGTGACAGCGCCGCCGTCTGTCCCGTTCCGGCGCGAGTCAGGCGCAGATAGAGGGCATCGGTTCCAATGCCCGGCAGCGTCGCCGGGGCAAGGCGCGAAGCCGCCACAGCGGCGGCGGCGCTGGGCAGAGGCTTGTCGTCATCCGCTTCCCCCGGCTCAGGGTCGGTGAGCTGGCGCAGGACGGAGGCCGCCCCGGTCGCCAGCGCCTGGTCCGTTTCGCGCACCAGGGCCATACGGACAAGCCCATAGCACAGCGCCGCTGAGGGCAGGAGGATGAGCGCCACGGTCAGCAGGGACCAGGCGGTGAGCTGGAACCGCAGCGATTTCGTCCACGGGGGCGTCATCCGAGCTGATACCCCACATGGCGCAGGGTGCGGATCAGCTTGTGGCCCGCGTCGCGGTCTATCTTGGCCCGCAGGTAGCTGATGTAGACATCAATGACGTTCGAGCCGTTGTCGAAGTCAAAGCCCCAGACGTGCTCGGCGATCATGGCGCGCGTGACGGGGCGACGGGCGTTCCGCATCAGGTAGTCCAGCAGGGCGTACTCGCGGGCGCTCAGGTCAAAGGCACGGTCCGCGCGCCGAGCAAGCCGCGTGCGCGGGTCCAGGGTCAGGTCGTCCACGATTAGCAGGGACGATCCCCGCCCCTCGCCCCGCCGCAGCAGGGCGCGCAGACGGGCCAGCATCTCGTCAATGGAGAACGGCTTGGTCAGATAGTCGTCCGCGCCCGCGTCCAGCCCGGCCACTTTGTCTTCCAGGCCGTCGCGGGCCGTCACCATCAGGATCGCCGCCGTGTTTCCCTCGGCCCGCAGCCGGCGGCACACCTCCTGCCCAGTCAGGCCCGGCAGCAGGTGGTCGAGGACGATGACGTCGTACTCCGCCGCCCGCGCCCGGTCCAGACCGGTCAATCCGTCGTGGGCGACATCGGCGGCATAGCCCGACTCTTCCAGCGCCTGCTTCAAGAAAGAAGCAACTTTTTCTTCGTCTTCGACGACCAAGATACGCATGATGATAGGATAGGAACCCACCCCGCTCGCTGAGGCTCGCCCCCTCCCGAAACAGGAGGGGCAAGAGAGAAAAACTCTTCACCTTCCCGTTCCGGGAGGGTCGCCGCCCCTAGGTTTTATTGGGGGCGGCGGGGTGGGTTCTTGCCGGGGAATTCAAAAATCGTACTTGCCGATGTTGTCCTTGTTGAAGATCAGGATGTCGCCCAGCAGGATGTTGTCGCCCACGATCTTTTTCTCGCCCAATCGTCCGGCCTTGAAACTGGTCGCGCCCGGCTTCAGATTGCCCCTCGCCACTGCTTCGGCGGCATAGACCGTCAGGTAGCCCAAATCCTGCGTGTTCCACAGGATGACCGACTTGACCGTGCCGTCCTGCACATACGCCTTCATGGCGTTGGGCGTGGACAGGCCCGTCACCAGCACCTGCCCGCCCTTGCCGGCCTGCTTGACGGCCTCCGCCGCGCCGGGGAAGGCGGTCGAACTGATCGCGAAGACGCCTTTCAAATCAGGATACGTCTTGACAAGGTCCTGTGTTACCTGAAAGGCGACGTTCTGGTCGTCGTTGCCGGGCTTGACGGCGGCCAGTTCCAGCTTGGGGTACTTCTGGAGCCGCGCCTTGATGTACTTGATCCACTCGTTCTGGTTGGCCGCCGTCAGCGTCGCCGTGACGATGGCGACCTTGCCCGCCGCCTTGTCGGGACCACCCAGGTCCTTGACCATCGTGTCCACAAGGGCGTTCCCGATCTGCTCCGACGTGGCCTGGTTGACGAAGAAGTCGCGCGCGTCAGGCTTCCCGTCGGCGTCCCACGTCAAGACATGGACGCCTTTGGCTTTGGCCGCCGTCATGGCCGGGGCGAGGACGCTGGGGTCGTTGGGCGAAACGGCGATGACGTTTGCCCCTTTCAGGGTCCAGGTCTCGATCAGCGAGGCGGCCTTTTCGGGCGCCCCGTCGGTCGGCCCGTCGTAGGTCAGGTCCACATCGCCGAGTTCCTTGGCGGCCAGACGCGCGCCGTCGGCGCAGGAGGTGAAATAGGCGATGCCCCTCTTCTTCGGCAGCAGGTAGACGCTGACCTTTTTGCCGCCGGACACGGCAGGTGCGGCCCCGCCGCCGGAAGACGCGCCGCCGGGCGAGGCCCTGTCGTGTGTACCGCAGCCGACGCCCAGGGCGAGGCCAGCGAGCAGAAGGAGAGGAAATATGCGGGTGATGGTTGGCATAAGGGTTCCTAAAGTTTGCCACGGGTTGAAACCCGAGGCTGGAGAAAGCCCGCCGTCCAGGGGACGGAAGATAGAAAGACGGACGAAGCCGGGCTGAACGCCTTCGGTGCATCCCCTGGACGCTGGGCACTTCGGAGCCTCGGGTTTCAACCCGTGGCATTCTCATAGGCCGCGAACGCTACCGCTTGCGCGGAGAAAGCAGGCTGTCGGCCAGCACGGACAGGAGCAGCAGCGCGCCGATGACGATCAAGTTCAGCTCGTCCCGCGCGTACTGCCAGGTCACGAACTCGCGCGTCTCGTGGATGAGCAGGACGCCCAGCACCGTCCCCAGCAGGCGGCCCCGCCCGCCGAAGATGCTGGTCCCGCCCAAGACGACAGCGGTGATGACGTCCAGTTCCATCCCCGTCCCGATGTCCGCCTTGGCCGTGTTGCGTCGGGCGACGAACAGCAGGGCCGCGACGGCGGCGGTCAGCCCGGATGCCGTGTAGAGCCACAGCTTGATCCGCGTGACGGCAAGGCCCGAATAGTGCGCCGCCGTCTCATTGTAGCCGATGGCCGACAGCCGCAGGCCCAGGGGCGTCCGCGCCAGCCCAATCGCCGTTGCCAGCAGGGCGGCGAGGAACAGGACGCCGGGGATCGGCAGGCCCAGCAGGGTGCCCTGACCCAGCCGCCCGAAGCCCGCCGGGAAGCCCGAATAGGGCCGGCCCAGGCTGATGCCCTCGGCGATGCCCCGGTAGGCGGCCAGCGTCGCCAGCGTGACGATGAGCGGATGCACACGCACATACGCGACGAACACGCCGTTCAAAGCGCCTGCCGCCGCGCCGGTCAGCAGGGCGAACAGGGCATCCAGCCACACGGGAAGGCCGTGCGCGAAGCCTAACCCGAAGACGACGGCGGACAAAGCCATCGTCGAGCCGACCGACAGGTCAATGCCCGCCGTCAGGATGATCAGCGTCATCGGCAGGGCGAGCAGGGCCAGTTCCCAGACATGCGTAGACAATTCGATCTGCGCGGTCGCCGCCAGAAACGCGGGGCTGAGGCGCCCGGCCATCAGCACCAGCCCGATCAGGAGCAACAGCAGGACGGCCTCCTGCCGCACCGAGGCCAGAAGACGCCGCGCGGGAGCGGCCTGGACGCGCGAAGCGATCATGGCCTGCCCCTTTGCCCCGGTCGGCGTCCTAGATGGTCCGCCAGCACGGCGGCCAGGATGAACGCGCCTTGAATGGCCCGCTCCCAATACGCCGCCGACTCGCCCAGCCGCAGGAAGACCAGCATGGGCCGCACCAGGCCGAGCAGCAGGGCGGCCAGGACGGAGCCGAAAACTGTCCCGCGCCCCCCACTGATGGACGTCCCGCCGACCACGACGCAGGTAACGACCAATAGCTCGAAGCCCTGCCCCACGCCCGATTCGATGACGGAAAGCCGGGGGATGCTCACCACCGTTGCCACCGCCGTGAGAAACCCGGTCAGCGTGAAGACGAACAGCTTCAAGCGGGGCAGAGACAGCCCGGTCAGCCGCGCCGCCTCCGGGTTGCTGCCTGCGGCATAAAGGCGCCGTCCGAGCGGCGTCTCGCGCGCCAGCCCCATCGCCAGCAGCGTCACGATGAGCGCGGTCCATACGCTGAGGGGAACAGCGAGGAATGTGCCCAGGCCTAAGACGCGCAGGCCCGGCGGCATGTCCGTGATTTCCTGGCCGTTCAGCAGCGTCAGTTGGACCCCGTGCAGGACGGTCAGCATCCCTAATGTCACGATAATAGACGGCATCCGGCCAGCCGTCACCAGCAGCCCGTTCGTCAGCCCCAGTGAAGTGCCGAGCAGCAGCGTCAGGCCGACGCCCGCAGCGACCGGCCCATGCGCGTGGGTGGGGGACGTAAGCAGCCCCAGGACGGTCGCCAGCAGGCCCATCTGCGCGCCGACCGAGATGTCTATCTCGCCCAGGACGATCACGAACGTCAGCCCGCAGGCGACAATGACCGTCGGCGCCGCCGAGACCAGCATGTCCCGCAGGTTGCCCGGCGCGACGAAGGCCGAGTTAATCAGCCCCACGGCCAGCAGCGTCAGCAGCAGCAGGCCCAGCACGCCCCACTCGCGCCGCCATGCCAAGGAGAAGGCCGGCAGGCGCCGTGCCGTTGGTCGTGAGGGCGTCGTCATGCCGCCCCCGCCGATTCGCCCGGCAATGCCAGCGCCAGTATCTTTTCCTCCGTCGCCCCGGCGCGCGGCATCTCGCCCGCGACCTGCCCCTCACGCATGACCAGAATGCGGTCGCTGAGGGCCAGTATTTCCGGCAGGTCTGAGGAGATCACCAGGGTCGCCATGCCGTCCCGCGCGAGCTGACGGATCAACCGATAAACTTCCGCCTTCGCGCCCACGTCCACGCCGCGCGTCGGCTCGTCCAGCAGCAGCACACGCGGCTTCGTCGCCAGCCACTTGCCCAGGGACAGCTTCTGCTGGTTGCCGCCCGAAAGCGTACTGGCCGGAACGTCCGGCCCGGCGGCCTTCACCGCCAGATCGCGCATCAAGTCCGTCACCACGGCTTGTTCCCGGCGGGGCGCGCGGAATCCTGCCGCCGTCAGCGACCCCTGCACGGCCAGCAGCAGGTTCTGGCCGACCGACAGGGGCAGCACTAAGCCCTGATGCTGTCGGTCTTCGGGGACCAGGGCGACGCCGCGCGCCAGGGCCGCCGGGACGGAGCCGGGTGTCAATGCCTCGCCTCCCACTGTCACCGTGCCCGATGTCGGCGTCTCGATCCCGAAGATGGCCCCGGCGACCTCGGAGCGGCCCGCGCCGATCAGCCCCGCCAGGCCGACGATCTCGCCGGCCCGGAGTGAAAACGATACGTCCTGGAACTGGCCCGTCCGGCCCAGCCCGCGCACATCCAGCAGGACCGCGCCTTCCGCCGGTGCGTCCGGTCGTTCCTCCGACAGCAGCTCACGCCCCACCATCCGCCGGACCAACTCGTCCCGGCCTATGTCGGCGAGGGGATACGTCCCCACCAGTCGCCCGTCGCGCAGGACCGTGACGCGGCTCGCCAGGGCATACACTTCTTCCAATCGGTGGCTGATGTAAAGGACGGCGACGCCCTCGCCCTGTAGCTGCCGGAGAATGCGGAATAGGGTCTGCGTCTCGCGGGCGGACAGCGAGGCCGTCGGCTCGTCCAAAATCAGCAGGCGGCTCCGGTGCGACAGGGCGCGGGCCAGGCCCACCATCTGCCGCTGGGCCAGGGGCAGCTCTTCCAGGGGACGGCGCAGGTCAATCGTCTCGCCCAGCCGTTCCAGCAGCGCCTTCGCCTCGCGCTCCATGCGCCGCCTATCAAGTAATCCTAGCGCCCGGCGCGGCTCACGGCCCACGAAGATGTTGTCCACGGCGCTCAGGTGAGGAAAGGCCGTGGATTCCTGATGCAGCGCGACGATCCCCGCTGCCTCCGCCGCGCGCAGGTCGCCGGGCGGCAAGGGGATGCCGTCCACCTGCACCGTCCCCCCGTCGGGTCGGACCGCGCCTGACAGGCATTTGATGAAGGTGGATTTGCCCGCGCCGTTTTCCCCCAGCAGCGCGTGGATTTCGCCGGCCGCAAGGGTCAGCCCCACCTCGGCAAGCGCGTGGACACCGCCATAGGTCTTGCTCAGGCCGGACACTTCGAGAAACGGTGGGTTCATGGGTGCGTCATGGTAGCACGATAGGGGCCATCTGTCAAGCCGCTTGATTGTGATTTATTTCACAGGGTACAATGACGCAAACGATGCGAAAGGGGGAAGCGGATGGTCTCGATGGACGACATGGGGGACAACCCGGACTGGACGGCGGGGATCGCCGAGCGCAAGATTCAGGACGCCATTGACGAGGGCCTGTTCGACGACCTGCCGGGCCGAGGCCAGCCGCTCGACTTGTCGGCCAACCCCTTTGAGCCGCCCGGCATGGGCGCGGTCAACCGGCTGCTCAAGCACAACAAGGTGCTGCCGCCCTGGCTGCTGCTGGAACAGGAGATCGAGGCCGCCCGCGCCCTGACCCTGGCGATGCTGGCCCGCTGGGAGGCATCGGAGCCGGGCCTGCGCGAGACGCTCGATTACCCCCGCCTGCGCGCGGCGGCGCGGGAGGCGTATGCGCGGCATTTGAAACAGACCAACGACCTGATCCTCAAATACAACTACTCCAGCCCTTTCGCCTTCCGCGCCCCCATCCCGTTCATGCTCAAACGCCGCCTCCAGGAGTTCGATGAGCGGTATGGGACAGACTAGTCGGCGACCCCGAACAGGTGGGGGTAGCAGAGCTTCATCGTGTTCAGGTCCCGTTGGGTGACGGGGCGCACCGGGGAAGGCAAATGCTCGTTATCGGCGGAATAGTAGCGGGGGGCGGCCGGGAACATCAGGTCGGCCGCGTCGTCGCTGTGGCCCTGGATGCCCAGCGCGTGGCCGAACTCGTGCGCGGCCACCGAGCGCAGCTCGTCCGGCAGCGTGTCTCCGGTCGCCAGCCGCATGTCGGCGTGCCGCAGTGTCGCGCCCAGATAGCGGATATCGGTCAGGCCCACCGCCCCGTTCGCGCCCGGCACGGTCGCGGCCGGGGTGAACCGCACCGTGATGTCTGCTTTGTCCGGCGCGTTGACGACTTGGTAGCGAACGATGCCGCCCGTCGCGTGGACCCACGAGTCGAACCCCGCCAGCGCGTCCCGTCCATTTTGCTCCTCGTCCGAGTCGTGCGTGGCGACAAAGACGCGCACGGGCAGGCGCGGCCAGTGCAGCAGGCGGTCAATGGTCCGCGCATGGGCATAATTGGGAGTGAACAGGTCGGCGACTGCCTGGGCCTGGGCGGGACGGGGAACCGTTACCAGCCCGCCGGACAGCGCCAGCAGGAGGCCAAACGGGGGTGCAAGACGCGAAATAAAATTCATGCCTCATTATACGCGCATCCGGGGCAAAACGTCACGCCGTCCCTCCGTTATCGCTCCTGATCCGTCGGTCGGATTAAAATCTCGTTGACGTTGACGCGCGGCGGCTGGGTGACGGCGTAGACGATGGCGGCGGCGATGTCCTCAGCCTCCAGCGGAGTCATGGCCCGGACAAACGCTTCGATCTGCTCTTTGGCTCCGGGGTGCGTGATATGGTGGGTCAGCTCGGTCGCCACCGCGCCCGGCTCGATGATCGTGACCCGGATCTTGTCCTTGTAAACCTCCTGCCGCAGCGACTCGGAGAACGCCCCGACGCCCCACTTGCTGGCGTTGTAGACACCCGCTCCTGCCCGCGCGGTCCGGCCCGCGACGCTGGAGACGTTGACGATGTGGCCGCTGCCCTGTGCCTTCATTAACGGCAGCGCGGCATGGGTGGCGTACATCAGGCCCAGGACATTGGTATGGATCATCCGCCGCCAGTCCTCGGTGTCCGCGCCGCCGATAGGTCCGAGCAGCATGACGCCGGCGTTGTTGACCAATATGTCCAGCCGCCCGAAGGCGGCGTTGGCCGACACGACCATCTCCCGCGCCCCGTCCTCCTGGGCGACATCGGCCACGATTGTCTTGACCTGCCCGCCCCCCTCCCTGATCCGCTTTGCGAGATCTTCCAGCCGGTCCGCGCGCCGCGCCGAGATCGCGACGGACGCCCCTTCTTCGGCCAGAGCCAGTGCCGTCGCCTCCCCGATGCCCGACGAGGCGCCCGTCACGAGCGCGACTTTTCCGTCTAATTTACCTGCCATGAGTTCATATCTCCTGATGTGATGTGTCCCTGTCCCCACTTCATGCAGGGAGCCAAACAGAAAAAGAAGGCGAACAGGGGGAACGCCGGACGCTGAAAATGGATTATAACGTCGGCACGTTCGCCGTGCCTGGAAAGACATCCCGTGAAGCGTACCCCTGGACTAGCCTTTATCTTCGTCACGCTTCTCCTCGACATCCTCGGCTTCGGCCTGCTCATCCCCATCCTGCCCAAGTTCGTTGCCCTGCTCTCGGGCCGGGGCATCAGCGCGGGCGCGCGGGACTATGGCTGGCTGCTGGCGCTCTACGGCCTGATGCAATTCTTGTTTTCGCCCGTGTTGGGCACCCTAAGTGACAGGTACGGGCGGCGTCCGGTCCTGCTGCTGTCGCTGCTGTTTTCCGGCGTGGATTACGTCATCATGGCGCTGGCCCCGAGCCTCGTCTGGCTCTACGTCGGGCGGACTCTGTCGGGCATCACCGGGGCGAGCTTTACGGCGGCCACGGCCTACATCGCCGATGTCAGCCCGCCTGAGAAGCGGTCGCAGAACTTCGGGCTGATCGGCGCGGCCTTCGGCATCGGGTTCATCCTCGGCCCCGCTGCGGGCGGCCTGCTCGGGGCATGGGGGACGCGCGTCCCATTTTGGGCGGCGGCGGGGCTGGCGTTCGCGAACTTGCTTTATGGGTGGTTTATCCTGCCCGAGTCGCTCGATCCCAAGAACCGGCGCGGGTTCTCGTGGCGAGAGGCGAACCCGGTGGGCGCCCTGCGCGTGCTGGGGCGCTACCCGGTCGTGTGGGGATTGACAGGGGCGCTGGCGGCCAGTAACCTGGCGGGCCAGTCCCTGAACAGCACCTGGGTCTTGTTCACGACGGCTCGCTTTGGCTGGGGCGTCCGCGAGAACGGCCTGTCGCTGGCCGTCTTCGGCGCAGTCGCTCTGATCTTTCAAGTCGGCCTGGCGCGCGTCCTGCTGCCCCGCTGGGGGGACCGCCGCACCCTCGTGATCGGGCTGGCCGTCGGGGTCGCCCAGTACGCGGCCTTCGCGCTGGCGACGCGGGGATGGATGATCTACGCCGTCACGTTCGCGGGCGGGCTGGGCTTCTTGTCCGGGCAGGCGACTCAGGGGTTGCTCTCGCGTCAAGTGGGCGAGGACGAGCAGGGGATGCTGCAAGGCGCGCTCGCCAGCCTGGTCAGCCTAACCGGCATCGCCGGCCCGGTCCTCGCAACGACGCTGTTCGCCTACTTCACCGGCCCGAGCGTCCCCGTTCCGATCCCCGGCGTGTCTTTTTTCCTGGCCGCCGCCCTCACCGCCCTGGCTCTGGCGCTTTCGCTGCGGGCGCTGCGGCGTCCTATCCCCGCGACAAGTCGCGACCCTTCCCTCGGAGGGAAGGGTGGGTAACTTGGGGGCAGGGCACTTCTTGTCATCAGCCCCCCGGAGCCGGAATGCCTTCCGACAAGACCGGC
>JAABUH010000100.1_pt1 | contig 124894 bp, 137 predicted proteins | sample 5559121 | NCBI WGS metagenome assembly JAABUH01 (sample SAMN10711871, study PRJNA513364) | rock metagenome | isolation source: Antarctica rocks | place: Antarctica: Victoria Land, Battleship Promontory nord | collected 2015-12-28
GGGGATGGGGTTGATGGTGTGTGTGGGTTTTGTGGTTGATTGTAGGCTGACGTGTGGGTGGGATAGGGGGGGCGGCGAATATTGTGAAACCGGGCGAGGCGCAGACGGGGGAGGGGAAGGGGGAGAAGGAGAAGGAGAAGAAGGGGTGGTGGAAGGGCTTTGTGGGGGGTTCGGGGGCGGGGGCGAGTGGAGGGGAGAAGGGAGGGAGGGAGGGGTCGTCGTCGTCTGGGTAGGGTGGTTGGTGGGCGTGGAGGGGCGGAAGGGGATGGTGGGGGGGAAGGTGCGTGGTGGGTTGTTAGACGGCTGGTGTCGCGTTCATTTTCGATGGTCTATTCATGATTGATTGATACCCAAAACTATAGGGTGGGTGGGTGGCTTGGATTTCGGCGTTTGGGAGAGGGGGTTTTTTGTTGCTATGAACCGACTTCTTCGTGGGGCTTTGGGGATAGCTATCCCCTCCCTCTCCATTTCCACAAAAAGCATCTCTACCAACTTCCACTCCACCCGTCGAGTCATGCCCCATTGTCCCGCCCTTCTCTCCGCTCTCCCCTTGCCATATTCAGAAATGGACTGACGTCACGAGAGAATAAGGTAACCGAGCATTGGGTGTTTATTTTGCTCCGAACTTCTGACTGACTCCACAACTTGCCTCGTTCATAAAGTCCCCAGCAGTCTTCTCTAAATACAGCGGCTTGTCCAGGCTTAGATCCTAATCCGTCCCTCCTCTTCCTGCCTCAGAAGCTTGATCGTAAACTCAACCGTAAAGGTCCCGGTCGGGAACCGCCAACTGGACGGGCGATGTTCAGGCCGCCAGAACCGAGTGCGATAAGCTTGAATACAACGAAGAATGAACAGGACCAAGTGGACGATCCCCACACCGAGCGCCGCCGCCATTGCAATGCCCATCAATATCATCACCTGCATGCCCCTCAAATGACATTCGTCCGGATCGCTTGCATAAGTGCAAGAGCCGGGGCGGAGGAAGTTAAGCGCGATGAACGAGGCCGTGATACTGTAAACGAGGATTATGATGTCGAGGACGATGTTGACGATGAGGGGTAGAAGAGTTTTGCGCCAGCGAAGCCAGATCAAGTTGGAGAGGGAGAGGAGGGCCGCTATGATGGTCTGCCGGGTGGGTTAGCGAGTCTAGGGTGGTAGTCATGGGGGGAGGGGGGGGGGGGGGGGGGGTGAGACATAATATGGGCACAATTACGCTGAGGTTCTCCTCAAATTGCCAGTATAAGTAAATCCGGAATGGCGCAGTGGCAATGAGGATATATGTTGCGGCTATGAAGATGAGGGAGATGAGGGAGAGGGCGAGGGAGAGGGAGGTGAGGATGAGGATGTGCTTCTTCATCGGCGTGGGTCCTGAGCCATTGGGAAGTACATTTGCTTCTGGATCAGCATTGGAAGTAGTTGCGTCAGCGGGTGCTGGGTCTTGCGAGAGCAGTGGAGCAGTCTCCGAGTCGGCAGCTGTCATCTGGGGAGATGAAGGAGTGGGAGCGGCCGGCGACGGCGACGGAGCTGGTGAGGTATCTGCCATAGTGATGCTGAAGAATGTCGTCTGTGGGAAGGCGGGATGGGGTACTTGACAGATGTAAGGGAAGAGGCCATAATGTTGTTGCCTTGCTGCGGGAGTAGGGTGCGAACGTGTTTAAAACATGTTTTTTGACTACCTTCTTTAGGCTAGCTCAAAGCGTGTTTTATACATGTTTTTTGAAGGAGGTTTTAAACACAGGGGTGGTATATATTTATAGTAGCAAATTAATAGGGGGTTAATTGGCCAATTTGGCCTGCAGGTTGACCATGTAAAGGAAGCTCCAAAAGCACCTGGCCGTCGATGACGCTATCCAAATACTCGTTGAGGATATTCTCGCTCGAAGGATTTAGTCTGGTCATAGCAATTTCCTCCTGCAACAGTCTATCCTTCATTTCACATAGCTCCTCCTCATCGACTTCAATGCCCTGTGTATAGCGGAGTCTCTTCTTCAGCTCACGGGGTCGATTGAGCGTACGCTCGTTGATGTAGATATACATGATCTTATGACAGTGACGGCACTGAACAGTAGCAAGCCTTCCAGGTATGGTTATCTGCTGGAAGTTATCGACGACGAGCTGGTTCAAAGGCCTACCGCCACGTTGCGGAGGCATTGCTGGAGGTAGAGAGGTAGGGGTCTGCAAGCAGGTTAGCTAGTAGAACGGACGACAGCGAGGTGGCGACAGCAGGGTAATCCTCCAATCAATGACCCTTGTGTGCTTAGATAATAAAAAGCCAAAAAAGCGAAGCAAAAAAGCCGCTAAGAGGTATTATACACGTTTTTTGTAGAAAAAACGGTTTTATTCGTTCCCTATGCGGGAGGCTTAGATGTTGCAATTGGGAGCTAAACAGGGAAGCCCTAAGACACTGCAGGGCTAAGCAAGATTTAGCGATTGTTTTTAAATATCGCGGCTATTGGTACGCTAATTACTGCCCCTCGACTAGCGCAGAGCTTAGCCTAGGGTGCGTCACTGATTGATTGATTGCTAACACCTACTCCTTGCAATCGACACAATTCTATTATTTGCTCTGTAACTTCAAGTCTTGATACAGAGGTCAAAAAAACTCACAGGAGCTCTAGTAACAAATTTAGAGTCTATACATCCACAAATTAAACGAAAACAGAATAACCATAATGGCATCTACTTCAGGACCAACTGCACCGGCTGTTCAGGTCCCAATCATGGGCCCTCCAAACTTGGGAGCTCAAAATGATGGCTCTAGAGGTGGCTCTAAGGGTGGAAGAGCTGGACGAGAGTTCCAGCAGAACGGTAGGGGGAATGGCCCGAGAGGAGGTCGACGAGGCCGAGGGGGAAACCGTGGGAACCGGGCAGATAGCAATTTAGATCTAAATAGGAACCGACCTTCAAATTCAACACATCAGCCAGCACCCCCCATACCTCCGCCACCCGGTCTTGGCGGTGGAGGCAGCTTTGGTGGTCGCCTGACCAAAGATGCCGAAACAAAGGAGGGCGATGTCCTGACGAATGAGCAGGACCGGACCGAGGACGATGTCGAGGCAGAAGTATGCTTTATCTGTGCCTCACCAGTGGTACATAATTCAGTTGCACCCTGTAATCATCGGACCTGTCACATCTGTGCTCTCAGGTTGAGGGCATTGTATAAGACTAAAGCATGTGCTCATTGTCGGGTGAGTAGACCTAAAACTCCCTACCAGACTGGAATTGTGACACTAATGTGCTATATAGTCAGAGGCAAAGTATGTAATATTTACTGATGACGCTACGAAGCGTTTTGAAGACTTTGTCGAGGCGGATTTTGCCGAAACAGATGAGACGCTTGGTATCAAGTATGAACAGAAAGAAATCCACAACGATACTTTGTTGCTTCTTCGATACAACTGTCCAGATCCAACTTGCGATATTGCTTGTTGGGGATGGCCAGACCTGCATAGACACGTCAAAAACGTACATCACAAAATACTATGTGATCTCTGCACTCGGAATAAGAAGGTTTTTACGCACGAGCATGAGCTGTTTACGATACAAGAGCTGCGGAAGCACGAGAAATTCGGCGATGACAATCCTGGGGCTGTTGATCAAAGTGGCTTCAAAGGTCATCCAGAATGTGGATTCTGTCGAGAGCGGTTTTATGGCGATGACGAGCTGTACACTCATTGCAGAGACAAACATGAGAAGTGTCATGTCTGCGATCGGAGAAACAATGGGAGAGAACAGCAATACTATGTCAACTACGACTCTCTAGAACAACACTTTAGAAAGGGCCATTTCCTCTGCGCGGATCAGGAGTGTTTGGACAAGAAGTTTGTAGTTTTCGAGTCGGAAATGGATCTCAAAGCACACCAACTCGAATCACATCCCAACGGACTTTCTAAAGATGCCCGGAAAGACGCAAGGAGGGTCGATATATCAGCATTTGATTATCGAACCCCACATCAGGACAATCGAGGGGGAAGGAGGGAACGCGAAGGACGGGGAATGGGGCGTGGGAGAGATCCGAATACCGAAGCGCTACCACATTCAACAGCCCAGCCATTGCGAAGGGATGAGCTCGCGTTCCAGAGGCAAATGGCTATCCAAAGTGCACAGTCAGTAAGCACTAGAACCTTTGGCGGCTCTTTGACCTCGTCCGATGCATATGCCGCAAGGCCGAATAGCAGAGGTCCAGAGCCAACAGTAACAGCGCCTCGTGGCCATGACACCCCAGTCACATCCCTCCCCGCTGTCGATAGCCTCCACATCGCTTCTACCCTGAATTCGACAGCGCCACCCACATCAGCTCCCGCCCTGACACCACAAGAGCAGGCCCGGAGATTGCAGCATAATGCGGTCATGGACCGCGCATCAACCATGCTCAAGAATGACCAAACTAAGCTCTCGGACTTCCGTGGCAGCGTCTCTTCTTACCGAATATCCGCCCTCTCCGCATCACAACTCATCGACACCTTCTTCTCACTTTTTGACGTTCCCGCCGGTGATCTTGGTAAGCTCATTAAGGAGCTTGCGGACATTTACGAAAACGAAGCAAAACGCAATGATCTACTCAAAGCGTGGAATGACTGGCGTGCTATTAACGAAGACTACCCCTCCCTTCCCGGCCCAAATGGGATCCTCCCCGGCTCTTCCGCTGGTGCAGCCGGCAGCGGTGGTCATCGTGTTCTGAAGCTGAAGAGCTCGACCGCCCAATCTTCGCGCTCTGCTGTCAGCAGACACGGTAGCTGGGGCAATGCTGCCTCCGCGGCTCCCCTCCCAGCTATGCCCGTCAGCGCCAACAGAGCCGGCGCAGGCCGTATAGGTGCCACACCTTGGATTGCCTCTTCATCTGCTCGCCCTTCACCAGCATCATCAAGGCCCACTTCTAGACCGCCCCCTCCGAGACAGGTGAATGGAGTAGGTTCGGACGCTTTTCCCGCGCTGCCCGCCGCAGTGAAGCCGAACACCACCATCTTCGGTCTGACCAGGGGCACAGTACGGTGGGATGACGGGAGAAGCGGGGCAGCACCCGTTGCTTGGGGGAGTGCATCAGGCAGCAGGGATGCTAGTAAAGACGCCAGCGAAGCAGAAGGGGACGTGAATGTAGAGGCGGAGGCATCCAAGAAGAAGGGCGGAAAGAACAAGAAGCAGACGCTTTACAGATTCGGTTAAAGGTGAGCTGGGAAGGCCAGTCGGCTGACCTGGTTTAGTGTACTCACCAATTGATGGCAGCATCACTCTTCACGGCACGCTTAAACCTGAAATTTTTTCCACTGACAACTTTCCTAAATCCGTCAATGTCCCGTAGTAAACCTGCCCTCCAGCTTAAAGGTCAATGCATAAAGGGGTGCAAGAAAATCAAGCGACGATCATTTGCCGAATACGCTGGTGCCATGAAATGACGTTTTCAATTCTTCTTCGTTTATAATTATCCCACCTCACACAAAATGGAACAATGTCTTACCTCGCCCTCAGCACGTCCTTGTAAAGTCTGCATCTCCTGAATTACTCACCTCGCAGTAACAATTTCCATTGTTGTCAGTCGAATCTCTCAGTACTACCATCGTTACTGTACAAATATGGGTGCTTGGGGTTATGGCCTCTTTCAATCTGACGCAGAGCTTGATCTTTGCCAGGACATTTCTTTCGAAGCTGCTAAGCTCACGAAAGACCCCGAATTCGAGCTCTTCCATCCCGAAGACCGCGTTGCGGTTGTCAATAAGCTCAATGATGGGATTCTGGATTAGCTTTTTATCGACTTTTAGGCTGCGAAGTGGGACCACGGCTTGATCTACCTCGGTGCCCTTGCGATGCAGCTTGGTGCTCGTGTCACCCTTGAGCAAATTGCCACTTTGCATAAGACTCTAAAGCGTACTTCGATGTACGACGAAGCCAAAGCACAGATGCAGAACGGACTACTCAACCATTACAAGAACGATGCGCAACCATTTGGTTTCGGGAGCCTTGGAGTGCTTGACACTGTGGGCAAAGCGTTCGAGCAGGGTAAAGGGAAAGCAAGTAAGTCACTTCTATGGTTTCATCTTAGGAGACACTATTAGCATCTGCAGAATACAAAGGATGTGCTAACTTTATTTCGTAAAGAAGAAGGCACCAATGCTCCAATCATGCTCAATGTCATGCAAGACCGGGACAAGATGCCGCAGCCAAAGCCAAAGGCAGTGGCGAAGGAGAACCAACCGCTAAAGGGAGCTAGGAAGACAGACAAGAAAGAAGCCAAGAGGGAAGCCAAGGAAGCAATGCAGGCAAAGCAGCTACTGGAAAGGACGGGCTGGGAGACTGTTGGAAATAGGGGAGATGGTAATCTCCGCCTTCATAGGGCTGATAGGGCTGGGGCCCGCTAGTAGAGTTTTCACCTACTCGCTGTTGGTATACGAGGTCATATGGGGCATTTTGGTATGTAGGTTGTTGCTGTTAGGAGTCTATCTAGGAGCGAGCAGGTGTAAACTCTACTGGCGGGCCCTAGCCCTATCAGCCCTATGAAGGCGGAGATTACCATCTCCCCTATTTCCAACACTCGCTCCTAGATAGACTCCTAACAGCAACAACCCAAATATCAAAATGCCCCCATATGACCTCGTATTCCAGCAGAGACAAGGGTACGCCGAAGGCTTTGTTGGACACTATGGGCAAAGGCACCTCGATCTGAGTAATAGGTGAGAAGGATTATGGGCTTCTTGAGGCGATATGATGGCTTAAGAGCTTCGACACCTAAGATTACAGCTGGTCATGATATCCAGCGGATATCAGGAAGGCCGCGATCTCTGAAGAGATGCTAGTTTGCTGATGTGCTGTATCGTCTCAAAAGAACAACTCAATCAGCTTTCGCTTTTCCCCATGGGCTACGCACAAAGTCAGTGGGTGAGAGGCGCCTACTATATAATTTTATAGTCGGTCTAGTACCATCACCGTTCTCGAGTTGCTATCATAGTGACGTACTGCAGCTTCGACAAAAAAAAGGCTACATCACGATCAGTCTACATCACGTGGTCAGCGCCAAGGCGAGGCTCGTGGTGCCTCCAACAGTTTGCATCTCTACTTCATCCTGACAATACATACCTACCTTATGCTCTCTCGCTAACAACGCACGAAGTTCTGGGATGACTTGCGAATAACGCGAAAAATTTTCTTGTTTTCGCAGATGCACTGGGTCGAGTCGAGTGATTGCCATATGGAGGGTTTCGGAAGTGGGAAGTGTGTATCGTCTACTCTCTGATTATCTCGATTCATTTGCTTGGGTTCCTTGTGTGAAATTACAGATTATCTGAAATCTTATAACTGCTCAATTTAGATTCTCGAAGAATTGTTACGAGATGATATCAAAAACGTCCCTAGGGAGATAAAGATCCTTGACGGTGACTACTGTCTATTCAACACGCAAACCGGTTAAGTGATCACTAAAAAGGACTAGGCACGATCAGTCTTTCCTGGTTCAGTAGTCTTAACGTCAGTGATCATTGTCTAACTAATCTGTCAACGTGGTATATACCCACGGCTCAGCTATGGAAGCTCGGAGATGGCCAGTCCTGCAAGTTCTGAGATGGTTGTATGGTTGGCTCAAGGATACCATTTGTGGAAATATTTCTAACGCTCAATCACAATTAGCTCTCGTTGTGGTCTCAAATACGCTTTAAGACCAGCGAATCGATATTGTCAGGTTGCAGACACAGCTATACAGGTGGAAGCTGATATGGCTGCCCTACGGCAGACGGACGAGGATTTCTGAGAGTAAGGTACCGGCATTGAGCGTGGAGACTTGGAGAACGTGGGGTTTACTGATCCAACAGCCAAAAAGTTGGAAGAACAGACTTTGCAAAAGAGCTGGAGGATAGGGGTGTGGTTTCAGGGATCTTACGAAGTGGTCCTGTTCTGAAACCACAAGAAATCGCTCTTGATTCACTGGCTTGAAAGTAGCGTGGACCTTGCCCAAGGAGCCCTCCAAAGTCGAGGTAGCAGGTCGAGAGATTGGAAGCCGATTATTTTAGATCCGAGATCTCGAAGCCGTCGAGTTTGAAGCTGTTCGAAATGTACATCGGAACACGATGACCGAGAATAATTCAAAAAAATGGTCTCGATTTGCACTTCAAAGCCTTGGGCGACAGAGGTAATTTCTCGTAATATCTTAGACAAAGTATCCGCACATTCCGCAGCATCTTGCGTCTCGTTTGGCGAATGCAAACATAGATCGCATTGAAAGATTATCGCGCTTGAGGTTAGCTAACCCAATACTTTGTTGTGATGTCACATTGGTATGTAAGATATATGGGGATAAAGTATTCACTTTTTGTGTCTCATCTCCCATGCTGAACGATACTTAGGGAACGATTTAGTGTTCATCTAGATGCCCCCACAAATTCAGACAAATGTATGCCCCTCAAGCTTGGATATTCCAGCAGCTCGTTTACATGCCGACGAAAAGTGCACGATAACTATCTTTGACAGCCAGAACAACTTGATTTGAATACTAACGAGGGATTTCGCACTACAACAAGGGTCATGTTGGACCGGGGGGGGGCCACGATAGAAGGGGTCAGTTTTGTGACTGGAAAAACATTACGGGGAAGCGCGATCATAGACTTATCCAGCCTGGATCGAGAGGTTCAGACATTGTTCGATATTACAAGCTCGAGTCCTGGTCATTCGACGGATTCTCGGTCAAATAGAACTTTGGACTTCATCAGTGGACATATGTTCCCTTCCAGCTCAACTTTCAAGGTTATGCAGGAAGCCAATGCAGGCTCTACATAGTCACGGTGGGGTCCAGTCGACGATCTACGGCGAGGTGAGGATTATCTACCGGCATCCTGTATGGTTCGGTTTTGTAGCGATAGTGATTCAAAGGATCATCCGCGGGTACCTGCAGGAGAGAAGGCCAACGAGTTCCAGAGCCAAGTGACTTTGTTGAAAACCGAGATTAAGCATCTTGACCAGCACTCAAGGAACCGTTCTTCTTCACCATCACCGCGGTCGTCCAGTACAAACAGCACCCTTCCTGGACCAGCTAGATATGATCCTTCAGAACAATCTTTTGGCCTTGACGAACCATCGTTGTTTACCCCAAGCTCACCACACTCCTCATGATGTGCAGGAGAATAGTGAAGAAAAGGAAACAATGACACCGGATTTAATCCCCCCCCTACCTTCACCAGTCACGCTTGGCGGTCAACTATTTCCTTGTGATATCTGTGAAGGCAATATGGGCGGTTGGTAGGAGGCGTCAATGGAAGTATATGACCAGATGTCTGAGCATAACGATAGCTGATAACCGACAGCAAACAGTTTATTGAGGATCTTCAACCATACATTTACACATTTCTGAATATCTCGAACCCAAAAGAAGACGTAACGGGTCTCTCGCGAAGCATTCATTGACCATGTGATGTGCCGAAGAATACAATGATCCCCAAAAGCACTTTGTGTTACGAGCTTCAAAGGATGTGCCAGACGAATTCTTAGATAGGGGTTCACATGCCCCCCCAGACAACTATGATAGGTGGGACTCACTTACCCCCCCTTATCGATGATATCAAGCTCAGCATTCCCAGACATCGCGAAATTCCACCAACAAGATCTTAACAACCACCTGAGACGCACTAATTCATTCGCGCGTCCATCAATCTTTAACAGTAGGGGTTTTCGCATTTGCGGGGGGGGCGGGGGGGGCGGGGGGGGGAAACAACGTTACCGATTCCCGTTGATAAAATTATCTATCGGCCATGCTAAACACAAAAGTTTCAGAGCGGCCTGTGATCCGAAAGCCGGTCACCGACCTTGTTCCAGTCAAATTAATCATTTAGCGAACAGCAAAATAAATAAATTCTCTATTGATGGGGGGGATGGGGATGGGATTTCTGGAGTATGATGCAGGTTACAAACTTTTTTCCCTTTTGTTGGTTAATTCGAAAAGGGGGGTTTTGAATATGAGATGAGGAAGTGGAAGAATAGACGGAGTGATGTTCCATGTGATGATATTTCGGGCGTGGGAAAAGTTAGAAGGCGTGCGATGAAGGAGAAAGACGATTCGGCTTTGATATCGATTAAAGCTTACTGGCTTTCCTGTCCTTTCCTTTCCTTTCCTTTACTTCTCTTTCTCTCTCCCTCTCTCTCTTACACACACACACACACACACACACACATAACCCTTTCTAGCCAATTCTCCAAGTCTCAAAACAGCCAACCTCTATCAGAAAATGCGTAACTCCAACTCCCCACCCCCCCAACTCCTCCTTCAAAAAACCCCCAACCCACATCCCCCCCCCCCATTTTCACCCTTCTCAAACTTTTTCCCCACACCCCCCCTTCCATCAACTCACCCTAATCCCAGAATCCGAGTTGGTAAGGTGTGGGTTGAGACAGCAGATGGGGGAGAAAGCGTGGAGGTTTTGTGTTTTGGGTTTTTATAAGGGGTGGAATGTGGGGGTTTTCGAAGGGATGAGGAGGTCCCTTGGCGAAAAGATAAAAATTATCAAAGTCAAATCTCCCATTGGCTGTTGTGGAATATTCATAGTCGCTGTTGAAGCAATAGGAGTTGCAGTAGGAGCAGTAGTAGGAGCAGGAGGAATGAGTAGTCGTCCAATTAGGAACATAGTTCAGTAGTTGCAGTGCCATTGCATAGCCCGCTAGCCTAGTTGGGGCTAGCGCCAATTGCGGCATAAAACGTAGATACTGTAGCTTCCTTACTGTAGAACACACACCTTTAGACAATGGTCAGATCTACACTTCATCAGTCGCCATTTACGAGACGGGTGTTGTAATAACATGGAGAATACAACCCCAAGTTCAATCTAGCAAAGATTCTCCGAGAACCACCACCGCTTGGAAACACCGCAGCCGAAATGATGGTCAATTGAAAAGAAAGGAGAGAACACGCACCAATCTAGCAAAATCCAGGGAGGCTCGCCCCCATCCCTAACCCCCAACAATAACCAAAAAAACCCCATACAGCACACTCCTAGCACGTAAACCCACAATCCATCTGCCTCGACCCGCTATCATACCCCCCAGTACTGCACTGCCCAGAACTACTATCCCAGCTCTGCCCCCCATACGCAAACTTCACCGGATCATTATCGACCGATCCCGCCGTCGCAACCAATACCAACGGCAGCTCGCTAAACACACTGACACCTTGGCCTCCCGGCGCGTCGTAGTAGTCGACCTCGCCGACGAGCTCTTTGTTGTCGTCCTTGAGCAGGATCGTGAAGCGGTAGTCGGAGGTGGCTTGGTTGCCGTTCGAGGCGGCGTTGCCTTCGTTTTTTTGGTACTGGGGTTAATTGGGTCAGTGTTTTTGGTTCTAAAAATCTTGGGCGCGAGGGGAGAATTTACCTGCTGAAGATGCACGCCGCAATTCCCCGGGTAGTAGGGGATGCCAACGAGAGGATCAGCGTCGGGGTCGTTGGCGTCCTCGCCGTCGCCGGGCCAGTCGAAGCAGTATCCGGACGCACGCTTCTCGAGCGCGTCGGCTGCGTCACGAACGCCAAGTACGCCTGGAAGAGGGTAGTCCTTCACGTTCTGGAAATTGCTGTAGTCGACGAGCTTGATGGGGATGCCGCCAGCGATGAGGGTCGGGAGTTCGATGCGCTTCCAGATACTGCAGTCGAGGACGGTGCCGTCGTACTGGCCCACGAAATAGACGGTGTTGCCCGCCTCGACCGCTTTGTCGGCGTAGATGCCAGAGACGCGGTCGAGGAAATTCTGGTACCACTCTTGGGATCTTTCTGGGTTTGGCTTGAAGCGTCTGTTGACATAGGATTTTGGGAATGCGTTGCGGAGGATTTGAGCGCCATTCATCGTTTGCGAGAATTGGTAGGGGGCCTGGTTCGTCTGCGGGTTAGGGAGGCCGGAGAAGAAGACAAATGCGCCTCCTGGGGGAATGAATGCGGCTCTGATCTCGTCATCGCTGGGGTAGTCGCTCGTGCCAGGGCCGCCATTACCATCTTTGGGGGCTGGGGTGCCGCTGTAGCGCTTTTCGAGACCACGGGGCAGCAAAGAATTTTCCGCCAAGGGGGAGGCGAGGGCTGTGGATTGGAACAGGACTGTGTGAAGGAGGATGCCGAAGCAAAGAGTGAGAATGTTCAGCAGAGCAGGCTTGGAGAACCTGGAATGGGAGCCCATCTTGGGAAAATATTCACTGAATGCGGTCTTGTTTCGAGGTCCTATCCTTGGCTTGTGGAAATAGGTAGTGGAACGGTTTGATGCCTGGAGAACGCCCGATTCTGCGAGGAAATTTGGTACTGATGCATCTTCTTCAAGGACGAGCGGTCCGTTTTATGGACATGCCAACGCTTCAGCTGTCATCCACGATTCTGCTCTGCCACAATAAACGAAGCTAAGAAAAGGGCGTAGAATCAGCATCACCATGAGATATGGAAACTATCAAGTCATCGGAGACAAAGGCACTGCCATAGTTGCCATAATCAACCGAAGAGTGATGAGGCAGATGGTGTCCAACATCCAATAATGGAGGTTTTAGCTGGGTCCAATCTTGTTGAGCCTTAATATGAAACATAAGCACACGAGGCTGGCAAGACCAGGTCTTCACGTGCTCACAGAGGCTCAGCATGGCTCTGCACCTAAAGATTGTTCCCGGGTGTGATCCTTCGTTGACAAGTTACGCCCTGCCGCCCCGAACCAGCATCTCGTCACGAAATCCACACCCTACTCGACACAGACAGATCACATGCAGGGAACCGAAACGGTGTGATTGCGGCGTAGCATGCCAGCTCGTGAAGAATCCGCCAAATACTCCAAATACAACAGATTGCTGACCCGAAGGTTCTGTCAGCTCTAAAATGACTCCTCACACTCACAACAGGCAGTGTTTGCGTGGCAGGAACACGAGTGCACACCAACCCAAGTGAGTAGGCTTGATCCCGAAAAGTGTCCGAGTTTGAGACGGGTTCTTTGAATAGGAAGGTGCGGAAGTAAGCCCAGCCATTGAATCATCGTTGAGTAGATGTGTGCCTCCTTTTTAGTTTAATGTATGACTCGATAGCCTCTGTACAGAGTAATTCTCAAAGCTGCTTGGAAGCTAAATATCGATCGACCGCCAGGCAGAGACAGACCTCTCTTGGGATTGAACATGTGCAGAGGGATTATTGACCCCACGAGTAAGGTAATCAATCGCCCGTAATCTCCACGTCGCATGGCTCATCACCAATCAGAAAAGCAATGCAAGGAACTCTGCTGGGCAATCAGTTCTCCATGCTCAGCCTCTTGAACTATATATGTTTTAATGGGTGTGCTTACATGCGTATGTCCATATTGCGATACTCGGTACTGTAGCTACAAAGGTATGCGAGTTGTCGTGAACAGCCCTCTCGGGTCCTTGCATGACATGGTTGCTCAGCTGGAAAAGCGGGCGATTTGTTGATTGGTCAATAACTCACCCACACCTGTCAGCTTGGGGAAAAAACCTCCGCATACATTACCTGGATTCATCAATTCATTGTTGTCGATAGGGGTGCTGCAAATCTGTATGATTCGTTGTCATCTTTTGTTACGGCAATTTGGAACATAGCCCAACAGGTAAACCCAGACCCGGGGCGCAGGGACGTGCGTTGGGAGATCGTTGTTCACGTCGTTCAGAGATTGGTAGTGTCATGGAGAAGCCAGTTACGGCGCATACAGTCTGACAGTAGTAAAGCGTATACCTGCGATGTTGTGTATATTGTGACCTGATCACTGAGCGCATTCATCAGTTCCAGGAAGGATTTATATATGACATCGCTTTCTGACTGACTCGACGGCTACGACGTCCTTAAACCACCGTCTCGACCGCGCAACAATGGCGGCCAAACTCAAAGCCAGTTTAGGCGATGAACTCTACAACGCCTGCACAAACGGCGACCTCAACGCCGTCACCGCACTCATAACCCGTTCCAGGACCGCAGACCCGTCATACACGCCTCCGTTTTCTTCAATGCTGTACGCGGCAACGCCCCAAGACCGCGCAAACGTGGCCAAGTACTGCCTCGACAACGGCGCGGCAGTCTCCAGAGACGTCATGAGAGAGCTCCTCATCAGCCGCGCAAAAGAAACCTACATCCTCTTTCTCGACACCAAGGCCATCGACATCGACTACTACATCCCATGGTTCGGGGACGTCCTCTCCAACGTCGCCACCAAGGACGATTTCGAATGGGCCCGACTCTGCGTGAGCCGCGGCGCGGATCCGAACCTGAATCTCGTGGATGAGCACAAGAGTATCCTCGCCGGCGTCGCGGAAACCGCGTCGGTGGAGATGGCGCGGTTGCTGATCGAGCATGGGGCGCGCGTCAAAGGGAGCGGTGCGATTGTCATGGCCGCGGAGGAGGGCAAGTTGGACATGGTGAAGCTCTTGCTGGACAAGGGCGCTGATATCGATGAGATTGGCATCGAGCATCCGACTGATCCGAGGTTCAGGGAGGACATGGGGAGTGCGCTGCACAGGGCTGTGGTGGGGGGGCATGAAGCAGTGGTAAAGTTTTTGGTGGACAAGGGAGCGGATGTGAAGTTGAAGGATGTGATGGGGAGGACGCCTTTGGCTTTGGCACAAGCAAGGGGGAACAGTGCGATTGTGGAGCTGCTGCGGGAGCGAGGTGCTTTCATAGAGAAATTACCGTAATCGCCACTTATTGCTACAAAAGTTTGGGGTGTTCGCTGAGTGTAAAAAATCATATGTACTGGTACAAGTAATCTGATTAAGATGTAACGATACGCCACGCACCAGCGCAATACTCTCTGGTCCGAATATTTGAGGTTTTAACACCTATGTACGTTGATTATGCAGTATGTAGCTGCTAGCATTATCAGAAGTAAGCCGAATCTGAGTCTACTTGCTGTGGCATTACTAGCGTTGAATTCGATGATAGATCTTTTCGAAGGTAACCCTAACTCTAAACTCCATGACTGTCTTTATATGCTTGCAGCCGACGATCAATCCAAGCTTTGAGCTCCTGGATGAGGTCTACTTTGCTACCTTGGTGCAGGCAGGATGGGTTGTCAGTCTCGTCTTCGAGCCACCTGGAAGAATTGGGCATCCATTTTGGGATGCTTGTTGGTATGATTTATGAATGTGAGCCTATAATGTAGGGTGGGATTTGGTCGCCTGTTGGAGTTTGTGGATTCACGGGCATGATTTTAATGGGTAGCTCAATTGTTAGTGAGAAATGGTGCCAAGGCGTGAAGGAGGGTTGATCAAGACAGAGGCGAGTCTTGAGAGAATTTGACAACGACGAAATCAACTCCCTCACAGTTTCCCGTCGCCGGCTCCCCTGATAAGCTTGTGTTGCTTTTCAAGCCTTGTGGGTCTCGAAGATCCGACATGATTGCTCAAGCAACTCAGTATGCAACCAACATTAGGCAGATATGACGTCAAGCAATCGAAACGCAAACCTGTGTACGGAAGAAGATGAGGAATACTCGACAAAACAACCATACAGACCTCATATTGAATACTCGCCACCTTATAGCTAGTCCATCGAACTTTTTACAATAATAAAGGGAGTTAAACCGTCTGTAAATACTTTCTAATGAGCTCGGGAGGCTAGCCAAGTCATTATAATCACTGGTTCTCTACACCTGGTGCGAGGAAGTGAAATCATATGAATCTAGTGGCGGTCTCAGAAAACTGCCTGGACTCAACTGCAAAAGCTATAAGTTGGATCTAAAGACTGTGCCTTGATGAAGCCGCTCACAGCACATGTCCGGTTTCCTTTGGTTCGGTATGTAGGGTATCTCAGTGTCAGAAGCAGAATTCCAGACAGCTATGCGGCCCTTATTTCGATTGTAGAGTTTGAATTATTCAACTCAGCGCAGCTGAAGGCCATAATTCCAGCTGGATCTTCTGTGAAGGTGACGACCTTGAAGTGGACACTTAGATCATAACATATCATGACTAGCAGTTTCCGTACACTCATAATGGCTAATATCGCTACAATCTTAGGCGACACTTCAGCGAGACGATATGGTTCCTATTTTGAGATGCAGTCCCGGGTGGTAGAGTGTTTTTTTTAATGTGCATGTGTAGACGCACGTACGTAACTCAGAAGAGGAGAACATACTTCACGTAGTACCAGCATCGTGGACCTTGAAGCCTTTGCAGAAGGTTATGTTCTTGATATATGAAAAGGACTAGCATTCTATTCGAGGATTTTCAAAATTAGCATCTTAAGTCGCGTAGAAAAGAATGTTCACTGAAGGACCGCCAAGAAAACCTTACTCGCACGACCTGTCCTCCACTTCCACTTAACTTCAATACGGACATCACCCTCACGTCAAACCTACCACACCCATGGCCCTTTCATAAAGCCGTGGGCCTCCACGTCTCGGACGTCGAAGCTCGACTCGAGGCTCCCGAGGGAGCCCTCCCATCATGGACTACCTGCAGGAAGACTACTACCAACCCGGCCCCTCCACCCTCACGCCCTACCACACAGACCCCTACGATGGCATGGCCCCACCCCCCGAAGGCGAATATCCCGACCTCCCCACCCTCATGCGCGCATGCCAGGACCACGCCCGAAACCATGGCTATGCGTGTGTAACGTCCAGCAACAACTACAAGCGTGGCATCGCGTACGTACGTTGCGACCGGGGCGGGGAGTACGTCAACCATTGGAAACTGACGGACGAGACCCGCGTGCGGAAGAACAGAACGAGGAGACTTGTGGGGTGCAAGTGGAAAGCAAGAGCGAAGCGTACGAGCACGAATAGCTGGGTGCTGACCATGATGAATGACAAGCACAACGGCCACTCTGCCTCTACAAACGCGACTGCACATCCGAGTCTGCGCCAGCTGCCTCCACAAGCGGTCGATGAAGCGCGTCAAGCTTTCAGAGACGGGCTCAGCCCCAAGGAGGTTTTGGAGATGTTGCAGGCTCGGTATAATGGCGCCATCACGCCTCAGGATGTGTACAATCTGAAATCGAAGATAGCACGGATGGACCATAACAATACTGCTGCGAAAAATGTTGCCATGAGAGATTCTGCGCCCGCGGAACTGCCAACGGATCCAGCTTTGGAGATGCACAACACAGCTCCCTCTGTTGTAGACGAGGACGACGTAAGGAAATGTGCTTGTCAGTGCTGTGATCATGGGGTCGGTGATGCGCACCTTCGGCCGCCTGTTGGTTGACCTCGTCTGCCCTCGGGTTTTCCCAGTATCCGCGAATTGTCTCACAATCTTGACGACATATCGAAAAGGGTTTTTGGAGCCAAGGGGGTAAGGGAGATATCATAGACGGTAGCGGAGTTTTATCAAGGTACCTTTCCTGGGATATGGATATCTTGCTTGATATGGGGATTATGCGTGGAATTATTATTTCCAGATTCGAAATTCTAGTGCAATAAGATAATCACACCATCACCATCCCAATCATTCCCCACTTCCCCCTTCCCATATCCATACCCCTAACCCCTTTCATACCTCGTCATCACACTCTCCTATCCCCCCCCCCCCTTCCTCTTCCCACACCCGCCTCCCTCCCAATCCCAATCCCAACCCCAATCCCAGACCCCCCCCCCCCTCCACCATCCTACAACAACACCCCCTACGCACTCATCGCCACAACCAAACAGCAACAACGCAAACCCCACTCCCAGAATAACCGCATCAAGGTCACATCCACACAAGCAAGCTCCAAAAATAGTTTCAGGAAAGAAAACAAGCGAGCATGCGCCCCCCTCCCTTTACTTTCTACTGTCTGTAGTCCAATCAACCCCCTTACCACCACCCTCACGCAAAGCGCGCATCCCCAACGCCCTAAAGACCTCCATCAGACATCGCTGACTAACGAACGACCTCCTGCTGTCTTCGCAAAACGTCAAGAAGCGAGGCACTTGAGTCGAAGGAAAAAAAAGGTTCAGGCGTCGCTGTATATATGTATCTCATGGGGCGGTTGGGGTTTGTGGGGGTTAGGGGGGTGCGAGAGTGCGAGATGGGGGTGAGAGCATTTAAAAGTAGCTTTGGGAAATAAATATAAGGGCATTGGTTACTAAGTGACTTGGGCCCTCACCGGAATTTACTAAGAGAAAAAAGGATAGACTCCCTGATATAGTGGAGGGAAAGATCTTCTGACTAGATTAGGAGTTTTCAGCGGTTGTGCACTAGATCTAATTGTTGCTTTCTGGCTTCGTGGGGGAAAGGTTTTGTTTTGGATTATGATCCGTTGAATTAGTAGAGATTGTTTTGGGGGATTGTTTGGGTTTGAGCGGGGAACAATGGAGGGGTTAGATTAGTAGGCAATTGGTTTGCGAGAAGAGGTCCCCGTATGAGCTCGATTGCTAGATATTTAAGTTTTGAGGGGAACACAGCAATCGGTATGGCAGTGCAAACCTCTGTTCCCGACTTTCCCCGTTATATGCCTCCTCTTTCTCACCCTACAGCTCCAGTCATCTCGACCCCGGAGCTCCCAGTCGAAACACTATCTCCTCCAGACCCCGGCCTTGAGCCCTCATTTCGCGGTGTCACCATCCCCTCATCCTCAACCTCCCGCTCTTCAATATCATCATGCGCAGCCGCAACTTCAGCGTCAATAGCAGCCATTCTAATCACAAATTCATCCTGGAGCTTTTTCAACCATCGTCCTAGAACGACCCCTTGCATGTTGCCCTCGCGTGCTTGTACTAGTTGCTCTCTCAAGCCCAAGACGAGCTTTCTCCGTCTAGCTAATGCTATGGTTTTGGAGTTCTTCTTGCGCTTCTCGATGTTCATAGTCAGAGTTGCCGAAACTTCTTCTGCGACGCGGATAACGTTGGGGGGAAGGCCAAGGACTTTTGCTAGAGCGAGACCGTAATGCTTTTCCTGGACACAACCGTTTGAAATCTTGTAAAGCATAGTCATTTTATTCGCGTCTGCCATATCGACAGCGAGATGTAAGTTTACCACACCATTACGTTCAGCCAAAATATTAGCCAGATCGCGGAAATGCGTGGCAAACCAGACAAGCGCTCTGCTCTCGACCAAGGCTTCCGCTATAGCGATAGCGATTGCAAGTCCATCTCTTGTGCTCGTGCCACGTCCGAGCTCGTCGATGATTACCATACTCCGTTTGTCCACGTTGCGAAGTATGAATGCGGTCTCGCGCATTTCGGAAGCAAAAGTTGAGACGTTCGCTTCTATGCTGTCATCTATGGACACTCGAGCGAACAGTTGATGAAAAATCGGAAACGAGGCGTATGAAGCGGGGACAAAACTTCCAGTCTGGGCCATGATAGCCATCAGAGCGAGTGATCGAATGTAAGTGCTCTTTCCGCTCATGTTGCACCCTGTGATGATCTGGAATCTCGATTGTTGCGTGGCATAAGCATCATTAGGAACAAACTTCTCAGATATCTTTTCTCGAATTGGGTGCCTACCGCTCTTGATAGCTAATGTCTGAGTTAATTCCGGCCTACAGTAATCTTGTGTTGTGACTAGTTGAGCGAATGCAGCAATCATGTCGAGCAATGCAATAGCTTCGGCGATTTTGAAAAGGGGTGTCATGTCCTCACGAACGTCATCAATGAGGGTCTGGACACTCTGGTCGCTCATCTGTAACACTTCGTGATGCGAGTCCACGATCTTTTGGTTTAGTTTTAAAAGATCGAGGGTCTGGCACTCGACCACGTTTTTCTTCCTGAACGAATTGATAAAAACATCTGGTAGGTTACGTTCTTCGAGCTCTGAGGTGGGGATACGTATGTAATATTGCCTAGCAGTGTCGTACTTCATCTCAAGGGCTAGCCCATGCTCTTCTAGTCGGATATCAGTGCATGAATTATATGTACGGAAAAGGACAGGTCTTACGACCTAAATCTGTCACTAGTTGGTACGCATCAGCATTTGCCTCCTTGTAAGTCTGTCTCGCAACGTCGAGCAGCCCGTTGACTCCAGACTGAACAGTATTAGCGGTAGCAATCTACTTAGGGCTCTCCGATCATGACGGACCCTAACAGCGTATGTCCTCTGGTTTCGCAGGTCGAGTGGCTGTTTTTGATACGTAATGTCCTCATTTATAGCCTCGTCAATCAGTGCTTGAACATCTGCGATTTGTTCTGGCGCACATAGCTACTGCAATGTCAGCCACTTTGAATATGATCGCTTCATGGGACATACACCACGGATGTATCGCAATCGCTGGCTCGTTGCACTTGCGAGCGCTTCGAAAACTGGAGGTATAGACTTCACGTACTGCTTAAGCACTATGACGTTGTTGATCGATTGTTCCCAGTATTGGATGGAGGGTTTCGTAGGAATCACTGTAATCTAGTATGATCAGCATGCGAATTCACCTTGAGACAATGATCACTGACAGCAGTCAAGACTCGATCGGCGTCGACAAAGGTTTTTAGAGCTGCGTATAATGTCATTTCTTCCGCGTGTTTGTACATGATCTAGAAATGAGCACCTTGGCGGACAGCGAAGAACACATCCTCTTTTGTGGCCAGCTCTTCCACAGAATCATAGCGGCCCTCCAGTGTATCGGCATCAGTCAAAGGTTGCAACACGTTGCTCTTGAGTAACCTAGCTCCCATGGGTGTCAAAGTCTGGTTGAGCAAGCCATAAAGGCAATCTTTTGATTTTACGTTTTGCAGGTTTTGAATTAGTTCCAACGAATGTATCGTCGAGAGATCAATCATCATGGACCCTTCGGAAGGTTCACATTTGATACGAAGAGTGTGATGTGAGAATTGAGAGCCAAGCCCAAGTTCGATATACTTGAGCGCCTAAGGAAAGCTTAGTAGATAATTGGGAGTAGGAAAGACAAATGAAACAAACAGCGGCGAAGCAACATGTTGCGTAGAAGTTTCCTCCTACGGACACCTTGACCGCCTCTACATCTTGTCTGAAGGCCAATTTTTGAATGTATTCAACGCCGGCCGTCTCAGACCAGTATCTCCTGTCTACGACTGTAACGCGAATTTGTGGAAGGTTAGTCTCGACAATCGAGTAAAGTTTGGACTTGGGTTGAGCAGCAGTGGTCATGAATAAAAGTTCTGTTGGCTTAAAGACACAAAGCTTGTGCACTGTACGCGGAAATGTTTGGCTATCAGAGATTTGGCAGAGTACTGCCTCCGCTGTGGAGAGATTCACGAAAGCTAGTCCGACAATTGGAGAAATGCCTCTAGACTCGCTGATGGCACAGATGATCTGTTGGTCTCTAAGGCCGCCAATGGTTGAGGCAGCTGTTCTCACCCTGGTTCTTGGCCTTCCGGTACCCGTGCGGCTGGTATCAGGTCTATTAGCGGTGCTGGTAAGGCTCTCATATGTAGGATATGAAGTTGATGCCAAGCTGTACGAAGTCGATCCACGAGTACTTGCCGCCATGGTTGCTTTTTCAGCGACTGATGAGCCTTACGATACGCTCCAACTGACTCCGCCTAATGGACTAAAGAAGATCCGAGTAGGATTTCTAGCTTTCCCTGTTTGAAGAATAGAAAGAAGTCTGAATAAAGTTCAGACCAGCTAAGGTACCTACGTAAACGCACGGCTAGGGCTGCCGCTCGCTAAGCCCTAAATGTCGCGAGCCGAAATCTTTTGTTTCTCGTGCTGTTTCTATGCCTTTCTTATCCGAGGTCTCTTCGAAATCGCAGCAATGGCGACAGTCCTTCCTCCCCCAAGCAAGCGTATACGGACTGCCGCAGCCGAGAAAGCCAGAGAACAACAAGATATCCAAAAGATTCCAGATAATCTAGGAAGCATACGAGTCCAATTCGTCGACCAAGCCACAGGTCGATCAACTGCCGCGCCTGTCTCGATACCGGTTGTAGATGCGACGGTCAAGAACCTCGAGCTTCTCCTCAATACCCTACAGGGGAATGTAGGTGTGCCCTGATCACAAGTTGTTCTCTCCTCTCAGCCAACGTTGCGCCTGTACTAAATTCCTCAGGATGCATCGGAACGAATACCATATCGATTTGCCTATCTCTCAAAACCAGCCGGCGATGCCGAATTTGACAATGCCTTAGACATCTCTAGCGATCTATACCAATCGCTGTTACGTCCCGGCATAAAAACCACCGAAGACTCCATAACTCTCCAATACACCCCTCAAGCTGTGTTCCGTGTCCGTGCCGTATCACGATGTTCATCATCGATACCTGGCCATGGTGAAGCTATTCTGGCGACGCAATTCTCCCCAGTATCATCCTCTCAAATGGCAACTGGCAGCGGAGATGGTACAGCACGAATATGGGATTGCGACACCGGCACACCTCTTCATACTTTAAAAGGTCACACAAGCTGGGTCCTCGCAGTCAGCTATTCCCCCGACGGCGACATCATAGCAACGGGAAGTATGGACAATACTGTGCGGCTATGGGACCCAAAAACCGGCCAAGCCCTTGGCTCCCCTCTAAAGGGCCACACCAAATGGGTCAGCAGCCTCAGCTGGGAACCGTACCACCTCCAAACTCCCGGGCGACCGCGTCTCGCCTCCGCCTCGAAAGACGCCACAGTCCGAATCTGGGACGCCATCTCCAAACGTATCGACTTCGTCCTCTCAGGTCACAAAGGCTCCGTCTCTTGCGTGCGCTGGGGCGGCACCGGCAACATCTACACCTCCTCGCACGACAAAAGCGTCAAAATCTGGTCCGCCGCCACCGGCACCCTCGTGCATACCCTCTCCGCGCACGCTCACTGGGTCAACCACCTTGCCCTCTCCACCGACTCCGTCCTCCGCACCGCCTACCACTCCCACACCGGCGTCATCCCCCCTACGCAAGACGCCAAACTCGCCACCGCCCTCGCGCGCTTCGAAACCGCGGCCACCACCAACAACACCCTCACCGAACGCCTCGTCACCGCCTCCGACGACTCCACCATCTACCTCTGGTCCCCGACCACCAACCCCGCCTCCACCTCCACCTTCCTCAAACCCCTCGCCCACCTCCTCGGCCACCAAAAACCCATCAACCACGTCACCTTTTCCCCCTCGGGCCTCCTCCTCGCCAGCAGCAGCTTTGACAACCACATCAAGCTCTGGTCGGCCACCACGGGCGTCTTCATCGCCACTCTGCGCGGCCACGTCGGGCCCGTGTATATGAGCTGTTTCAGCCCGGACAGCAGGCTGCTCGTGAGCGGGAGCAAGGACACCACGTTGAAAGTTTGGGATGTGGCAAGTGGGAAGCTGAAGGAGGATTTGCCGGGGCATCGGGACGAGGTGTATGCGGTGGATTGGAGCCCGGATGGCGGGAAGGTGGGGAGTGGGGGGAAAGATAAGGCTGTGAGGATTTGGCGGCATTGATGGGATTCTTCTTTGTTGGTTCTCTGCGGGTGGTGGGGGGGGGGCCCTTGGTGTGAGGACGAGTGTCTGAGAAGACGAAAATGGTCTCTGAAGCGGCAGGGATGCAGTAATCCCGACGACGCCATTGTACGCACGAGAGGGCTTGCTGGTTGGGAAATCCAAATGGCAATTCGCAGTTTGAGAGACCCAGTTGACCGAAGCCAATCAAACGTAATCAATATTTTTCCAGTACCGGATGGAAAAGCATACTTCTATCATATACATAACCTGAACCCTTCATCCGTGACTCATTTTCCATTCCCATCCCATTCCACTCCCATTCCACCCAACCATCCCATCCCATCCCACGCATTTCTTTTCCATATCATGCACCTCTTTTCCGTAATCCATACACCCCCCCTCGATAATCAATACCACATTTAGTTTCATGCATCCCATCTCCCATCTCCCAATCCCCTCTTATCCCCCCATCGCAACCCCCCTCATTCATCATCCTCCTCCCTCTCCCTCACATTTCCCCTCGGACCATCCTTCCGAATCGGGATCTTTATCCCCTGCGTCGCAAAAATCTTGCTCAACGCCGTACTCTCAATGACACCCGGAAATTTCTTCGCGCTAAACACCTGAAACACATCGCTAAAGCAACTTGCAAGAACGGGCGCAGAGCCATTGTTTAGACTTGGGGATTGGGAAGCAGAGATCATGGCGGTAGGGGAGCCGACGTTGACGAAGTTCATTTTGAGGCTGGTGGGTGTGAAAGTCAGTGGGGGAGACGGGATGAAAAGAAGATGGGGGAAGATACCGGAAGGAGCCCTCAGTCCTTACGCTCAGGTCTTGGAGGATGAACCATACGCCCATCTGGCCGTCTGGGTTTGTGAGTTTGAAGGCGCTGACGCAGAGACTGCCGATTAGGTTGCGTGTAAACATGCCGGTGGGTGCTGAGCGGGGGTCGGCGGACGGTGGTAATTGTTGCGGAGATAGTAAAGGGCCTTGTTGTTGCATCTGCGGTTGGTAGTAAGCGGATCCGGGTACAGTCACGGCTGTGGGAGTTGCTGTGGGGGTACTGTAATAATTCTGCGCTTGCTGGGTCTGTATTGGGGGAGGTGGCAGCGGTTGATGCTGGTGATATTGTAGTGGGGCTTGCTGTTGATAGGGATTTTGATACGATGTGGGTGCTTGCTGGTACATATGTTGTTGCTGCTGCATGTTCTGTGGTTGCGGGGGCAGGCCATAGTTCTGTGCTACTTGGACTTGCTGCAAAGGCGTCGGGTAGTACGAAGGGGGTGTAGGTGGTGGTGGAGGATATGAGGCAGATGTTGCGGCGGATATCGAGGGCGAATTCGCGGAGTGGCGAACCAGATTGACTTCACGAGTACCGTCTGCAGACCAGAGATCGACTGTGAGGACGTAATATGAGGTGTCGATCTCGCTGTAGTATGCACCGTTAGCCTTGCCGTCTCCGAGCTAATGAACGACGTTGTAGTCAACCTTTAGAATAGTGGGAGAAGGAAGTGGACTGACTTGATGTCTAATTCGGCGCGAGTTGTAGCATCCCGAACGACCAGTCTAATGCACGGCGGTGGTGTTATGGGCCGTCTATCCTGCAGATTGCCGACAATGTCTCAGCCAAAGGGTCCCATGTCGAGTCTCCTCCCACAGCTTACCTTGTCTCCAAATCCGCACATTCGAGCCCGTATGGGTTGCTGGATAACGTCGAGGCTACACGGGGTGTTCAGGTTTTAAGATCCTGCCATACGTTGTCCGCAACCAACCTGTATATCCTCCCAGCATCTGTTGTGCTTGTCGAAGCCGGTTCTTGAGGGGACCTGGGTAAGCTGGGTAGCCCCATCGTCGCAGAAGATGCTGACGAGGGCTGGTACGGTGGGATTTTGCGGTCGACGCCTTGAGGAGAGTCCATGGTGAGAGGAGGTGATATGGGATGGTGTCGCTCATGGGCGATGTACATGGTGGAAAGCGAGGGTCACCGTTGTAGGCGACTAGTTCGCTCTTGAGCGAGTTTCTTCTTTAGGCAGCTGCGCCCAGGAGAGAGTCTCCTTCGGTCAGTGACACCTGTGGGTCGTCTCTCACGGGCGGTACAACAGCGGTAGCGGTGAGCCATGTGAGATCATAGTGCGGAAATTGTGGGAGACTAAGGTGATGGCCAGCCTCGATGCGCTTACATCCACCCCGTAATATGTAGTGAGTTCGTTCGAGGAGCTGAAGGTGCGATACTTGTATCCTTTCTCGAGTAGAATGATGTTTGATGTATATATAAAGTATAAAGTGGGAGGCGAAGTCAATTCAGGCGAAGTTTACTATTATACAGAACAAGCTGCAGGTGCAGGGCGTATGGGGGGTACAGCTGGTCGAGGGGTTGGAAAAGTTGAGCCGGGGTCGGAAAAAATTCTTGGCGTCGGGTTGAACTTTAAAATTGACATATGCCCCGCACATCCAAGATCTGACGTCGGGTTGGAAAAGCTCCGGGCCCTATGCATTAAGCGAGATCACAAAAAAATTCACATTTGGTTATCAAAGCCTCGACTGAGCATATGCGCAGCATCAACTGAGCATAAAGAAACATCGATGAACGACGAAAGCATCAACGCTCAAAATTGAGCGAATGAGATAATGAGTTGACTAAATGATTTGAGTGTCGCGCTTCACATATGCCGCGCATATACTAGTTCTAAGAAGAAACTCAGCTCGCTCAAGATTCTCTCAACGCAAATGTTGAAGACGATGAGAAAAGTGATAGTGCAAATCAGGAGCAGAACGATGAGAATGAAGAAGAAAATGCACGAGAAAGATCTGACGAGAATAACGTAAGCGATAGCTTGTTAATGAGAAGTTGAGTTCATGATTTCGCATGTTTTGTGCATATGCTAAGCATATGTAGAAGAATCTTCGCTCGTCTTGCTGCAAAGTAGATTCATGATATATGTGATGTTTCGCTCAAGCTGTGCATATGCACGGCTTCAACACTTCGCTCAAGCTGTTTGTCTTCTAGCTACTTTAGCTAAATAATATTAATTCTTGAGCTCATGATTAGCATATGCAGAAAGCTGAGTCGGGGTTGTAATGATTTTGAACTCATGGTTAGCATATGCAGAAAGTTGAGCCGGGGCCGGCATCAAAAAAAAAAAGTTCCGGCCCTGGCTCAACTTTTCCAACCCCTCACCAACTGTAAGCCCGGGCGTATGTATCATCCATCCGTACTCCAGGGTGTGTTAACAGTGTGAGTAACCCACGGATTCGGGCTCCCCGGAACTATCATAAATATGCCTGGGTTCTTTCCCGCTCGTTTCGGCTGTGGAACCCCCGCCCCTCCTTCCACTCGGAGTAATTCCTTCCACTGTTGATGTGCAGCAATCGACATACTACCCTTACTACCCTTACTACCCTTACTGGATCCCTCCCTTATTCCGTACTTTACTCTTAGATACATCGGATGTGCCAACCAGATGCTGTGCTGTACTCCCAACACCTCAGCACTTGCAGGTTTCAAAGAGAAAAGATAACCACAACACCATTGTACCAGCGCTGTTAGGAATCGAACCTAATATAAACTAAATCACTCAACGACTGGTTTGTCGCTTGTGCACACCCCGGGATTCCCAGCCGACGCCAGCCTGGGAATTCCAGGCCCGTGTTTCCACTCCTCCCCACTAATGCCGCCCGCCTGCTGCGGATGTACGGAGGTCAATGTGGGTTTGAGACCGTCAGTGCTCGTGTCACCCTCTGTTTGGCTGGAAAACAACTCGAGGTACAGCTGCATTCTGCAGATTCCTGCCTTTGCCACTTCATTGGATCCACCATCGGGTCTGCAGCCTACCTTATCTCTATGCGCTTTGATTCGACACCCCGAACCGCTTTACTCGAAACATGCAGAACCCCACATACTGCCCCAGGACATGTACCTTACCGATCAGACGGTCGGCGGAAACCTTAAGAGCATGCACAGCACAAATATTGGTTCTGTAGTGGAGACAGTGTCGGGTGCGATGTGAGAACTCGATTTGGGAGTCCTTCGCATGTGCCAATCGAGATTCGCAATGCAACTCTCCTCGGAACCACGATGTCAGTGTTTGACTGGTTGCTGTCTCTTGACCTTACATCGTGTGATATAGTATTGGGCGTATGAGACGTACATGCAGTCTGTGCAGAAGCCCTAACCCAATCTCGCTTATAAGGTTTCCTTTCCTATTATCAGGATGGAAGACGAACACAGCGCAGTGTTTTTCAACTCCTCCAAAACTGTTTGATAGGAACATAACCAACAATCTTCGCTTACAAGGTATGATAGCCATAGTAACGTTAAAGTCCTGCTTCGATCCAATCAACGTCTTCCCCTCCACTTTCACCCCTCTGTAATCTGTCACACACTCCTTTACCGAATACGCTGCTGCTTGCGCAATCCGCGCGATCTGAAACACATCCTCCGCCGTTGGATCTTGCGTGTTGATCGTCACCGAACACCCCTTGGCAGTCCATGTTTGCGGCACATTGTAACGTTTCTACGCCATGATGGTGATGGCGTCGGGAACCATAACAATGTCGGCAACAACAGCGTTGCACGACGATGCAGTGATCTTGTGGAATCTTGGACGGCACGGACGGTTTGAAAGCCAGGGTTATCCGTGCCCCGCCCTAAGCTCATCCTAAGCGAAGGATGAGCTTAGGGCGGGGCACGGATACGACGACGATTTTTCAAATCGAATGATCGGAATTCGACAATGGGAAAATCAATAATTGAAATCGTAATATAAAATCCAAGCATCTAGAACATGCATCAACTATGCTTCATAATCAAATAGAAAGTTTGCTTAAACATGCTCTTTATTAAATCTTCTTCATATTCGTACCTCGCCCTAAGAGGATGAGCTTAAGCGGGTACTGATAACTCTTTTTATGACTTTCTTCATAACTTTCTTCATAACTTTCTATCAAATAGTCTTCATGATTCTCTTTACAATTCTCTTGAAGATTCTTTATGAAACTTTTTTCCTGATTCTTTTCATGACTTTCTCCGTGGCATCAACGACTTTTCTAAAGTTGATTCTAAAAACCCTAAGCTAGCGCTGAGCTTCACTCCTCCAGTGTTCCTTCCGATGCTCCATCCAATGCTCTATCCAGTGTTCCATCCAGTGCTTCACTCAGTGCTCCATCTAGTGTTCCATTCCGTGCTCCATTCAGTGCTCTACCCAGTGTTCTACCCAGTGTTTCACTCAGTGTTTCATTCAGTGCTTCATTCAATATAATCACATAAGCAAAAAACAAGCAAAGAAAAAAGAACTGAAAAGGCGCGTGCAGACACGTACAGAGCTGAACAGAAGATAGGAAAATTTTGATGTTCGATGCGGAACGGAAAGTCACGTTACTTGAAATTGACCAATCGGATTGAAGACTCTTAGCTTTTTATTCTATTATATTATACCTTACTCTCGAGTTGGTATTTAGTTTCCAGCCAGTAGCTTGAGTGGTCGGATTTAGTGAGGAGCGCTTATTACTAGCTAGAAACTAAATACCGACTCGAGAGTAGATTTCTTCATATTCAAATCCAAATCGATCCCTTGGAGAAGCGGAAGGCAGAATCGTAGCGGCTACACAAGGCATACTAAATCTGTCCAAGCCATTGTCGTCGTTTTTCCCAAGCCAATTGCAAAGGCACTGCCGCGCTCCAGCTCCCGGGTCTGGCGCAGCATGCGCCGCACAAGATACGATTTTTGCCAACGTCCCATCTGCGGTTTTTCCAAGATGAGAATTCTAAAAGTCAACATCTATGACTTGGTCAGGTCTCCGGACTAAGATACTACATGTATCAAGGAGTAGCGCTTCCACCACTCAGTTTCATATGGTGGCTATTTCTGATATTTATAATCCCAATGCATTCTAAGAAACGTTCAGGGTTCGCAACTTGCAGAAAGTGGGCTTCTTTGATCTTGAAAAGCCACCATACTACGGCTGGATTTCTTGCAAGTCTGACTCTTCAACCCTGCGCTTGACAATGCCGCTCTGATTTTAGGCCTTCAATTGTTTGAAGCTAACGCATACTGTACTATACAAAGTGCGTTCTGTTGGAATACGAGGTCATATGGGGGCATATTGATATATTGGTTGTTGTTGTTAGGAGGCTATCTAGGAGGTGGAAGGTGAAAACTCTACTAGCGGGCCCCAGCCCTACCAGCCCTATGAGGCGGAGGTTACCAACTCCCCTATTTCCAACACGTTCGAATCCACACAAGAAACCCCTTTTCTCCTCAAATACACATTGGCGCCACTCAACGGCTTTACTATAGCATAGCGGAGTGATAAATCATTTGAGTTGAAATATGATTCTTGGGATACGAGCTGTTTAACCTCTGATGGTGGTCCGCGGCTTCGGCAGTGCTAGTGTGATAGACCCGAAGCATACCCGAGACCGCGTGGCAGCTCTTTCATTGCCTTTATCCCTTTCCATCGTTTTATTATGTTCGGATACAGTATCATAAAAACAGAAAAGGTAGTTGTATCTCCCTCCGGGTTCTGCCTACTGCAGTTTACTACTACAACATTAATTCACTCATTACCTCAACCCGACCTTTATTCTCGTATCGTATGAAGCTTATCTACCAATTGAATATTAATAAAACCACTCATTCAGATTGAAGGTTGTGGTATTTAGCCTAGCTGCTTCAGCGCTCTTGAGACTGGCACAAGTCGGCAATGCGGTCGTTATAGACAACTCCTCCAAAAGTACGAAATATCCTATGCAAACACTCTCTAGATAGGCATGGCCGACATAGCATCCCTCTCAATTTCGCTGAATGCCCAGGCGTGAGATTGATATCAAACTGCGACATACCCCAGTGGCGACAGATCGATCACGTTCGCCACAGCTAATCCCATCGCGCCGGCGCGTAAGAGAGCTGAGCTCTAAAGAGAAGTGGATTGGGTGCGGTAGCGTACATAATCGAAGACGTTGCTGTAGATCGAAGAGCGTGTTGATCCAAGAGGTCTTAGGAGTGCAGGTACTTTTCATCTAATGTAAATCTAAAGTTTTTATCGGTCACTCTGCCGAACATGCTCAAAGCACTTTGGGTGTTTCGAATGCTACAATACGACCTAAAGGTCGAACCATTGAAGAAGAACAGAATAAAAGTCGAAAATGAGCTACACAGTTATCTCGTTAAGTAGAAGCATAATCCCATCCCTCCAGCAAGAACCTAACAACCGCCATACCTAGATAGACATAGCAACAACTCTACTCCTAACAATTTGTTGTCTCCCTAAAGGGTTCCAAACTTCCACCACCCATCAACTCACAAACCCCCAACAACTCAAATTTCTCCACTCCGGAAAAAAGTCATCCCATCCCAACAAACTTTCACAGTTGATGCCCAGATTTCCAGGACTGGTTTCGAGACAGTAGCACAGCTTTTGCACGAGGGAATGTTCTGGAGCTGGCACGATACGAGTGGATTAAATAGGTGAGTGAGGGATTGGGGAAAACAAGGGGGAGAGAGAGTAAGATAGGAAGTGGTGGTTTGGGGGGTTTGGTTTTTCGAGGTTGGAGGATTGGGGGTTTACAGGCAGGGGAGAATTAAAGTTCGAGTGAGTCTTTTGAGGGGTCAATCGTAAGGCAAAAAAAGGGTTGAGGAGTTGTTGAAAATGTAATGATGGGGGTTTTGTCATGGGAGGCTTGGGAGGTATGGAGCCTGCAATTTGTGGGATTGAGCAGAAGCTGACTGGGCTTTTGGGGAAGGAAAAGTTGCTTTGATTTTGATCGCGCGCGGCAGCTGCTGCCCGCTTTTGGGTAAATTATACAAACATCTTCTGAGGAAGGCCGCGAACAATAACCATGATTCCACGACTGGTGGAACTTCAAGCTCCTGAGATTTCTTGAAATTTTTTTACTTTATGCTTCCAAAGGCTTCAATCTCGACGAGCTTGTAGATGGAGTTTTCGAAAGCGTGAGCAGTCTCGGGATTGCTACAAGTTCGATGCTAGGGGGGAACCTTGCCTTCATGGATTCCTTCGCTTGCGCTTCCTCGTGGGTTGGCCGGGTTCTACCAGATATACCGCCTTGCGCAGTTCTACGGCTTGTCCATCCCCATCGCAACGATTCAAGCACGGCTCCACAGGCATCACGATCTTCCCAAGAAAGCCGCTCCTGCCCACCAGCATCTCGCTGTCGGCCTTCAGAGTCTTTCCTGTCGTGATGTCAATCAACGTGTACTTTTCGACATCGCGTATTTTGAAAGATTCGGAGCCGTTTTTGAGTGGATTCAGCGGCAGCTGGGGACTGAGACTGTAGGTGAGCGTTGACACTTGAAGTTTGAGTGCAAGACTGGCTGCCGGTACTGATATCTCGTCGCGAAGTCTTTTCGTAGCCCCTTTTTGCTTTTTGATGACTGGGAAGACTTGACCGACGAATTTGAGGAGCTGTGCATTGAATTGCTGAATATGTTGTTTCTTAACATCCGTAAACTTTTTGGTGGCCGCAAATGCTTTTAGCGTTTCCGAACGCCAGGCTTTGATGGCTGACTTATCTGTACTGTGTCAGCTCTGTGCTGATCTTACTATAGGGCGACTTGGATAGACATTTCATACCTCTCCGTGGCTGAAGTTGTGCCATACTGTTTTCAACTTCCTGGAGGATACAGATAAAGCGTTCTGACAGACCCAAAAAGTAGACACCTTCTCCCAGCATATGCGCCTGTAGGTAGTGGTGGATCATGTATCTTACGAGATACTCACCCGCTTGTGGGAATCTTTGCAGGACCCTCGCCACATCTTCGTTCCCATCGGCGGAGAAGAGTTCCTCATTTCTGGACTGTAGATACTTCTTTTCGAATATGTCGATTTCCACCTCGACCCAGTGTCGGATATGCTGAACAAGAGACTCAAAGTCTTCCAGAATTTCTGTATCTGGAGTTTGGGCCACAGGCTGTAGGCGAAAGAGATCATCTTTGCACGCATCTAAGCCCTTCTGCAAGTTATCTATTTGCGCTTCCATATCATCCTTATCTTGAGTCGCCTCATTATAGAGTGTAGCACAGTTGCGTGCTTCGTATCGAAGATAATTTGTTTCGCCTTGAAGATTATGGTATGACTGCTGAAGTTGACACATCTCCTGCTCAATGTTTTGCAGACGATTCACTTCCGCTTGTAGGTTCCAGCAGTCCTGCTCAGTGGTCGTGCTGGGTGAAACTAAATTGTTGTACTCGCTTTGGAAGTCTACCATGCGCTGCTGACCTGTAGCGTCTGATGTAGCAACGATCTCACATTCGCTCTCCGGCTCCTGTGTTAAATGCCAAAGCTGTGGTGCTTCTGTTCGAATTCTCAAGTCTCTTCGGTCTTCAATCTGTAGAGACAGCTCTGGAGTAGAAGTACGATCGCTGGTGACAGCCTCAAAGATTTCCTCCAAAAGAATTTCTGGAATCTCTCCGAAGTCCTTAGATGCGGCGGTCGTCATCGCGTCATCTTCCTGAGACGACAAGATAGGTGAGCTTTCCTTTGGTTGCTCGGGTTGGACCTGAGTACCGTCGTCCATCTTGGCCAATGCTGAGATCATTTCTTGGTTTCGTGAGTGGTAGCTCTGACCATTCAAGGCATTCTCGTCTTCTAAAACCCAATAAGCTAAGAATAACCTTCTACAGATTTATCCAAGCTCATCAATCTTGATGTCTAAAAGACTCACCAATAATCGGACTTGACGAGCCGCTCGCGTTTGTAGCCTGCCCCATGTTGCCGGCTTTGAAGTCTTTGAGGGTAGTTGTCAGGTATTGGTGAATTGAGCTCAAGTTGAGCTCAAGTTTATGCCCTTGGTTTCACATGTGACCTTTTCACTTGTCTGTAATTTCAAGTTCCAAACTCTCACTTACCCCTTATCACAACCAGTCAATTTTTGGTCCGGCTGTCACCAATTTTTGTCAAATCTTCGGCTCACCAGAAACCTTTCGCTCTCGTCCAGAGTATCAAATCAAGGCTTGGTCTCAATAAACGGACAACAATTTTGTCATTTCGACTACCATTTTGTCTTTTCTGACGTCACTCTAGAGAAGTGACCCTTGTTGCGCTCTTCGTCATGTCACCAAAACGCAAAAGAGAACCTGAGCTTGATCGTAAGATACTGGTCGCTGTTGACTTGTAGGTGCCAATTTCTTCATGGCATTCAGTAGACTGACTTCGAGTAGCGGTACCACATACTCTGGCCTTGCTTGGACGCAGACACGCAAGGTAATCTAATGAGTTACCTCAATTCCACTTGTACAGACAACTAACCCGGAAGCAGCCTAGCTTACAGACGCCCATTATTCAGTGGCCTGACGCTAGATCTGGCGGACTTGAAGGTATCACGAGTGACAAGGTACCATCGTAAGTATCTAAGCTGCAGCCAGGATTTGCTTGCTTACTGAAGCTTTTCAAGTGAGATACGGTATGACGGAGAGAACTTCAAATGGGGCTTTCAAATTCCGGATCATGGGCCAAGGCACCAATGGTTTAAGCTTGAACTTGGCCCTACCCAAGGCCGTAGCAGATCAGAATTGGCGCATTCTTTTCCAGATCCCAATGCCGCGCCCCCTGGCTATGACATTTCTCCAGAGAAACTTGTGACAGATTATCTCACTGCTCTTCGCGAGCACTCCGAGAAGGTCCTTCTCCACAAGCTGCCTGAGAGTGCAATGCAGTCCACGCCCATGGAGTTCATAGTTTGTCTACCCCATGATTTGATCTTGTCGTTCGTACCTGGCTGACTGAATAAAGATAACGGTTCCCGCAGTGTGGTCAGATGCGGCACAAGCGAAAACTCGAGCCTGTGCTGAAAACGCCGGTATGGGCGTGGGTTCCTCGCTCTAGATAGTTTCAGAACCGGAAGCCGCGGCGATATATGCATTGGACGCTATGGACCCGCACGACATTAAGAAAGGCGATACTTTCGTACTCTGCGATGCCGGTGGAGGCACGGTCGACTTAATATCTTACACTGTCTCTGCGCTGAAACCAAAATTGCAACTTTCGGAAGCTAGCCCAGGAAGTGGCTCACTATGTGGTTCATCGTTCCTTAACCGTATATTCCAAAGGTTTCTCGAGGACAAACTTGGAAATCAGCCTGGTTGGGACCAAGACGTGCTAGAAGAAGTGAGATGCATCCTAGCTTGATTATCCTCCTTTTACTGACGTAAGACAGGCAATGAAGCGTTTCGATGTTGTTGTGCGTTCCTGCCTGCTAAATTGCTACTGCTTCCAGCTAATGGCGGCACGATATACTAGATCAAGAGACAGTTCGGCGGAACAGATGGTGGAGAGTTCTTTGTCCCAGGCATGTACTGCTAAAACGGCTTTTACAAATTTTAGCAATACTTACCTTTGAGTAGTCCCCGGACTTCACGACAACGCCCGTCTGGATGTCCGTAGGGGAAGACTGCGAGTCACTGATGCCGAAATCCAAGAAGTCTTCGATAAAGTCATCCCAGAAGTCATCGCCTTAGTTAAGGGGCAGATTCAAGCTACGAAAAAGCGTGTCAAAGCCGTGCTAATTGTGGGAGGCTTCGGACAGAGTGCTTATCTCCGCGACTGTATTCGGGAAGCGGTTGGTAGTAAGGTGAAAGTTATGCAATCGCCAAATGGGTAGGTGCAACACGTCTTGGTTGAACTACATGGCTGGCCTACTCACTGGCAATAGATGGACCGCCGTGGTTCGCGGCGCTCTTATGAAAGCGCTTGCTACCACATCCCCACGAATCGCAACAGTGAGAGTGACAGGCAGATCCGCTCGAAAGCATTATGGCTTGCAGTGCGATACTGATTTTGTTAACAGACGCCATGATGCTAAGAGACGGTCAGTTATGCTTCCTAGGCAAAGGAAATCTCGATCCGATATAGATGGCTGACTACCTTGGCAGGTTCTGGTCGGATTACGAAGGCACATATCGTGTTTCCACCATGGATTGGTTTATCAAAAAGGTATTCTCGCAAGCAATACGTTTTGTGATCGAACCAACATGGTAATAGGGAAAAACCGTCAGTGAGAACAAGCCTCAGCGCCTCCAGTATCACCAAACTTGGTTGAAGTCGATGGGGCCGCCCACAAACGCCATTGTCAAGATCCGCTACTTTGCTGATCCTGAGAATATGGGAGCGCCTCTGTACGGAGATGACCGTCAGTATGTCTCCACTCGATCAAGTTACCAGACTAATATTCGGATATAGCGGACGTCACTATGCTCGTCAGAGTTGAGGCCGACCTCAGCCGGATCCCACCTACCCATTTCCCAGAAGAGACTGGACTTGACGGTCAAGATTACTATATTGTCGAATTCCAGCTCGAGGTGACTCATTACTCGGCGTCTACTGGGTATGAGCTCATTCATGAGGGTGTCAATTATGGGCAAGTTGCTGCTGAATACGTATGAGAATTATTGGCTGCTCGCGCCGACGGATCTTTTCTTGAATATTCTATGTCGTGGTTGTTGATGGAAGATGTTGCAGGAAGCTTAGCGGAGGATATGGCACAAGATCGTTTTTATCTACTACTTACTTCAGCCATGATGTTTTCTCTTGTTGTTAGGCAGGGATGCATTACACTTAGTCAGAGAGAGGACAGAATTGAATCCGCACCTTTGGACTTGAAAGAAATCCGCAGCTTGATAAACCCCGTCATGTACCATTCCCGCCACTGAAATAAGTTGTGATATCGAGATTCAAAAACAGATTTGAACTTGCAGACCTAGGCGAGACAATGTGTGATAATGAGTATATAAGAATAAAAGAATACCGCCCTAAGCTGATATCGATTGCCATAGCGAGAATGTGAGCGGGAATACTAATGGAAGGTGAGCCGGTTTTTGTAAGCGCGAAAGATTCGAGGAGATGAGTGTACTACCTTCTTGGAATTTTACAATAATACCCGAGAGTAGGCATACCTCAAACGAAGAGACTAAAACCTACAAAGCCTAAACAACCTCCACATTAACAATCTTAATATCCTCCTCCGGCTTCTCCTTATAAACCCTCGCATTCTCAATCCGATGCACAACATCCAAGCCCTGCACCGCCCGCCCAAAAATTGTGTGCTTCTTGTCCAACCACGGCGTCTTCTCCGTCGTGATGAAGAATTGGCTGCCGTTTGTATTCAGGCCCGCATTCGCCATGCTCACCGTATACGGCTTATCGTGCTTCAGCGTGCTAAACTCGTCCTCGAATTCGCGGCCCCAGATCGATTCGCCGCCAGTGCCGTCGCCGAGGGGGTCGCCACATTGGATCATGAATTTGCGGATGACGCGGTGGAAGATGGTGTTGTTGTAATAGCCGTTTTTGGCGTGGGTGACGAAGTTCTCGACGGCTTTGGGGGCGGCTTCGGGGAAGAGGCGGAGGTGGATGTCGCCGTAGGTAGTATGCAAGATTGCGGCGGTGCCGGTTTCGTGGGGTTTTGCTTCTTTTTCTTGGCGGGAGTTGAAGTTGCGGGGTTTTTCGTTTTGCACGTCGCGGGTAGATTTGGTGATTTCGGTTTCGTTGGTGAAGATGTAGAAGCGCACTTTACCACTAGCGGTGGTGACGAGCATGGGGTCGCGGGCTTCCGATTCTTGGATGAGGGGGTTGGCGGAGGCGGCCATGGTGGCGGTCATGACGGATTTCTGTTGGGGCGCGCCTTGGTAAAGGGCGAGGTTTAGAGAGCGGAACGGTTCGTCTTTGCCGTAGACTTTGACGACGCGGTTGACGAGTGTGTTGATTACTTTTGTGCCAAGGATCGAGCCGTAAATTATGAAGTTGCTGGATTCGTCGAAGATGACGTTGATTTTGTTCTGCAATGCGGGATTCTCTAGCTCTCTTTCAACGGCTAGTCGTCGGCCGAACTCTACGTCTTCTAGCTTTTGGATGGCGGTATTCGCTTGTTGCATGTCTGTGATGGTTTGGATTGACTCGTCATAGGTTCGGTAGAGCTTTCCAGTGGCGAAGTCGAATACTCGAACCTTGCGGTCAGGAAAAGAGAAGGTCGCAAACTGCGCACCTGACGGTGATATAGAGATGGAAACTGGTAATGATTTAGATTTCTTGAAGTCAAATAAATCTGTAGAGCTTTTGTATTTGAAGACGTTGTCAGGTTTCTCGTAAGTATCACTCGCCCGCCAGTACTCAACCATCCCGTTAGCATCTGCAGATATGACGCAGTCGTACTCATTGTTATAGGCCATCGTCGTTACGGGGCTTCTGTGCAGACCGTCCATAGCATGGATGGGTTCCTGCGACTCACCTCGGCCATCATAGATATTGATACATGGTCTATTCTCATCTGCTACTGCTAGCAGAGGTAGCGATGCGCCACGTCGATGTACCCAGCATATTGATCTTGGCGTATGTTCTAGCTGAAGTATGGCCAGTAAATCTATACATCGATGTCAGTTTGCCACCAGTAACCCCACAGAGTGGATCTCCATACCAAAGGTAATCACATCAAAGATCTTGATTGTTCTATCTGCTCCTGCTGTTGCAAAACTTCTACCATCTTGGCTCACACTGACGCTTCTTATTTCCCCTACATGTGCCCGAAACTCTTTCACCGATTCTATACCCACAGCGATTTTCTTCCAGAACTTGACAGTCCCATCTATTGAGCATGTAATCAAGAAATCTGTAAGTGGCGTTACGGTCACGAAGGACAGCTGATCTTTGTGCATCAACGATTTCGAGTACCGTGAAGACGCAGGTAGGGCAGAGATGTACAATTTCTCGTACGGAAGAATACGCCGCTTTTTCTTGGGCGTACTGGAGGGTAGTGCAGGTCCAATATCATCGTCAGATGAGGAGTCTGTGATCGGTGTTAGTTAAACACTCAATGAAATGGATCCACTGCAAACCTTCCACATCTACATTACCAGAGCCGTCGGCACTCGGTCGAACGTCCTCGTTTCCATTTTCGTAATCAGAGCGCGAACGTTTACCTACCCGAACCTGAGTGGGAACAACAGGCCTAGTGTCTAGCATAGCTAATCTCTTTTTAATTAGTGTCTGATGTCTGTTATTCCTGAGTTCGTGATAAATGATGAAGTTGGAGTTTAAGATAGGCGCGATGTACGCGCGGCAGGGCTAAAGTAAGGCTTAGAGTGGATTTTCGCGAAATGAAAGTACATTTCAATCAATTGGACTCTCTGCGAGGTTGGACAACGGTCCCTGCCCGCGGTGCACCCGAGTTTTACTGATATGTCGACACGGAAATATGCACACATCCTTCCTGTACTGTCATCTCTGTCTGGCATTGTTCTACAGTCACTTCCAGATCGTCGATAAGATATTCGGATGTCAATGGACAGCAAGTCATTTTATTCTTAGACTAGCTCGTTGGCGTCTTACAATCAGAACCCTAGAAGCCTGCTGTCTTCCAATTATGGATTTGGTACGCGCTTCTTCACGTAATGCCCTTTTACTACAATCCCCCCCTTACGCGCTAGGATACGGGCGATCGTGATGAATCACGAATTGGCGAACCATTTCTATGTCTTCCGGGCTCGCGCGATTTGCCAACCTACGAGCTTCTGCCGCCCAGATATAATCTGGTGGATTTGCGATTCCAAACGTTATGTTTGGCCATACTCCCCATTCGCTGTTATGCACGTAAAGGCCCACTCCGTGGAGTTCATGGACAGGGCAGGTAGGCGATATACACCGATCAGGCCTAGCGGGTTCTGCATACACGATCTGCGGGACGTGTTGATGTGGTTGCTCCGGCTCAGAGAAAGGCCTATCTACTCTAAATACGCCGAGATGAGAGCCTGCCATCTTACACTGCGTACGATCCTGGTCCTGATATTTCCCCTTCACTTCTTCCAAGCAGCTTATAAGCACTTCAAGTGGATGTCCGTCTTGCATAATTGGAAACTCCGCATGCCGCCTTGTGGGATCTGGTGACGCGTTTCGCATATTTGTACGATGAACTAGGTCTAGGATCGCTCCGTTATCATGATCTGAGGCTTGTCGAGCATCGTTGGCGCTCTCTTGGTTTATCGAGTCTAGAAGAGCCTGGAACTCGTCGTAGCTTGTGGAGGGTTGTTCGGAGTTGGAGATGTCACTCACCTCATAAGGCTCGTGTGGCATAGTTTCGTAACAACCACTGCGAGGGCACGTACATCTTTGTTGATCGCTCCGACCTACCAGGGACGGATCGAGTGGCGGAACGGGAGGGCTGAAGTCGACGGATAGTGACGACTCTTCATGAGGCTCCAACCTTGGCTCTGGTGTGGGGGTCTTACTATGTGGATCGTAATTCACGGCGTATTGAAGACCTGGTGTTTTAGATGTCTTGGGAGCTCCTGGTGTTTGAGGCCGGATTAGTCTTTCTGGTGTTTGGGGTGGGTCGTTTGCCATTGTCCCACAAACTATTAGATCTACGATCTAAACTAGTCTCGCTCTAAGAATCCCGCGCCGAGAAGAATTGTAAGGTGGATGGTATTGAGAAAGCTTGGTTGAGTAAGGCAAGAAGAGTATGAGATATCGAAGTTATAGGTCCGGAACCTCGACCCCGACATTCGAAATAGGCTAAACAATAAGTACGACAATAGCATCCACAACAGTCCAAATTCGACAGCAGTGTCAATAACACATCCATTCTGACTATGGTTCCAATCTCCGTTGAACACAGTGTTATCAATGAGGCGAAGACGGGACGATGCAGCACCTCTTCCAACAAACCGAAGATTCAGAAGAAAACTAGTCATATTCTCTACATCTTTAGAACATCTTGGATATTGTCTATACCTCGAGTACCAGGATCGTCTACAAGCTACGGATCATCAAATTCGGTATGCCAAGACCCTCATATCTCCCGGAACAAATTCTCCCAGCTGTCAGCCGTATGTTGCCTCTTGAAGCCCCAGTATAGTGCGAAGTCCTCAGGCGTCTCCTGGTTCTCCTGCAACCGGTGATACGCTGCCCATATAGCAGGTGGCGGGTTACTCGCTCCGAACGGGCCTTGAGAAATCATTGGGTACTTTTGAAATAGATAGACACCTTGAAAGTGAGTATGTTCAATTGGGCATTCTGGCGACCTACACAGTCCGACGATGTCCGGAGTTGGAACTTGTCTTCTAATCCTTAACCGCACAGATGCTGCAGACGGCAGAACCTCAACTCCTCTAATCGGAGCTGATGGGGAGCTAGCGTTCGACGAAGCTTGCCCTGTTAGTAGATCTTGTGAACCTGGGAAAGCTGGTGCGTTAAGCTCGGAATCGCTTGTCTTGTCGAAGAACCCACCGTGCTGGACGAATGCGGGGGCTCCCTGCTGCAATGAGTGGCTTTTTTTCGTGTCGATCTTGCCATGAGCTGGATAAGGCTCGTCTCTGCGATTCAATCCTGCCGACTCCCTGTCTAGTGAGGTCTTGACTCTACCGTCATCCGTGCCAAAGTCTCTCTGGTCATTGGTAAAAGACGGCTGATATAGTTCTCCTGCACCCCTACAATGGTACTCTTTGTTATTTGGACTGTTGAAAGGACGAGAGAAGTTTCGCACTGGCTTTGAGATACTGCTTACCTTCAACCTCAGGACCGTTGGTTGCGCAGTAGTTGGTACTGAAGAGGATCCTGCTCTTGGCTTTTTCCGAAGACGCACCATGTCTGCAAGGATGCTATGGAATGACCTGTGCGTGCGGTCGAATTTAGTCGTAAAATCTAGTGCCGGGTAACTGCTTGAATGCCGAGAGTCAGCTGGTTTTGAGCAAACAAAAGATGATGATCAGGAATTACGAGAACAGGTCATAAGCTTTTAGGTATTGTAGAGTTTTGCGAACACCACCATTAACAAGGCTTGCCGATCATTAATCAGCCTGAAAGAAGTAGAACAACGGTCTTATTTAGTAGCCTAACAACGAATGCAGACGCCGTTCACATGAGGAAAGAGCATTGTATCCATTGTTCCATTAACCAATTGCGCTTCTTACACAGGCTGCACCAGGGCGCGCAAACGTCAGGAAACAATAGCCGGTTTTGGAGAGATATGTAGACAGATAAGTAAACTCGTCGTCTTCTTGGAATAGTATAAGCAATGACTAAGGTTCAGTTGCAAGCTTAATCGATAAAAAGGGTTGGGCAAAGGAATATATGGAAACGATCAATCTTAGGTTTTCGTACTGAAATCGTCACATACTATAATAGTGGGAAAAGAGACCCAAAGACTTGAAGATAGACTTAGAAGCAGGACACGCTTTCCAAATGAATGATGAAAAGCAGGGTACTTTCCTCTTTCTACGCTAGCAGGTGATAGCGAGGCTCGATCACTTGCTGGTCTCGCCGCCAGTTCTCTCTTCCTGCCCAAACCACCTCTTCGCCATCGTGGTCGTCTTCGTTGGATGATGTCGATTCTCGCCGCCAGTTCTCTCTTCCAGCCCCAGCCACCTCTTCAGGAACGGGAATCTCCTCATCAGATGACATGAGTTCTTCTCCATCAGCAGAATAGTGGGTCACCCCAGCCCGCTCCGCTTCTGCCAAACGATTTTCTCCTTCAGTAAAATACTGTAAGACCCCAACTCGCTCCGCTTCTGCCAAACCTTCACGGATATGGTCTTTATTTTCGCAAATCTGTTGTTCGGTAGGAAAAATGTACTGGACCTGGTCCCAATCGGGTGCCCTATACAGACCGAATTTGCAATAGTGAGCATGGCATGCCCATTCGCGAGATTTATCCAACCTCGGTATTACGCGACTGAATTGCGCATATACTATCTTGTCGTCAATCAAGAGTTGAAGGAAGTACATGTGCAACCTCAGATGAAATTCGACGATTCGATCCTCACCCTCACGAATCTGCTTGAAACAGTCTTCGCAATATTGCTCGCTTGGGTCGCGACCGTAGCTGACGATCACATAATTCTCGTTCCCACATTTGGCCTTCGAAGTCAAAGGGCAAACGTATCCGCCGTCGCACGGATCGATGACCAGATATTGGTGTATGTGGCAGCACTCCGAGTACACAACCGCGTGTGTTTGACACATCTTGTCTAGAGCAATGTTGGGTTTGAGGTTGTGGGACGGAGCCGATGAGTGGCAGTATTATGTTGCTCAAAAGAATAATTTGCTGAAGGCTAAGGTAAGTTGATAAGTCTCAAGATTTGTATTGTTCTATATGTTTCGATTCAGGACAATGACCTCCTCAAAATATTTTGAATGTGTGGATCGATCGCTTAAAACAATGGTAGAATTCTTGTATGTTTCCCATTCCATTGTCAGCATGCATTTGACAACATGTTTGGTAATCTTACGATCTCACTGTGTTGATAAGAAGAGCCCTAAGTTTTGCTGTATAAGATACCCGCTAAGTCCACTTTTTAAAAATTGCAAAAGAAACACCAGAATGGTGCGAAGAAACTTCTCATTCAATTGTCGACACTGAGAAGTTTGCTTCCTGTTACAGGGCTTTGGGGAGGGCATATTGGGAATTTGTAGACGGCGGGGGGGGCCGTAGACCCATATTGAGGTACTTTTTTGAAGTGCCTCAACATGGGCTCGTACTCGTGACCTAGTATGGTCACCCTTGCAATCCGGCAAACCGGCCGGCAAGGTGTAAGTACATGGTAGGGGTGATATTTTCATATATCAACACCAAAAAATCGAAAAAAACAAAGAGAAGGGAACGCTAATACATTTCGGGCTTACCTTCTACTTTCATAACACCCAAAGTTCACTCCAACATTTCTAAAACCCATCAGGTCGGTCATTGCCCTTCGAGCTATGCGGAGACCAGAACGAATTTTTTCAAAATTATCTTTCCCCGCAAAATAAGTGATCAAATTCATTCTAATTGAACTACAGGTGTTAATTCTGTTATTACACTCAGCTTGGCAATTGTTCGAGGCATTACTATCAAACAGGTACACAGGATGATGAGGTCTTTGTACTCACTGCCACGGCAATGTGTGATACGAAAGTGCAGAATCATTTACATATCCTATATCGCCATTGTCCTCATCATCGATGCTAGACTCATCGTCACTTCCGAACCGGGACCTAATTCGTCTTCGCCATCCTTATCATCTCTGCCCTCATTGTCGCCATCGTCTTCCTCGTGGTCCCGACTGTAAGGGTTTCCACACGCGACACGGAATTGGTCGAGCTCTCGTCTCCGCTGATTTCTCAGCTCGGAAAGCGTTCTATCAATATCGCCAGGAGAAGCAGCTGATATTCTTGCTTCATCCATTCTCTTGCATCGGATAAACTCAAAGCAGGCTTTGAGTTGTCTTCTTCTCTGGCTGTAGCACCAATCGCAGAAAGGCCTGTTGCTCATGACGATCTCGCCGATAACCTGGTAGTGTCCTCCGAAGAGTACATTCTCATCAGGTAAATCGAAATTCGTACATGGCGTAGCAATGCAGTAGTACTGTACGTGCATACATTGGTGAGTTTTATGGGAAATGGCCCGACACATTGCGAATCTGGGTTGTGATGCTAGAATGGAGCTGGGAAGGCGAGAATAGGTTATGGATGTTGGATGGCTGCCTCTGGTGTATAACTCAGCTGCTTTAAACTCCTGATTGTGAGTCATTGGATCCATATATTAAGCAGATACGCTGTTTCATTCTCAGATTTCTTTGAAGCATGGTGGCATCGTTGACAACCCATCGAGGACAAAGAGACTTCAAAGGGCCTTTGACGGCGCAGCTTCATTATACAAAGAGTATGAGGGTGGTCCCTTTCAGAAATCGAATCAAAGGCATTCGACAATGCCATTGTTTACCAATAATAAATTTCAGCTTGCCAAAGAGTGTGGCACATCGTATTTCGACGGCCGCGGTCAAATACACCAGGGCCTGTCAGATATGCTTCTTCACGCGCTGACTCGGCTCTGTGACTCAAATCTCCCCAAAAACTACTTCTCCACTTTCCGCTTACGTATAACCTTTACGTGAACCGACTGCCACAGAGAGATTCCAGTACAGAAAATGGGCTGCACTCCGTCGCGCCTTGAGGACCCATCAGAACAAGCGGTCCGCCGGCGTGAAGAAATCATGACGCAAGCGCGAAGGCAAAGGGCTCGCGACTCGAACAAGTCAAAGCGCGAGGAGTGGATCCGCCACAAGTCGCAGAGAAGGATGGACAAGCTCCATACAGCCGACGGCATCCCAGAAGGATGGGGCATACCAGATCTAGGCTATGCAGATAATCGTGATGGCCCCTATGAGCAGTATCCCTGGAGTGTTTGATATGGATAGTAACTGACTGGGAATAGGCTGGCCCCGTGTGACGCCTTAGTGACATTCCTCTCGCCGAGTATAACACCCTATGTTGTTTATATTCTATAGCCTTTGGTCTTCGTCCTGCTAGCGGTCCTTCGCCTATATAATCAGATGTGCCTATGAGATATCATAAGTACATAAAGACATTATTGCCTTATCCCTGGTTGACTCATAATTAAGATCTATCGCTAATAATCGAAATTCTGCCGTGTCACTAGCTGAGACCCAAGCGTTTGTCGGCTACCTCTCGCCAAGCGAAACAAGAATAACGATACACAAAAAGCCATTGTGCGTGATATTTCAATGAGGTATATAATGAAATTGGAAGATCATTATCTTCTATAACTCGAGATGGGTGGGTAAGCATAGCTAACATATTGACAGCCTGAGCGATACTCGAAAGCACATTTGCTTCGTATGAAGGGGTAGAAAGGCGTAAGGCCTGCTTGTTTTCGAATTCTCACTCTTGAGATATGGCCGAGTAATCAAGGTCTAAGAGGTCTCCTTTCAACTCACTGATAGTATAGAACCACTACTGCATGACTTTCCTAGTATATACAGCTGCCATCATTACCTCTGGACTTCGTCGGGTGCTATATTACCCTTGTCTAAAAATATCTGTTCTTTGTTTTGGAGACGCTCTGCTCATCGACCTGTCCGGATAATTCAAAACATTACCGCGAAATTGTTTTTCCATCTCAGTATCTGTGTTGTGTTCTTTGTCGCAAAGCGCATGTGCTCTTTGTTCTTGTTCTTGATGGATAGAGCCTTGTCTGCCTATGATTCTCGTCATTGTGACAAGGTCAATAATGACATTGGGCATTCTCATATACCCTGACACCCATTTTGTTTCTTTAGTCGAATTACTCGATCCTGAACAATCGAGATCACAGCTTCAACGTCCCAAGCTTCCTACTCTCTTCCAACCGAAAACATTGTCTTTTTCCCTTTCGATCAAAGCATAAGAAGCTCGCCAACTTGTATTCATTCATCCCTTCTTCTTCCTTACCATGACCTCGAATCACGAACCTACAACAACCCTACCAAAACTCTGCACCAAAGCTAAATTTGACGTGCAACGGAATTGTAACGAACCAACTAAAATGTCATCAAACTCTTATGCCACCACGGCCACTATGGTTGGTCACCCCGGCACTCGCACCACCACTATGCAAGGACCATTACGCACTAAGCAAGTCGGCTCTGTCCCGGCTTTTGGAGATGGCAAAGGAGCAGCTACCATAACCTCCAGTCAACCCCTTCAAGAGCCGAAACCTACTGCTATCAGTACGTCCGTAGGGGATAGAATCACCACTATGAGTACTAAGTATACCGGCTTAGGAGGAGCTACCATAGCGCCCAGTCCCTTTGTTGTACCGAAATCTGCGGAATTCAGTCACCCATTGGCGAAACGCAATGCATGGGTGGAAAACGCCACGCCTGCTAAGGTGGTCCCACTGAGCACACCCACGACCATGGCGCAGATTCACAAGCCAAGAGACATCTACTCAAGGAGTGTAACCCTCCAGAATGGGGATGTGTCTATCCAGACTGCACCACCAGAGCCTAAGAGCACGACCGGCTTTGATCCCGTATTAGTGCCAGCGCCCACCGAAATCGTCGACACTCGCGTCATCCCTGCGGAGATCAGTGGAACTATCGGTCCAGTCTCCACGCTCAACCATACCCTGAGTAATTTCGGCACTCATCGCAGGAATGACACCGAGCACAGGACGCATCACCGAACGAATCACAATTTCAATCACACCAAGACTATCATCGAGGAGCTCACCAAAACGAAAGAAGTCACGAAAACCATCACCTACTTTCCCCGACTTCGTACCCACAACTCCTCTCGACCAGTCACCATTCCGGGATCCGTCCCCACTCTCGACTCGGCCTACACGCAAATGACTTACCATCATGAAAATGCTGTCCAGCCAACCCAGAGTGCTATTTATGGCTCATTCCAATCAGCCATCCCGGAGATTTCACACCAGCCTGTCTCCTCTCAAGCGTTTCAAGCGGCAAGCCCGCCTTCAATCGCGATCCTTGTCTACGGTTTCATAGTGGCAGCTATGCTCATATCTGCCTATGCACAATGGGTCCACTACATCGTGACCGGCGAAGTTGAAGATGAGCCGCTTGAAGAGGAGCTAAACAAGGACACAGTTGCAAAGATCAAATCCTGGGTTCACATTGAGGAGAAGCAGGACAGGGAGGCACTTGCTAGAATAAAAGCCAGGGCTGAGAGCAAGACAAGAGCTGTATACGAGAAGAAGCTTGCGGAGAAAGAATATGAAGAGAGCAAGAGAGTCTCGGCAGAGTATAAACGCGAGAGAGAGCTTACAGACAAAGACTGGGAGGAGAGTGAGAAGAAAATAGCCAAAGACTTGGAGGAGAGAATAAAGGAAACACCAAAGTACAGCACTCGCAACATGGACCCAATCGCTGCTTATGTCTCGATCTCCACCGCCGCACAGAAAATCCAGGCCGAACGTCAACAAGCAGTGTCTGGCGCTTACATGGAGGAACAGGGTGAGAAGCTCAGAGAGAAAGAAGCTAAGGAGGTCAAAGAGGCACTACGACGGAGGGTGACTTACGCCTTGGATGCCCAAGTCGACCCGATGGACTAACTTCAAACAAGAGAGCCTGGCTCTGGATGAGGAGAGCCTGGCTCTGGATGAGGAGAGCCTAGCTCTGGATGAGGGGATCCAGGGAGCATAAGAGGTGAGAGTTGTTTCTGATCGCATTTTCGGACTCTTCCCTTTTTTGCACATATAGAATGTAATTCAGGAGGTTGAAGTTGAACCTTTTGCAACAATCTTTACAACCGTGTGACTCATGTGAATGATTTTCTTGATACTACCGAAAGTGATGCAAGCAATGAAATAAATAATTTTCATAAAATGCAGGCTAACACCATCAGATTTAGGCTTATTACAACCGAGACTGCAATAATTGCCAATGCACACAGGGTACAGAATTTCAGCATTAATTCTTGGACTCGACAAAGACCACTAATTCAGAACTCAAATTATGGAAGTAAGACAATTAAGTATGGTAGTATCGTCAACATATTTTATGGTCTTGCTAAATGCAAGTGTTCAATGTATATGCCTCGCATTTCGATTGCTGTTAAACAACACGCCTTAGACGTGTCAGGTCGTACGCTCGAATGCTCTCCGTTAATTTCGTACTATCCGAGTCCACCTTCGTGCAAGTCCAATTACTCACTCACTCATTGTATTGTTAACAATCGTCCCAACATTCCTTCAAACAATCTTTTCTTCCTAAGATGCCGATGTCTTTGTCTGAAAGCTTTGTGCTCAACACAAAGACTACTATCTATTGTACCCTCTCACTCTTATCCAACACATATTAATGCCAATTCAATCATGTTGTTATTTCCCCATTTCTCACGAAACATCCTATCCCACTCACCTACACAGCCATCTTGAACCACCCACCCACACCACACCACCACCACCAACCTATCAAAAACAATGGCACCCCAACCCCCAACCTTCGCCATCCCCCCCGCCCTCCCAGCCTCCGGCACCTACCCCCGCGGTCCCCCCCACCCCTTCCTCACCATCCTGGAAATCGCCGTCGCCATCGCTGCCGTCTGCATCATCCTAGTTTTCGTGATTTGGTTCATACCGCAACACCACCAAGAAATGTGGAAGGGGATTCACCTCAAGAGGCGGAGGAGCCAGTCAGCTGGGGTGTCGCAGTCGGCATTTAGGGATGGGGTTGCATTAGAGGAGGATCAGGATTTGTGGGTTCTTGGGGAAGGGGATGAGGGGGATGAGAGGAACATTTGGGACAGGGATGAGGAGAGTGCGGTTGGGAATGGGGGTAAGTATGATAGGGAAGAGGTGTAGGGGGTGAGTCTGATCGCTTACGAATTATGTTCTAGAGATTGAGCAGAAGTATCTCATATGTAATGCAGATATCTAGGCAAGTCAAATCTCAGACTTCTTGGGAAAATATATCTTCCTTATGTACTTTCCAAACCCTAATCAATCTTCATCATCTCTAAAGCCTCACGGAAACCTAATTCTGTTAGGTATGGTCTCTTAAATTTTTGCTCAAAAGCTGCGCAAGATGTGGTTGCGTATTGAGCTAGATAAGGTGTATGTCTATTTGCGAGCGGGAAGAGGGTGTTATTGTTGGGTTCATACTTCAATTGTGTATTACTAAGTTTCATGTATAACACCCCCCCCTTTTTTCTATGTGTGCATCCCCTACGTTCTGCATCTACATTACTTTACGAAACCGAGAAAGAAGGCGATATCTGCTAAACATTCTTCAGCATTTCATCAAACTTATATGATAACATGAGAGCCAATCCAACAAAAATCTCAACTCAATGTTTCCATATTTCGGCACCATTGTTTTATGAACACAACGCATTGTTTCCCCCCTTTCTCTCCCATATATAACTCCACGATTTTTATTCCTCGCCCTCCATTATTCAATCTTCTACAACCACAGCACCAAAACGCACAGGAACAACAATACCACCATCCAATCTCCGAACAGCAGAAAAAAACAAAGACACAATGCCTCCCATGCCGCACACCCACCTCCACCACCTCCACGGCACCCGCGCCCCCGCCAACGCACCACGTCACTTCTACTCCCCGGCCCCAGCCATCGACCTCCCTCACCGCTATGATCACTTCCTACCCCCAGTCCCAGCTGTCGGGATGACTCACAGCACCATGCCTCACGCTCCCGCCATTATGCCTGATCCCGTCATAATGCCACCTCCCATCTTACTACCCTCCTCGAACCCAAGCGAGACCCCGTCTCTCGAGTCCGGTCATGTGGGCACTTACCCACACCTGAGCAACCCACTCCCCACCCCCTGCGCAGCCCCTTCCCCATCCTTTTCAAACGCAGGCGACACCGGTTTCCTAGCCTTTTTCATCGCTACCCTCGTGGTGCTTAGTGCTATTGGCGCCGTTCGGTGGTGGATGAGCCGGTTGACGAAGAGGAAAGATAGGAGGATTATGCTTGAGGAGGAGGAAGAGAGAGATGAGAAGGAGGGGTGGATGCGCGGGATGATGGGGAGGGGGGTGAGGGGGAAGGATGCGGAGAGGGGGGAGGAGGAGGGGGGGTTGTTTTGGTTGTTGGGAAGGAGTAGGGAGTGCGAGTAATGTGGAAGGGAAGGAAGAATAGATAATGAACGAATGGGGGACGGGAAAGGTTGGAATACAAGCTCTTTGGAGTAGATAGAATTTATGAATCTTGACGACAGCTCCATTTCAGTGCCTCACTATCTAACAAATATTGATCCACATCTAGATGATCTCAATGTACCCCAGGTGAGAACCCCATTTATGCGACCCACCCAAACTACCAAAGCATTAGTCGCTCTCTAATCGATTCCTTCAAGCATTCGCTATGACAATTCAATTATCTAGAAAACTCTCAAAATGGAAACTTTGATATGGAAATTCATGAAATGTAACAACCAAGTACAAAGAGACTTAATTAAAAATCGATATCTCAACACCCAGAATTACATAACAATCAGACCACAGAACGGTAGTCTTCGAAAGCCTACACCCTCCTCGTACTCTTTCACACCCCTCAAATGCCTCCTTATCCTCCCCCCCTACCACACTCCCTTTACACCCCCCCCCCCACCACCTTCCATCAAGGAAGCGGTGAGGCGAAAAAATGCAGTACATGAAGACGTAGATCTTAAAGGTGATTATGAGGATTGTGAAGATGAGGGCGAGGGGGTTGTGGGTAGGTAAGGGGTTGGTACCGAGAGGGTTTGGGAAAAAGTAAAAGGACCGAGGGAAAACGGGACAGCTATCTTGTTCGTGGGAGTTTCGGCAAGAATGGGAGTGAAGTCCGTAGCAAAAGAAATTCGTCTTGCTAATGGGGTGGGTTCGGAGATACCGTACCAAAAGGTAGTGAGTGATTCAAGCGTAGGGACGGGACCAGATTGAGTGTCGTTTCTTTTAAAATAAATTCTACTTGTTTTTATCAACCTAAGATGGGGCTATCTTCTCACATCTCCTTATCCCCTCAAACCTCAGCCCTCCGCATCTCTTCCCCCTCCCTCGACATCCCATATCGCTGGCCTTCTCCACACCGTATGTCCCCAGACCAGCCCCCTAACCACACCCTGGCGCTCCCGTTCCAACCCACATCCCCCCCCACTTTCCATCTCCTCCTCCTCTTCTTTCTCCCTCTTCTCTACAAATCCCCGAACCCGTTCCCTATGCGCTTGCACAAAAGCTGGTGCGAAAGCTCGAGACCAGTTGTGCGGATAGTGGAACATCCACCATGCTGACGCGAGAACGACTGTGGAGGTTAGGGAAAAGCTTATGAGGAATGCAAGATAGGAGAAGGAGGTTGGTAGGGGTGATGGCGGTGGTGAGGAGAGGAGGGGGGTTGTGGTGCTTGTTAGGACTGAAGAAGCAACGGTGGTCGGGTTGCAGGAGAAGGGTGGGGGCAGGCTGGAAGGAGCCAAGGTATGCAATACTTGTAGCGAGGATGCGAGAATAGTAGGGAGTTGGCTAAGGGACGGTGTGGAGTGTGCGTGGGTGTGGAGCTTGGCAAAGGGGTGGTTGGGCGCATGTTGGGGTGCCATTTCTTCAGGTGTGTGGTCTGATGGCGATTGGAGAAGACAGATAAAAAATATAAAAATCATAAAAGAAGAAGCGCAGAAGATGCTAGAGGGAACAGGCCATGATTATTTTCGACAGAAAAGACAAAGAAGCAAGGTGCAAACGAACAATGTTTCAAAATCCGAAAACACAACGCCTTTGTTCCAAAAAAGTTGACGTCTCACATGGATTCTCCTTGCAACAGTATCGTAGCGTATAATGAGATGTTTCTCGCTGTGGAAGAAATGGAACCGTCATTGCCCCGACGAACAGGCTTGTCTGACGGCAATGTCTGCCAAGTGTCCCACCTCTTGGACAAAACTGTCTTGATGTGCCTTAAACAATAGCCTTCAAGCTGCCTTGTCCACATCGCTACTCCGTGGCTGCGACTGCTCTTTTCCAACACCACCATGAGGCTGTTTGATAGACTAGGTTTACCCATTGGTTGAACGATATTGTGTGAGGTGGTTGTTCGAGATGCTCAAATAGATGCAGCAAAGTCAGTAAACAGCAATCGGTCTACATTGAAACGTTCGAATGAATATTGAGACTCATCATCTTCTTGACGTGTACGAGTATTGGCTTGAAATTTTTGTGTAAAGAAAGAATTGAGTAAAAGAGACATATCTGAGTAATTTGTTCTGATAGTTGCCCTTGTGAGTTTGGCTTTCGAAGATTGTTTCCAGACTTTCTGCATTCTCTAGTTGCCTAATACTTCATTAGCTTTATCGACAAATCTAGAAAGTCGACAAAACAACAACTGCTGTCCAGATCAACTATCAGACCATGTGACCGTCAGATCAATTTAATATGAAAAAACAAATACTAGCCAATTCAAATCTTCATATCGCACATAAACTCAAACCAATGATAGTATCATTTCGAGGAAACAAGTTCTCTAATCGTTCCTTTGAAAATCTCTATCGAGGAAACCGGTTGTTGTTTACGGACTCTCTGCCACGAGCCAACGGTTGGGAACGCCCCAGAAGCGCACGATGCCAGGGCACGATTCACCAGCACACAGCTACCGCCCGGTGGCATTTTCTAGAGTGAGAGCTCCACTGAGATTCATGGATATTCCCACCAAATCCGGCCTTCCGAACCATCGCCCTCAAGGTTTATATCCCCCAAATACCTTAGCCCCCTCCCTGACCGCTCTACCAAGCATATTCGCCTCTTTGGAATCTCTTGGTGCGCAAGCCTCCATCTCCGTACCTAGCCATGCGAGGACGGTGCGGTACTTTGTTTGTTTTTTAGTGAGAACGGTGGTGAAGGCTGCTTGGGCGAGCCTGTGGTGGAGTTAGAGAGGGTGTGGGGCTAGGGGGAACGAGGGGGCTACCATTGGATTTGACGCTTGTTGACTGAGCAAGCGTAGGAGTGTCCGGACTTAGGAGGGGCTTTGATGAGGGTGGCGGCGAGGGATGTGACATCGCGGATTGTGTCTGTATGAGGTTTGGTCGAGTTAACAGTTATTCAAATTCATTCAAGTATTTTCTTGATGTAGTAGCCAGGTTGTAAGTAGGAGCGACATACCTATCAGCAAAGAATCATGCGGCTGTTGCTTCGCAGGCATGCATTTCGCATACCGATAGTACTTCATCGCCGCCTCTACAAAATTCTGATAGATTGTACTGAGAACGGTGCTGAGAGAGTTGAACGTGGTGTCGAGGAACATCTTATGGGTTTGAATTTTTAGGGCGTTGAGGGCTTTGCGGTGGAAGGTCTTGCCTGGGGTCTTTGAGGATTCGACGGTGAGGGAGTCGGCGAGGGCTGTGAGTGGTTAGCGAGTAGTTTTAGCTGTGTGATGCTGGGGCCGCACATGAGTCTTTTCTTCGGTCTCGGTCTTTAGTAATTTCTAGTGTATTGATGTTGATTCTAGTACCGCAGTATGGAAATGCTGTTCCTTTTGCTAATCGAGGAAGGCGAGACCCGTTGAAGGTGCTTTCGAAGGTAACGAGGGTTTTGGCTGGGTTGACCTTGACGCCGTACTTTTCGATTCCGTCATGCATGATCTTCAATAACCTCTCTGCATGCTCCTTTCTCGTGGTAATGAGCAGGAAGTCGTCGATAAGGCGTAGAAGAATGCTCTCGTCATCTTTCAGGAAACCAAGAAGCTCTCTCTCTAGTTCAGCGTAGAAGAGATTGCACAAAAGACTCGACAATACAGAGCCCTGCGGTATGCCAGCTTTCTGCTTGAAGAATTTCTTGCCAATCTTGACAATGTTTCGCTCAACGTGCTCTTCTACGAGGTCAAGCAATTTGTCTCGCTTTTGCGATGTCTGGACTACGGCATCTACGAAGACGGTATTTTTCTTTCCCTTAGCGTAACATGTCTCCACTGCTCCCTCAAATCGTGCAAAGTCTGTGTAAGCCCTTGCTAAAGCGACAAATTTTCTCGTTGGTTTCGGTGATGTTCCAACGCCGTAGCCGTGGTTCTCAGAAGACTTGATCTCAGCGTGACGAGCGATCCGATACTCGTCTTCAGAGGCAACCTGTTCCAGTAGTTTCACCACACCTCTTTGAGGTATGGTATCGAAGCATGACTGAACGTCGCACTTGGCGAAGTAGAAGATTTTCGATCCTGGCCTATTGGACCTGAGTTGTCTTTGGAAAGCCGTCAGCTTCGGGTAAATCTCACCAACGGAGAAAATTGCCGAACCGATACAGCTCGGGTTCCTTCTTTTCTCATAGTCTAGCATGCTGAATACAGGTGCCATGATCGAGTTGATGCTTCGTCCAAGCACGACTTTCCCCTTTTGTAACTTCGTCACGCGTCGCCTAAGATTCACGATCGGTCGGATGCCGTTTGCTTTCGGAAGGAGTCTGATCTGACTGAAACCTAGTGGTCGTGCATCAAGAAGCTTACGCACTTTCATAGTATCCATTTCTTCGAACATGGAGAGCTTGATATGACTCAATGCAGGCTCCGTCATTCGGCGCCAGACATCGTGACGGAAGAAGAATAGTCGGTTGCGGTGAACGTTGGATTCCGTAGCATGAAAGTTGGACCGGACCAGAGGTATAAGCAAGGAGTCAAAGACATAGTAAAGGAACTCAAGGAAAATTTCCTTCCGTTTCTTCACGTCTAATCTGGAAGTTTTGGTAGACGGTTCTATCTTCGGTGGTATGAGCCATGCAAGGGAAGTAATCTATCAATTCGTCAGCTAAGACTGTGCGAGCTCCTGGGAGTCAAATTTACTCTTAATCCGTGGCAAACCACATGGAGAGACATGTTCTCAAATCGTCTAAGCTGCACAAATTGGTTGACTCTAGAGAAAACCATATCTTTGGTCCTCGACGCTTCTAACCCGTAGCCCCAGAACTTATCTGGCAGGAGTTTCGACAGCACTGCTCGACAGAAAGCCGAGACGTCTGAAGCGGGGGTTGAGAAATCAAGCAAGGATTGACCGCCAGGTAAAGCCAATGGCCCGGATTTGCTTAGCGTTGCACCTGTACTCTGGCCCGTCGCGAGCGCTTTCGTATCAACCTGTGTTGTGGTGTTGCCGCTTTGAGTCTCAGCAATAGCTCGTCGATGTGGACCACCATTAGTCTAGGATAATCAGCAATTAGGCTGCTGGGAGATTCAGTGCTAACTAACTCGAAGTGGACAGTGATGCTTTAGAAGTTCACTATAAGAACATTGAGCATGTCTGCTCTGCAACTCCTTGACCAGATCGTACGTGGCACCACGAAGTCTTCTTGGCACATGTAAATGATACGGTGAGGCAAGGTTTTCCCCTCGTCTTGAGGAGTTCTGGCGTTCAACTTGGGCAATCTCCTGTTCTCGCAGAGTATAGTCCTTGAAAGGCTGAACAGTTTCTCGTGAATCAACTTTCGAGGTAAACGCATTATGTAGTCTAAACTGTCTTGGAAATATGTATTTCATCAGATGTACCGTATGGTTTGGGTTATTAGCATCTCCATATCTGTTCAGGACATCTGGCTGCATTAATGAAAACAGGATTCTTTTGGCTTGGCATCAACTTACGAATGTGACGGAGACCGAATCTTACTCTGCCCTTTGCATTCAACGCCGCACGTGCATAGAACATGCGACTGCGAACAAACGTGATGGCTGCAGGAGGATTGCAGAATGGCAGTGAATTGCTTTCAGGCCTTGCCTGACCTCGGATGGCCTCTGGTATCTTGACTCGGAGAGGTAAATGCAGAAAGCTTCTACCCGAAAGGGGTTGTATTTCGGTCAGTGGTTTTCCTGTGCCTCGAATGTGAGTGGGAAAACATTGAACGCATCAGGTTGGCACATACCGGACAGTTGGTAGTAGTTGCCTCTACCGCTATCGACTAGAACGAAGACGCCACAGTCCAAGACTAGGTCTCGCATGATCCAATCGCCTCCTTTACCCAGCAAGCCAAACACATCGGTCCAGGTTTCATTCTTCATAGCACTGACATGACTATTGGGGTAGTGCGACACGGTTCCGTAAATATGAGCCAATACACAATGTTCCTCGTTGGGCTGCTGAGGAGCACTTGCCCGCCGATAGCCATGACAAAGCAGGTGCATTGGCTTATGGACGTTCCGGTATATTCTATGAAAAAGTTGCCAGATTGCAAAGTCAATAATCTATTCGAGCATTAGGTATCGCTCTGTGGCAATCAATGACAATACGCCCATAAAAAACGATGCTTGGACAAGCACAGACAAAACAAATCAGCACATTTGGAGATAGTAGATCTCGGGTGTTATGGGACGCGGGCAAACAATATCAACGCCTACCTCTGACTGCGTTATTGATGTTCCCCCAACGCTGCTCCTAGATGTTAAGTTGACTTGCTGAGAAAAGGATGCAAAGTCCTTCTGTCGCGACGTGGCGACGTCTGGTGGAGCATCATGTACCAAGCCAATCAAAGTCGTGGTTAAGAGCTTTGCCAGATTCCTCTCACGTTCACGTATTCCACAGTCACTTGCCACAAGATGATGCGAAGCCTGCTGGCCGTCGGTCCCTGCAATAATTTGATTATCCTTGAGAGGCCTTTGCTGTCCTTTTCCGATCGTAGCAATCTTTTCACGCCTTGACACGGAGGAAGTTGGAAGTTTGGAGAGCAGATAGTCTTGTAAGGTCACAACTTGGGGATAATAAAGACACAGCGCTGGATGTCCAGTTGAAACATGGCTAGATGGCCCTTTAGCATCAAGCTTGATACGCTTTCCAGGCTGGCCAGCACCGGTTTCGGAAGCTCGTCTACGCTTCCTCTTCCCTGTCATGTTTCGAAACAGGTTCAGTATATAGAAAAAGGCGGCGTGGATTGTAGGAGCCCTACGGTGGATCAACGCCTATGAGGCTGAATTGAAATGGCGTTATGTAGGTATGCGATGCAATGACTTGAAGTGCACCTGAGTTGTACTGGTGTGTGGTCTGCACGCGTTGGTCCAAAAACGCGTTCGCGCCAAGCAATGGTGAGTAAGCACGGTAAGGTACCTTAGGTAATGGTCTACTTGTTAGCGCCAAATAACCGAGAAAGTCCCACATGCGCGAAATTCAACAGAAAAGCGACATCACAAGGAGCCAAGGAGCCAAGGACAGGCTTCTCCCGCAAACGAAATCCACGCGCCGTTAGCCCGCCAGCAACCAAAATGGCTGCATGCTTCAGGATCCATCAACCATGCAAATGTGTCAGATTATGGGAATCTGCATCTAACAGAAGACAGGTCGTCCTCAATTTCCGGGAGTAGATGGCTTGTCGCATTTGATCTAGTACCTCGTCACGGTGTGGAAAGAGAGTGATCCCATGCCATTGATCTTGATAAGCTTCGGAGTGAAGTGAGACAAAGAAGGAAGCAAGAGGCAAAGATGCCCGGGCAATCACAGTCGACCCCGAGAAAGTAGTTCAGATCCATAGAGCTTTTCTTGGTCCATCGAGAAATCAAAGCGCACAAAGGTAGCAGGATGAGAGGAGACAATAACAAGAAGCGAAGCAGCGTAAGTATTCCGTAGTGTCTTTCATGTCGCTGTACGTTGTATGCCCACCTATCAGGCTTTTACTACTTGTCCGGTAAGAGATGCCTTTTTTTCGACAGACGTTGTGAGCAAAATGAACGCTATCCCCAACCACCTTAATCGCTTAAGACCTCCCAAATTTAAGCTCCACGTACTTGTACTTTAGGTACTCCGCCCTGGACAGGCAGCTCCATAGGCATATGATAGATTTGTCTCGATGGCGAGGGCATGCCGTTGTAATTGTTCCGTTTGCTTGTGGTTAGTCGGTGAAGGCCAAAGGATCACTCACTCAGTGTACTTACTAGTAACCATATTCCGTAGAGTGTGAGCGTGTACGACTCTCCCTTAACAGATAGCGGTCCAGCGCTTGGGAGTGCATCATCGCCAGCAAGACCCTTGCGCATCCCTTTCTTGCTTTTCTTTGTGCCATGCAGAAGGAAATCTTTATCTTGAATACCTAGTAACAACCAGATCCAGCAGTTGATATGATGATATCCGTAGAATAGCAATAACCATAGTCGGTTGCCCAGAGTCTGAAGGCATTCATTCGTCTGGCCTTGTTGGCGGTAGGGTAGATCATCATCGGGCGCGGACGAGGCGCGAATCTGGGCGTAGGGCGATAGCGCCGTTGATTGGCTCGAAGCCTCCCCTCGCATCCTCTGCTTCTGTCACCACTAAACCACTACCGACACGGCAGAACCCCAACTTCAAAACCCGTAACAAATCATCTCATCCAATAATCCTGTACCATCGACTCCCTCCTTACTCACCAAAGATCTTGCTACGACGTGGTCATTGCAGCTCGGAAAGTTCACTGCGATGGCTGGTGTCAACTGACCCAATGCCCGGGCTTCACAAGCTTCATCTAACCTCATCGTGCGACACTAAAGCTCTGAGAGCCACACATCGAGCCCGCCAACTCATCCCAGTCCTACACTCCGTACACACAATCAAGGGAGTGAAATTCTCTAATTGGATCGTCTTGGCGCACAACAGCCTGAGCTTCTGCTGGTGCAGTCCACATTGATGCCTTACGGTCAAAGGACGACATGTCGACACTTGGCTCCGATCACAACCACTACGCTTTGGAACAACTTCCGACAGTGGACTACGACCCGTCGACAAATTCCACCCTTCCAGATGACCGCCGCAACCCTGCTCCGGTCGCACTCCCAGGCCACTCGGTACCATCGTTGCCAGCATATACCTACAATCCTGCCGCTGTCAAGCGCCCCCAGGTATCCACCACTTTCGAGCAGTACGCCTCGGATGCTAGTGTAAATGGTTTTACCCGTGAACCACCGAAGGAAGACGACTCCCCAGACCCGCACGAATTCTACAGGCGGTACCAAAACTCCTTCGCGCGTGCATCGACAGAAGGGCTTGGGCAGGGAGATATTGTTGTTACAAAGCGGGAGGACGGTATGACGAGAGCAAGGCATCAGCAAATGCCAACACCAGTATCAGCTCGAGCCAACGGCTTCGACCTTCCTTCTCTGTCTTCGCGAGTCCACGGCGGTCAGACGTCACGTTACCAAACATCTCCGCTGAGCGACAGAAGCCCCTTAGGTGGAGCAAAGTCGAACCCGGCCTTATCGAACAGTGCCCGGAACCGTCAGACGTCGTTGAAGGACTTAGTCGACAGGTTTAATTCAAACACCGATGAAGTTCCACCACTACCGAGGAAACCTACATCGCGGTCGGCGTCTAGCACTTCTAATCCTGCCAACTTCAACCCCGCCAATAATACAAATCCTGCCACTAGCATAAGCTATGCTAGAGCGCGTAACTCGTCCCAGCCGAAAACCTCCCAAGCTGGCTATGCGCGAAAGGGATCTCCAACAGATCAGCGACACTCTGCAAATCCTTCAAGGTCCAACAGACACCGAGGGCGGACAAATGAAGATGCCAAGGCTAGCCCAAAAACTAAGCGCACTGGGCGGCCAGATCCCAACGCATACGCTTCGCAATCTACGACCAGTCTCAATCCAGACGGACAAAATCTTGTTCGGAAGCCTCTTTTCGGCGAGATCCTAGCACCGAGCAGTGACGACAACAACCATCTTGGCTATGGTATACCGGGACCTCGAAGACGAAGGGGCTCAGAAGGAAGCATGCGAAGTCCAAATCCAATGTTTCGTGATGAACCAAGTCGATACGCGGACGAAGTCTCGCCTTCGTCACCTTCTGCATGGTATCTGGGAGTCACTCCAACATTAGAAGAGATCAAGATGGAGAAAAAGGTACCTAGTCTCCCGTCTGGACTGCACCGACGAACAAGAAGCGATTTCACAGGAGGCATGCAGATTAGATCTCCAATGCCAGACAAGATTTCTCAGCCATCACAGCCTCCACGTCTACTGTCCCCTAATCCCACGATAGGATCAGCCGGAACAGCTAGGCGCGGCTCGCAGTCTCGAATCCCGATCAGCACTCGGCGGCAGAGCATCAATTCAGATTCGGGGAATTCCACACCTTCCACACGGGCGAACTCGGCGGCGGATAGGTATTCTGGGCATACCATGTCTCTTCCTAAAGGATCCAGCGGTCTGCCACGGTTCAACCAGAAGTCACGCAGTCCAGTCAGAGATCCAAGGTCAAGTCCGGGTCGAAACTCCCCACGACGTGACGTCCATAACAGTGCCGGGCAACGTCTGGCAACAAGCCCCCGTCTTGCAGCATACATATCTGCTCCTATGCCGAAGAAGTCCCCTCCTTTACGAAGCTCGAGGCCTCGACAACCAGTCTCAAGTGCCTCAACTTCCGCTTCGAGAGCGCGAGCTGTTGAACGGTTCTCAGGTCAGGAAAATGGCGGCCCAAAGCACGCGAAGGAACCCAGAACCAAGCGACCACCAGAACTCGGTGGAGTGGATTTTGCAGCAAGAAGGCAAAAGATCCAGCAAGCTTTTACAAAGACAGTAAAAGAGAATGAGCGGCAGGAAGAGATTGAAGTGGAAAGACAGCGAGCTTCTATGGTCGTTGGCGGCGTGGATCAGCATGCGGAAGCTCCATTGGAGGGTTTCGAACTACCTGGCATGCCACAACAGGACGTTAGTGATGATTCCGAACGTCCTAATCTCGACGATCTAGGGGAATTTGATGAGGACGTCTTTCAAACTCCTGTCAGAGAATTCCCAAAGTCGGAACGGGAGCTGACGATAGACACCGGTCACCTATCCGAGCGGTCCGTGTTAGATCTAAGCCAAGAGGACTCTCCAACGTTAGGCGGATTCAATCGATTCTCACACATGAACCAATTTCAGCGAGGTACTGTTACACCGCCATCGGACGTTGAGCCCACGTCAGCGGTCACAGCTGGTACGTCTGATTCAGTAGACACGTTCTTTGATAACGAGCCTCAAGAGGATTCAGAAAATTCTAGTCAAGAGCATCAGACGCTTCTCAGTCACATAATGAGCATGCGAGATGCCAGCCCGGCAAGCCCAACGAGTATCCGTCGAGCAAGAACCGCAGAGGGTTCTATCTCCGACAAGGACGACCAGGAATCAATACAGATTATGCTTGGGGAAACGCCGGTACTTGAGAAAGCGCCGTTCGATAAGTTGCAGGGTGAGAGGTCAAAAGAGGTCTCCAACGAAGCGTCCAACAGCCGCTGGAGCATGGCTTCATGGACTTCATCGATCAGATCCAAGGATAGGTATTCGGGTTCCCAAGAGCGGGAGGCGCCAATGGAAAGGATCGATGAGCACTCGCCTTCTCAGTCCCCGCAGCCTAATCACTTGTCAATCTCTACGGCGTCAAGCGAGCTGACTCCGCAGCCCTGGTCTCCTGCTTCATTTGCCTCACCTCGAACCGGTCGAACCACGCTCGATAGTGATGCGTACAGTACAATCAACCGAGTTTTAGATCATTATCATGATCCTAGCGTAGTCAGCCCAGAACTGATGAACGACATGCAGCAGCACATCTTCAATCAGTCTCCGGACCTGGCCCGGCAGGGAGGATGGGACCCAAAGAAGGTGACGCAACTGTACCTGCAACAGCTGGCTCGAGAAAGACTCGCACAGTCTAACACTCTGCCGGATCCTCTCAAATTCCAGATTAGAAAACCTGCAGATCCGCGAATGATCATACCGGCAGCAACAGAACAGGATGAGCAAATGGTTAGTGAGAAAATGGTCAGAGCGTTGGAGCAAGCAATAGATGGCGAGCAACAACGCTCTGAAAGTCCGCTGCTCTCTGCTGGCTTGTCTGTTGATGACGGAGAGTTTAAACCCCATAGAGCGAGCTTAAATCGCCCAGACGACTGGGACATGTCGCCATCAATCGGAGACTGGATACACCTCCAAGCTGCGGACAGCCCTTCCGATGAGAAACCTAACCTGCCGCCTAAAGATAGGCGGGCTTTCAGTAGGGATGCATCCGAATTACCTGCTCGTGAGGCTTTACACTTGTCGGGAGAATATCGACCCGAATTACCTGAGATCCAGGGTACAGGGGAAGGACTAGGTCTGGCGATTAATATCACTTCACCTCAAGAAAATGATTCACCAACAATACCGGCCCCGCCATTGCCTGACCATGGCCCACCTCCTCCACCTATCGAACAGGTCCAGCAACATACCCCATCTCCGCCGGCCGGCATGCGCTCGCCACCATCTCCTAGCATCTACAGTAAACATATCGCCTCAGTCGTCCCCTCGAACCACTACACGCCTAGCGCTCCCATCAACGGCAGCAATGATTCGATTCGACAGCCAGCAACGACGGACTCGTCCGGACCCCCTTCCGCCCCTGGGTCAATATCGCATATGAGATCCAGCATCGACACGTCCTCAACCTTAGCGGGTTCGGCCTCTAAAGAACCTTCACCATCGACAGACCAGAAGCGCTTGGCCACGCGGAGACACGTCATCAAAGAGCTCGTAGACACCGAGCATTCCTTCGGCCAGGATATGAAAGTGGTAGATGATATATACAAGGGCACCTCCAATGTCATCGTTATATCCGCAGAAGATGTCAAAACCCTCTTCGGGAATTCTGACCAGATCGTTGCATTTTCAACGACCTTTTTGGACGCCTTGAAGCAAGCATCGAAAGGGGTATATGTTCTGCCCAAATCAAAACGTTGGCGAAGTAACCGGATTAGTACCGCGACGTCAGCTAGTGGCAACACAGATGAGTCTTCAGTTGGTGGACTTGAGCTTGGCGACGAAGAGAAAGATCGCCAGACGTTTGTTGGGGAAGCCTTTATTCAATATATGTCAAACATGGAGAAGGTTTACGGAGACTATCTAAAGAATCAAGAAGCCGCCAGTCAAAAGCTTCAGCAATTACAGAAGAATGAAAAAGTACAAATTTGGCTGAAAGAGTGCCGAGCCTACGCTCACGATCTTACCACAGCATGGAACCTCGATGCTTTGCTGGTCAAGCCTGTACAGCGTATTACGAAGTATCCATTACTGCTGAAAGAACTGCTGATTGTCACGCCCGAAAACCATCCTGATTTTACTCAGATCGATATCGCTTATCGTGAAATGAAAGGGGTAACCATGAGAATCAATGACATGAAGAAGCGATTCGATATCATGGACCAAGTCGCTAACACGCGGAAGCGCAAAGAATCAGACGTGCGAATAGGCATTTCCAAAGTCCTTGGACGGCGAACGGAAAAGCTCAAACAACATGTTGGACTATCTGAGATGGTAGATGATAAGGAATATAACATGGTGTCTGAGAAGTTCGGTTCGAGTTATATGATGTTGCAAGTAGTCATGAAAGACGTGGACTTATACACTAGTGAAGTCCAGCAATATATGAATCGCTTCTGTGATTTCATTACGGCTGTGGACGCGTACATAGATGTGGGCCAGACGAGCTACCACGAGATCGAAAGCAAATGGCGGAAGTTCAGGATGACTACAAGGGAGATGTCAATGACTGGTCTGACTGATCATGTGAGTTACTGCTGGGCTACGGCATGAAAGATAAGCCAAACACTAACAATATGCAGGTCAATGCTGTCAAGAAGAGCGTGATTGAACCTATGATAAGTCTGATCAAGATCTACGACGGCCCTAACAAGCTGATTCACAAACGCAACAAACGGATTACGGACTACGCCCGTTTCCGGGCTACCAAAGATCGCGGAGATAAGCCAGATAAAAAGACGACTGAGCAAGGCGAGCAGTTCATGGCGGTCAACGACACTCTCAAAGACGAGCTACCCAAGCTCTATGCAATGACGGGCAGGTTGATTGAAGCGTGCCTCAACAATTTCGTTCAGCTCCAGGTGCAATGGAACATTGTCTGGCGCAGGAAACTAAGCCAAGTCCTCGAAGACGACAAAGTACCCAGTAATGTTGCGGAGATCGTCAAGGATTTCAAGGCCGACTTTGCGTTTTTCGAAGCAAGTGTGAACGCCCTCGGAACATGTAATGGTTCACTGCTTGCAGAGGCTGTGAACCTCGTCAATTTCCCCTCTCCAATGACTTTGAAGGGTGATGATGGCTCATCAACACAAGTGTCTTCGACTCGACAAGGCTCATCACTGGACGTGTCCAAGCGCCGAACATTATCTGTAAGCAGCGAAGCGTCACCCGTATTACCGCAGCCTGATTTTGGCGTTCATAATAATGGGGGTTTCTTCAATGTCGACAGTGGAGTTCACCTGCCCCACCTGCCTGCTGGTCTCCGCTTGACCCAGAATTCGGACAGCTCTAGGCAACGCATGCGTGCCAGTTCTGCCGTTTCCACCAACAGCCCTCGAACTCCAGAAATGCCTGGCAGTTATCGATCATACTCGAATGCTGGTACTCCTGTCAATTCGGGGCCCGTGCGGCCTTCGTCCGCTCAGCCTCGAACGGTCACTGACCCTTCTCCATCTCTACCACGGCCAAGTGTTGAAACTCCATCTTTCAATCGGATGAGCGAAGATTCGACGTATCTCAGTCGTCCGCTTTCGGGTGCAACTTATCCTCAAGTTGCCCATAGCTCTCAACCACGTGCTCCGTCTCCGTCAGCTCGCTATTCTGGGCTCTTCCATTCAGCCATGCCCATGTCAGATTCTCCTCGTACGCAATCACCTATAGAGGGGTCAGATCGCAAGGACTTGAATGTCATATTCCTCGCCGCTAGCGTTTACGAATTCAATATCGATCGTGCGCGGAAAACGGCGGGCTACCCTTATTTGACCTATGTTGCCGGCGAGGTGAGTTGTGATCCATATCCGATCTTATACAACCACTGACATTACTATAACTAGATCTTCGATGTCATTGGCGAAAACGGCGAGCTCTGGCTCGCCAAAAATCAAGATGACGCGACAAACCAGGTCGGCTGGATCTGGAACAAACACTTTGTCAAACTGGCATCGTGAAGCCATTACCTTCCTACGCCTCCACACGCCATATCATAACATCTCTTCAACATCCTCGACTTCCTCCGCCACTCTACATCATATGACATTGTTCACTCTGGATACTATGGTGCTCGGCGTTCTAGCGAAAAAGCATGGCAGGGCGGATCATGTTCACCTTCCTTTATGCACATCAATATCTTAATCCCAACCTTCTTTTTCTTTCATCTACAAGCGAGCGCGCAAGCGGGTCGGCGAAATGTGTTTATAGTTCATTCGTGATTACGCAGTATGCTGGAAAATGGACTCATGTACGGGGAAATGCGTCTTACGAGCGACGTGTGTCTTCTGGCCTTCTTTTTCGAGTGCGTCGGTCGCGCATATGCAATGTGTAACATAGATACCCTTTCTGTCGGAGAGATATTCTCGGAGGCCGGAGCCTTTGTGGTGTTAGACCACGGGAACGCGGGAGAAATGTGGAACATTGAATTATGATGGAGGTTTTGTGACTGTGATAGTGAGATCGCAGTGGGACTCGAATTTCAAGATCACTTACTTCCGCCAGTGGGTGTTTCCAAAGCTGTCGGCCACAGACCCTCTGGTGACGCTTCCTTTCTCTCACGCCCGAACAAATGACATTGTTAACTCGAATACAGGGAAGGTTTTCCTTTACTCAAATATCTTCTCTGTTCCAATTCACACAACCATGTTGTTCTTCACACCTCTACTATCATAAATACCCAATTCAATCCTTCCTCTTCTCATCTTCCAACTATCTCACCATTCCACACCCCACCACACCATCCATCCATCCATCAGCTTCCCTTCGCAACTCTTCTCAGAGAAGAAAAAACAAGCCTCACACCAACCAACAAAACCATGGCCATCACCACCCGCACTCTGCTCACCAGCGGCCCCACAGTGCTCATCTACCCCACCTCCCCCCAGCACCGCACCCGATCCATCCTCATCACTCTCGCCCTAGCCTTCTTCAACCACATACTCGTGAATCATCTACTCGCGAAGCATATAGCGTCAATCCGACTAGGCGCGCACTATGAGTACTGCTATGACGATACATTCGCTCGCGTCGAGTGTCCGAGCTCATCAATGGCGCGGGATATCATAGCTTTGGCGGTGTTGTTGACGGGGCTCTTCCTGACGCAGCGAGGGTTTTATGAGGTGATTATGGGTGGGATTGAGGCGGCAGCGGAGATGAGGGGGGGAGGGGGGAAGGTGGAGGGGGAAGTGGAAGCGGAGAAGGCGGAAGGGAAATTGTGATGTGCGGGAGGTGGGTTTTGGGCCGAAACTCCAGCAGCTCACGATGATTGAATGATTTGAATTTTACACTCAATTGTTTCATTCATTCATTTCAGCGAAATCTAAGCAGATTTCAAATAAGAATTGAAACCCCACCCCCCTAAAAGAATCTATAACTTTCTCTCTCAATCATTTCTCGTATTTCCAAAAAAAAAAAAAAGAATAACACCTTATCGCTCACAGAATTCAATCCTTTCATCCAATAATCCTCCCCTCCATAACCCCCTCCAACCATCATCTCCACCCCACTCCTTTCTCCCACATCCCCTTCCCCCTCCTCTCCAATACCAATCTACATCACCCCCTTGCTCCCCTCCCCCTACACCACCTTCCCTACCATAACGTACCTACTTTCGCGACCAGCTATAGGCCTTTTTTTCTGCTATGCTTTGGAGGGGCCGTACTGTTTTTCTTGTTGCTGCATATGGCGGTGGATGGGGGTGGGGTATGGAGGTTGTTGTGAGGGGACTAGGAAGGCTTGGGGGGGGGGGGAGGGAAGGGGAAGAGGGTGTGGCGATGTGAGTGTTGTAGTCGTAATTGATGCTCTTCAAAAAGCTTTTGATCTTCTCCAAAAACCAGAGAAAATCCAACTCACTCCACACATGCCCAAAAAACCATTCTTGTCACTCCCCAAAAACAACAGCCCCTTTATCCCCATTGTCCCTCCTCCCCCACCTCCACCCCCTACAAACCCCCCACCCCCCACCCCCCACCCCTCCCCTCCCCCTTTCCTTTTCTCTTCTTCTCAATCATCTCACACCCCTACACTACACCACCACACCACCACATAACCTTTCTTCACCCCCAAAAAAAACCCCACGAACCATGCGCGATCTCATCCTCCCCACCCTCATCCTCATCGCCTTGTTCCTCATCATCTCTACTATCTTGACTTCGCCGCGAGGGCTGGAGTACGTCACAAAGGGGTTTTCGCTAGTGGTGATGGTGTGCTTGATCGTGATGGTGTGGATACAGTGGAGGGCGATTGAGGTGATTACGGCGTGATGAGGGGAGTTGAGGATGGGGATGTGGTTTGAATGGGTTTTTGGGTCTGAGATTGTTAGTCTAGAAAGTTTTTTCGCACTTTCGTTTTTTCTAATTTTAGTTATCTGAATTTAGTGTTGAAAGAGGTATAGTTTGAGACGTTGACGATGAGGAAGGGTGGAATGCGCAATGAGCACTCAGTCCTTTGTAACAAGAAAGAAAACAGTTCAGTCCTAGACAGTCTTAGATCTCGAACAGTCATCTTGCCACTCACATCAACAATGTTCCCTTCAATCCTCTGATCACCCATCTCATCATCCGTCAACTATCTTTTTTATTCAGCTACCCACTTCATCAAGAATCAAAACCCACGCAACCATGTCTCCCAACCGCAATATCATCAACTCACCCCTGCCTAACTTCCTAACCTCCACTGGCACATTCCCCACCCCGACCGCCACAAACACCTTCGTCTTAATCACTCCAACGGTCTTTGCTCCAAAAATGGGTCCCCGGCCGTCGCTGGCACCCGAAATAATGGATCTGATGGATGCAATTGATGCCTATAAGGATCGCCTCGAATCCGTAGATTGGATGGGTTGGGCGAATGAACTAGATGCCTATGGGGAGCGCCTAGCCTCTATCAGGGAAGGGCTCGAAGCTTCGCGCACCCCCTTGGCTCCACGCACATCCTACTCGTCTGTGTTCATGAACAACAAAATGTTATTCATCGTGCTTTTTGTGATTCTAGTTGTTGCTTATGTGGTGGTGGATTGGTGGGCGCATGGTGCTTTTCTGAAAGCGGGGGAAGGGACGAAGAAGGATGAGAGGAGGGGGAGGAGAGAGATGGAGGAGGATGATATGGAGATGATAGAAATGGCAATGAAGGGGTTCAGGAAGGCGGTGATGGAGATGGAAAGGAAGGATGGGGGTGAGGAGAACGAGAGTGAGGAATGAGAAGGGTTGGGTCTAGGAGGGAAGGGAAAGATGAGAATGAGAAAGTAAAGCTGAACCCTTTCTAACCAAACCAAAAAAAATTCGAGAAACATAACTTCCAATTCTCAATTGTTTCAAACTGAACCCTCCCTAATCAAAAAAACACTACTAAAAAACAAACACAGAACATCCACCCCTCTCAATCGTCCCAAACACCTTGAACTCAACCACCCTGTCCCACTAGCGCAAATAGCATATATTTATCTTTCAATCTCACGCACAATCCCAACTTGATCACTCATCGTTCACCTATTCTCTCACTGATTTCCCCACTCGACCTTCACCAAAAATGTCACAACTACTGCCCCCGACTAACACTCCCCCTTCCTCACCCTTCTTACTCCTAGCACTAGTACTGCTCCTTATCGCAGTCTTCGCTCGAATCTTGGAGTGGATGTGTGAGCGAGCGGAGAGGATGAATTGGAGAGAGAGGAGGCTGAGGGGGATGGAGGGGGGTGAGAGAGAGGGGAATGAGTGGAAGGGGGAGGGAATGAGAAAATGAGATGGGAGGAGTGAAGTGGGGGTGAGAAGCGTTGATCTTTCGACAGTGTTCTCTGCTCTTGAAGTGCGTTCCTATTTTGATACTTCTCATGAACCCTAATCCCCTAATCTCAAACTCGATATTCATTCGTATAATTCATTCCATCAGTAGAACCATCGTCGCATTTTCTTTCCTGAACACAACCATCTTATCCAAGTGGTTTCATTTTCTTAGTGTCTTTCCTCGAAAACCCGCCAACTCCTCCTCAATTGTAGGGGGTTGCTTGGGTGAGATCGAATTGTCCAGTGGCTAAGAATTGATGTCCCAAAGTCATCTTCTCCCCCAATATGCAAAGACATGATTTCGTGGAATTTGTGCTCAGTACTTTATGCTTCTAACCGCACAGAACCACACTCAGCGACTGCTGATAGTCATCGAAACTTGCGATGATCAAGTGGAACATATTCTGAAGAAAGTATTGAATTTAGGTAGGGAATAAAATGCTTCAGGATCAGCTTGTCACCTGTTCATGCTTACCAGAACCCTAATGGTCTCCAACAACCTTGGAATGGGAGATTTGGCTGAAAGTTATGCGAAAGAACAGAGTTTCCAACGTCGTTGGTTGTTCCCGTGGAAGCTTACGAAAAGTCGGTGTGACCTACGATAGATACCTTAGACTATGTAGGCCGGCTGTATCATTTTATACCCCCCACGATAATTGATCCATGTACTCCCAGAGGACCAACAATTCAAAATTATGTACATATATCCAATTCTGGCCGTTACATCGTTATATATTCATTCGTTCACTCCAAGAAGTCAACGCCCCCCCTTGTCTTCCCCGCATTTAACTGAGTTACAAGTCTATCATTAGTGTAAACAAAACACATCTTTTTCCAGCCTGTCACTACAATCGATTGGCGCAAGTCCGGGCATCACAGTGTCAGTATCTGACACTTTGAGGGCTATGATGTGATGCCGGCTCAGGATTCCCAGCCGCCAGGCTCTCCGCCGGAATTGACCGGCTCCAAGTCGTCAAAGTCGTCGTCATTCCATTCCTCCTCTTATTCTGGTGCAGACGGTGCTTTGACTGATATCACACACTTTGAAGAGATAGGCCTTGATGACGACCCTCTGCCGCCGAGCCAAGACTTGTACTACAGTGAAGACAACAAGCGCGCGACCTCCAGACCCGGTGCATTCACCATGAGCGGAAGCAGGAATCACACGACATCTACCGCACCCACAAGAGAGCTGACACACAGCGGGAAAAGACCACCGTATCCATCTCTGCAAGGACAGATCAAGGATGTCCTTGGCAATGGCCCTATACAGACTCTTAACCTTCCCAGCAGAAGAGGGACGAGACGAGGTCTTTCTAGCCCTTCCACACCCTCACTAGCCATGACAGCCATGAGCAACCTCACTCGTTCTCGCTCTCCGTCCCCTTCGCATCCCCTTCGCAGCCCCACACAGCCTCGTCCAATACCGAACGCCAGCTTCGCGCATCGACCGGGGAGTTCGCCTGCGTTGGGAAATGGTCCAGGCCGGAGAGGCTCTTGGCAGCCCAGCCGGAAGTCAGTTAAAGAGTTGGAAGATGAAATAAACGATGCGGACGATGATTTGCCATACGATGCCAGTCTGTGGAACGTACCGCTATCTCCTCGTCCGCCCCCAGAAAGGTCAGCGATTTCCCCAACTGCATCCGCCAGTCCATCCGCCAACGCAAGTCCCGAAAGGCCTAGCGCTCTCAGCTCTTCCTACAACAATGGCGGCAAAGCGATACTACGATCCCCACGACCAACTCCGGCCCTGTCGGCAAAGCAAGGTTTTCCAAACCATAGAGGTTCAATCCCTGATTCATTGGTGAAACCAAGGTATCCACGTGGCGTGTCGACGGGAACGATGCCCGATGACCTCGCCTTTCCCAAAACTCGTGCGAAATCCTGGAATGTCGCTCTGTCCGAGCTCTCTGAAGAGGCTAAGTTCTTGACGGAAGCGCTTGAAAATCATGCGGGTGAGACCGAAAACCGACAACAAGAAGCACTGCAGAGCGGTCGTTCAAGTACAAGGCCAAGCATGGAGAAGCTGACCAAGGCGAAGACTAGCGTTGAATTACCGCCACTCAGAACCAATAATGTGATGATAGACCCGCTTCCTATTAGCAAAGAGAAAGAGAAGGTACTCAGCAGGACTCGGCCAAGTTGGTTGCCGCCAAAGAACAAGAAAGAAGAGAAAAAACATTTAAAGGAGTATCAGCGCATGATGGAATTGAGTTTAGGGGCCGGTATGTCTCCCTTTCAATGTGAACAACCTTCGCCTGACGCAGGTCTTTGGCAGACAAAGTGAAGGCTTCAAAAGCAGCTGAAGACCAATGCGCCCATGACGATACCAAAAGCACACTGCTTCGAATTTGGGAAGAACATGTCTTGCCTAACTGGGATCAAGTCGTACGCGAGCCCCGTACCCGAGAGCTATGGTGGCGTGGTGTTGCACCCAAGTCACGCGCCAAGGTGTGGGAGAAAGCTATAGGTAATGAGCTGGCACTGACGGAGATTACTTATACAAAGGCTCTTCGACGAGCTAAGGGTGCGGAAGCACGGATCGCTCAATCGCCAAGAGACGATTTGAGCAAAGAGAAGGCATGGTTTGACGCCATCCGTCGAGACGTTAAAGTCACGTTTCCCGAGCTCAACATCTTTCAGCCTGACGGCCCTCTACACGACGATCTCGTTGACGTTTTAATGGCGTACTCAATGTACCGCTTAGACGTCGGCTACAATCACGGCACCCATCTTGCAGCCGCCCTTTTTACCCTTACCCTTCCCAACCCCTCCTCAACCTTCCTTTCCCTTGCCAATCTCCTCAACCGTTCCCTTCCTCTCGCGTTCCTAACCGGCTCGCCCCCCGCCACAAAGAAAGCCTACTCCCTAGTTCTCACACTTCTCTCGCACAAACTCCCCCGTTTACACCACCACCTTTTCTCCACTCTTGGCCTTGGCGCTCACGAAGTCTTGGAGCCCATGATGCGGATGTTCTTCTTAGGGCCACGAGGAGGGGTGGGTGTGGAGATCGCGGTGAGGGTATGGGACGTGATGGTTTTTGATGGGGATAGTGCTATCGTACGGACTGCTGTGGCTGTACTAGGAGCACTAGAGAGCAGGCTGTACGTAGAGAGGGATGACGTGCTGGATCTATTAGGGTGGAAGGCAAGGAGTGAGTGGAATCTAGGTGGGGTGGAGGACTTTATGGCACGGGTCAGGACTGCTGGGAAAGAAGGCAAACAAGGGAAATCATGAAATAAACTCCGCAGGCTTCGGCGACTGTTCCGGAGGGGGTATTTTGAACAGCATCCATTAGGAGAGGCCATACCTTGGACACCGCATCTGGGAGCGCGAGTTTCCATGTTGGACATTTGGCGTAATAAGCATCACTGTGTCGGGGCATTCTGCATAGTTCTTGGATAGATGGAGCACTCTCATACTTTAATCTATACCATATCGCAATGGTGGGACTGTGCCCGATGATTGTCCTCTTTTCTGCTGGACCACGCGGCCGTAAGGCTGATTGTGGGGTAGCGTGTTAATGCGGGGGCGGGACTCTCCCGTCATCATGCATTGTACTTCTCTTTATATGCATATGCGCCCGAATCTACTGGACTTGCATTTTCCGTAAAGTAACTCATAGTCCAGACCACCGTTAACAGCGAACCTTCAACCACCCCTGATCTAAATCTACAATATCCCCTCTACCTCACCACGAGCATCCGTCCTCGAGCCCAATGACATGGCTAAGCAAACACCTCGAGCCAACTGTCCCTCATCTCACCTACCTGGTCCTCTCCGCTTTTCTCGTCCTCTATGCTACCTTCTCCGCACTGATCAGAAACCGCCTACACCTTTCCGAGCCCCCTCTTGCTACACTGGTGGGCATCATCTTCGGGCCTCGATGTTTGGGAGTCTTCGTGCCGCAAGGATGGGACTGGGAGGACAATATCACGCAGGAGATGACGAGAGTAATGGTCGGGGTGCAGGTGTTTGCTGTGGGGGTTGAGCTGCCGAAAGCGTATTTTTCTAGGCATTGGAAGGTGTGGGCTCCGTCTGGATAGGTCGATTGAAACTCAATTGGGACAATTGGCTGACTTGCTTGCAGTCCATCGGCATGCTCCTCGGCCCCGTAATGACCTTTTCCTGGCTCATCACGGCGCTCTTCGTCTATCTTGTTCTCCGAACGGATATGTCAACCGCACTTGTCGTCAGTGCCTGCCTTGCACCCACCGATCCCGTCCTCGCCGCCTCCGTGCTTAGCTCTCGGTTTTCTGAACGTGTCCCCCGCCGCATTCGCCATATGCTCTCCGCTGAGACCGGATGTAACGATGGCGTCTCCTTTCCCTTCCTATACGCCGGCCTCCTCGCCATCGTCGAGGCAACAACAGGCGCTGCAGTCAAGGAATGGTTCCTTGCCACCATTCTTTGGCAATGTCTCCTCGGCACCGCCGTCGGCCTTGTGATCGGACATTTCTCTAACCGCGCGCTGCGCATCGCCGAAGCTAGAAACTACATCGACCCTTCCTCCTTCCTAGTTTTCTACTTCCTGCTCGCCATCCTCTCAATCGGGATAGGCAGCACCCTCGGTCTCGACGACTTTCTGCTCGCTTTTGGTACCGGCACTGGGTTCGCCTGGGACGGCTGGTTCGCAAACAAGACCAGAGCGACACACCTCCCGCAAGTCCTAGACCTCCTACTTAACTCAAGCATGTTCGTATACTTCGGGGCCATCATCCCATGGTCAGACTTCTCGCCGCACGAAGCTACGCCCCACATCACCCCCGGACGACTCCTAGGCCTCTTAGCGCTCATCCTGCTCTTCCGCCGCATCCCCATCGTCCTCGCCCTCAAGCGCTTCATCCCAGACATCTACACTTACCGCGAAGCCCTCTTCACCGGGCATTTCGGCCCCATGGGCCTCGGCGCCGTCTTCCTCGCCATCGAAGCCCGCGGCATGCTCGAAACCGGCACCCCGCAACCGAAGCCGCACCCGCCCAAACATTCACCGCACAAATCGGCGATCGAGACCGTGTGGCCGGTGGTCAGCTTTGTTATCCTGGGCTCCATCATGGTGCACGGGCTCTCGGTCGCTGCGATCAGCGTCGGGAGCCATTTCTCGAGAAAGGAGGGGGAGAGGGCGCCGCTGATTGGGGCGGAGACGGAGGGGCTGCATGGGATGGTGCATGAGGGAGGGGACGGGGAGAGCGAGCCGAGTGTTAGTGGGGATGAGCATCCGGATCCGGTGGATCACCAGTGAGTGCACATGTTGAAAATAGGGGAGATGGTAATCTCCGCCTTCATAGGGCTGGGGCCCGCTAGTAGAGTTTTCACCTGCTCGCTCCTGAGGTAGATAGACTCCTAACAAAGTAATGGGACTATAAGCGGCTACGCTCACTGGTGGATATGTGATGATCGGAGTGAAAGGACGGGTTTCAAGCGTTGATGGGGCTGATGGGGCTGATGGGGCTAATGTGGGGGGGGCCGGGGGGCAGGGGGGCCACGTCAGCTCAGCACCATGAAATAGAACAAAGACCAACCAGACACTAGAACAGCTAACCTACCTACTAGACTACACCTTTTCATTCAACTTAACGTCCATGAAAGCCTCCGCTAGTTTTGCAGCAATGGTATGGTAATCGAGTTTCGCGGTGCGGCTTTTTTTTTGGGCAAAACGCGTGGGGGAGATGGCGTGGTGGAATGAACTTGTAAGGGGATGGGATTTGAGTTTTTGGGGCAGTCGTAATGCTGTGAGGTGGTAGGGGGCTCGCGTGAATGTTTGAGAGGGTTGGGGGGAATGCTAAGGGGTATGTATGGGAAGGGTCTGGTCCTGCGGTTGGTTGTTTGCTGTGTTTCTTTTGAGTGAGAGCACGTCAATAAATACAGAGCCGTGTCATCAGGTGGCTTTGCAGTCTTTTTTTTGGGGATAAGTGCACAGATGTTCTGAGTTAATTAATGGTTTTACTTGTGGGGGATTGCGTCTTGATATCGGAGTGTAGTTTTTGAATGTTCGTATCACGATGTTCGTATCACGGTGGTAATGTAGAATGAAGGGGTCTCCTTTCTATGCTTGGAATAAATTTTGAGCTATAGCGAGCGCCTTCATTCTGGCTAATACCTAGATCATGTTGCATGAAGCGAATTGCCTGGTTGAAGCTTCGTGTCTGGGACGTGGCAACAGCCGTCGATCAGATCTTTCTTTCGTTTCATGTGTGTGAAGTAGGGCACGCTCAGCTATAGTATCATGTCCTTTTCAGTCCCGTTCCTCTCGAATTTTCTCGAGCTGATTGATTTTGTGGAGGGCTTGACCGATCTAGTCCATGGTCATTTCGGCCAATGAGGTTTTCGAATATCTACTTCGCTGACCACAAGAAGTCTTGAATGCTTTGTAGGAATTTGCGGAAGTCGATAGACGAAGTTACAATCGCAGAGTGGTTTCAAAAATAGGCTGTTAGGATAGCCTTTCCAGTAGGTGGCCAAATTTTCTGAGCGTCGTCTGTCGCCCACATAAATGGCTTTCTTGCACTGTACTGGCCAGACACGAGGATATGTCCCCAGGGAAATGCCTCTCACTTCTCCGGCGCATCGGGTAGCCTTTCAATAAGATACTTCCCCCTCGCCACACTCATTATCGGCACCCCCGGTATCTTCCTAATCCTCCTCTTCAAATCTCGATCATTCGTTGCCACAATATAAATTTTATGCTTCATTACCCTGTCCACTAGACAATCGTCCGCATACACGCCCTTGTGCTGACACTTCAGCCTTTCCCACCTCTCATCCCTAGCTATCCTCAATGCTATTCGATACTTTGGTCCAAGTTTTTCGAGCTCGGCCATTACACAGTCGGTGATGACGGGAGAGCATTTACTATACAGGCAGTCCATCATTGTGGTGAGGAGCTCGAGTTTGGATTGCACAGTGTGAGAGAGGAAGTTGGTGTCGACAAGGACGGAGTAGGGCGGGGTGAGGGCGGTGTTGTACTGAAAGAAGAGGGAAGAGGAGACTTGAGGGATTTCGCGGACTATTTCATTGCCTTTGGCCTTTTTTTTGGCTTCGACTTCGCCTTTGTCTTGATTCTTCTTTCTGTGGTAATTGTAAGCAAGTTGGTTACAGGTCCCTATGATAGTATTTTCCATATACGTACAATCGAGAGTCACGTTGGCCAATTATTCGCTTGACCTAATTTTATTTAGCTAGGAGCTACTATCGATAAGGATAGAAATTGTTCACTTGTGCAAATTTTCTCGTCTTCTTTGCCACCCCCATGTTGATGTTTGTCCACAATGTTTACAGCGCCAGTGCTTACGGGCTGCAAAGGTTTAGAGGAAAATTTCGAAAGTGTTGCATAAGTTTCTTACTCGATACTCAGGCTGGTTCCTATTGTGGAGACTTTTGACGGAATTCTAGCGAGGACATTGAGATTTCGTGTCTGAATGCTTTAGAGGTGAGGTTGGCGTTTAGCGGATTTTGGCGACGGCTATTTTTGGCGGTTGCCCCCCACTTCCGGCTAGTGCGAGTTGGTGCAATGTTCCAAACACACCATCTCTTCATGCTTTGGAAACAAAGCAAGGCCTCACTTCTCTTCAGATTTCGTCACTCGCTCTTACCTTCACGGCCTGTATTATATAGCACTGGTTCAAGTTCCAGAAGCTCTTCACCATAGAACCTTCGTTCGTTCGTCTCCTGCGACGAAAACTGCGTGCACATTTCAGCCCCAGCAACAAGGGGGCTACCATTCTTCAACTTGCTAAATCTTTTGAGTCAACAGCTTTGCATGTGTTACAATCACTCATTATAACTTAATTTTAAAGCATTTGCTCTGGCAGCAACTCCGAACATACCAGGAAGGGCCACCGCTGAATAGGCTGGAGAGACAGTCCTAAGGACTATACGGCTTGGGAATCGCAGCGATGCAAATCAGACGGAGATTAGCGCTTGCTTCAGCTATCATCTTCGCGACCTTCTCATTAGTTTTTCAGAACGTTGCCGCACAAAATAACAACCTGCCTCCATTAACGCAGTCGTCCTCCGCGTCGTCAGCAACCAGCAATTCCGCTTCATCAGCCACACAGCCAGCGACGAGCAACTCAGGCTCATCCGCAACACAATCAGCATCAAGCAACTCTGGCTCATCTACAAGTGGTTCGCAATCGACACAGAATGCCAAAACATCCTCGGCAACGGGCTCTTCAAGTTCTTCCGGAGCAGCCTCATCTGGAACTTCCACTCTCCCGGGCATCACCTCCTCCACTTCCTCCGACTTAGGAGGCCTCCTAACAGATCTTCCCAAACTACCGGGATCCGATTATCCGCCGCCTGCTGTACCCCCAACCGCCGACGCTCCCTTTATGCAGAAGTCGAATCTTCCAGAAGGCACTGTGTTCATTTGCGTCGGCGCTGCTCTCGGCTTCATTGCTCTTGTTGTACTGGCATGGCGAGGTCTCGTAGCATGGTCATTACACCGGTCCGTCCGCCGAGCGGCAATAGCACAATCATCGAAGTATGGAGGTGAGACAAAGAAGGGTAGGTACAAACCCCCGCCATCGCAATTTTACAGTACAGGTCCTGGATCGACGCTTAGCCTTGATCACTTGGCAAGCAGCAGGGGAGGAAGTAAAACCAATACACCATCTCGTGGCAGTCTCTTTTTCTCGCCTACAGCAGGCGCTGGCATGCAAACACCAGGGAACAGAGGCTCTGGCTATCTCCCAGCAGGCTATTATGCGGCAGGTAATGCTGCAGCAGGCGGTGGAACTGGAATGACCCACCTCGGGGGTGGAAACCCGACGTCGTTAGGTACTCTTAGACCCAAGAGCCCTCGTTACTCAAGAGCGCAGTCTGTGGGCCCTAGTCCGCCGATATCACCTGGGCTATCGCCAAACAGAAGTGGAGAAGCTGCATATGGCAGACCAAGTACTGCTGGTTTGTCGACACAGGCGAGCACAAGTACTCTGAATCTTTCGGCTCCACCACAAGGGCGTGCACCGAGTGCGTACTTGGAGGATCTATTTGAAAATCATGCGCCAGGAGATATCCACGGGGAGACTGGCGCAGGACGGAGATAACAGGCGCTTTGTAGCTTGGGGGTTGGGCATCGGTTGGGTATCCTGGATTCTTTTCTGGTTTTCTTGGTATAACATGCATTGTATTGGCGAATGCAGTCGGCGGATATCTGGGCTGGGCGTTCTTTTGTTTCTACAGCGTGCAGACCATGTTCCCTATCATATTATTAGTATATGTATAGGCCATAGCAAACTAGCAAGTTAATGAACCAAGCCTCTCTGCTGGGGATTCTCGCCTTATGGGAGGTTCGTCTTAACGAAGAGCTGGATAGAGTTTCGAATATCGATCCCATACATTTGACTTTCTAAACGTTCTTGTGAATTATTTAGTGATCCGCAGATATATATGATATGGTAGTTGCGTGCGGCCTGCTAAGCGGCCATTTCCCTCACCACTACCCTGGCCACAGGCTCGACATCCCACGTATCAATTTGGGAGTACAAACCACAGTCTCATTCATGACTCCCTCATTCTACGAATATGTCCAGCTTCAAAAGGGCCACAGTGACCGGCGGTCAACCCCGGCAAAGTATCCTGGCTCCTCTACGAATGGCCCAGATAGTCAACTCGAAGCCGATTTTGCCAGCAGGTATAATGTGCCCAGCCCCTAAAAAATCCAACCACTGAATAATGCTAGAGATCCTCTCTACGATCCTCGATTTCCTTCCCGTTCCAGACCTTATCCGTTTTGCCAGAGTCTCCAAGCGAATGAAGGAGATGGTGTACGATGACACAAGATGGGTACAGCGGTTACAGCTGATGGGCTGCTGGGATGAGGGAGCAGCACGAAAGAGAGCCGAAGCTGCTAGGCGGGAAAGGTCCGAGAGTCAGAAGATACTGTATGAGGAAGAGGCAAAACGTGCCGGCATTGGGGTCAATGGGACGGTCCCAGGCAGCGACGGTCCCAATGAACGGTCGAGAGGGGCAAGTGTCACACTCTTTGATGCTGCGTTAGAAGCAGGGAAGCGTCCTGTGGCTGTGCCGGATAATGTTACTGATGGATTCGATGCGATTGTCCTGTCCTCTGGCAGGCCTAGAGATGCAAACCCACCGTACAACCCAATGGACAACGCTTTAAAGCTCAAGATCTTTTCCCAGTCACGCTCCGTGCGTGGTTTTGGTAGAGAAGAATACGGGAAGGTTCACGGAGCTTTAGCACCTCTCTACAACGATGCTCTGCGGTCCAGAACTCATACAGATGCTTTCGTTTTCCGTACGTATCGAGATCCGGATCAGCAAGCGCAGATGTTGTCAAACCTGGTTAGGTTTGCGAACAGTGATACGGCGCAAGGTTGGCAGCAGAGAGAGCATAAGGTCAGGGATCTCGTCAAAGCTTTCGAAACTGCGGTATCCCGCGAGTTTGAACATGGCCTTGTGGATGGAGACATCGAGGGGAAAATCCGGAAATATGCACATGTTCTTGGGAGCCTAAATGGAGGTCAAAAGGCCGTGGACATGTTTCTGTCAAGAACGCGGATATTGAGTGATAAAAGAAGTCTTGGCAATCCTATGGATTGTCTGGACGAGAAAACACTGGGCACTGTTTCCTTGGAATGGGCCCATAGATTTTTCAGCAATCTCTCCGCTGCCTTCAATGAACAAGTGACTATCGTCGATCGGGTGTTTCCTACCTCAGTTGGTGTTGTTATACCATTTTTGGAGAAAATAGGCAAGGAGGTCATCTCGGATTATCTAACGATATTGTTTGATGAAGCGCATCGTATGGGGGTTGATTCGTATCTAAAGTCTGTTTCAACTACATACGAGCAAAGCCTCGACTTTGCCAAGTCTTTAAGGCCCACGAATGAATCTGGAGATGAGTTCTACGAAACCGTGGACCAAGTCATAGCCAACATCTTCGAGCCTCACATCGATTTGTACTTGAAGGAGGAGCTGAAGTTCTTTAAAGAAAGATCTGAGTCTCAAGTTGGCGAGTGGGAAAGGCAGCTGTCAGAGCAAGATGCATCTGTGACAACTATGTATATGTCAAACGTCAATCGACAGGCTGATAAAAAAGACTTTCTCACTTCGTTCAAGAAAGTTGTCATGATGCCGGTTAACGTCTTGCCAACGTTCCCAATCTCTTCACCTTTCAGCGGAAAACCAGCTACGGCGAAAGCTTTGGTCAATGGTGAGACACTGGAAACGTTGAAGCCACCAGGATCTCAGGGTCCTACTCGTCCTTCGACCCCTGGGATAGTGAACGGCACAGCCTTGAGTATCAACAGAGCGTCAACTCCTTTGCAAGAACCACCCACGACCGAGCTAGCTGCCAAAGCGGCGATCATGGCCTCAAGACTTGAAGGCATATGCTCTTTGTTCAGTATAGAAGTGGCTCTCAACCTTGTTCACGCGGCTAAGTCAAGTATCGAGCGAGCGGCTGTGTTTGTTAAGCTTGGAGGTCAATATGGAATCGATGCACGGAAACAATGCGAGCTTATCTTCATCCTACTTTTACAAATATTAGGTAGTCGTCATATCAAGTCAGGCTTCGACCAGGCGGTAGACCACTTATCAAAGTATAAGCCGCGGGAAGCAAGCGAGCACGGTCAATCTGGTGTTACACCACTAGTAACCTTCCTTGAACTTGTCAATGTGGGAGATCTCATTCAGCAGATGGTGGATGTTTTCTACGAACAAGAGCTGATCTCCAAGAAACTCACAAACCGTGATGATTTCCTGGATCCGGCTGTGAAGGAAAAGAAGCGCTTCGAGCAGATGCTTGATGAGCGGGTTGCTGCTGGTCTGAACAAGGGCATTGAAGTCCTAATGGCGGAGGTAGAGTATATATGCGCCACAACCCAGAAGCCTGAGGATTACAATCCTGGTGCATCAAGCGGTACGAATTTCGAAGTCATGGACATCGGTCCCACTAAGACGGCTCTCAAGATTGTTGAGGTGGTCTCTTCTCACACAAAGATGTTGGTTGGGAGCACGGATAAGAACATGCTTGATGTCTTCAACCAAGAAGTAGGATTGCGGCTGTTTACGGCGCTATGCAAACACCTTAAAATGCAGCGCATCAGCGTCAATGGTTCTATCAAGCTGATAAGGTTTTTTCTACCTTGCCCCTTTTCCTTTCCTTTCTGTAGGACTGACTAGACTGGCTTCTAGCGATATGAACCACTACTTCAACTACATTCAGACACTAAAGAACAAAGACCTGCTCCTGTACTTCATCGCCCTTCGTGAACTTTCGCAGATCTATCTCGTCGACCCATCAGATGCCAAAGAGCTGGCGACTATCGTTGCAGATGGAGAGCGCTTCCACGGTATATTTCGCGCGGAAGAGGTGTACGAATTTGCGGAGAGGAGGGCGGATTGGTATCAGGTAAAGAATCGTGTCGAGAAGCAGATGTATGGGCAGGGGTGCGTGGTTATGTGAGCCACTGTAAGTAAGGCATTGTAAGAGTCGTAAGAAACAACACGAACTGCCTAAAGTGATAGTATCATCCTTTCTTTTAACGTTCTTCTTTTAAGGAAGTTCTTGAATTATTTTTCTTCTGTAATCTCTTTTATTTTACCTTTTCTCTATGCTCTGTTCAACGATGTTTCTTTTGATAAAGTTCTTTCTTAAATGAATCTCTCTTATGTAAACTTAATTCTCGAAAAACATGAAAAGATAATGAATATATATACTGGTTTACTTTCTTCATAATTTGTCACTATTTCGATTATCTCTTCACTAAGTATGAATACATCAGCAAGCCTTGTCTTGTTTTATTCTATGCATCAAGGTATCGAGTCTACAAAAATCTTGATGCTTCTTTCCTTTTCTTTCTTTTACATACCATGATACTCACAGTTACAATCCCTTCAAATTCAAAGGAGCTTTAGTAGTTTAATTGCATTAGTTTGTTGAACCTTTCACCTTGACTTAAGTTGTTAACTTTTGCACCCTTTCGTCCGAACTCTCCAACCACCCATTTTTGCCACTACTGTGTTCAATACATAAAAAACCTTCCTTCTAATGAACATATGAATGAACTATGGCCTACATCTACTGAAACGTATCCCGAACCTTCGCTTATCGGACAGTTTTGAATAGACATTGATCTTCATTTATGCCTGCTAGGCGGCTGCAACAGACAGTTATTCTACTGGGTACCATGTCGTCTATCAAGGTTAGACACCTTCTCGGTCTTTTCTGATAATTTTATCCGGAAAGCCGTTCGCCTGCCTCAAATCGATCGATAGTGCTCAGACGGTTACGTTGCTCTATAGTAAGGATTCTATGCCTATAAAGCAGCTAGATCGAATGCTTCATGATCTTCACATACCGCGGCAACCGTCCTGAAGGGCGATATCAAGCCAATGCAATAGCTACATTTAGAAAGACACAAAAGCAGCAACCGCGAAAATGACAGATGGCATGGCTGATCGTCCTCGCGCCGTTCTGCACTGTGATCAATTCGTCGAACCGGCCTACTATTCCCTTGGCTGCTCGCGTGATGGCGCCTTCGCCAATTGAAAGACTTTGTCCGCGTCGCCTGGACACGCCTGATAAAAAGAAGCCCTACAGAAAGTACAACCCTGTCATGGTTAACGCAGTCAATGAAAAATGTGTACGTGAACATCGTGGATATTCGTGGTGAAATCTAAAAACGTGTCCTATGGCACTCAAGTCATCAAGCCAATCACTGGAAGCAATTTGCGATCTAATTCCGGCTGACGTTGGAATTGTTACCCTATTCCAGGCATAGGTTCATAAATACGCGCGACATTTACGGTACTTGAATGTCGAGAGACCGAGCGAAGGATTTTTTCGACGGTAAAAGTCGGGTCTGTGAAGTGGGAAAGCGAACCGATATCGTGATTCTCGACACGCTCCATGCTGCCACCATCGATGGCAAACTTGGGCCTTGGTCGCAATATTTCTTGCTCAAGGAGGCTTTAACATTACACCGAGATGGACTCGTTACGTCCGTTCGAGCAGAAGCAAGTCGCCACAGCTCGTTCGCCATGACAATCGTGCCCTTATTAAGGTGTTCCAGTGTTCTGGGAAGATCATCGATTTGTTGACATAACCGTACCGAACACTTCGCATGTTATAAAGGAGCGGTCTTCAGCAAGCTCCAGGCATTCCAAAAGGCAAATGCCCAAACACAGAATTCCGCCAAAGTGAACGATGACTCCTCAGAGTATAACGCAGAAGGGTTTCCGAGGAACCTTGCAGTGACTTTAGTGGGGAATACTTCCCTGAATGAAACTGAAGGTCCATCAACTGTTACCACTCAGGCTAGGTCGAAGAGAAATGCCTCTGTGCTTGGCGAGTCGCATACAGCTCTTGCGAAGAAACGGAATCAAACCAAGTCTGTGGCGTCTAAGCAGAGCATTGCCCTAAGCGCCGCCATCTCCGAAACCACAATATCACCTAGCCCAAGCTTGAAATCTGCCAGCCAACCCTCTCTCCAACCCTCTCTCCAACCCTCTCTCCAACCCTCACCCGCGCCCCACACCAGCAAAGAAGAACTCCCCTTCTCACCACTCAGCCCCCGCCACTCAACCACCATCAACCTTCGGCAACCGCCACCGCGCCACCTCCAAAGCGATCCGTGCCATCTAAGACGCGCTCCACAACGCAGACGAAGCCTCTGCACGAGAGCACCATCTGTTTCGCCAACTGAGCGAAGCGTATGTTGACGAGGATGAGTCGACATTTGGTAGAATATATCTATCATAAGCTACTAGGAGACGCCGCATACGGGTGAAGGAATTGTGTGAGATGGCTGAAAATAGGGGCAATATCAAATCTTGCTTGAAGCCAATCTTGGTTCCTTTTTTTTGGCGGGGTGAAGAAATAGACTGAAGTAGCTGATCCAAAGGTCGTCGCATCAGATAACTGCTTGGGGTTAAATCCGCATATCTTTGTCTTGCGCATGCGCAAACAGCAATTGTGGGTCGTTGAGGGTACGGTGGGAAGTTGGACACTGCATCAGCAATAGTCCCTATAGTTTGAGAGAACCGGGATAGATGTTTTAGGCTTCATGGAATTAGAACAGTTTGACTTCACCCAACTGTGAAGAATCTCCCCTGGCTCAAATGTACAAACAACACATCCCCCACGGCGTCTTTTCTTGGACCTGATCCTCCCGAGCCGAAAGCCGTTGCCGTGAAATGAGAAACAAGAGATCAACTTGAAGTGTAGAGGGATGCGGGACTGAATAGCTCCTTGTACTGTCTTTTGTTTTGTGCTCGTTTTCAGGATGTAAGTGTTGCTATGTTGAAGGGAAGGAGATTTAAAAAGAATTGGCTGGTTATGACGTGTTACGGTTTGATATAAAGAATCTCTGTGAACAACAAGAAAAGCTGCAATATATTATTAAATACAACTGTAAAATCGAGACTGATGATTTCAGGTCTTTCAAATTTTACTTGCAGTGTTTCACAGTCTCCGTCCAAAGTGAGCTCGTCGTTTCTTGATCGAAAGATCATGTCGATTTTCTCAATGTCTTTTTTAAACGAAACAAATGCTTGTAGAGTGGAAAAAGGAAACCTGTTGTTTTGAACTGTCAAGTGAGATATAGCAGCGGTTATATTATAACCCTTACGACCTCGCACATACCATCAACATTACTCACCATCATCCCGTTTCTTTGACCAATTCTAAACCTCAACATCACTTTACGCCCAGCCCCTTACCCAAATAACAATTGTCCTTCGCCCACCAACCCTGTACTTCAATCGAATTTCTAATGTCTCGCACATTTACATCGGGGAACCATGAGCAAGGAACTAAAGTAGAAAAGTTCAGATAAAAGGGGTTGAACTTGGAAACCCTGTATCCTTTGCCCTTGTAAAGTACTGAATCTGATAACCCGAAGTTTGAATCTATTCAAAATAGCCGCCTTCTCAGACGCACCTTCCCTATCCTGACGCGCCAGAAAACCCTGAGCATTGAATTCCGCCGACCGTGATTTTCCTGGACCTGGACGGCGGTTTTGGGGCTGTCATTCACTTCTTTCGAGTGTTTACCTCCCGCTTTACGGCACCAAGAACAATCGACCATGTATGTGCATCTACGACACATTGTCAGGAACAATCGACTTGTCCATTCTGCCTTGACTCTCAACACGTTCTGGTCAGTGTCTTTGTATGCAGCTAAGATGGCTCAGTGAGGTGTTTACGCGCCTTTTACAACGTGACACTCACTCTTATGTTTAATCTTCAACACGGCCTGAAAGTGTTGGCCTTGTGACGCGTTCTTGGCGGTTGGCCTTTGATATTTAAATCTCTAGACTTCAGTCAGGACGCAACCTTATCGCTACAATGACTGAACTGCTTGACAAGTCAGAATATCGGGACGTCGAGATGGAGGCAGATCAGCAAGGCATCAAAATGGAGGCAAAGCAACAGGTTGTCAAGACGGAAGTAGACCAACGAAACGACAAACTGGAGGCAGAGCACAAGGCCGGCGAGGTGAGGGCAGAGCAACAGGCTGCCGAGATGGGCGAAGTTACGACAGCACCAAAGGAGCCCTTTCCTTTCATGCGCCTCCCTCCTGAGATCCGCAACATGGTCTACAAGGAGCTCCTTGTCCAGCCCGGGGTGGTCTGCGTCCAGTATAATGATTTACTAATGCAGAAATATGTGCGGAAGCGTTTCCGAATGGAGGAATATGTGCGAAGCAAAGACGGCCTTGGGATCGACGTGTGCATCGATGGAAGATCAATTCGCCAGCTCCTTTGGACATCGAAAACCATCTACCGAGAGGCATCGACGTTCTACTTTGGATCCAACCATTTCCGCTTCGAATGTTTGGGTACGTTCACCACATGTCTGCAGCACCTCAAGCCAGATTTCCGTAGACTGCTTCGTCGGATTACAGTACCATTTACGAACGATACTCCAGCAAGGGCCATGAAATTGTTGGGTACATGTATTTCCCTCTCGGAATTGACTCTGGAGATTTCAAGCTTGAGTACTACCTGGAGTTCGAGGAGATATCAAGGTCGCATGAAATTTAACGGTTTGAATGATCTGCTCAAGATTCGGGGTCTGGACAAATTAACCGTTGATTCAACACGCTTGGAGCCTTTTCGTAGGAAAGGCATTGATGTGTTTGCCGACGAAAAAGGTCTGGCGAATGTCCTTCAAATCCTCAAGGAGCCTCACGATCCGGCCAAATTGAAGAGACAGGAGGCAAAGGACTATCCTGATAGGAAATCCCAACGGATAGTTTTCGGAAAGGCCAATGTCAAGACTAGAACCAAGGCAGGATCAGAGGCGAGAAGAAGAATTCATAATTCGAACGGGTCGGCTTGGTAATTAGTGACAGTTTCCTAGATCACAAAAGATAATAGCCTAGCTGATTGTGTTCTAGAATCTTTGACGAAACCAATGGCTTGCACTTCGATATCGATAACGGCGATGCACATTGATGGTTTGATAAGGTTCCAGGGAAGTCAGGAATCAAAAGGGACATGATACATGATACTGCTCACACTTGTTTGTTGGTAACTCGTCAGGTTTTTCGGGGGTAGTTGAATTTGTCAGGGTTCAGACAATTTCAAGGTCCTTACTTTGTATTTAACTCCCCACTGTTAGTACAATGATACATAGATTACTTACAACGAAAAGCAATCACTTCAGCTTAGTTCTCTTGCTAGTGACCTTGTTCTACGAACACATTGACCCATGCGAATAGCATTCAACTCATGTCCAGGATTCGCCTCATGTCTCGACTCCTATGTAGACACCTGTTGCGTCGGGCCGTGCCAATAGTTGTAGGCTATTGCTACATTCTTCCGGGTGCAGAATTTGATTAGATAACTTGTAACAAGAGCTAACCTTCGTCAGTGATTATTTTCCGTTCAGACTTTCACATAGACTATGTTCTATGTAGGCTTCTTATGATGAACTTTGTCGACCGAATGCTCCCTTTACCCAAGACACGCCTTGAGAATAGCCAGATATAGTGGCTTAAGATATCGTGCCATACAGTCTCGGTCTGGCCGTCCAGCAATGAGAGGGGAAAGACCACAATGCGGTATCGTAGCCATCAAGAACGAAATACGCCGATCCCAGTACGCAGCTTTTTAGCATGTTCTGGGGGTTCATCAAGCATTATCCTGGTTGTTGATCAAACCCCCCCCATTCTTTGCACTCTTTACTCTTTTGCTTAACATCTACCCCGAAGTCTACAAGCTGCCCGGCCCCAAACATGGCAACAGTCCTGGAGCTCCTATCCGTGATGATGGTATCAGTCATCCAACAACGGCTCAAGCAGTCAGAGTATGTCTCTAGAGCGTCCTCGTTTCCCGCAGCTGGTTCTTCGGGAGGAATTTGGGAAAGGCTGTGAAGGGTGCGATTCACAAAGTCCCAGGTGTGGTAAAGTTGTTTGGGGGAGGAAGCTGGGTTGGTCTGGTTCATTTGGGGGTGCGATTCGAGCGCTCTTGCGGAATGTTAGCTGTTGTGCTTGTGATGGGGTGGAGAAAATTGAGCTGGGGAGATTGTAACGCCGAGAGTACGATATCGACAGACGGTTGGTGTGAAGAATAGGCGATGAATAGGAAGGATCGTGTGATACGTGATCAATATGGAGAAAGGACGACTTGGAAAAACCATGACTTATTGGATCAGTGCATTAAGCTTCGCTTTGAAATCAGATACATGGGAAGGCGTGACTTCCCCCAAATCAGTAAAGGACATTTTGTCTTAGGACGCGATTCGCCCAGCAACGTCTTCTCTACTGGGCCTTCGTCTGTGGATCTTCTGACGTTGCAATCAACTTTGAAGGCGTCAATTGATCTGAGGAGCAAAGTTTGAGAGAGCGCAGGCAGGTCAAACAGATCACCAAGTTGTTACCCCCTATGACGTCATTGTTTATTCATAAGCAAGCGCGTGTGAATGCTGATTGCAGATCGTATCGAGGGCCTGCTCAGATATTCCATGATTAGGAGGCACATATCACCAGGCTGCTCTACTGGGAGCTGACAGCTTCGTTGATTAATTCGAATCCTCATTATTTGGTGAATGTAAGATGGATCAATCTTCGAGAAGTTCGATCAAAGTTTCCTGTCGCGCCTTTCCCAGCAGCCGGATGTTCCAGTACGGAAAGAATTAACTTGCTAAATCAAATATTTTCGTACTTTATGCCAGAAAGATGAACAGGATGTGGTTTGATTATCCGCTGGCGTCTGCCGCGCTTGTGCGCAACGTTCAGTTCTATGCTATGAAAAGAGTGACAGCAAGATCTACCAGAAACCAACTCTACTGTTCCAACCATGTCATTGCCGCGACATCCTATTCCCCGGAGACTAGTTTCTCACGCCTCAAAAGATCTTGGCCTTCTCCCTCACATCCTTGCCAAAATCCAATGGAGCCTGCCCGCCTGTCATGAGTGCACCCATTCTCCCACTCTCGTCACAGATTATTTGCTTAGACATCATGCATCGTCCCAGACAATCGGAGTAAGATTCGAGCGCCTTGTTGTCGCCAGCTTCAAGTGCTGGGATAGGAATAGCAAGAATATTGTTCCTGGTGGTTTGTGCAAAGTCGTAGGTGAAGAAAAGGGTTTTTGGCGAAGATGAAGCGGGTATCTTCATTTCAGGGTGGGACTCGAGAGCACTGCCAAAAATGTTAGTCAGTGCATTGAGTAGAGTAGAATGTGCGAGGCCCGCCTACGCAAGAAGAGCATCGAGCTTGGTCACTAATTGGTTTACATCTGACTCTTTAACATCGCGAGCAACGATTGGCATAGATTGGTAAGGCATTGGGATTGTCCTTTTCGATGCAATTACTTCCAATTCAAATTGCTATTAATTAGGAGTAGGATTTGATCTTGTAGTCAACCGTACCACAGTAGACAGTTGAACAAGGTAGGTCTTGATTTTTAAGACAGCGAGGTTGGAAGATCGTCACCCTCTCGCGTCATATTTGACGCGTTGCGTTGACTAGCGCGCTATGGTCGCGTATTTACGTGTCTCGAACGGATCAGCGCCTAGATAGCATTACTTCTTGAGAGTAGGTGTGGTATTTGTCTACCTAGACCCCCAGGCAATTTAGTAACCAGTTCGTCAGGTCGGCAATTTGCGGGTAGAAGATGGTCAAGGTATAAAATTATCTTGTCCCTCTTATATCTGCTCATCAGACAATTAACTGGTGTGTTTCTGCACGTAACTCCTCGAATGCTTTCGATGTAAGAGGTCGGATTGCTCACAAATTCTGTCACGCTAGCAAGACTCTAGAATCCTCGAGATGACACAGCTGCTCAGGCCATAGCTTCATCCCCTTAGTGGCAGAACATGCTGGCCCATTACACCTTGCCTACAGAGCGGGCATTCCGGCTTCTCCTTGACCCAGTCTCCAATACATGTCCAACAAAATACATGACCACATGTAGTCACGCTGGGGTCTTTCATCTCCTCCAAACACAATGTACATTTTCGCTGCTGCCGTCCGTTGATCCAACCCATCAATTCTGGATCCTTGAGATCATATCTTGGCTTATCAATTAAGACAGGCGTATGTGTCGTTGCTTCTATGCGGCTTTTTTGGATCTCTGGAGGTTGGCCAGTCGACGGAGAGGTCTCACTGTTGGCGGCGTAAGCTTGACTTCCCAAGCCCACCTCCACCCCCTCGACCATGGCGCTCGCACCCCCGACTCCCCCGGCGTCTATGGCTGTTGGGGCTGCGCTTCTCACGGTACTATTCACGTGTAACCATACCTGCACCGCCATCTGCAGTATCAGAAGCACTCCGAGGACTTCGTATCCCACGCGCTGGTCAGAGGGGGGAAGACGTTTCGTAAAGATATAACGCAAGCCAAAGAGCCGCTTGCTGAGATGGTAGTAAGAGCCTGTAAAGTAGAAGATTGAGAGCGTGAGGGCGTAGATGGGAGAGGGTGAGGTTATGGTGGAGAGATTGGTGAGAATATATGATTGTAGGCGTTGGGAAGAGGAGGAATTGGGGGCGTTCGATTTGCGCTGTAAGTTTAATTCAAGCTTAAGGCGCATACGGTTTCGGAATGCTGGCAGGATCTTCGTGAGTGTGTAGGGTAGAAGCACAGCAGAGAAGATATACCCTGCTCGGCTGGAGAAAGCAGGCAACTGGAGAGAACGATCAGATATTTGGATGATATCGCAGTACTCCTCCCCAAGCGTGCGATTGCCAATTAGAGTAGTAAGGCCAAGGTAGAGCAGCTCGGTGAAGGTGTGAGCTTCGGAATTATATGTATGGATGAAGCGAGCGCCATAAAGGCGGCGGAGAATGCTAGATAGCTGCTCCTGTAGAACACCTTGGAAGTAAGTATCCTTCTGGGTGGAGCGGATTATGTCTGGCGCGGCAGCAAAGGGGTAGTTGTAACTTGTCATAGAGGAAGTGGGCGGCCGAGCATCACGGACATGATCAGGGGAGGATGTTGTGACAGCCATTGTGACTGTCCTTCAAGGATACGCAGACTTGACGGCGATATTTTTATTAAGTCTTTGTCTAAAAAATAGCTGAGGACGATGATATTATTGAAGCCGAGGTTAAACTAAAGCTCCTGAGGCACTAGTCCTAATGAGTCTGACAGGCACGACAGGCTCGAGCAGGAAGATCGCGCCAACAGCTGAAAAAACACCCAGCTTTCCATAGCTGCGGAACCTACTCATTCCTAACTACAGTCATTCCTTGATCACTTTGCGCCTGTGAGCTACCTACTGCATTACTGAGGACTCCGCTTGGCATGCGTGCGGAATGGATGGGGACCCTGCGGTAGAGCCCGAGTTGGACACTGTCAGTCTGATCCTACCATTACCGTATAGGATCGCGGTAATCGTTGTACTTGGTATGTAGAGAACAGAGAGAGTTCATTGGCAAAATCGAGCCTAACCAGGCGTTAGGGATCTGGGCTTGGGGCCTCAACCTTCACTACCTTTCTCTCATCAATATTGTGCGCTTCGGTGCCCAAACGCTGTGTCATTGGTTCTAATCCCACCGCAGGATGTCCCTGCTCTCATCAAATATTCTAGGCCTCCAGCATCTTCTATTCCTTCTCATCATCAACGCATCTACAGACTCGCCGCTACCGTGACCTTACCCTTGATCATCTCCATCCTCTTCTTTTGGATTTTAACCCATGGCCAACCATCTTTGATTCTCGCCTGGGATATTCTTCCCCAGTCCTACCTATTTCTCCTTGCCGTATTCTTCGTCGTCCCTTTACAACGACTCTCACGCACAGGGCGATACTGGTTTCTCAAGACCTTGAAGCGAGTCAGTATTGGAGGGATTGCTGAAGCAAAGGATGGGAAATTTGGCGATATACTTCTGGCTGATGTGTTGACATCGTACTCTAAAGTACTCGGGGATCTTTTCGTATCTGCATGCATGTTCTTTACGATTGGGACTTCTTCAACCGATAAGCCAGACCGAAACTGCGGTGGTAAATACGTGGTTCCTCTGATCATTAGCATACCGAGCTTGATCCGATTGCGGCAATGTCTGATCGAATTCTCCAGGGTGAGAAGAGCACCGAGATCAGCATCAACTGGTTGGGGCGGGCAACACCTTGCCAACGCCCTAAAGTACTCAAGCGCTTTCCCTGTAATCATTCTAAGTGCGTTACAACGTGGCTATGATCCGAATAAGATCGGTATGAGTGAGGCAGGCCTCTTCCGCTTATGGTGTGTATCAAACCAGTGATCCACAGCCTGCAACAATGGCTCACTGGTGCTTAGGCTCTTCTTTGTCTTTTTCAACTCTTTCTACTCATTCTATTGGGACGTGGCCAAAGATTGGGACTTGACCTTATTCGCATCATCAACAGAACGAAACAACCCGGAGCATCCTTGGGGTCTGCGGCGGCACACAAATTTTCATAGCAAGGAGATGTATTATGGCGCAATTCTCATAGATCTCATGTTACGGTGTACATGGAGTTTCAAGCTCTCTCCTCATCTGGACCACTTCAACGATCTTGAAGGCGGGATTTTTGTCATGGAGCTCCTTGAGGTGCTTCGGCGTTGGATGTGGATTTTCTTTCGGGTTGAGACTGAGTGGGGTCAGTGCCCACGCCGAAGCCAAGACGTTACAGACAGTGAAGCTGACAACCCCATAGTGCGTACTAATAGAGGACCGGCACGTGACGATATATTACTCGCCGATTACACTGACAGGATAGACGATGATTAGACCTTATGCTATGGAAATTAGGGCTTGTATTGAGGGAGCTACTCCACGCACACCCTCTTTTCTTACCCATACAACATCTCAGCCATACACCCCTCCTAGTCAAGTAATAGAAAACATGGGGAATCTTCACATGAAAATACCCGGGATTCTGGAACATTGACTACCCTGCTCCTACCATACTCCTACCACCGATGCTTCAGAAACCAAAAATTTATAACCGACGAAAGTGTTCACATCCCGCTGATAGTAGAGTACCACCAGCAACAAGATACTGTTCCACCGTCCCCGCCACCTCCTAAGCGGCAGCCGCGGCTAACCTGATCTCCTCCATTCCTCCAGCGCTCCTGCAATGAAACGATGCAGAACTCGAACCTTCGACCTCAGAAATGAAACGCCTATTTCCATTAATGATCAAGATACTGTGACTATAGAACTGATAGTCCATTATTTCGGAATGCGTTTTCTTTTTAAAATACACCCCCCCTTTTTCTTTCTTTCCCAGAAGTGAAGATATCCGAGAGCGCTGATGGGAACGGACAAAGTTTTTGAGATATGGAAATTCAAGGGGTAGCAGCGATGGTGCGACGGGTAGATAGATGTACTCAAAGGCTAGAGTGGAGAGGACGGTAGGGGGTGAGTGAGGGAGGGGGTTTGATAAAGGTGGGTTATCTGTCTTATAGCCTCAGTAGGATGGATGCACATGCGTTCCAGAAATTACTCACCACTGCTCCCACACGGGGCCGCTCCCACCCCGACCCCAATCCTCTTCCAAGCTCTCTGTAGCTCTATTGTTCACAGCACAGATCCCTGTTAATTATATACGTAGATGGAGATATCGAGGTGCGGGTAGGGGATGGGAAGGACTTGAGAGGGGAGGGGGAATGTTGTTTTGGGGTTTGGGAGGGGAGGGGGTTGCTTTCGGGTCTCGCGGGGCCGGGGGTAGGTTGTTGGGGGGGGGAGCAAAGGCGAAAGGGGAAGGGGATGTTCTGGTGTAAAAGATTTATATCCGGGAGCAGTTTGGCTAGAAGATTGAGAAGTGAAAGAGATAGTTGGAATAAAAGGACAATAGGTCGGAAATATCGAGCATCCATCTAACCCTCGGCACAACATATCCGTTTTTTCCTGTATGAGGCCTAGTAGCTATATCCTGATCTGTAGAATCCACAAACGACGACCTCCGCGGGATATCTTACAGAGAGTTGAGGTAATGGCGCCGCTGCTGTTTCTCGATTTCCCTTCACTCAACACCTGAGAGACTTATGATGGCACCTCGACGATCGATCGAAGCCGCGAGTGCTTTCACTCCGATCTCAGCGCACCTGGTACCTTCTCCCCTGATTCACTGGCCACATCCTTCACCCTGGTCGCTGCCAGTGCCCCATGCAGCCCAAATTGTGACGGGATACCTTCGACGCGGTGGGTGGAGTTGATATTCTTGACCAGTGTGATTTGGTAGCATGTAGCGGAGCCTTGGCGGGAAATTATGGTTGAGTAGGCGAGGAAGAATTCCCATATCTGTTCTAGCTGTCAGCATCGACGGGGTGCGGTGGCTGGTGAAGATCTGAAGCGTACCCTGAACCATCTGTTGCCATACTTGGCTTCTACCTTCTCTCGGTTCGCCATCCAATTCCTGTACCATCTCCATAACGTTGCGGAATAATGGATGCCAATGGTGTCGACGGCCTTGACTTCGAAACCGACGCCCTCGAGTTTGTCGATGAAGAAGCCCAGGGGTGTTGACGCGTCTGCTCCCGGGAAGATGTACTTGTTCATAAACAATCCCCAGATCAAGTCCTCGTATTGCCAGCATTTCCGGATACCTGCGATTTGCAGGAAGAACACCCCGTCATCGTCAAGCATATCATAGACCTGCTTTAAGAACTTCGCAAAAAAGCGAACACCAACATGCTCGGCCATTTCTAGGCAAGTAATTTTCTTGTACCGACCATCAGGCAATGGAATATCACGGTAGTCCATGCACAGAATCTTGCTTTGGCTCTCATCGACGCCTGCCTTGCGCAGTGCATTGTTTCCCCATGCAGTTTGATTTACACCAAGCGTGACACCAGTCACATGTGCGCCATAAATGGTGCTGGCATACTTGGCTAGTGTACCCCAGCCGCAACCGATATCTAGGAGCGACTCACCAGGCTTGAGGCCTATTTTCTCGCACACGATGGCAAGCTTGTTATCCTGTAGCTGTTCAAGCGACTCTTCCTTGTTGATATCTGAGATGATTCCGGATGTATAGATCATGCGAGGGCCGAGGAACCAGCCATAGAAGTCGTCACCACGATCGTAGTGGTCTCGGACTTGCTCCTCGTCTGCAGCAGTTAATACTACAGCTTACAGTCTTGCGTTTTGCAAGTTTACCTTGAGACCGAGTATGCATGATAACCTCGGGCATCATGCCAGTAAGAAAGTACCGGAACAAACTGACAGTAAATCTAAAGCTTGCCCAATCATGCCGGTATTCCATGGCCTCCAGCGCATCCCCTTTAAAGTCCACTGCCCCGTCGAAGTACATCTCATGAAACGTCTCCATGGGAATTTTGTTCTTGCCATGGTATCGCTCTCTATCCTTTTCATTTCGAAATTCAAGATAGTGCTCTGTCGGACGCCCAGGATATCGAGCCTTTTCATTTTTCCGTGGTGATATTCGTGACGCAACGGCCCAGAAAGCGACTAGGATAGGTATACTGAAAATTATCGCGAAGAAGATCCATGTGAACAGGCCTCCGCCAACTTTGCGGGCAAAGTAGGCGGGTACGATAGCTATGAAGGAGAAGAGGAGTAGGTTGGAGAAATTTTCACTTCCTGCGGCGTCGGCGGGGAGAAGCGCATTTTTGATCGAGGGGTACTAGACCAATCAATTCAACTCAATTGGCTCCTCAAAGATACCTGAAAATGCTATCGGCTTCGTGGAGCAAAACTCACAGTAGTAGTCCTGACTCCATAGTCCTCAGGAGGAGGTACTGGCGTAGGTGCGGCTGGTGTCTCGATGAATTCAAAGTCATCCGAAACCTCGGAACCATTCTTTGACATTGTAAGAACTCAATCAAACGGAGATGGTAGACAGAACAATCGGGGGTTGGACTCGAGGAGGAGTTTGTTCCGGTACCTGCAGGTAGGGTCAGGATTGTATTAAACATGTTTATTGCTTAACCAAATTAGGATAGTCAATAAACGTGTTTAATACACGTTTATTGAAGCAGGTATTAAACACAGGGGTATATATAAATAGCATCAATTATTTGGATGCTCCATTGCCACCTCACCGTCGACGATGCTATTCAGAAACTCCTTCAGCACCTCATCGTTTGAAGGATTTAGCCTAGCCATAGCAACTTCCTCCTGCAGCAGTCTATCTTCCATATCCAAAAGCTTCTCCTCATCGATTTCAATGCTCTGTGAATAGCGAAGCTTCTTTTTTAAATCCCATGGTCGATTAAGCGTGCGCTCGTTTATATAGATATACATTAACTTATCGACGTTAATGTTGCTCAGCTGATTCCTAGTCTTCGTCTTTATGAGGTTCATGATAGACCAGTCACGTTCCGCTAAAACACTGTTATCAGGTATCCTGTTGACCCGTATGGAAAGCTTCGAGAGTTGAGGAGGCATGGCTGGTGGTAGGAAGATAGATCGGATGAAGGTCTATCTATTGACAATTAGCATACCTACCTAGGTAAATGCTGGCGACAGCTAGGCACGCTAGGTCAAACCCCTGAGCTAAACCAGCTGGGTTTAGCTTGCTTATATAATATAAAACCAATAAACAAACATGAAAAAACCGCTAAGAGGTATTAAACACGTTTATTGTAGAATAAACGGTGTTTTCCTGACCCTACCTGCAGGACGCAGGAATAAGCTTGCGTTAGCGCTGTCGCTTGTCACTTCGGTTAGGGCTGGCTTAATTGTAAGTTAGGACCGAGTCTGGGCATTGGGTTACGGGGACTGCCAGGTGCTGCCTCTTGATCCATTGGGACTTGAATTTCAATGTAGGAAACAAAAAGTACTAGTATTCATATTATAAAGCCGAAGCCTCGTCTAGGACAAATGCTGTGGATATGGAAGACCACTATCGCATGCATAGGATCTGCCTTCTAATCTGACGACGTGAACCTAGATCTCGTTCAGGCGTTAGAATAAGAGACTCCGAACAGCGTGAATTGTAAAACGCCACTCGGTACATGTATCAAAGCCTCAGCTGACTAAAACTATGCATCAAACGCCATACAAAATCAAGTTAACCCTTAGTCGAGGTGGGATTCATTACCATTGTGTTGCACTATTTCCTTCCGAATCTCACCCCAACACCATATCCCTCTACAGGCGCTGGTACCGTCCCTGGACGTTCTTGTCTAAATGGTATATCACCATATCCAACTTCTGCCTCCCTGCGTGCGGCAGCTTCTCGATCCGAATAGCTTCAAGCACATAGTTTGCCACCGTCGCTTCTTTCAAAGGCGGATCTCTCAACAGCGCCGCCACGTCCGGCACTTCGAAGTCTTGGTGGTGCCAAAGAGCATATGCACGTAAGCTGGCCGTTGTCGCACGTCCTTTGTAACCTGGAGGAAGGCTATTGCGCCACTGTGAGACCCATTCATCTGCGGCGGCCACTTCGGGAGCTGTAGCTGAACGAGGTTTTGTTGTAGCGGGCTTGAGCTGGGTTCTTGATTGAGCTGGGACGTCTTCGACAGCAACGTTGAGGAAATCGCGGGCCATTTCTTCAAGAGAGATTGAAGGATCCGGAGGCAAATCAGTCAGAGTTTCTTCGGTAACCTCGGCTCCTTCATCATAGTCTGCAACGGTTTGTCCGTTTGCAAGGCGGATCGGTAGGTTCAGATCTGCATGCGAAGGGCGAGGGGGCGGTGGATCGAGCGCCCTCCGCTTCCCCTCGAGGACATGATAGAGTTGGAACCCAGCATACGAGTCGGACGCAGCATCTAATATGATTTAGTCCGGGCAATATGTCTAAATTGTCATTCCATCACTTACAGTAGATTTGCTCGTAGTTCAGCTCCTGACTCCAATCACTGGACCGAACCTCGCCCTTCCACATAGGAAGATGGAGATGTTCCTCAACTTGCCGAGAAAGAGAAACTAGCGTTTTGTTGATCATCTTAACGTTCACCGGAGAGAACTTGACCAGCTTGTATAAATGGCTGAGTTCGAAGAGGCCGCGTGAATCGATGCCCATGAACTTTCGAAGCCTTGTGCAATCGGCCTTGACTGACACTCCAACTTTCGTGATCTTCGTTGATTCCATGATCTTTTTCAAAGTCGGTGCTAGTAGATCGTCACTTTTCTCGTCCTCCCAGTATCGTGCAATGTGGAATAGAGCTACGCGCTCCTCACTGGCTAGTTGGATCAGTGCAACATTCTTCTTGACACCTTCGGTCGCTAAGGCTTGGGGTTTCCACTCAATATCAAACCCCACTATTTCTTCATTCAGAAATAATTGCGCGATACGCTCGGTGGTCGCCTTGCTTTTGCAATAGTGTACTTTTATTTTCTCTCCGTTTGGACCCCTATAGAGTAGGTACTGCCAATAAGATGCCCTTGTGCCAGGGGACGCGGATTTAGCGTCAGCCATGTTCTTTTCGGGAATGTGATAGCCGAGTGGGCTCAGATGGAGCTGCGGCCAGGGTTCTTTGAGGACCTCGACAGCAGCTGCCTTCGAAGCATGTAGCGCTGTATTTGCGGCCTCAGCAAAGTCATTAAGAGCATGTGGTTGTGAGCAAGAATCGCTGCCGGGTGTCGCGAAGCTCGCAATCTTGGAATTTGTTCTCAAGAAATCATCTGGGGTGCTCAGGGCAGGACTGTCTGTAGACTGCACGTATTGCTGGCTCAACATGTGAGTGGGCCGCATGCTCAAGCCCCTTGTTAGCCCAGACGTAGGAAAATGGCGCAAAGCTTCCGCGTGCGAAAGCTCCAGAGACACGTTTCGATCAAGGAGGCTTTCATGATCTGTGGTGTCAAGGATCTGTTTCCTAACTTCACGATTTCCTTCATCAGATCGATCACGCCTGTCGGCCGGGTGGACTCCAGTTATGGTACCCGCTGTGCTATCAGGTGTAGCGCTCGCCCATTGATGGAGCATCATGTTATGATACGCCCATAGCGCTGCCTTGGATTCCTCTAGGTATTCAAACATCACCACAATCATTCGAGTTAATGCCATTCTTCTGCTTTGGTGGCGGTCATTCCTTCGCCAGCCATCGTACCTTTTCAACCTTGGTCTATCCCAAAAATGCAACAGATATTCCATTTTGCGATATAATTCTTGAGAAGTTCTATAAACGTCTTGAATATGCAGCCAAATGTTCGCAAAATCTTCACCGTTGTTTTGACGAAAATATCTTGTGATCAGGAGATTATTATAGTGACCAACAGGTTTGAGTTGAGTAGCAGTTATATCACAGAGGTCCCTGATACTGCATAGATTTGGTGAGATCCCCATACCACGGCGTATTCTGGTTTCTATCAATTCGTATCCGCAATGATAGATCTGAGACCGCGAATTTGCAAGTGACGCGCTAGGCTCGACGAGTGTGGTTCTGCTAACATTGAAATTGAAAACCCTTTGATGCTTGATACGGTCAGCGCCTTGCAGACCCCGTATCTGCTCGGCTTGCTTCATCATGTACCATACGCCGCGATATAATCTCATGCACCTACCTATATCTCGTTTCATAAATCGGATTCGGTCTCGAGCATCCCCTAAACGTAACTCAATATAGCGGAAATTGCGAGAATACTTTTTTCGCAGTATATCAACAATAGAATTCTGCAATTCAGTGTAGCCTTGTTGAACACGCCGGATTGGATTGAGATCAGGACTGAGATCCAAATTCAAGTAATTTTGCCCCTTTCTTACCAGGACTTCGGCCGAAGCCTTATCCTCTTGCACCGGACGCGCTTTTAGTCTACTATAGCTCTTCCGTTGGCTTCCTGGTAGAACTTGGGTTTGGCGCTTTGACACTTTGTTTGGCATTTTCGCATCAGGGAACGATGAGAACGAATCCAATGACTGAGCTTGCTTGGCTCTTGCTTGGACAGAGCTAGAATGGTTCCAGGCTTTTTTCACTGTCTGAGTAGAAACATCCGCCTTCGGCTTGTCCAGTTCTGAGGTGGTCGGATCAGGATGCGGGTTTTGTAATTTTGAGGAAGGGACACTTCTAGGTCTGCATGATGGCCCAGTAGGCTCATTTCGATAATCAGCTTCCAATCGAATATTGGAGGATGTCTTCATTATAATCTCATTATCCACTGGGGGATGTTCAGCCCATTTTGTGGATCTTCCCGTCATAAATGCGCTATCTCTAGATGTATAGCCATCGTTGTTTAGCGTTGCATTTTTCCATCTCTTGCTGTGAAACTCTGCCTTGCTCACTGCCTGACGCTCACCGATAGACATATTTCCCACCTGCTGTTCAATCGAACCCAAGGGTGCAAGCAATCGTTTATGAGCGCTAGACGAAATTGGGAAGTCGTTCGGGTCATTGAAGGAAGGCACTCCGAGTGAACGACTGGTATCCCTCCTAGCAGAGGTTGAGAGGGCTCTTGCCCCACCGTTGCCGTATTCTGCAGACCAAGGAGAATCTAGCGATGGCTTTGAGGTTGAAAACACGATGCCTTGCGAAGGCCGCCATGTCCGACTACTGGGTGGTGTCTGAAAAACGATCCCTTGGGAGGATTTCCACGTACGATCAGCGGTACAATGTGAAATGTCTGGTCTGTGAACAGATTAAGCTTGAGTCCGTCATCAAGGCTTTCGAAAATACCGTGAGGCCATGTTCTTTCGAGACACGCCAATATCTACATGTCCGATATCAATTATACCAATGCTAGAAGCAGGCACGACCAGGCCTGCAGCGTAGGAGCATCCGGTCGTGTTCACGACAAGCCTGTGATGGAGGAGCATGGTGAAATACCAGCTCCATGACCGTCAAGCCCACTATGTCAAAGGATTTTCCAGAACATCTTCTGAGGCGTGATAACGCGCTTGGAGCTTGGAGGTCGGGTGGGCGTGGTGGGGAACGAGTGGAGGATAGCCCGCCGGGACCAATTTAGCCCCCGCCCCTGCCAAGACCTAATAAGGCTACTGTGGTATTTCCCGTTTTGGCAAGAGCCTCAATATCAAACTCTTCAGGTTCACGTCCAATGAGGAACTTAGATTCTGCGCATCTCAGACATGGCATCGCAGCTCTTACCGTTGGGTATGTCAAGCGTAGTAGTGCTTGCGGAAGAGTACTGAGACCTTGATTCAGAGTTAATTGACAAATGTGTTGGCTCACGGATATGGGTCATCATGAAGGGCGAAAAAGGTATCCCTCTGCCCTAATTCAAAAGGCCTATTTGTGGCTTTGCTGACTGCTCTTCCCATTGAAAGAATTCGCAGGCACGTTGCTAGGGTTCGATGACTACGTCAGTTAGTGCATGCTTTGCACTCCGATAAGCCTTTGCTAATTGTTGGACCAGATATGGTTCTTGAAGATGTGACGGAATTGTGTGTTGTGATCTTCCTTCCTTCGGAGTGTCTGGTTCTAGACGATTTGGTACTAATTTAATTACAGTGATTACAGTGGCTCTCATACGAAGCTGTCTAAGATCTTATTGAACGGCAACAATATCTGCATGGTAAGAGTACTGTTGTGTCAATGCTTCTGCGAGGCTAACGTAAATCTAGCTTATCCCAGGAGGGGAAGGTCCAGTAGCAGCAGCGGCTTAATACAGACATGCTTGAAAGCAAATTCAGTTATAATGCCAATGTGGACTTGATAGTCTGGCCTGGATTATAGCAGAGAGGCTTGTCGACTTATCGTACCGGATTCCAAGGCTGAGAGCTCACAACGAACTATACAAACCAGCTGTTCATAGTCTAGGCGACTGCCGAGAGAGGCTTGGTTTTATTCTCGCTACAGAGTCCCTGACTTCATCGAGGATTTCCAGAGCAGACTTGACTTGCTTGATCAATCCAACTCCTGTGCCTGCATAGGCAGTCAATCTTCCCTGTTCGCCCCAACCGTGATCGCCCTTCTTCAAAGCTTCTGCGTATAATGTTTTGTTCTCACCGGTAATCCCGCCCTCTTTTGCATCAAGATAGCTTTGATTGATTATGCCTCTCCCACCGTAATGCGCAGGCCACCCAGTGGTACCACGCAATCGGTCATAAACATTTGATCTAACAGTATTGGGCCCTCCGTCTCTCATCCTTAAAACATCATTTTGGTATCCTTTAGCAATATTTGCTTCCTTGCAGGCCAGAAACCTTGTGCCCATGACCACACCATTAGCCCCAAGGGCAAAGGCAGCGGCTACACTTCGACCTTCAGTGATACCGCCTGCTGCAACGAGGGATATGTTACCATGCCCCGCTTCACTGAGTGCATCAGCAACTTCTGGCAGTAGAGTGATGATCCCAGCACCATGTTGAAGGCCATGACCTCCGCCATCAGTCCCTTGTACCACGAGCACATCGGGACTGCATATACGGGCAATCTCTAGAGCATCCGAGACCCTACCTATCTGAACCCATATCCTTGTTCTGCCACTCGTAACCCCTCTGATTCTCGTCGTCCACTGTTTCAAATCTGTGTTCTTCTCTGGCGCAAAGAACCAAATAGCTGCCGGCACGTATTTTCCGACAGCTTCTACGGCTACGTCAATATCAGCTCCCCAGTTTATAAACCCTACACCAATTGGTAATATATCTCGTTTAGCACCCTCAACTGGTAATGCCTTGAGGAGGGCTGCAGCTTCCCGAAGGTACTTCTCTAAGTCAGTTGCGTCTGTAGCCCCGATAAAGCCGAGCCCTCCAGCGCGGGAGACAGCCACTGCCAGAGGTGCTAGGGCTATCAGACGCATTGGCGCACTGACGGTGAGCGGACTGACTGTCCACGGATAATCTTTGACTAGAAGCATTTGGACTCTCAATATTTATGTGAGTCGCAAATGACTGGAATGGAAATTTGTATGTGTTTGCTTAATTTACAAGTGGAACTGTGGAAGTGGCGGGATTTTGCCTAGACCGTAATTTACCTAGTTCGGAAGTAAGAGCTCCCACCAATCAGGATCTTTCTGTTTAGAAGACAAAGATTCAAAGGGCATTCATTGCCTTGAGACTTTCCAAGTCTGCACCTTCTGATCCGCCCCCTTTCATGGTTACATTGGACAATATCATTATATCTATATGAGTCGTATTATAACAGATTCTTGAAAATATAACTGGGGACCCGGAGGATTGCCCTATAGTCTTGTCTTCATATGGGACGGTGCACCATAGAAAGGGAGGACCAACCCACAGAATTTAGGAGCACTATCAAGCTAGGAGCTTATACAGGTCCAACATGAATGCCCCAGATAGGTCAGTCATTCTAGCATGGCAGAGTCGCCATGTTGTCCCTCCAGTATCAAGCATCTGCTCGTCTGTTGGGCACAGTCTTCAAATCATGTTAGCAGAAAGAGCAGCAGGTTAAAGTGAATGGCAAAGCAATGAGCAGCCATGCTGCTCTGCTCAACACAGCGCGCCTGTTATAACACAACGCGGCTACCAGATTCACTGGTTATTGTTTTCACTCATATGCCCCTTCCTTAAAACAAGCATGTTGTCATTACATATCATTTCTGATTCACTCTTCTCTCAACTTTGACACCCATCATACATTCACAATGGCAGGAGAATATGTAACCCCAAGCGCAAGCGGAAGTCTTGTCACACAAGACACCGTAATCTCGCAGCACTCTCATATGCACAAAGTCCGCACTGGCCTAGCATCTTCCATGTATCCCATCGACAACGCTACTCAGGGCAGACAGCGCGAGCCAAAGCCCGGAGCAGAAGATAATGTCCCTCCTAGATTTGAGCTTTTCCTGTTAGCCGATGGAGAGAAGAAGGTTACGGAGGAGCCTGACACCCGTAAGTCTTCCTATTACTCTATGCATGGCTGCTCAATTAGCACATAAGTCAAGATCACCTCCAGCGAGGATACCCCATGCAGGTCGTTTTTGAGGCTCGCATAGGGAGCTTTACTCGCCCATAAGATTATACAACTTTTCGTTAACCTACTAACGCTTCAATTCTAGGTATGCCATCAACTTCAATCTTCACATTCAACAAAGAAGACCATACCCTCGGCAACATGCTCCGCTCTCGACTTCTCCAAATGAGCCCACAAGTCATTTTCGCCGGCTACAAAGTCCCACATCCTTTGTTCAGGTTGGTCACTTTTATTCCCTAACACCAGTCCACATCTACCATGGCTACAATTCTCAGACCTCTTGTTTCACTATTCTGGTAAGAAAATCTGATTAACATTCGGATAGCAACTTCATTCTCCGCATTCAAACGGATGGTAGCCTCACACCTCGTGCCGCCTTAATCCAATCATGCCGCGACCTCGTCAATGACCTCAGCTTACTCTCCCGCGAGTTCACCAAGGAGTGGGAATTGAGGAAGATGGTTGGTGCTGGAGCGGAAGAGACAAATGGAGAGAAGTAAAGCTACCGGTGGTAAATCTGCTCTTGCATAGAATGGTGTCTGGCGAATTGGACAACAAGGAGTCAGGAACCAGGGATGGCAGATTTTACTGAAGGATAGGCTGGATATTTGGTCACTGGATTTGGTTCTTCGAAGACAACTCCATACTTAGGCTAGACTCTTAGGATGATATGTCTCAATTGAATCAAAGAAGCTCTAAGCTCGATGATGCTCAAATTCTACTTCTTGGTGACGTCTGTGTAGTATGCTCGACTTGGATAAGGTTACTCACAAATTGCGATATGCCGTTTGTAAATAAGAGTCAAGTGTAGAAGGCTTCAAAGCATGACCGATTGGGTACTCTGAGTTCACTTCTGTAGATGCCATAATGTGTATACAATTCCCCCACCTGTGTTCATGCGGAGTGACAGAGCTTTGAAGTAAGTTCCCTCGTACGGTACTCGCACCCCTGTCAGCGGCGGCCATTGACTAGCGCCTCTCGTCGTCACCCTTGGTTTCGGCCTTACTTGCTGCTTAAAGTAGATATTTTTCAGTCTACTTGACTGTTCTCACGATGTATTCGAATTCGAATTCTTTCCTCGGCGGAGGTAACAGTAGCCGCCCAGGACCCCCCCAGTACGGGCAGTCGTCGCTCGCAAACCCACAGCCAGCTCAGCAGCAACCCAATGGCTTCGGCCAGCAGCCTACCGGCTTTGGCGGTGGTCCATTACAACAACAATTCACAGGATATCCGGGGCAGGTGCAGCAGCAGAGTTACCAGGCCTCACAACAACAGCCTCAGTATACCGGTTACCAAGCTCCCAGTCAACCGATGGCTCCAAGTCAATTGCCCCAGCAGCAGCCGTTCCAGACAGGCCAACCAGTGCAGCCACATATCGCCCCAATGCAGACAGGGCAAACGTCGGCTCAGATTGCCCAGTCATTCCAGTCCATGCCTACGGCCCAACCCCCGGCTCGTCAGACTCCGGCTCAGGGTGCCAAAATCCCCAAAATCCGACTTTCCTTCTTGACTGCTCAAGACCAGGCGAAATTTGAGCAGCTGTTCAAATCGGCTGTCGGGGATGGCCAAGCCTTAGATGGTAGGTTCTGCTAGCATGACGGGACAAGACCCTAGATTAATAGCCAGCAGGTGATAAGGTGAAAGACTTACTTATCCGGTCCAAGCTCCCCGGCAGTGATCTTATGCAGATATGGTACGTGGTTATTCAGTTTGACAGGCTCTTGCTAATATCTCAGGGTGCTCTCGGACACAACGAAGTCGGGGCAGCTGCTCTTTCCAGAGTTTGCACTCGCCATGTACCTTTGCAATTTGAAGCTTGTGGGAAAGGATCTCCCACAGACATTGCCCGACCGTATAGCAAACGAAGTCTCAAGCATGGTAGATATTATCTCTTTTGGCGTACCGGATGACCGTCCGCTTCCACCGCCTCGAAGTAATGCGCCAAACTTTGATGCTCCATCGCGTTCCGGCGTAGCGCCAAGCATCCAGCAGCCTCAACCGCAAGCCTCGAATACCCAATTACTCACACAGTTGACGTCCCAACCGACCGGCTTTGCTGCCCAATACATCCCTCCGCAACCCACTGGTTTTCAAAGTCAGCCTGCGGGTTCTGCACCTCAGCCAACGGGCTTCCCCCAACAACAAAGCAATTTCCAACAGAACCCACAGCCTACTGGCTACTCAGGGCCCCGTCCTCCCATGCCGCCAATGCCAACCGGCTACGCGTCGACACTCCCGCCCTCACAGACAGGGCCCGCGATGCCCCTAAATGCTCAGCCAACAGGTAGGCCCGGGCAGTGGGGATTGGTGAATGCTCCAGCTTCAGGACTGCCTAACATTGACGCTCTACAACAGCGTATGATGCCACAGCCAGGGCGTGAAGGGGGCTACACAACAGCAGGCTTATCAGGAAGCGCACAGGTGCCATGGGCTGTAACGAAGGATGAGAAGAAAATCTACGATCAATTGTTTAAGGCTTGGGATGGATTTAATAAAGGCTTCATTGGTGGCGATGTCGCCATTGAGGTGATGGGACAGAGTGGGCTGCCAAAACCCGACCTTGAGAAGATATGGACGCTTTCTGATCCCGGAAATAAAGGGAGATTAGATATGGATGAGTTCGCAGTGGCAATGCATCTGATTTATCGGAAGCTGAATGGCTACCCCGTGCCTAACCAACTGCCTCCGGAACTTGTACCTCCATCGACAAGGAATTTTGCAGACTCCATTGGTACTGTAAAATCACTACTCTCGCAAGACGCAGAAACAAGAAAGAATACCAGTGCATTCTTACAGCCACAGCAGACTGGTGTCAGCTACCTGAAAAATCACTCATTTCGCACCGACTCGTATGGCATAACACCGGGGCGTAAAGATGCCACTGTTTTCAGAAACAACGATGACGATATTGGGTATAAATCAAGTGCACGTCGTAGGATAGGTGGAGGAGGACGGACGCCTTCTCCTGTGCCATCGATGTCGTCGGAGACCTCTAATGATGATGTCACTATTGAGCAGTTGCGTAAGAAAGTTCACGAAAAGCAAGTGTTGCTAGATGCAATTGATTTTAAGGACGAGAATGTCACAGAGGAGGATGACGCGCTTGATCGTCGAGACCGACGTGATGCCGAAGATCTGTATCAGCGAATTCGGCGACTCCAAGAAGACATTGACAGCCATCCGAACGCCTCACTTCGCAATGTTGATTCTGAGGCCGAACGGAGAGCTTTGAAGCGTCAATTACAAAAGTTGACAGACCGCCTCCCAGAGCTAGCATCCCAAGTTCGAAAGACTGAGCGTAATATTGCTGATGCCAAGCTCGAGTTATTCCGCTTAAGAGATGCAAAGGCTCACCCTAGCAGCGCTTCGAAGATTATTGGCACAGGACCTGGCGGTGCTGTAACGGAGTCTGATAGACTAAAAGCTCGTGCAAAAGCAATGATGCAGCAGCGCTCAGCAGCATTGACTGGTAAAGCTGCCCCTGCAGGTGACGATGATAGCGAAGCGGCTCCGAGGCGCCTGGAAGAAGAGAATGCGCGTATAAAGGCGGAGAAAGAGAACAATGAGCGCATGATTAAGGACGTCGAGGACAGCGCAAAAGACTTCTCTCGTGGCCTCGAAGACACATTGGCGCAGGGTGGTGAAGATTCGGCCAGTGAGCATGAGAGGCGGAGATGGGAAGATGGTCTAGGTGTTGAGGACGAAGTGCGGGACTTCATCTTCGACCTACAGAGGAGTAGCCGAAGTTCGAAGCTCCGACGCGAGGAGTAAGTAGTTTTCCTGAAGCCTTCAATTTTATTTACTAACAGTTACTAGTATGGGTAGAGGTAGAGATCATGATGTTAGAAACATTCCGCGTCAGGATAGTTCACGGGACCTTACTCCCACCCGGCATAACAAAACCGTAAGACCGAGCGAACCTGCACGGCCAGCAGCAACCCCATCTTCGACCGGGTCATACTCATCGTATAAGACTGGCGAAGACAGAGCAGCCTTTATCAAGCAACAGGCAGAACAACGCATGGCAGAACGTCTTGCGGCCCTGGGACTAAAACCCCCATCAAAACCTGGTGAATCCGCTCAACAAAGACAGGAGCGAGAGGCACGAGAGCGCCAAGATCGAGTGCGTCAAGCCGAAGAAGAAGACGCTAAAAGAGAACAAGAGCGGCAGCGTAGGCTTGCCGACGAACAAGTTTCTCCACCGAGAGATACTAGTAAAGCAAGTAAGAAACCCCCACCTCCACCAGTTCGAAGAAACAGAGGCGATAGCGAAGCCAAGCGCAAGGCCGAAGAAGAGACGCTCAAAGCCAAGACCGAGCAGCAAGGAAGAGAACAGGCGATGAGAGAACAGGAGAGTGTCGAACAGAGACGTCAAGCAGAAGTTGAGCAGAAGCGGAAGGAACAGGCCATTAAAGACCAACAGCAGGCTCAGGAGGCCCAAACGAGGGGGATGGAGTGAGTCCATTATATCCATGCATACAGAGGTCGAAGCTAATAGTGTGCTAGGAATGAGGCTGAACGTCAAGAAGATGAGCTTCGCAAAGAACAAGAAGCCACTGATGCGCGACTCAAGGCGTTGGAGGAGCAGGTCAAACAAGGTAAAGTCAAGAAGCAAGAGGAAAAGCGTAGGAGGCAGGCTGCGGAAAAAGAAGCGAAAGAGAAGGAAGCTAAGCTTGCAGCTCATCGTGCAAAGATCGAAGCAGCCAAAGAACAAGAGCGTCGGCTTCAATTACAACTAGAAAGCCTTGAAGACGAGGATTCTTCGGACGAAGAGGGGCCACAGGAGATCACACCGCAAGAAACTACACCAACGAGCAGTCAGGTTCTATCTCGAGACACTAGCCAGCACCGAGCAGAAAGTTCGGCGCCTCCAAGTCAACCTCCAATCCCACAAGAACCTGCATCAACCCCTCCTTCGGCTCCAGTCTCACTGACAGTGTCCTCATCCAACAGCGAAACCAAGAACCCCTTCTTCAAGAAGCTCAGCCAATCAAACGAACCTCCCTCAGTACCCGCAATTCAACCAGCTTCCTCAATCACCTCTCCTTCCTCAACCGAAGTCTCGACCAACCCGTTTCACCGCCTAACCCAGCAAGAAAACGCCGCCAAAGCTCAATCCACTCCTCCCCTTACATCAACCTTAACCGGCTCCCGTCCATCCCGCGTCCGGCCCGAGGAAGACGAATGGTCTGTTGTCGACTCGACCGAAGACGACTCCTCAGACAACGACAACGACGATCGCCCTGCTGGCGGCAGCGCGAAGCAGCTCGCTTCGATCCTCTTCGGTACCATGGCGCCCCCAAGACCGCTATCTGCTATGGACGAGAAGAAATCGCCTGATGCAGCGAGCCCTTCCACGCCTTCAGCGCCTGGAAATGCACCTCAATCTCCCCGCTCACCCGCTGGAGCCCCACCACCACCACCTATGCCATCCTTTGGCGCACCCCCTCCTCCACCAATGCCCTCATTCGGCGCGCCACCACCTCCGCCCATGCCTGCTGGTGGAGCGCCGCCTCCACCGCCTATACCGGCCCCGGGGATGGCGGGTATGGGGAGAGGAGGTTTACTGGGGGAGATTGTCAAGGGGAAGGGGTTGAAGAAGGTGGAGACGAAGGATAAGAGTACGGCGAGTGTTGCTGGGAGAGTTTTGAATTAGAATGTAGGGGTTTAGGGAGGAGGTTTGAATGGGAGAGTGGTGGGGGGGAATAGGGGGGTTTTGGTGGGGTGAGGGTTTAGGTCGGATGCGATGTCGACGTGGATGTAAGATGAAGGGCGAGTTGTAAATTGATAGTTTAGGACTCTGGGAGGTATTGTGTTGTGCGAGTTGGAAGATCCTTCTACAGCCGAGACTTGCAGAGGGTGAAATACAATGAGACCTTTTTGCCCATAGGCTTTGACGATCAACATTTGATCTTGAGAAATTGATGGTTTCGTACGAGTCCGCAATGGCTTTACCGGCAGCATAGCCGAGGTCTTAAAGGCTCAAATGGAAGCACTTCCATAAGCACGTTGCGACACATCTCCCATGTCTAATTCCCCTTCCCCCTGAACCCCGTCCTCACGAATCTATCCCCATATCCACCTCCCTCAACCTCCTCCCCCCACCCATCCCCGCCCCAGGCCCAGCCCCATTCACCCTCCCGTCCACCTCCCTCTGCTCCCTCTCCCTTTCCTTCACCACCTTCTCCCTCTCAGTGCGAATAACAGCCAGCACGCCCTCGAGGCTCGCGCGCCACGTATCCAGCCGCCCCGCGACTTCCGTCCACTGCTTCTCGCCAAACATGCGGTACGTGCTCCTGTGGATCAGGAAGGTTTGGTTGAGCTGGGAGAGCTTGCCCTCGACGAGACCGGCGCGGATGACGTCGATGACCCACATTTCGACGTCCTCCGAGGGAATTTGCAGGGAGCGGGCGATTTGCGCGTAGGGGATGGAGCGGGATTGGGAGGAGGCGGCGAGGGAGGCGAGGGTGAGGAGGCGTATTTTGCGGTAGAGGATGGAGTTGTCGAGGTCTTGTTCTTCGAGCCAGCCCGAGTGCTCATCGGTGAAGTCATTGTAGTCGTCTAGGAGCTCCATGTTGAAGATTTCGAGGAGCTCAAAGTATTCGGGGTCGGATTTGCGGAGGGCTTGGATAGCGTCGACGGCGGTGAGGTCTTGGAAGTCGAAGTGGGTGGGGTGGGAGAGGGCGGATTTGAGGGCACGGATGCTTAGGTTGCGGGAGTCGGGTTGGGAGACTTCGTTTGTGAGAATGGTACGGAGGGCGCGGAGGAGGTAGAGGTATGCTTCTGCCGGTTCACCGGCTTCGTCCGCGACGTCGGCGATGCTTAGGTAGAGTTTACGTTGGTCCTCTTCGTCTGTTTCCCAAGCCACAATCCAGCTATCTAGGTTTTTGAGCTGTGGCCGTAAAGAGTCGAACGAAGAAGAAGCGCGCACGACCCGTAGAATGGCTAGGAATACGTGATAGCGGACTTCATTATCGGGCGGTAATATATTGAAGATTGTGGTTAGTATGGAAAGGGCGAGACCGGGAGAGTGGGAGGGGGAGGAGGTGATGGGTTGGGAGAGGTTTTGGCATATTTTGGGCAGGAATTTGTCGAGGTTGGGGGATTGGCGGATTAGGTGGACAAGGAGGTTGTAGGCGGCTATGAATTCTATATCAAAGAATTTAGCTATGATTTATTGCTACTGAGTGACAAGCCTGTGGACAAACCCTTCTCTGGAGCTGTATTGAGCACTGTGCTACCCGTAACCAGCCTCTTGAGCGCTTCATCTTTCTGGCCTTGCTCGAGTAGAGGTGTTATTTCTGCTTGTATAGTGGCGCCATCCTCGCTCTGCTTTTTTCTTACATCGTCGATGTAATGCGCAAGCTCGTCGGCGAGCTCCTCAAAGGACCCTTCGATCAGGAGAGTATTCGTTGGCCCAGGCATATTGATAGCGCTGGGTTTCTGCTCCATCATTTCACCAGCTCAGACGTTGATTGTGGGCACGAAATCTTGGCAGCGCTAGTCATTAGGGTTGTGTCGGTATAATTCTCTCCTCCGTGCAAGTATCAAACCCAGGTAGTACGAGTACAGTAGTAAAGACTAGATAGAGTTGGAAGTTCCCAAGCTGGCTTCTCGAGACTTTGAGACGATATGTATGCCCTTTGAGTCAATTTATGGGTTTATTTGTTCTTCGCTCTTGTCAGACGAATCTAGCAAAGAACCCTCATCATCCTCGTCTCTGATTTTTTTTCTCTCTTCATTTTAACGTGCTTATGCAGCCAAAAGCTATGAAGCACAGCATACTATCTACGTATATAGATACACATAGAGTCGTACTGACGATGTATGTAGTATGGAAAAGCTCTCTGCGTGAAACAGGCTCTTAGAGCTAAAAAACCACACTATTGTTTATCCTAGTAGTCGCTGTAACCTGAATCCACTTTCCATACTCAGTCAGATGAGCTCAAGGAAATCCCGCTGCAAGCAGCCGACTCAAAATCCTAGACAGTATATCCCGTAGATCAGTTGTACATTGTGCAATCACATCGATAAAATGAGCGACGAAGAGCTATGCTCGAGATCGCGAGCTGCTCGTGCGAGTAAAAGATCACGAGCTTCGCGTTATCATGAACTGTCTATATGATCAAGTGATCACATAGACAAATCGAAATTGTAAAAGCTGATCACTTCAACGTGAGCTTTCAGAATTGCTGTTTGATCATCTAGCTGAGCGAACTAGATGAGCTTCGCAGTGTGTGTGATTACGACGCATGTGAATCGATCTGAAAACGCGAAAATCGACCTGTTTACTGCGTCACATATGCATGTATGTGCGCAAAAGCTGGATCGTGCCTTCGCAGTGCAGTGTGTATGCCGTATATGAGCTGCAACATGTGCTTCGTCACTTTGCTGTTACTCTGTGTATGTGCGAGCTTCAACGCGCGAGGGGTCGCGTTGTTATTGCTTCGCTTTTCGACCGTGTATGAGCTCAACGCGTGGGTAAAGCGCTGTTACTGCTCTGTCGATGTCGATGAGATTGTTCAGCTCTTCTGACAAGCATAGCTTGCGGAAGGTTCGTAGCCAGCACCTCGTACAGGTAAATCTCGTTGCCGGCCTCGTCGTCTCTGAGCCTTGCTTTATCCTCAGAGAGTTCTTACATCAAGGAATATCAAACATCTCTCAACCTTGTACGATTCGAAGTCCTTCTATTCTACTACCACAGTTTGCCCTTTCATCGTCATCTCCGTCTTCTTTCTCGTTCTGGGGTAGCAAAATCCTCTCCCAACATACCACCATGTCCTCCCTAATATTCGGTCTCCTTACCCTCTCAAGATCGGAACCCTCTTTCTTAGAAACCAAGATCCCAGCATTTCTCTACAGTACCGCCTGGAAAAAATAAAGCACAATCCACCTCGTCACCGAAGCTCTCCGCTCAGGTTTTAGTGGTGTTGGCACAGCTGCTCAACCGAAACACTACCGCGAAGATCTCGTTGATGATCTCCTGCGCGTAATTGGATCAGGGAAGGAGCGGCGGAGGGAGGATCTCTATGTGTATATATCGTCGTTTTATTGCCTGGATGATCATATTTTAACCAAGACCATGTGCCCAGATCCAAACCAAATTCACCTCCATTAACGGCCAAGACCCAGAAAACCTACCCTACAACCCCCACCATCCCCTTTCCTCCCAAATCCGTTCCTCCTTAGCCTCCTCCCTCCACAATCTTCGGCCTTCAGACTTTCACAACAGCAACCAGCTCCAAGAGCTGTATCTCGATTGCCTAGTCCTACATTCCCCTTTTCCTCAATTCTCCGAGACACTCTCAGCGTGGAAACCCTTGAAGAATACGTCCCCCACCCCATCCGCAACCTTGATATATCCAACGTCAATCTACCCACTTTCACATCACTCTGGGATGCCGTTCGCATCAAGCCAGCGGTTGTCCAGAATCGCTTCTACCCAGTGACTGGATACGATGTAGCGCTACGCAAGTTCTGCGCCGAAAAGAGGATCGTTTACCAGTCTTTCTGGACTCTGACGGCAAACCTCGGCCTGTTATCCTCACAGCTGGTTAGGAGGCTCTCCGAAGAAGTCGGAATCGAGAGACCAGTGGCACTGTACTGCCTAGTGCTTGCTTTAGAGAACATGGTTGTTTTGAATGGAACAACCAACACGGAAAGGACGAGGAGCGATTTGCGAGAAATGGATCGAGTTGAAAAATGGGTTGCGTTTTCCATGACTCGAAACCATCCTTGACGAGTTTTTTTCATTTTGAGACTGTGCCAGCTTAGCAGCACTTTTCTCGTAGTAGTGAATTTATGACCCTGAAAGTCAATAACATCAAGTTCTGAGATCGGTTCTTCTTCTTGCCATTCAAGACGCTCACCCAGAAGATCACTCGAAACCCAGTCATGTTCTGTGCCAGAGTTCAACGCAGCAAGAAGAGACTCTCATGCTTCCTTATCGTGCGAAAAAACTTTGACTGAAGCGCGGGTTGGATCATTCGTCTATAATAACCAGTCAGCTTTACGAAACCTCTCGCTTCTTGATCAACATGCTCGCCTACCTCTGAAGCCGAAGTGGTTGAATGCCTGAGACGTGCAGAACACGTGACCTGTAACGTATCATTGTCTACAGTTTCTTAGTAAGGTTTCTGAATTCCTTTTTCGGCCTAATTAATATATCAGGTCCTGACATATTGCTGATAGTCTATCGACTGTTGCTCAAGGACAAGATGAAAGACAAACAATGTTGTTCGTGCTCTAGAAGATCACTGATCTGCTGCGGAGTACGGTCTTATCTAATAGCTCTAGTAGTAGAGGCTGTGCGAATGGTTTGCTTGCCTTGCCTTGTTCGCCTTCCAGTTCGCCTCGTGTTTGGCGGATAAGGTTTTGGCGACGATGTCACGTCTTCCGTAAATCAAGACGGGGGCTGTGTTGCAGATGGTATCCGCAGCACGTTATCCATGTGCTCCGCTATCAAAGAGAGGAAGGGTCTGCTAGACAACAACAATCGGTCATCGCTGACTCACAAAAATGAAGAATTATTCTAGACTTGGGGCTCTGATGGGGGCAAAGCCAGAGCTCGCGATCTTCCGACGATACAGCAAATTAAATATGCAGAGCCTGCTGTACATGCAGGCTGAGATAAACGAACTCGAGACAGAGCTACAAGAAATTGCATCTGAAGACCATCGTTCAGGTGACCCCGAAAAGCAAAAATTTTCAAGAGAATGGCGGAGATTGGCAGGAGCAGTCGGAGGACGCTCACTGCAGTGGAACAAATGGCTTGAACTGCGTGCTAAATTGCACGAGTATAGTGCGCAGCGTGAATCTTCATTCAGTGTTGCTGAGACTTACTACTGTCTAGATACAGCATTGCTGCAAGGAGAGCAAGTTCTCAAGATGAATCATCCCATTGATCAAGACCTTGCTTTTTTCAGAGAGTGGCTGGCTCGTCCGAAAGCAGGGGACAATTTCCTGCGTGGTCTTGAGGCGGGATTCCCAAAATACGGAGGATCTGGCAGTGCTGAGCACACAAACCGGTGAGACAGACGTGTTCACCATGTGGTTAGCAAACAGTTTCTTGGCACATTTTCATCGTTCTATTGGCTATCAAATCATTCGCAATCGGTCCGGGGATGAAGAAGCGGGATTCATCGAGTACAGCGACCAGAAGCTCAAGGGTTTCTCCGAGATCGTTAGTACTCTGCTGTCTTCGATAATTCCGATAACAGCAACTTTAACCCTATACTTCGTTGAAAGAATGCCTATACGTTTAGCAACGGTGGATGTGTACATGGTCATTTTTTGCGGAGTTTTGGGCGTCTTCACCCATGCCCGTAGAGTTGAGATATTTGCTGCAACAGCTGCGTAGGTCCTCCGCTGCCCATCAGCCTTCTCCTAACCTCTTGTACCACATTATGACAGTACGAATCAGCAGCCTGGGATCTCAAACCAAAGAACGATGTGCGTTAGGGATACGACGCTAACAAATCGATTCTGATAGCTTTGCGAGTGTGCAAGTTGTGTTTGTGGGTACAAAAAACATGTCAGGCCCTTAGCTTTGGATCTGCTCTTCGTTTAGCTGGAAGAATTCGGGATGTTCATCGATATCGCTGCCCAAAGAGGTCCAAGCTAGACCTCATGCGAATTTGACGTTGTTCAGGCAAGGGTTTGTATGTTCTTGCACGACTTTAATACGTGTATCCAATAGAAAACCATCAGGATACAGAGCGCCGCCCCATGAGTGATAATAAACACCGTTTCTGATAAGACCTCTTAAAAGACTTGAAAAGGGTCCTCCTTACCCCCACCCCAGAACCTCAACCACTACATTCCCAATCGTACTTGCAGTCCAAAGAGCCAAAAGACCCCATCCAATTCTCCTATCCATCTTCCACCCATTCAGCGGGACCACAACCAACAACCCCAACAGTGTCACCAGCAGCGTAACCCCACTAATTACCAACGTCCCACTAATTTCAAGCTGATACGGTTTGTACTTGACCGGGCTTGTCGGATGCCGTTCATGCCATCCTTTGCCACCTTTGATCGTCATGTATAGTCCGCTGAGGCCGATTCCAAGGAGAATGTTGAGCATGGGGCCACCGAAACAGGCACTCAACGCCATGACGGGATAGCCGAGTTTAGCAACAGTCATGTCAGCGACAAGATCGCCTAGGGAATTACCGACGGCGAAGATAGTGAGGCCCAGGATTGCGTCGCTGATGCCCAAAATGACGCCGAAGGCTTTAAGAACACCAACGACTTCGTTGGCGATGGTAGAGATCCAAGCGATGCTGACAATGAAACCTAGGAAGCAGAGGAGGTAGCGATAACGGGGGGGCTTTGAGGCGGAAGTAGTGAAGAGAAGGAAGACGAGGACAATGAGGGATGAGATGAGGGCGTACAGAATGGGGAGGAGAAGGTTGCGGGTGGAGAGTCCAGGGTCGGTGTTGGCCCAGACAAGGACAACGATAAAGAGAGGGGCGGTGAAGATCTGAGTGGCAATAAGCCAGCGGTTCCATTCTTTTGATGACGGTGGTAAGGCTTTGGTAGAGTCGGGGGTTTCTGGCCGTAGTTGGGTGGACGGGTGGCGAGCTGGTGATGGCCCGGATTTGCGGTGGGCATGTGGGAATGGAGTTGGAATTTCACTCTCCCCCTCGGATGTAATGATGGAGGGTAAATCTGAAGATTGATCTACACTATTTACCTGCTTCTGCGGAGGAAGCTTGAGTCCCCCATTCGTACCTTCTACCGTATCAACTGACGGACTTTCCGGTGGTAGCACTACAATCGTAGTCGATCGTGAACGCGAATTGTCACTAGCAGGAGTACAAGGAAAATGAACCAACCCCGGACTTGCAATGTCGTCTTCCTCTTTGTCGGTTTCGACTATCGGCAAGGTGATAGATAAAAGTAAAACACTCGGCGCAGCGATAATACCGAGAAGCTTTTCCCAGATATTTTTGTCTGTCCAGGAGTAGAGAGTCGGGAAAAGGGTCGATGTCAGGACTTGAGGCGGAGGAAGAAACCGGTAAGGCCACCATTTGACGGGGTTATCTTCAGGTTCGCCGAAGATACGCTGATGGTACGTCGACTCGGATCCAACGCTCGGAGGGGGCAGTCGTAAGCTGGGTGCACGTGAACGGGGTCTGAAGTTAGGGTCGTCAAAGTACTCCGGGAACGGCGACGCTGGGCTAGAGCTTCGCGTCTCTGAATACCTCGGTGTCACGAATCTAGGAGACTTTGGGACAGACAACGTCGGAGGACCGTTGTTGAGCGAGCCTGGTATATCTAAATAGCCCGCGGTACGATGTTCGGAGGTTCCTGGCAGGCCGATATCAGGCGGCGCTAAATGATTAGACGGAGAACTCGTTTCAATGTATGAAATGGCCGAGGGACTCATGGCGAAATAACCAAAGTCATTTGGTACCGGGGACAGAGAAAGCGCCGGGGTTGAACGATGGCTTGAACCTTCGAAAGCCTTGCCGTCTGCCGCGGGATTTCCAGCATTGGGTAATCCTGCCGTTCCTGGAGGCGTTGCACTGGATAAACCTATGTCGGGTACGGCTGGTCTCTGTAAGACGGTTGGGTCTAGACGCAAGCCAGAAGCATCATTTACAGACACTGCCCGAACTCTGTTGGCAGCAGTTCGATCTACCTCCAGACTTGGCCTTGCGGAGTCATTCAAAACATCATGGGCTGTCAAATCATCTTGGCTGCTTTCTGGCGCAAGGGTACTCGATATTTGTTCTTGCTGTTGGGCCATAGTAAATGTAGGGTCATCTGAATACCGCCTCAGATTGATTGGAATAGTCTGAATGTTCCTTGACTTTTGCAGCGACGACAAGACTGCTCGAAATTCCAAGGCTCCAACTAAACTTGGTCGGATCGGGTTAACGGTATTCCGCCGCTCACCACGTCGGGGTCGGCTGACTCGCATGTTGCTGCTAATCTCAGCCATGTAATATTCTCGCGTCTCGTCATCTTCGTCGTCATCCATAGCCCTCATTGGACTTCCTCCTCTTTCCAGATTGGCGAAGTCATCGGCTGACGCCCCTCTGGACAAGCGGTTACTCTCGCCTGGAGCCACCTCTTCATCGTCGTCAAGGTACGACTCGACCTCGGTTTCCTCGCTTCCAGGGACCTGGAAATGGCCCCTTGCAGCAGCCTCTCGGTAGTTGTGGCGCCTCTTCCGAGCCAGATACCAGTGCCAAAAGACTACCGTAATCACGTAGAAAACATAAAATCCAACCATGACGGCGCATTCCCAAAGATGAAGATGACCATCCGCCAGGAATACCATGCTAAAGCTTGCAGCCACAATGAAGAAGCCCACATCTCTGACGAAGCTCTTCCTAGCGACTTTGAAGGGCCGCACCAGGGCCATAGATCCGGCCACAACAGCAGTGATAAAGCCAGCAGCTCCGATAAGTTCTCCGACAGCCAGGCTTCCGCTGTGTGTCTTCATTGCTGCAAAGGTCGAGAATACGTCTGGACTCCCATTTCCAAAAGCCAAAAACGTAACGCCAGCCATGCTCTCGCTCATACCTAAGATACTGGCAATAGTGCTAAGATTTATACAAAAGAAGTCGCTGGCAGCTATGCCGATTGTACTAAAGAGCAGACCTAGCCACAGGACCAGTATTATGAAAGCGACAGGCTTCGCTCGCTGTGATCGACAGTAGTATAGCTGAAGGTAGGAGACGAGGCCGGCTTCTTCGTCGACGCAATTGGCTCTGATGTAAGCGCATTGATCCTCGGACTTGTGAACATAACGACACTGGGAAGACATCATCAAAATTAGTTTTCTTCAGACAGTTGAATAATCCTATGATTAAGGAAGCAATCTACCTCAAGATCTCGGGGTACAAGGTCATTTGCAAACGAGGAAACCCCTTCTGAAGTCGCTGTGACACCCCGTGGTAGTAATCCTTTACTTGAACCAGCTGGAGCTGCTCTTCTACCACCGGCAAAACTCCAAGCCGCAATTGATAGAATCACTACTATAGTGAGATAGAATGCTCGCGCAGCAGAGTACATCTTTTTGGGGCGAGCAGGTGCCCCCATCCGTCGTATCGGCGTTGCGGAGGATGTATGGGAGCCCATCGTAAATGCATGGTTGTCGAGCTGTCAATAATGGATACAACGTAGAACTGGCGTGACTGAGAGATAGCGGCAAGTGGCAACGTGAAGAACGGGGAAATTCGTAGTCGTCTTGGCCCGCTACATCACCGCCCGAGGGGCCTTGTTTTCTGGCCAGTGGGGGCGGGGGGCGTGGGGGGGTTAGCCACGGGTAACGGAGGTAGCGGAGTATCTTCTGGTCGGCCGTAGTCAGCTATCGTTTTCTACGGCAACCAGATACAGTAGCTTCTCGTATCGACGACGACCTCTCAATTCAAAGTTAAACGTGCTGAGGTCGATGGAATCGATTCTCAAGGACCTCAACCCAATATATTGAAAAACAGCGAGTGTTATGCCTTCGGAGACCGATCCCCTGCTCCCTCAGGGCAATTCGGCTCCAGAGATCACTGGCTATGGCTTCTCCCAAGGATCACATCCTAAATATCACTACAAGGGTAAAGACATCGAGAACGAAGTCTTCGTCGAGGAAGCGGAGGACGCAGGCGGTGAATCGTTCGATCAAATTAACACAACCTCGACCCCTCTGCGAACCTTACTCTCTCTGTTCTTAATTGTTGTATTATTCGGTCTTTCCATCGCCTTGCTTGTCCCGAAAGGACTCGGTGACAGATGGCAAGGTCCAACAGACGATCCACCAACTAATCCTCAAACTATCGAAGCTCGAGTCAACAAGATACTATCTGAGAACCCACTGATAGGTCTATACATCTTCATGTATCTGTCTAGCAGTCCTGTAACCTGACTATAAAGATCAGATGGACACGATGATCTGGCTATCCTGATCCGTTACCTCTACCGCAACAAGATTTATGACAAAAACTTCACCGATGCATTCGAGAATGGCGGTATGAGATTTCACGTTGACCTACCTCGACTGAAAGCTGGAAAGGTTGGTGGAACCTTCTGGTCTGCGTTTGTGGGATGCCCCGCGAATGGTAGTGATTTCTCAGATGAAGCCTATGCTCCAGGTCAGTCTTTATACCGACCATGCTCTCCATCAAGGATTCATCATGCTAATGGTGGTCAGTGATCACCTCAACCCTCTCGCAACTCGACGTCCTCCACCGCCTAACAGCCGCCTACCCAAGCCACTTCTCCACTCCCAACGTTAACAGCACCACCGCGCTCGCCCCTTTCTCCTCAAAAAAGCTATTGATCTCTCCCTTTGCCATCGAAGGCCTCCATCAAATCGGCAATTCCCTCTCCCTCCTTCGCCTCTACCATTCCCTTTCCGTCCGCTACGCAACCCTGACCCACAACTGTCACAACCCCTTCGCCGACGCCGCTCTCATAACCAACAGCACCGGCTCCCTCATCGCCGCCCCTCCCCTTCATGGCGGCGTAAGCTCTCGCGGCCAGATCGCCGTACAGGAGATGAATCGACTGGGCATGCTAGTCGACATTTCGCACGTGAGCAAAGACACCATGGTAGATGTGCTCGGCGGCAGGCCCGACAAATGGGCAGGCAGCAAAGCGCCGGTAATATTCAGCCACAGCTCCGCCTACGCCCTATGCCCGCACCCCCGCAACGTCCCCGACGACGTCCTCGAACTCGTCAAGACAACAAACTCAATCGTCATGGTCAACTTCTCCCCCGACTTCATCTCCTGCACCCCCTCCACATCCAGCACCGGCATCCCAGACTTCTACCCTCCAAACTCTACCCTGCACCAAGTCGCGCGCCACATCATGTACATCGGCCACCAGATCGGCTTCGACCACGTCGGACTCGGCAGCGATTTCGACGGTATTTTTGAGACACCCAAGGGCTTAGAGGATGTGAGTAAGTTCCCGGATTTGGTGGCTGAGTTGTTGAGGATGGGTTTGGGCGATGGGGATGCGGCGAAGGTGGTTGGGAGGAATGTGCTGAGGGTTTGGCGGGATGTGGATGAGGTGGCGGAGAAGATGCAGAGAGAGGGGGTGCGGCCGGTGGAGGATGAGATGAAGGATTTATTTGTGGGGGAGCTGGTTTAGGGGGGGGGTTGGCGCTATATGTTACTTATTTCCCAAACCTCATATAATGAACGATTGAACCGCCTCCCTTTCCATTTCCCACATCCCTCCCCTTTTCTTCAACCGCACCAACCCCCAGCCCCATCCCTTCTTCCATCACCCCTACCATTCCTCTTCTCCTCATACCCCCATCATCCCATCATCATCATCATCCCCCTCAAACCCCTCCCAACTACCCAAAAACCCCCCCAAAAATTCCTTCTTTACATAAAACAACGATTAAGACAAAATTTCCTTGAAGCAAACCTCACCCTCGCACCTACAGTATAATCCCTCCTTCCATCAAGGAAAGCCGAGCGAGTTCGCAAGAATCTCAGCAGAAACGAACACAACAATTCTCGGAAAAGCGGATTAAGAATTACCAAATATTAATCTATCGAATGCCTTCATACCCGGTCTAAAACCTTTCGCTCGATGCTCTGAATATATGTAAAGAAATATGGAGTACCTCCTCGCTATATAGACAATCAAACGCGCTCCAATCCCTTCCAAGAATCACTCACTGCCTCTCCCTCCGCTCCCACTGCACCATTCCCGGCGCTAGTGGTCTTGAGAATAATGACTGCGCATGCTTTTAGCGTCCCGAAGCCAGCAAAGAAAACTTCATCGAAGAAGCACGACTCACCGAATAATCCGTCCCAACGACCCCCTCAACCCCAGCCGGATTCCTCCATTTCAGACTCCTAACCAACATCGCCGTAATAGTCCCCAGCTGCACATACGCAAACTGCTCCCCAATGCACCGATGTCTCCCGGCTCCAAACGGTAAATACGGGCTACTGGCGCCCTTGCTCACAAGCCCGTACCCATAATCCACCGTCTCGTCGTCCTCTTCATCCTTCGCGTTGCCCGCGTCCCACCGATGAGGCTCCCACTTCTCCGGGTTAGGGAAATGTTCCGGGCTTAGCGATGATACACCCGGAGCGGCGAGGAGCACGTGGGAGATGGGGATCGTGTAGGGGGTGCCGTCGACGGGCATGGGGGATTTGACTTTGCGCATGATGGAGTGGATGGGGGCGTGTAAGCGGAGGGTTTCTTTGACGACTTGGGAGTTGAGGGAGAGGCGTTGGAGAGCGTCGTAGGTTAGAGGTGGGAGGTCGGCGCCAAGCAGGGATAGTTGTTCTTGGTAAAGTTCCTCGAGAATATCAGGGCGGGTGGCAAGACATAGCATGATCCAAGCCGAGGTCGAGGACGAGGAATGTTGACCAGCCATGAGAAGTGCAATCATCATGTGCGCGATCTCGTTGTCGGGAAGTGGTGTGCCGTTTTTGTAGGCGCAAGACATGAGGTTCCAGATCATGTCATCCTCGTCCTTTTTCACGCCGGTGTCTCGACGGGCTTTGATGATTTCCATGTATGTTTGCGACATTTTTTGTTGCGCGTAATCACGTTTTCTGTTGTGCGGCAGGGGTGCCCAGGGGAGCATGAAGTTGATGGGAGAGAAACCCATGTCGAGGTGGTGGTAGAGATCGGCGAAGCTGGAGTCGAATTTGCTGCGGACTTCTTTGCCTTGGAGGGAGCGGGACGCGGTATAGATTGTAAGTTCTGCCATTTTGATGGGAACGTCCAAGGTGCCTTTGGGGCCTTTGAAACTGGGGGACCGCTTGAGGAAATCGATGACTTCGTCGGCGATCAAGGGTACGTATGAGCGAAGGGCTTCGGAAGTCAGGCCAAATTTGACAAACTGTCTGGGAGTCAATTGTGTTCTCAATTGCTCCGGCACATCACTCAGACCTTCTTCTGTTCCATCAGCTTCGCATTCGGGCAATCGTATACCACGCCCTGACCAAATACAGGAGTTGTGAGCGGGCTATAGATTTCCTCCGCGTTGACATCTTTCAGCTTTCCGTTGAGGATGAACTCGTTGCCCTTCTTCCCAAGACACACTGTCGTCTTTTTCCCGAGCAGAATAAAGGTAAAGACTTCGCCATACTAAACACAGCTCAGCTTGCGACTGCGACAATAACGGGAGCAATTGTTCACATGCCTTCTGCCGGCAATTGAAGAAGAATTTGTAGGGATCAATACCATAGGAGATGGTACTTCCTATAACGGGTACCCAATGGAAAACGACTGGCGGCTCCTTTGGATTTCGGAACAGGAGCTGGCTAAGGACATTAAGGACGATAGCGAGGACAACGAACGAAGCAAAACCTGCGGCAGCGATGACGCCTACAGATCTGTTGGAAAGCAGATTATGCAAAGGCTCAGCTACGAGCCCAAGGAGACCCATTTTCTGAAAAGACTGACACAGGATGCTGAACTCTGCGAGACGAGTTACAACACTCCAAATGGTTGGTTCCTGCCATGTCCAAAATTCTGGGGAGTCGGAATCTTTTTAGCCGACATCACGCCACTAGCGGACGGTGACTAAGCTATCGTCACAACTAAGCCCCTTTTAGGCTGCGAAGTCATCCAAAGGGTCGCTAACCCAAAGGGGCTCGGGGGAAGAGGCTAACCCGAAGGGACTTAGCTACGGAAACACGTCTGAGGTCCTGAGGCAACCACCTACCTTGCCTGCACTGGTCTGAACCACAACTCTATCCAAGGCTACAAGTATAGATACGTACAACGTACCTACAGCACAGCCGCAATACGAACAGCAGTCCTGGTCTTGTATATCAGTGGCAAATGCACGTACATTCAGCCTACTGCCGACTGTACTAGGAGCGAAATACCAGGCGTTGCGATTCAAGCGGCGTGAGAAAATGCTAACTGCTAGGCATTATGAGAGGGCAATAGGTTCAATCATGATCGCTCAGCGAAGTTGAAGACTTGCCAATTCAAGGGAAAAGCCGAATTGGTGCATGTCAAAAGCCGAGAAGAGCCTCCTGGCTGCGCAAGAACATATTTCCCAGCCTTTTTCCCGTACAGAAATGCTGCTGTTTCGTTTCGTACCTCTCTTCCACTTGGAGCATGTTTGTTGGAGAAACGATACTACTTGTAAGTGCAAATTGGAGGCTACACATAATCTGATATAAGATCCTATGCAAGCGCAAAGTGCGCATGTTCCGCGTATAACTACAATGAAAGTATCAAATATCTTTCCAAGTATGTTTATGAAAGATTCTATCTATAGTTTCAGAATATCAATTGTGGAATTTCACTATCTAACAGATCTCTGTGTCCGCCTGTCTCCTCGTCAAACCTCTTGATCAGCACCATAATCCCCTTTTCCATCCAAGATACCTCTTCTCTTAGCAATATTTCCTCCCCAAACAATACTCCATATAACCACCCCCCCAACCTCACCCTCCCCATCCAAAAACGTCAAACACTCTCCCTAGCCCTCGAATACTACCCTAAAGGCCTCCGCTTCAAACATTCTCAATTTCCCCACCTACTCCCCCCCCGCCACTACTCCGTCACCTGCGTCTACTACGACTGGGACGGCACCTCTCGTGGCACTATCCACCCCGTCCAGCATTGCCCCCCGGATACCTCTGCGTCGACAACGTGCGCAGGATGGGCAAAGCTACGCCCGTTAGGCCGGTGAGGACGACTTGGTGTGCGCATACGGAGTTTGCTCGACCGAGCCAAAGCGCGTTGATAGCAACGAGGGAGGTTACAACGACTTTCCATGCTTCCAACAAGGGCCGCTTCGGCGCCGTGGAAGCCGTACTCACCAATGACTAAGACGGCCGGAGACTGCATCAATGCAACGAGCCAGAATATTACGGCACGGACTAGTGAGGAACTAGGTAGTAGTGTCATGAGCTGGCGGGGAGTTGTTGGTGGGAAGGGTGCGTGTAAGGATTACTCGCGCGTGGGATCGAGGATGTGCAGAGGCGGCGACGAGGATTGATATCAAGGCTGTGCTGGGCCAGGGGTTAGACGGAGATGATATTTTGGGTGGGGTGTTTTGCGGAGAGCGAAAGTTAGCATTTTATGAATTTGGAGATAGGCAGCGAGGAATTGCTAGCGGTATTGAAGTAAAGCTTTGGCTAAGTGTTTTGATTTCTGTTGCGATGTCTGAATGGACATTACGGATTCGTCATACACTTTCTCAAAAAAAAAAAACCTTCTAGATCTACTTTCCTGCCTCCTTTCTGCCCTCAAGGGAAAAAACTTCTCTGTCTCTTAATTTCTCATCCAAGATCTCCATCCCAATAATACTTCCTACTATCCTGACCCGCCCATCTCCGACGCAAGTTAAAAGAAAACATCAATACTCGAACCTCAAAAAGCCAAAACAAGCCTTTTCGATACCAAGTATATATCCAGTCACAGCGACGTCGACGTCACAGCGACCCCTCCACCGCCACCGAGATCAAAAAAAACCCACGCAATCTCCTTCCTAATTATCACTCCCCGAACCATTACCTCCCTACCCACCTCCCTACCCACCTGCCTACAAGCACGCACGCACCAAAACCCCACATCAACCCCCTCCCCACCATTTCACACACACACACACACACACACATAAACCCTCTAAACCCCTCCCTCCCTACCCCCATAACACCAACCCCAGATCCCCCCGTCTCCCGAAAAACCACCACCACCACCACCACCACCCAAAGTCCATTCTCCAGCCCTCCAACCCTCCCTCCCTCCCTAGCTACCTTACTCATAGCCGCCGTGGACCATCCTAACCGTTCTACCGTAGGAGGAGATAGATATTCATGATATGTGATTTTTTGGCTCCCCTTTGTGGTTTTTTTGGAAGTCCCATGAATTAAATTTGGACACCCCACCCAAGCACCAGCCCCTTTTCTTCACCACAACGCCAAGCGGCTCTTTTTTCTTTTTAGAAATAGAAACTTTTGTTGTTGTTTGTGCTAGCTATACAAAAGCACTACCATAACGACTTTAAACCGTAATTTTAGTCAAAAATATCCTTTTTGTGCTCTGTAGTTGCCGTGCGCAATATTGGTGATAGCAGGGTTTAATTTTATTATTTTATGATGAGGGCATAGAATTAATTGTTCGGGGGAAGATGATGAGGGAGAATGGGGGGGTTATGCTTATTGCTTTCTTTCTCGTGTATGGGGGGGGTGTCGTCACGAGGATTAGACGAGGGGCAACGGAGTTGGGTAGGTAGCGCAATAATAGACCTAAGGTAGCTTTGCAGCTGTTCCCTTTCTTTGCCTGATCTTTTCTTCTTCCACAAAACTCATCTGGACCCCCCCGTTCCCCATCCTTTCACCCAAGCCAACTCCGTTAACCCCCCTCCGCCAAAACCAGCCGCTTTCCCCCAAACAAACCCTCCTATCCTCTCCAACCACATCCACATCCCCATCCACATCCCGCCCTATCCCTCTCATCTCCTCTAGGCCCCCCCCCCTCCCCTTTCAATTCCTTTTTCTCTTTCTTTTGCTGGATACACTTAGTTTCTACACTCTTTCCTTCTCCCTCACATTTCTTAACCCCTTCCCTTCCCCCTCACATTTCTTACCCCCTTCCCT
>JAABUH010000101.1_pt1 | contig 123890 bp, 130 predicted proteins | sample 5559121 | NCBI WGS metagenome assembly JAABUH01 (sample SAMN10711871, study PRJNA513364) | rock metagenome | isolation source: Antarctica rocks | place: Antarctica: Victoria Land, Battleship Promontory nord | collected 2015-12-28
AGATCTGAGCAAGATATCTGAAGAATGAAACGAGATGAAATGCATTTTAATGTGATGATGCATGATGAAATTGAAATACATTTGAGTCACATCTGAATCAGATTTAAACAAGATGTCTGAGTCAAATTTAAACAAGATCTGAGTCAGATCAAAATTGAATTAAAATGATGAAGATTGAACTTAAAGTTCTTGACATTGACATTGAGACACCACACACGACAGTACATGTGATTCTTTGACAACAGAGTTAACGAGATGATATTTATTAAACGCTTGCTCACAATTATTCAGAAGATGAAAAGACTCTCAAGTAAAGAAGTAATTTTCTCAATCAATGTAATACTTGAGCAGAGATGAATTATAGCATTTATCACACTTAAAGTTTAGTATGCTGTTTATATATCAGAATCTTTCATTATTCTTGATGATAATGAGTTCTTAACATTTCTGATGTTAACTTAAAAGAGAATCACTTGCAATATAATTCAAAAGAGTGACATGAAAGATTGAATGAATCTTCATGAATGTTGAAAGATTTAACTCAATGATCAGAAAATTGTTCTTGAAGACACGCTTGATCTTGAAGAAATCAACATTATGATCATCTAACTTGACAGCGAAGCGAGCGATGCTGAGATTGCAAGCATTTAGTCAGACTTCATTTTCGACGAAGTATCTAGAACAAGAACGATAAAAGAGATTGACATTGAATTCATAAATGATCTGAATTATAAGCATCTCATCACATAAATGCTCAGTTAGTTTCTTCATCTTCTTAATGAACTTTTTAACATTAATTAACTTGTTTCAAGCTTGAGACGTAAAATTCTTAAGCAGAGACTCAGAAGATTTAAAGTCTAGACGTGAATTCTGACTTAAATTGATCAAGAAGAGTGATGCTAAAGTGATTGATGATGATGCATTATTGACGATGAATTCAATTTCAGAAAGTCACTTAGCTCAGTCATTCTGCATGTAGTTGACGAAGACTCGAAGATAATGCTTCATGACAGCATTGACTTTCTTGATTTAATTATTGATTTCAGAGTAATATATCATTGATAACTTGACATTTATCTTCAGCATTTTACACATATGCTTTCAGACATCGAAGATGAATTGTGTGTCTTGATCAGATACAAAGAACTCAAGTAAATCATGATGTTTTCAAACATAAGCATAAAAGCAGTTGATAACTTCTTCAACTTTCATAGAAGTGATGAAGATTAAATGTCTCATTTTGATAAAATGATCAACAAAAACTAGAACATATTTATATATGATACTCATGAAGATATTGAGCGATAAAGAATTTACATAATTTATGAAAACATCATATCAACAACGTTCAAGAATTGAAAGAAAACACAATCATTCTTAAGTTTATTGTCTAAAGAGCTTAAAACATGTGCATATGTGACAGTTTTGTATAAAGCGTTAAACATATTTATAAATGTTTGATCATCAATAAACTTGACTGATCAGTTCATAGCTTTTTGCTCTTTCTGAGTGATCATCAACAACACTATTATGAGCGAGCTGAATGATACAAAAACGTAATTTATTTGAGTTGAACACATACTTTCTTTCTTGAAAGTACAGATGATTCTCATGTTTTTCATGCTCGACTAGAAAGATCTTGTTGTGATGTCGTGCTTCATTACAAAGCACTTCAATTATTTAAACTGTGAATTTGTCATTGATTTTGACTTGCTTTCACAATGTTTGAGTGAGAATGTCAGCAGAATCTTCATCAAGATTCAGAGTGTCTTGATTTAGCTGAGACTTAACGTTTTCAACGTTGAATTCTTCAATTTCTAGATTCATGAAAGTTAGAATTTGCAAGAGTGCTGAGATAACTGAAAACAGATGTAACTGAACTGAATCTAGAGTGATGATTTGTGACTGAAACTTCATGACTTTAATGTTGAAGACATCAAGAATGAGATTCTTAACAATCTTGAAATCTAAAACATGAGTTTTCAGAATTGTCTGATGTTGATATTGATGTCAAGAATCAAATGTATTCTTCTCTTTAAAAAGATTTTCTGAGCGACGTGTTAAAGCATTCAACTTATCATTGATCTTGTTGAGATGATAAGCAATGTGATAGTTGAATTTAGACAGAAACTTGCTTCAACGAGCTTGATGATAACTCAACTGCTTAGTTGACATGAAATACTTAAGATTTTTGTGATTCGTGATCATCTCAACAGAATAAATAAAGTCTTTAAGCTTTGATCATCATTTCTTGAAAGCACAAACAATGATCATAAGTTCTTTATCGTAGATCTTGTAGTTACACTCGACTGAGTTATACTTCTTCAAAAAGTAAGCGACTGAATGAAGAATCTTGTTCTCATCATACTGAAAGAGAATGTCTTCAAACACATAGTTTGAAGCATTGATTTCTATCACAATCTTGTGATCTGAATTATAATGATAAAGAATAATCTTGAAAGTGAAGACTTTCTTAAGAATGTTGAATGCAATCTGACATTTCTGAAATCAGACAAAAAGTACATTTTTTTTAATGAGACGAGTGAGCGAAGTAACTATTCTACTATAGTCATAGATGAATCTTCTATAAAAGTTTGCGAAATTTAGAAAACTTTGAACGTCTTTAACATTGATCAAGATGAGTCAGTTGACAATGATGTTTATCTTAAAAAAGTTCATCTTGACTTCTTCAATGATGATTATCAATTCTAAATACGAGACTTGAGTGATGTGAAACTCACATTTGATTATATTCATCTGAAGATCTGCTTCTTGCAGCTTTCGCAGAATGAGCTTGATATGAATTTCATGCTTGAGTTCATTGTTGAAATAAATCAAGATGTCATTCAAATAAGCTGTATAAAACTTATTTAAATGTTTGCAAAAAGTATTGTTGATGTACTTCTGAAATGAAACAGACTCATTACATAAATTAAAGAGCATGACTAAATACTCAAATAATTCAAATCGAGTGCAAAAAATGATGAGAACTTTATCTTCTTCTTTGATTCAAAGTTGATTGAATGCAGAAATAATATTCAGCTTGATAAAGATTTTAGCTCAACTTAAATGATTCAGCATTTCTGAGATCAAAGACAAAGAATATCGATTCTTGACTGTGATAGCATTTAGATCTTGATAATTCACGCAGAAGTAAAGTTCTTCTTCAAGTTTCTTGATGAAGAGAACAGAGACAATCATCTGAGAGTGACTGACTTGAATGAAATCTTTGTTCAGATTTTTATTCAAATAACGACAAAGTTTTAGAATTTCATCACGACTCATGTTGTACAAAGCAAAGACTGAGAATTGAGCATCTTCTTTAAAATGTATGACATGATCATGAGCTTGATGCAAAGACAAGATATCAACGTTCTTCTTGAAGAAGACATTTAAAAACTTAAAATATTTAAACGATAGAATTGTGACTGAATTGACGTTCTTGATCTTCTTGTGTCATGAATGCAGTTAAATAAAATTTCTTTTTCATTTGATGAAGATTCAAATGATGATTCTTATCATACATACTGTCTTGAGAGTGAGATGAGAACTGAGCAAAAGTTGAACTGTTTTTTGAACAGATAATCAAAGTCGCGTGACGCGATTTTGACTTGTCAGAGTTTAAACTAGAAGATGAGATTAACTCAAGATTCAAGAAGATATCAATTTTCTTTAGAATGACGCTAAACACTTCAATGTTTTTGACATGAGCAGCATGATTAAAGCTTCGAGCTTTCAACTTAATTATGTCAAGTTGTATAAAAGATTGATTGAATTGATCTGCTTGAGAAACAACAGAAGTTTTAAAGAGAAAAGAATTTCAACACTTGATTTTTGATGAATATTCTTTTTGAATGACTTGAAGAATATAACTAAAAGCTTCTTGTTTCAGATGAGAAATAAGATTGAATGAGATTTGTTTCTTGTGAATGAGCTGAGTATTAATTAACTTCTTGTAAGCAAATGAGAAGTTATATTGCTTCTTATGAACAAACGAGAAACTGAGTTGCTTCTTGTGAGCGAACTGAAAACTGAGTTGCTTCTTGCAAGCGAACTGAAAACTGAATTGCTTCTTTCAAGTGAATGAGAAACTAGATTGCTTTTTGCAAGCGAACTGAGTGTTGAATTGCTTCTTGTGAGCAATTTGTAGACTGAATTGCTTCTTGTGAATAATCTGTAGACTGAATTGCTTCTTGTGAGTAATTCATGAACTGAGTTACTTCTTGTGAGCAAATTGAGAGCGAGACTGAGAGAAAGCTACTTTGTTAACTTTGAACAAGAAATTTTCTTCTTGTTGATTAAGATCATAAATCTTGACGAGAAATGAGTAACAATAATTAAGACAGAAGAAGAAAGACAAGATGAAAATATTGTGTTCAAAATTGACATCAATGACGTGATGATGAAGTCATGATAAATTCATGATGATGAAGTATTGACTTAATTCAATGACATAAAAGAATAGTCTTTTGATGTGTTCATCAAGAATCATTGTGATTTTAATGACATGAGTAATGTCATTGATTAAAGCGACTTGATCATCAAATTCTCAAAGTCTGCAAGAATGAGTTAATTGATGCAAAAAGAGATGATGTTGTTGTGCAAAGAATTTATTCATAAAGACATAAGCAAAGACTTCACTATCAATCAGAGTGAGAGCGAGAACTTTAGATTGAGCTTGACGTAAAATACAGAATACTATCATGTGACTATCTTTGAATGTTGAATTGAATTCAAAGAGTTTCAAGACAGATTTAACAGAAAACTTTTTATATGATTGAAGTGAGAATGAAAAGATTGAAACTAGTAAACAAAATGATATATATACAGATTTCTGAGCGTGACTTAGCTCAAAGACTAAACTTTTCTTGCAAGCAGTAAGACTTCTTCATTTATATTGACAACATCATTGTCATAAATGTTCATGATACGCAGAGTGAAGAACTTCTTATTTGAGCATTCTTTAATGATTTTGCTCAAATGTTGCAACTTGCAGTAGTAGCACAGCTTTCACTTGTTGCAAATTTTCTTGATCTCAAAAATGATCAAAGTCTTATCTTGAATGATGATAATGACAAAGCTTAGATTCATTGACTCATCGAGAAATGAGAAAGAAAGAGACGAAGATATTGTTAAGATAACAGTCACAGAGATGACAATCTTTGAATTCAAAGAATTACTAGTCAATGCAGAGATGTTTTTGACTTTGATGAATGAGATGATGATGAAAACAAAGCAAGATTGATGATGTTTAAGCTGCTGAAACTCTTCATCAATGTCAGAGAATGCTTGAACTCATTGATAAAAGATGAATGATCGAATTTCATTGAGATTTTGTCAGAAGAAGATGATGACTTAAGTGAAATAATTAACATTACGCTTCAGACAGTCAATCAATGAGAAATATTTCATCAAAGAACATTCTTTCTTTTGATAGAAGAGATTGTAATAGTCAGCAAAGTTATTCATGTTTTGCTTCAAAGTTTTACAAAGATATAAATGAGCATCTTCTGTCTTGAAAGAATTGTTACAGCAATGATGCAACTTATGTTGTCAATCTACAAAGATGAAAATAATATAAAAATCATTGACTCGATATTGATTCATTAAATTGTGAATCTTCTTATTTATAATAAGTTGTGACTCGACATAGACAATCTTGACTCGATGAAAGAAGTAATGATCATCGTTCACGTTCATGCGCTGTATCAGACTCTGCTCTCATGCATTTAATTAATCTTTGTTTCTTTCATACTCAGATATGTCAAGAAGCTTCTTGAATCTAAAAGCGATGAAGACAGCAACAAAGTTCACAGAGAGATGAATGACAAGAGAAGATTAATTGTTTAAGATTTGTGCAATGATCTGAGCTATCATTGCAAGAGATTGAGAATTCAACTCTATATAAACTGAAGAACTGAAAACGATGAATGAGAATGAAGTGATGACATCATGTTGTTGAACTTGGTTTTGAAGCTCACGCATTACGCGAAAGATCTCAACTGAATTTTCAATCATACTTTGAGCAAACTGTTTGACAGCACGCTCATCATTAATCAAAAGATTGTGAGATGACTTCATTTAAGCGAAAGAATAACTAGATGAGATTTCAACATGTGAAAACGTTGCAGAAAGTGTAAATCTTTCGTAATGTCAGAAACTGAGCTAAACTAAAAATACTATCAATATAGAAGATTAATATTATTATTACTTTGATAGAATCTAGATACAAGACAATACATCAAATAATGTATAAGATGAAAGACAAAGAATGAAAGAAAAGAATGAAAGCTCGACTTTTATATACATGAATTGAGCAGAATCAAGACTAAACAGTAGTTTTATTGACTTAAAATTGCAGAAGTTTGCATATACAACTGAGATGATTGAAACAGAATTGCTGAAACTAGATTAAAATGATGATGACTAGATTGATGACTTGATTCATTGAACTGCAAAACAGATTTAATGAATCGAGATTATCTAAGATATTGATGATTTATGTTCTAAATTGAGTTAATAATCTGACATCATGACAATGTGCAACTCATTTATTTTGCATTATCTGTAAAGATCTTTCTCATACAGATCAATCATGTTTTGCAGAAATGTTCATATGTTACACTTCTAATCAGACAGCGTAGTTCAATCATTCTTTACTAATTCGCTTGTGTCTCTCTTCTCTTAATGAAGTCTTCTCATTAACATATCATTTACATATAGAATGTCTGTATCTGAATGTTTGTTAAATGATATTAACAAGATTCTTGAGTTTGCTCATGTCAAACTTAATGAGACTCGTGAGTTGCTCATGTCGTAGTAACAAACACGCAGTCTTAACAAGATTTATACATAGTTAGCATGTAAATTTAAAGAATGTTCATGATTCAAGTTCTTTTTGTTAATCACTTTCAACAGATCAAACATGAAAGTGTTCTGTCTTAGTTCTTGTCATTGCAATGACAAGATGCTGAATCAAATAATTTTCATAAGCGATTTTCCTTGTAGTTCTGCGTTCTATTTGACTTTCTCATTTGCATGCAGATTGCTTTGTAACATGCACATTGAAATTATCAAAGTTCACATGATCGCGAAAACTCTGCATGTGATCAATGCACAGCGCTTCATTATCATGCAACATCTTGATGTCATTCAAACTTTTAATAATTTCTAAACTTTACTGTAGTTAAACAGTAAATTTGTAGTCAGCATCGCGTACAGATGAGTTTCATCACTGATCACATCATATTAGAAAATGAACGTCACATAATGAAATCAGAAAGCAAAGAAGCAGAAAATGAATTCTTTGTTGATATTGATGAACAATTAACATAAGTAATGCTTCAACATGATGAACTGCAAAAGAAACAAAAGTTAACAGTTATTTAATCAAAGATTGAAATTCTGCAAGTCATTGAAATAATGAAGAAAGATCATTGAGTTTTTACTCAAGCTCTCATGAAGAATTCAAATGATTTACGCATCATCTTCATAATGTTGATGATGATGAAATGAAGTCATCATGAAATCATTTTGCAAAAGCAAAGATCTTCAATGTCTTTGAAAAAGTATCATGATAAAATCATAAAAGAATATAGAGAGTGAATTCGCGACATTGAAATCTCATTTTAAAATACTTCTTGATATTTTGAAAGTGATGAGAAAAAGATTTTATACTGCATGATTTATCTGAAGAATGAATCAAAGAAACTTTAATTCAATCACGAAGAAACTATGTTTGCAGCTCAGCAAATGTGATTTAATTTTATTGACTTTCTTCTGAATTTAATTGAAGATTCAATAAATTGAGATATAGATGTAACTTAGCAGTATGCAAATGCATTGCAACGTTCAGATTAGATGATATGAACGTTTGCAGCTCATTTGAGCATTCTAAAACATCAACTTTCGTTGTATAATGATGAGCATAAATGAGCTCATCTATTCATCAAGTTGAGATCTGAGCTGCATGTGATCATTACTAATGTGCAGTCAACTTCTATCACACAAGATGCATTAATCAATCTTGTTGCTTGATTGAAAACAAATTTGCAAAAAGAACACGTCTTGTTGTTGAAATGATTTCAAGATGAGAACTTGCATGATCAAGATAAAATTAACAAAAAGACTCATTTAAAGCAAAAGAAATCTTATTGATCAACTAGACTCAACTCTTCATCAAAGACAAGCTCACACACTTCATCACATTATAGCAAGAATTTGTTCAACATAACATGTTATATGTGCAATCAAAAGAATCATTACTTTACTGATTGTAAAAGTGAAAAGATCAAGAACAGATCAAAAAAATCTGATGTAAATCAAGTACTCATTGATTCAATGTTACATATGAGTCATTTCAAGATTTCAAGAAAAGACAAGCTTTTGATGAACATTTCAAATCATTGAGAAAAAAACAAGAAATTCTCTTTGTAAAGACTTTTATATATAAAAAGCATGTAATTCAAGAAGATCAGAAGACAGAAACAAAGATTTATATAAATATTAATGTCAAGATGAATGTGATTAATCAATGTTTCATCATCAAACAAAGTATGCTTTTGTTGAATGTTAATTTCTTAAGATTTATCTGAATAAATGATCAGAATATTTATTGTTATGATGCTTATTGTAACAATTGTTTCTATAACAACACAAAATATAAACAAAGATCAGTATAATAATAAACTAATCACTAGACTGAAGATCTGAAAATAGTTAAAACAATAAACTGTATTAACTATTACATGAGTTGAGCATGAAGCTTCTATCTAAGAGAACAATCATCATTATAGAAATATAAAAGAATTGTGTCAAGTCATTTCTGCTCTGAATAATCTCTTTAATCATTCTCGAGCAAGATGAGCAAGATGAGTAACATGCTCATCATGCTCACTGTGATCACTTCTGATTCAAGTGATCAGAGTGATCACTTCAAAACTTTGATTACTCAATGATTATTTAATCATTGTCTTTTCTAATCATTTGCAAAAGAGTTTTAACACTAGATTCTTTTCTAAGATTTTCATCTTGAAAATCACTTTTCTTTCATGTTTTTTTATTGCACAACAAAAAACTCTATTTTACGTTGCAAAGATTTTCTCGAGCGTACGAGCTTTAAGCATGCTGTCATGTATTCTTGTGAACACTGCAGTCGCTTGCAAAAGAAATGTCGTATCGACAATGAATTCAATTATTACATCGAGTGTGTGCATCTCAATTGTAAGTGCAATTTTACTTTTTTGATGATGAAGTGAAAAAGAGTAAAGACAAAATGCAATCGCGTTCTTTGTAAACTGCTGAACATTCACAAGCAGATGCAAGAAATTTCTGCAAGAACTACTCATCTGCAAAATCAATTTGTGTTTTTAAAGAATAAGAAATAAATGATGATTGAATGAAAGTTTTGAAACATCATCAAGCTTGAAAAAGAAGAAACAAGAATTAGTGAATCATCGTTAAATAATCTTTTCTTTGATGTGTCTTTCAAGCAGATTGAGATTTCATCAAACTTTGACTAACTGAGTTTCTCAACTGAAACTGTCACAAAAGTGTTTAACAGTTCTTAAGATTTCTTCTTGATTCTTAAGTGTCTTCAATATGTTCATAATCTTTTCACTTGATTAATCAATGAGACTGATCTTCAATATTCTGTTGATTTAATATATTTTCTACTTTGTACTCAATATTTTGACTTTCTGAATCAATTTCTGAAGATTCTGTTTAAATTGATGAATTCAAGTTTGCAGATTTCAAAAGAGAAATATGAAATACTAAGTATATTTTTATAAATGTTGAAAGATTTAACTTGTAGTTAATTGATTTCTTTTCTTCTAGAATTTCAAATGATTTTATTTTTGTATGATTCAACTTGTTACTTGATCTTTTTGTTTTGATATTTCATCTTAGTAAATAAACTTTGTTTCTCTTTTTAAAAGTAAATTCTTTATTTCTTTTCTTATTCGCATACAGAATCATGCATTTGCTTAGAAACTGAATGTTTCTCTGCAGCTTCTTGTGCAACAAATGTATTTATTCAATCTGTATCATAGCTTTTTGAGCTATTTATACAAATTTACGCGGTTTCTTGAGAGTCTTTGACTCAAACTCATAGTTTGCAAAGAATGATGACATACTGATTACTTTCGTCGTTGCATTATTGAAAGTCAACTGTGCTACTGATAGTAGCTGTACTCAATCATTCTGCCTATAGTTGATATAGCATCTGAAATACTGTTTCAGTGTTTGATTCATTCTTTTTGTTTATTCATTCGTCTGCAAATGATAAGCTGTAAACAGCTTATGATGAATCTTTAATTGATTCATCAATGATTTTCAGAATTTCAATGTGAAGAGCTTGTTTCTATTTAAAATTATCTCATTTGATAATTCATGATTTGCTACAATCATTCTCAGAAACGTGTATGTTAAATCTTCTGCGAATGTTGCTTTCTTGTATGACAAGAAGTATTCATACTTGATTAGTCTGTTTGTGATCATCAATATAAAGTTATACATTGTTCTTGTAACTCTTTCTTTTGACTTTGATAGCTTGATTATAAGGTTCAAAGCTATGCTTTTTTATGCATGATCTGATGTGCTGAGACTTTTCAAAAGTTCATAGAGTCTGTGTTGACTATGCTTCATTTAAATGCATATGTTGCACTTTCTTATGATATCTTCTATCTGCTTTCTCATCTTAGAAAAGTAGTAGATTCTAGATATTCTTTCAATGATTTTATTCAAATTCTGATGTTTGTATATCATTGATTCATAATAATCACTTATTATCTTTTGTCTGCATCTTGTTGAAACATAGATGAGATCTTGAAACGTTAGTATTTCGTTGATTATCTCAAAGTTCACGTTGTCAGCGATATTCTTTATAATATTCTGTGCAACTGAGTTCTTTACTAACTTTAGCTTTATTTATTTTTCAAGATCTTGATTGTAGATTCATAGCGTAGCTGCATTTTGTTTATTGTAGACAATGAAATCATTCTGATTCTGTTGTAAGATAATCTGATTTATCTGTGATTTATCTGTCATGTGATCTGCTCTTCTGCTCAAGACATCAATCTTCAAGTTTTCAGATTTCTTTCAATACTGAATTTGAAAGTTGTACAATGACAATTTCTTCAATCATTTGATCTGTCTTTGATTTAAAACTTTCATGATCATAAAGTATAACAGATTCTTATAATCTGTATATACTTGAATCTGATGTTTAAATTCTTTCAGATACACTCTTCATTATTTGAAAGAATCAACAATAGTTAGTAACTTCTTATCATGTATCTCATAGTTTAATTCAGCGACTGTAAGCTTACAACTGTAATAAGCAATAAAGTGCAAACGTTTCTTATTATTTGATTGACTGATACATGCTTCAATAGCTTTGTTCAACACATTCATCTTAAGCGTAATAGATTTTTCTGATTCAAACATAATCAGTATTGACTGAAAGATGAATAATTTCTTCAGCTTCTTGAAAGCTTCTTCTGCTTTCTCAGTTCACACAAACGATATATTCTTTTTTGTAAGATTCGTAAGTGATGAGATGATTCTGAAGTATTTTTCTATAAAGCGTCTATAAAAGTTCGCAAATTCTAAGAAGAATTGAACTTTGATCTTTGACTTTAACGTTGATCAAGTCGTAACAGCTTTTATCTTCTTTAAGTTTATTCTTAAACTTTAAGACGTGATTATGAATTTTAAAAACTGTACATTCTGTACATGAAATTCACTCTTTTCTGACTTAATGCGCAGATTGACTTCTTTCAAAGTCTGTAGAATCTTTCTAACATGTTGCACATGTTTTTTCTTCGTCTTTGAATATACTAGTATATCATTCAGATATACTATGATGAATTGATTCAAATAACGTTGTAGTACGTTATTCACAAATGTCTGAAACATGATTGAAGCATTGATTAAATTGAAAGACATGATCAAATACTCATAATGTTCTAGTCGAGTGCAAAAGACTGTCTTTCACTCGTCTTCTTTTTTAATTCATATTCAATTAAATGCTTCAAGTATATTGAATTTCGTAAATCATTGTGCTCTCTGAAGTCTGTTCTGCAGTTCAGATATGAGCAATAACGAATAGCTGTTTTTAATCATGATGTTATTTAATGCTCTGTAATTAACATATAGTCTTAAACTTTCATTCAATTTCGAAATAAACAGAATTGAGTATTTTGCTGATGATTGCAATTCTTTAATGAATTCTTTTCACATGTTCTCTTTCAGATATTGTTGCAAAGCGTTAAGCTTTTTCATTGACAATGAGTAAATGAACTGTTTCGTGAGTTTCTTGTCATCTATGAGCTTAATCTCATGATCTCATGATTGATGTTTGAATAGTGTCTCTTGATCACTTTCTTTCTCAAACAGAATCTTATATTTCTGATATTCTTTAGAAATTTCAATGATAGCAAGATTACTTTTAATCTCTTTGCTTCATAACATCTGTGCATCTGAGCTGTTCTTCAGCTCGCTGCGCATATCATTTGCTGTCATTACGAAGATTTTCACATTCTTTGATGACTTCAATATTGAGTGCAATCGCGTCGTTTCTATATGAAGAAAAGTGATTGTTTCATTGACTCAATTTATCATTGAATTGATCATACAAAGTCATGATATGTCTAGAACTATATTGCTATCTGACTGCTTCATAACATCTAAACGTAACTTCTTTCAATGATGTTTGAGTCTTAAATGAATGAGTCAAGTCTCTTGATCTATTAGTTTGTTATTATACTTCATGAATGTTTCATTAAAGTTTTGCAAATTGTAAGATTCTTTCTTTTTCTGCAAAGATATTTGCATTTTTCTAGCAAATTTTGAAAACATATAGTTCTTCATACAGTCACTGTCAATGAATAAACGTGCTGTATGATCGTTGATCTTGACTCAGACTTGTAACTGCGTCAAGTCGTTTGTAAAGATAAATATGCTTTCGATTTTCGATCTTTGATTAAACTTCTTCAATAATTTATTGATTGAAGAGTTTTCTAGTTTTTTGAACTAGAAGCTTGCTTCTTAAGTACTTGTTTTATGTACTGAAATTAATTTGAATTGATCTTCTTCTGTGAATATTTCTGTGAATTACACAGATCAAATCTCTCTCTAATGACTTTTGTTATCTGTTTAAGTTCTCTGAATATATGATCTTTATCAAAAAGTACATATTCTTCTTGCTTAATGAACTTGACTTCTGTGAGTAATTTCTTCATGATTATGTCACGATATCAAATGCTCTTATGCACTGCGATTGACTCATCTTGAACTTTGTCATAAATAACTTGATGTATCTCATTCTTGATCTGTTGCATACGCTGTGAAAAATCTTTCTCTTTTTGTCTAAAGAGAAGATACAATTCATTGTACATGCTTATAAAACTTGTCTGATTTGTAAGCTTTCTAAGATCTTTCTTTACTTCAAGATAATCTTCTTCTTGTTTGAGAGTATCTTCTGCTGCAATAGTGAATGCTTGTAAAGTTTCGCTAAGTTGATTTTCTTTCTCGACTGCTTGATGAATAACTTCTTCTGTGCTGTTCAATCTGTTCGAGTCATATTCTTCGCTGTCGAGAATCTTTGATTTCGCGATCATAGTGAACGAACTTTTATTACTTTTCTCATCATGCACTTCTGACTGATAATGAGTTGCTGCATAGAAACGATTCTTTTGCAAGAGTTTCAAATATCATTCAGAATCTTTCTTATCACTTAAATGAGTGCAACAATTGTCTTCATAACATGCTGTTTATAACAACACTTAATGCTTGTCTTTTTAATCTTCTTTTGTTACTGCAAAAGATTTGTCTTGTTTATCATAGAACTTTAACTTGTTCTTGTACTTGTTTTGAGTACAATCTCTGAAGAAATGATCTAGCTTTTTGCATGTGTAACATGCTTTGTTCTGCTGAACTGTTTTATCACAAACGTTCATTGATATCTTTTGAATTGCATCTAATCTCATAGACTGAAAATTATAATAAGATTGCTTCTTCTTTTTCTTGCTTCATGCAATTGAGACATAAGCAATCTTGTTCTTCTTTTCAAGTCTTTGCTTGTACTGTCAATTATTCAGCATGATTGTCTTGCTAATCATAGCATGCAAAGTCACAAGTCTATTCATACAAGCTATCTCATTCTTTATCACATTCTTCAGTTCTTTATAAAACTGTGCTGTAAGAGTCAAGTCATCTCATTTGATCTTTGCTGCAATTGATTGAAAAGCAATGATGTACTTGAATGCTGATTCTGATTGCTTAATATCATACAGCTGTTGTTTGATGATTCATTTTGCATTTATGTCTTCATACATTCTTTGTATTGCTTACTTAAAATTAAAGAAGTTTTCAAAGACTCTGTTAATCTCGTCTTCTCGATCTTCTGACTTATTCTTCAAGTGATTCTTTATCAATGATTTAAATCATTTGAAGACATTTCTTCTGAAGTATGAGAATGCAAACAATATCTTGTCATGAGATAAACTTAGTTTCTTGTGTGCTTTGACATAAACGTTCACTTGTATAAGAAAAGCGTCAAGCTTGTCTTTATCTTTATAGTACAGATTCAATGTCAATATCTTAATTAATGACTTGCTATTTAAGAATGCAGTAATATTTGCTGATGTGATTCGTTCTGAAAATGACATAATGATCATGATAAGTTGATGCTCTGATATCTTGTGAAAGAATGATGCTCAAAGTGTAATGATTGTTTCTATAACAACACAAGATATAAACAAAGATCAGTATAGTAATAAACTAATCACTAGACTGAAGATCTGAGAATAACTAAGACAATAAACTGTATTGATTATTACATGAGTTGAGCATGAAGCTTTTATCTAAGAGAATGATCATCATTATATAAATATAAAAGAATCATGTCAAGTCATTTCTGCTCTGAATGATCTCTTTGATCATCTTTGAGCAAGATGAGCAAGATGAGTAATATGCTCATTATGCTCACTGTGATCACTTCTGATTCAAGCAATCAGAGTGATCACTTTAAGACTCTGATTACTCAATGATTATTTAATCATTGTCTTTTCTAATCATTTGTGAAAAAGTTCTAACATTTATAAAATGTGTTATTGACTGAGAGACAGCTGAGATATAAAGAAAAAAGATATAAGTATCTTTTATGCTATCAACAAGAAGAAATCTTCTTTGATTTTGAGTATGTTGAATATGCAATTCAAATGTATTTGAATAAACATGATCATAAAAACATGATGTTTCAACGTGAATGAGCATGCATTTGAGTTGTTCTTCGCACAAGCATTTGTGAAAGCTCTACAAGATGAGTCTACTGTGTATTTTCTTATCATGATTAACGTTGTTGAAAAGTCAATCATTGAATATCAAGTGAAAGTAATAAATAATGTGATGAATCATATCACAAACGCGCTTAAAACGCAAACTTTACTCATTAAATTGAAAGAATATGAAGATGTATTCTTGATAAAAAGTATCAACAAATTGTTCTTGCATGAAGATCATGATCATGCAATCAAAATCACTGCAAAATCATTGTATGAATTATTGTATAATTTGTTGAACACAGAGTTAATGACTCTGAGATAGTATTTAAATGATGTTTTAGCGAAAGAATGAATTAAGCACTTCATTAATTCAACTGACGCGTTTATTTTATTCATTTTCAAAAAGAATAATAATCTTCATTTAGACATGAATTATTAAGATCTGAATAAGATCATTGTCAAAAATTATCATTCACTGTCTTTAATTAATGAAACTTTAAACAGACTCAATAAAGTCAAGCAGTTCATTAAGTTAAATCTGAAGAACATTTATTATCATCTCAAAATTCAACATGAAGACGAGTGAAAGATGATGTTTCATATTTATTATGATCACTTTAAATATATGATCATGTCATTTGATTTAATCAATGTATCTATCATCTTTCAAACTTATATTAATAAAATCTTGACAAAGCTTTTAAATGACTTTTATGTTGTTTATCTGAATGACATTCTAATCTTCTTCATAGAAAAGACTGATCACATAAATTATGTGAAGTAGATTCTTGAAAGATTAAGAAAGTTCAAGCTATATGCTAGCTTGAAGAAGTGTGAATTCTTCATTATTAAAGTGAACTTTCTTGAATTTGTCATATTCATCGAGAGTGTTTCAATAAACTCAAGTAGAGTAAACATCATTAAAATGTGACTCAGATCGAAGATGTATTGTGTTAGGGACCAGCATAGAGCGAGTCATATGAGTGTAATGTAACGAGTATATAAATGCTAAGGAAGGAAAGTATCTAGAAGGAAAGAGTCGACTATCTATATGACTCAGAAGAACATAAGCTAACCCTGAATAGGGTTGACTTCGAAACAAGCCTATGCCCTAGCGACGAGCGATCGGCGATAGCTCTCAGAATAGTCATCAACATAGTCATTAACATAGTCATCAACATAGTCATCAACATAGCTATCAACGAAGATGCGTAGCTAGGATCATAACATATTGAAAAATACAAGTTTTTCTGAGATTCATCAATTTCTATTGACATTTTATACATCACTACTTTCAGATAGCAGAGTCTTTAACAGAACTGCTGAGAAATAGTGTAAAAGATGTAAAAATGAGCTCATTCATATGATTGAACGAAGCGAAACAAGCTTTTAATCAGCTTCACGACGTCTTTATGAAGATGTTTATACTAAAACACTTTGATTTAGAGTGATATATACACATTAAGATCAATGCATTCAATTGTGCAGTCGCAAGTATTTTGTTTCAGTCAGATGACAAAGATCAGTGACATTCAATTGCATTCTGATTCAGAATAATGATAAACATTAAAAGAAATTATAAGATACATGATCAGACGCTTTTAATCATAATAGCGATGTTTAAACATTGATAACACTATGTGAAAGACAATTATCATACTGTCAAAGTTCTGACTGATTATAATAATCTGAAGAGTTTTATGAATGTTTAAAAGCTAAACAAAAGACAAGTTAAATGAATTATAAGATTGTCAATCTGCAACTTTGAAATAACACATAGATCAGAAAAGACAAACTCAATCAATGTGTTATCAAGATGATCTGATTATAAGAGTGAGAACATCTTTGTGAATCATTTGCTGTTTACTCTGCAGCGAAAGCTGACTAGAATAGAAAGCTTAAATAGCTTTATATTCATAGTGATCAGAAAACTATACTGTATACAAGTGATTAATGATGTCAAGAAGATGTTCGTTCACAGTATAAATATAAACAGATATTCAGCAGAACATGTTGAAAGCAGATTGCAAGATAAAACTCATTGATGAACACAAGTGATTAATGATGTCGAGAAGATGTTCATTCACAGTGTCAGTGAATGAAGATATTCAGCAAAACATGTCAAAAGCAGATCACAAGATGAAATTTACTGTATATGAGTGATTAACAAAGTCAAGAAAATGTTTATTCATAATGTTAGTGAAAACATGAATACATGTTCAGCAGTGCATGTCAGAAGTATGTTGCTGAGAGTCATAACTTTAGCAATGCAAGAAACACATTTAGATGAAGTACATTTCTTAAAAGATAGAATTTCTCAATTCAAATCAACAACTTCAAGAAGCACAAATGTTGAAATATTAACTTATAAAGATCACAATGTAACAAAGAAACAGTTTAATTCTGTTGCTGAAACTGTTAATTGCAAACAACTCATTTCACATGCAATTGTCAAAGTATTGACAATTCACAAAACAACATACAACTTCAGTAGTAAATTTGTAGTTGAACTCATCAAGATTTTACAGCAAGAAGATGAATTTGCTGTGAGATTAAAAGCAGATGAAATGATGAGTATATGAAAGAATGACGTTGAAGCTTAAACATTGAATAGTCAAGAAATGATAGAGTATAATAAATCATTGTATGTTTCAGAAAATCTTTCTGTCAGAGAAGAGTTATTGAAATGTCATCATGATAACTCATTAGTGAGACATTTTGATGCTGACAAGATCAGCGAGCTATTAGATCATAAATATTACTGAAAAAGTATGATCAAGAATGTCAAAGAGTATATAAATACTTGTGACATTTGTCAGAAAGTAAAGATGAAATGTCATCTATTATATGATGAGTTGAAATCATTACTTCGATTCACAGATTTCTGAAAAGAAATCACTATGAATTTCATAACAGATCTGTCACTTAGTAAATGAAAAAAAGTTGTATATGACTCAATTCTTGTGATAGTTGATCATTACATGAAGATGATGCATTATCTGTTTATGAAGAAAACTCTGACTGTTGTAAAGTTAGCAAAGTTGTTCTTTAAGAAGATTGCTTTAAGATATGAGATCTCAAGTAATATAATCATTAATAAAGATAGTTTATTTATCAGTGCATTCTGATCAGAAATCTGTTTTTATGTGAAGATGAAATAATGACTAAGCATCATCTTTCATTTGTAAACAAATGATCAGACAGAATGATAGAATCAAATATTGAAACATTATTTACAAGTATATTGTTCAAAAAAGCAAGATGACTGAGCTACGCTTTTACTTGTAGTTGAGTTTGTGTATCATCAAATGAAGCACTCTTCATTAAGCTGTAATCTCTTTAAAGTCATGTATGATTATGAGTCAATTTTTGACATATGCATCAAGAATAATGTTATGAAAGAAGAAGTATCAGCAGCAAAAAAACATGTTAAAATGCTGCAAGATGTGCAAAATATATTGATGCAATGATGATAAAACGCGATTAATGCTCAGACAAAGTACTATAATTAAAAACATAAGTTTAAGTTTTTTAATGTTGATGATTTAATTATGCTATCAGCAAAAAATTCGAAGCAGAAGAAGTTGAGCAAGAAATTATCAAATAAAATGTTAAAGCTCTTTCATATATAAGAATTTATAAACAAGCAAATGTATTGTTTGAATCTTTCAATCATTTATAGAATTCATTCTGTCTTTCATGTATTTCTCTTAAAATCATATAATTGTAGATTAAATGATGATTCTATACTTAAGTATTTCACTCTTAAGCTTATTGATGATGAGCAAGAATAAGAAGTAGAAAAGATTTTACAAAAGTGAAAAAGAAAGAAAATCTTATATTATAAGATACAATGAAAAGAATATTTCATGAAATATAATCAATGAATATTAAGTAAAGATATGAAAGAAGTCTTGAAGCTTAAAGAAGCTTTTGAAATGAGATTGAAACATGAATAAAAAGTATAATTATTTACTTTTAACTTTTAAGCATAAACTCATGATTAGAAAGAAAGAGAATTACTGTATTATGATGATTTTCGCTCTTTAATGAGATGATTATGTAGAAATATTAACACTCAAACAAAAGAAAAAACACAGACAGAAGAAAAAAGCGCAGAGATGCAAAACGCGCTCAACATGAAAGCATAATCTCAGCATAATCACATTAACTTCATCAATTATCTTTTGCAAAAAACGTAATTACAATCTTCTTCTTCTCATTCATCTTAAGATTCATATTAAGACATGAAGTGAGTGAATCAAGAGTGAGCAGATTCATTTATAAATATATCATGTTAGTTATAAAACTGTGATCAAATGATATTGAAACATGATAAAACATACAGAATAGTGAAACATGTCAAGTGCATTGCAAGTAATGTCATTAACTATTATTACTTCTTTCAGCTGCAGTTTCTGTACATTAAATGACTCAGACTTGCAAATGTCATTTAAATGATCTTTCATACATGTTGCAATCATAAACTTCTTTTTCAGTTTTATCTAATTAATTGTAAAAATCATAATAAAGATTACATCATCATTTTCTGATGCAGTCTTGAATATTATTTTAAGTCAAAAAGACTCATTTAATGTTTAAATGCATATGTTCAAAATTTAAGAATTCAAACATAAGCATTTAATGAGCGCATTGAATAAGTTTACTTATCATAATGCATGAAACATCTTTCTTTGTGCATCAGACACAGCATCAATACATCACTTTTTCATGAAACTTGATGTTGCAGCTTTGCGCTGTCTTTTCATTAAACTGATCATCAAGTTGAGTTTTGAGTTGACATTTTGAACTTGAATCGAGATCGAGTTGAATTGCTCACATTTTTAATTTGACTTAAGTCAAGTTGCTCATATTTTCAATTCAACGCGACTCGATTCGACTGAGAATTGAGTCAACTCGACTCGACTCGTCAAGAATTCAAGCTTGATGCTAAGAAAGCTAAATATAGAAAATTTTCCGATTTTTGACTTTTGCATTATCTTTTTGCATTATCTTTTAATAGAGAGTCATGAAGAAAAACATGAAGATCGTTTGATAGAGAATCATAAAGAGAAACATGAAGATCATTTGATAGAAAGTCATAAAGAGAAACATGAAAATCATTTGATAGAGAGTCATGATGAGAAAAATGAAGAGAAACATGAAGAGAAACATGAAGAGAAACATGAAGAGAGTCATGACGAAGAACATGAAGAGAAACATGAAGAGAAACATGAAGAAAGTTATGATGAAAAACATGAAGAGAAACATGAAGATCGTTTGACTTTGGTAGAGAGTCATGGCGGAAAAACATGGTAGAAACTCATGAAGAAGATCATGAAGACTGTTTAATCAAGCTATTTACATCTATCTAATATCTTGTCGAGTTGAGTCGAGTTTTCGAGTCAAGTTATCGAGTCAAGCTTCTCAACTCGACTCGAGTGCTTGAGTTCAACTTCTCAACTCGACTCGACACTTTTTCAAAAAAATTTCAACTCGACTCGACACTTTTCAAGTCGAATACTCGACTTGAACTCGAGTACCTGACTTGACGCGATCAGTCTACTTTTCATCATAAAATCTATGTGCACATTTAATGCACATTACTTTGTTCAATATTTTAAAAGCATCAACACTTCTTTCGCTAATCTTTATAATTGAAAGTTGAAAAGAATCAGTAACGACATCTAAATGCTGAATACTCAACTTATCATTCTTTTATTACTAGAAGTTCAAGATGAATCAAGCAAAAGCTCTGATGCTGAGAAAGCATCAAAACTCATTTCTTCATTCATTTCTTCATCAGAGACATTCAAATTATCTTCAAAATCAACAGATGTAATGAGTTTCAAAACAGAAAATGATGTCACATGATTGCAAAAATGTTAAAGAGTAAACTTCTTTGCAATGATCTATGATTGTTAAATTGCAGTCTTGATCAAAGAAATTCAGAATAAGCATTGTATATCTTACTTACATCATCAGCTTTATCATCAGCTTTGTCATCAGCTTTATCATTAACTTTATTATTAACTTTGTTGATTTTTTGCATCTTTGAAATCATCATAAATTGAGCGCACGTCATTTCAATACTTGAAACAGAGTTTTTTCAAGTAAATACTAATATAATTATCTGTACAAGCAATTTTTTATCAAAGTTTTAAAAAAGAACTTTGATACAGAATGACGATGAAATGAAAAGAAAATGAAGATTGAAAGAAACTGAAAGAATGATAAACAAAACAATGATTATTATTCATTCTTGTTTATGCTTTATTATTTTAATAACACAATTTAATCAAAAGACAAGCAATGTTTATGCATCATTCACACATGATTGATGTTGTCATTTATGTCAACTACACATCACATATACTATTTATAATGTTATCTACATGCATTATAATTGAAGATGAATCATCATTCAATTGAAAGTTTCTTTTTTTCTTGTTTTCTCACAAAGATTTGAAGATTTTTATCGAGAGCTTCTAAATTGAAATCATGAGTATACATCATTATTTATCAAGATAAATCAAGACATTGATTATTGAAATCAAGAATGAACTCACTTAAAAAAGAAGATAATTATCATGATGAATTGACAATTAAAGATTAAATCAAAGACTAAAGTCAGAGATTGAATTGAAAATCAGATCTGAGTTAGCTCTGAAACTCTGTGACTCTGTCAAGACATCATTTAAATCACGTCATATTTTCAACTTAATATATCATGAATTATGTTGTGTTCAACTTGACAATGCTTGATAAACTCTTTATAGTCGATTGATTCTCTTGAGTTATTGAGAACTTCTTAATAATTAGCTTTATTATAATATATACTCATTCTGTGTCTGCTTAAAATATCACATTGTCATATGATTTTTATAGATTTCATCTATTCATTTAGTAAACTCAATCATCACAATTTATTACTTTAAAAATAATGATAATTAGCTTAAATATATAAATGATAAATATAATGTTTAAAATATGAATAATTTATTATAAAATAATGTAATACAATGCATTTAATATAAAGATAAATTGTAAAATTAAAATGAGCAAAATTAAATTTATTACTTAAATAATTAAATTGTGATAAACAATGTCAATGTGATAAACAATGTCAATGTGATAAACAATGTCAATGTGATAAACAATGTCAATGTGATAAACAATGTCAATGTGATAAACAATGTTAATGTGATAAATAATGTCAGCAGTGTTAGCAGTGTTATTTAAGCTATTAAGCATGCACTTGCAGCTAATCACGTCAAAGTGAATTTATAAGATGAAAGTAAACTGATCATCAAATTGAGTTTCAAGTTAACATTTTGAATCTGAATCAAGATCGAGTTGAATTGCTCACATTTTTAACTTGATTCAAGTTGAGTTGCTCATATTTTCAACTTGACGCGACTCGACTCGATTGAGAATTGAGTCAACTTGACTCGATTCGTCAAGAACTCGAGCTTGACGTCAAGAGAGCTAAATATAGAAAATTTTCCGATTTTTGACTTTTGCATTACCTTTTTGCATTATCTTTTAATAGAAAGTCATAAAGAGGAACATGAAGATCGTTTGATAGAAAGTCATAAAGAGAAACATGAAGATCATTTGATAGAAAGTCATAAAGAAGAACATGAAGGTCGTTTGATAGAGAGTCATGACGAGAAACATGAAGGGGAACATGAAGAGAGTCATGACGGGAAACATGAAGGGGAACATAGAGAGAAACATGAAGAAAGTCATGACGAAGAACATAAAGAGAAACATGAAGAAGAACATGAAGAAAAAACGTAAAGATCGTTTGACTTTGGTAGGGAGTCATCACGAGGAAACATGGTAGAAAGTCATGAAGGGGATTATGAAGGCTGTTCGACCAAGCTATTTACACCTATCTAATATCTTGTCGGGTCGGATCGGGTTTTCGAATCGGATTATCGAGTCAAGCTTCTCAACTCGACCCGAGTGCTCGGGTTCAACTTCTCAATCCGACTCGACACTTTTCCAAAAAAATTCCAACCCGACTCGACGCGATCAGTCTAGACGAAAGATTAATCAAAATAATAAATTATTTAAATTATTATTTAATTACGTGATTAAACATTCAATAAAATTTGTTGATGTGAATTGCATACAGAAGATAAATTCATTCAAGAACAAGAATTTAAAGAGACAGCATTGCTGAGCTGCAGTAGATTATAATTTCAAGTCGAATATTCATTTCTACAATGTGCTTGAAAATATCAACGAAAAAGTCACTCTGAAGATCTACTTGAAGCATTACTTCAATTGTGCATCTTTATCTGATTTATCTTCTATAAAGCACATGTGGCAGGTATAAAACCAGAAGCTACGGAAATATTCGCATTGGGATGATCATACTACGAAGGGGCCGATTACGAAGGATGGTTTCATGTCTCACAGAAGTACATAAATGAGAAGGTCTTTACTATGCCAGAGCGATTAAAAGCAGGAGAGGGTAGAATGAACAGGCTATTGTAATATAATATATCTCTTTTAATTCAGTAGTAAATTTGGTGGTTGGGTGCGGGGAAAGTTTGTGAGTAGGGCTTTTTTTGCTCCCCGCGTGGCAAGTACTGTTCCCTACTTCCAACATTTATCTCAAGAGTCTCAAGACCGCTCAGGTTGTTCACGACTCACAACCAACATCACTACCTTTTAACCAATTACCATGCAGCCAAATAAACCATAGCTACATTTCCCTACTTCTCGCATCAAAACCTCCAGCCTATCCCCCAATTAACATCTACTTCAGGATCCCGATGCAAAGCTTTCTGCGCTTTCTCGCACCGCTAGGTAAAATCTGTGGGCCCATGAGAAATTGTACATCGGCCAAGCGAGAAACACGCTCCAAAGCCCAAATGCAGGATTTAGTTGGAGAGAAACGAAAGAATTATAGATAGACACGACGAGGAGGTAGTGGTTAGAATTAGTAGAGAAAGGAGGGGAATGGATGATGCCTGAGGTATGTGCACCGCTTAGCTGATAGTAGTCCCATCTGCGAATAAAACAAGAAAGGCTTTGCTCGAAAGTTCCAATCTCTTAACCTCCCAAATTGTCGAAAGGGGTTGGGGGCATTGGGTGAAGCGGACCAGATGCTTCCGGAGATGAGTCGATTTGCGGCATATATATCGATGCTAGATTAGAGAGGTTGGAACAGAATTTTGATCTCGAACCCGTGTGAAGCCGGCTTTTGTCAAGCAGCGTTGGAGGAAGCCATTTTCACGGACTTCGGCCTTCAGAATCCTAGCGTACACGTTGAGGATAGCCTTGGGTGTTGGCTCTGGCTCGTTCGTCGTGGGGTCCCATGGAAGGAGGACCGAGGGGGATTTGTGGCCGCCGAAACCCCGAATTTCTCGCTAAAATCTGAACATTCGGCGGCCACGCATTTTCCTCACCGACCCCTGGACACTACTTTCTCATTCGGATGCTCCATGTGTAATCGCCGCGGAGTCCGGGCGCTCAAATGCGTCCTTCCAGTCTTCGCCGTCGCTTCCGGTTGGGAGATGACGCGGTGAGAAGGCCCCACCACGACTACTGCCGGTGGAAAGAATCACCCTGTCGATTTCCCAAAGGGAATATCCGGCCTGCATACATTGCTGCCTTGAGGCTTGGATTGCGTGATGCAGCTGGGCGACTTGATTCTGTAGGCGTAGACGGATTGGGAAAGATAGTTTGCTGGATTCCCCTTGCCGTTTTGTGCTGGACGCGAGGTCGGGGTGTACACTTGGGTGCTCTTGAAGTAATATCAAATGGCTTTCGCAGAGCGTTAACAGATGGTGAATGGAGATGAAGTGGGCCACGACTGAGGGATAGATGTCTGCCATTGACCGCTGAAGGAGGCTGTGCGTGGCGCTGTAGTCGATAGCTACTCGCTTGGTTTCTGGGGGTCGTTTTGGTGTAGGTCCGGCCGGTAAGTCGGATACCGATGCGTATAAGAACCTGCTCTCGTATCTGGATTGCTTTGAGCTTGTTGCAGACCAGTTCTCGATACTGTTAGCTCCGACGATGGGGTATATATTTGCCTTGGGATGTCGATGACCTCCGCTCTCACCGTAGCTGACTGGTACGGTATCGCTATGTGGTGACGGGAGGTCGTAGACGTCAAGGGGACCTTTAGAGCTACTTGAGGACGCTTCCTGCGAGGGCAGACGGACTTGCGCAGATCTTTCGTTTGCGTATTTAAGAGTTACAGAACTTTGATGCTTTTCAGTATTTGGCGCCCCGCCGGCTTTCGAGCTTGTTATCATTGATTCAAGCCGAGCTAGCTCGTTTCTAATAGTATCCATACTTCTAATGCTCTGGGTGGAGCTATGTAGGCTTGCCCTTGAATAATCCTCGATTCGTCGGAGTATGAGCTCCTGGGCATCTTGGTTTGATGCAGACGTCGAAACAGCTTGATTTACTTGGCTACCAATCTGATGTACCTGCTCAGACGTGTCGAGATCGATTGTTCTACATAGAAAATCAGTCTCGGAGGACCGTAATTGAGAAATACAAGCCCAATACCTGCCAAGGACTGCCAGACTAAGGCAAATGATCTGCCTGTGCCGTCCGATGTCATCTCTGATGGTCCGGATGGCGTCTTTGTTCGCGGCAAGCCGAAACTTCTTCAGCCAAGCCCTGCCTCCCTGCTCGGATGATGGGCGTAAAATTCTCGCGGTGGCTAGCCAGAATTGTACGTCCTTTGAGCAGTCCATAAGTTTAACATCTAACGAGGCAAAGTTTTTGTCTTTCTTCTGCATGTGAAATTGCTCCAAAACATCTTTTACATTTTCTAGCACTTGTATGAGCGAGTTGATGTCGTTTAAGAGACGACTGACCGTCTTGGAAGCTGCTGATGTGTCGGAGAATAATTCTTTGAATTTGAAAAGCCCGTCAATGCTTTGGAAAACCAGAGTGATGATGCCCGCGATGCTTGCTGCAGCGGCGACCGCTTCCATAGTCAGGGTATCATCTCCCACGATAACATCGCAGCGAGATTCGGGGTTTTCGGTCAGCTAGTCTTCGACTCGTAGGCATTTGTAAATATCTATTCGCAGAATCAGTGCAGAACATGGTAAAGCCTTACATAGTTTAGTCTTAATCATTGAAGCTCAGCCTCATTGGGATCTGAGGAAACATGCAGCTAGAGCTCTCGGCTTGCCAAAATAGGCTAATTCATCTGCTTACTTTCGCTGCGTTACCGATGCCGCCTCAACCATTATCTCTTGAACATTTCTTTTTCGTTAAGACTGGAGTTTACGATTTCATGTCCCAACTTGTCCGATATGAAGGCCATGTCTCATGCAGTCTCTAGGGGCCTATGATAACGGGGAATCCTCAAAGTGGTTTTAAGAAGTGGCTGAACTTGGATGGCCAGAACTCTTTCTTCCCAGGGACACCAGATTCGCATCAGGTACGCTGAATTTTTATTTATTTATTCATTCAAGTTTTACGTGCTTATGCAGCCTAAGACTATGAAACACGATGCTATCTATCTAAATAGTAGCATTGTAGCGCTCTGTGTATGCTAAAGAATGTAAATTACATGACTTTTAGCCAAAATCGATGCTTTATATCTTTCCGTTGTGCAGTCACACCGATAAAATGCGCATACGAGCGCGTGAACTGTCTATATGACCAAGTGGTCACATAGACAACTCGAAATTGTGAAAGCTGGCCACTTCGACGTGGGCTTTCGAATTGGCTGTATGGCCACCAAGCTGAGCGGGCTAGGTGGGCTTTGGTCTATGTATGTGGAAGCTGGCCACTTCGACGTGGGCTTCCGACTTCGCTGCATGGCCACCAAGCTGGACGGGCTAGGTGGGCTTTGGTCTATGTATGTGGAAGCTGGTCACTTCGACGTGAGCTTCCGTTTGCTGTTTGACCACATGGTCATCTAGCCACGTGGACATTTCGACTGGGTATGGGCTCAACGCGTGGGTAAAGTGCTGTTACTGCTCTGTCGATGAGATTGTTCAGCTCTTCTGACAAGCATAGCTTGCAGAAGGTTCGTAGCCAGCACCTCGTACAGATATATCTCGTTGCCGGCCTAACAAGAAGTGTGTGACTGAGTAATACGTAATGGAAGACGTTAGGTCCCTCAGGAAGATGTACGAGTAGTAATTTCCTAAATTAATCTTACATCGACATATGCAACAAGTAATCAAACAAGAAAGGAGCTTTTTGCCCTTATACAGCTAAAGTAATTTGTTATGTACATTACAACGTCACCAAAGTCTACACGGCACGTCGATGCCTTGCACCACCACTGTGGCTTCTCATCCTAACAGCATTCGTCTTGGATCCTCAATGAACTCTTTCACCTGCAAGCAGTTAGCATCTATATCAAGATTTTGGCCCGGAGCAATTCTGCCTTGACAAGGAAGATCACTGCTTCTCTACCATCAAGAAGTCGATGATCGTAAGTGAGTGCAAGATACATCATCTGGTGACTATTTAGTAGAATATTTCGACAACGGGGAGACAGTGCATACTGGCCGAATTTCGACCTTGCCATTAACAGCCACTGGCTTCTCCTTGATAGCATGTAGACCTAGCACAGCTACGGACGTTGTTATTCTTTGACTGGAGTAGTACAGCGTGGAAAATTTACCAGTCTGTGGTAGATTGATAATTGGGGTTCCCATCAATGACCCAAAAACACCACCCTGTTCATTATTAACCAAACAATGAATACTCTAGCCATCCGGAGACTTACGTTGCTAATAGTGAAGGTTCCTCCAGCCATGTCCTCGATTGTTAATTTGTTATCTCGAGCCTATTACGATATGTTAGAAACTCGACTAATGATAGAGATCGACCAGATCCACCTTCTTCCCTAGGTCTGCGATAGATTGCTCAATCTGAACCAAATCCATACCCTCTGTGTTGCGGACGACCGGTGTAACGAGACCCTTGGGTGTAGCCACAGCTACGCTGATGTCGACATAATCCCGGTAAACAATTGTGTCACCGCCATTTGGACCCTCGATCGATGCGTTGACTGCAGGAATTTCCTTCATTGCAAGTACACATGCACGCGAGAAAGCGCTCATAAAGCCAAGCTTTATCCCGGTCTTCTTGAGCACATCATCCTTGTATAGCTTCCGGAACTCCATCAACGAGGACATGTCCACTTCGTTAAAGGTCGTTAGTGAGGCTGCAGTATTTTGAGACTGTTTGAGACGTTCAGCGATCCGCAGGCGCATTCGGTTCATTTTCACCTTCATGTTTGTATTAGCCAGCATACAAGGGCAGATAGTTAGGGAAACCCCACTCGGCGCTCCTTCCGGCGGCCATAAGCCACTTCACCCCCTGTGCTCGTGGGTTCAGGCTTTTTTGAATTGATTGGTTTAGGAGAACTTTCTTGCAAAGGTGGCTCCTTCTTCAGTGGACTGGGCTTGCTTTCCTGCTTCGGAGGCTGCGCATCCTGTTGCTTTGGCGGAGGAGGTGGAGAAGGAGGAGTAGACTCCTGCTTGGGCTTGGCTTCGCTTTGCGATGGCTTAGGGTCGGAGGACGTAGGCTGGTCATCCGGGGCCGGCGTTTTTGGCTTCTGACCACCTTCTTGCTTCCCACCAGCTTCCGGGGCTCCACCAATCTCCATTTTCAAGAGATCTTGCCCAACAGTCACAGTATCCTCTTCGTTTGCAAGAAACTCTTTTATAGTGCCAGCGTCTGGAGCATTCACAGCCACATCAATCTAGATTTTGGGCCATCATTAGCAACGTAGCGAATGGCATTAACAAGCATCGAAGCTCTGTACCTTGTCTGTTTCGATCGTGGCAATCTCTTCGTCCAGCTCAACATAATCCCCAATTTCTACACTGTCTCTTAGCGCTTTTGTCCGTATCGCCGTGGACAAACACAATTGGCCCACTCTTTGACCATTGCTTCAGAGTGCCTTCCGATATTGACTCTGCCATTTCAGGAACCTTAACGACCTTGTCCGCTGCAAACCCGTCAGTTTGCGTAGATTCTTTGATAGTTTGATACACACACCATAGAAACGGCGACGAACAAGCGAGGGACGAAGCTGGCTTACACCGCTATTATGATTCCTGGTAGTCCGTTAGCTGAGTTACAAGTCAACGATATATATCTGCTTGCGATACCTCAAACGAGTTCCAAGAGTATGGGAAAATCCAGTTATAGACCTAGTAGGACCACTTCGCGCAAAGCAGACCATAGCCTGACTCCTCGAAGCAATTCTCCAAGTCGATGAGCTCTTGCACTGTTGAGCTCCATAACGGCTGGCCCGGATCCAGGATTGCCGGCTTGTCATCGCTATTAAGAGGTAATTTCTGTAGCCACTGCTAACCTTCCACCAACACCATACGCAAAATGTCGTATGATTGAATTGGATGTTAATGGAGGTCAGGATTCCTTGGGCTCCGTTGCCCTTAGACTTGCATTGGAGGAGGTGAAGCTGTCAGATTTGTAGATTTGTAGCTTTGCAAGTTGCAACAGCCGAGGGACGATGCGCGACAAACGAACATTAAGCCGGAGTACACCACAACTAACAAACAGTCACAACTTTGCGGTCTGGGTCCCGTACTTACACACCGACCGCTGAAGGCTACTCAAAGTTATCTGCTGTCCCCAAACGAAGCATTGATATCTCCGCATCCGGAGTAGGGTTCACAACCACCAGCACCCTCGACCTTGGCTTTGCCAGTCTCTACTATAATCGATAGCATAACATGGCGAGCAAACAGGCGGTCTGGTATGCTGAAGGCCACGAATTTTATTTACAATTATTTGCTAAAAATATTTTCAGTTCACTTTACCGCCGAAGCCTGAAGCTTTCCCTTGACTGGGCTGTTCATCGATACATTTGGCGTGGGCAGGCCCTTTACATCCGGTCACTCTTTGACGCCAACAAGAATGTGAAAGAACCGCGACAACAGAGGGTAAGTAAAGACATAGGAGTTGCATGTTCGACCTTGAATTCTGCTTAATCCTGAGTAGGCGCTTTTCCAAGAAGCCGAGGATCTGCTCGAGAAATGGAAGCATCCCGATCCATATCGTGCACCAACAGCCCCTGGAGGTATCTATGGCACACCACCCGTGAGTTGCAATACTAGCTGACCACTATATAGGCTCAAAATACGAAAGGAACATACCCCCGCCAATACTGGACCGTATGTATGCCAAGCCCTCGTTGCAGTCACCGCATTATTTACCGTGGAATAGCTCCGCCTCATATGATACTATGACATGGTCCATGGTTGATTAAACGTTTTAATATCATAGCAATGTTTACCGCTACAAGTTAATAGATCATACCAATATGTTAGCAATGCCTTGATCTCTGAATAATGCTCAGAGGTTCAAAGCTTTACTTGATCTCTGCTTCTGAGTTCCCAGAGTTGCTGCACCAGAAGCCAATCATTTCAGTAATTGTGAGGACAGCCAGCAAGATTAATAAAATCAATCACGCCAGAAGCGTTTGACGGTCCCAGTAGAAGTTATTCAATTCAAGCGTTCTCGAGTATAATTTATCTATCAACCTGCCCTTTTGAACAGCTGTTGTAAAGTTGTTAGTACCAAGCTCGAAGCAATATGGAACAAGTAGAGCGCACCGAACGTTTGATGTAATCAGATTCTTAATTGCCTAAAATCATGCTGTTACCATGGACGTAATGTACATCCCTTCAGCAGCAAAGCCAACCGTGAAGCCCGGTTTCATAAACCCGATTTCCCGAAACCCCATTATCTCATAAAATGGAGAAGAAAAAAGGTACAAAGGCAGACCCCACTCCCGCGCTAAAATGATCAACCATCCTCTATAGCTCTTGGCTCGCTGTCTTGCCACCCTTTGTAGTCTTCTTGGGTAGGAGGTCTAGAAGACGAACTATTAACTTCATGAAGTATGTAAGAGATGGAATAGACCTACTCTGATGGATGTTTGGTAGCACACCACCTTGCGCAATGGTGACGTGTCCCAGAAGCTTGTTCAACTCCTCGTCGTTACGAATAGCAAGCTGGAGGTGGCGAGGGATAATACGCGTCTTCTTGTTGTCGCGGGCGGCGTTTCCGGCCAATTCGAGGATCTCAGCAGCTAGATACTCAAGCACGGCAGCGAGATAGACGGGAGCACCTTTGGTGCTGTGTTAGTGTCCTGAGAACGCGGCGAAGAATGGGTGTTTAGAAACATACCAGCACCGACACGCTGAGCATAGTTGCCTTTCCTCAACAGACGATGAACACGGCCAACGGGAAATGCAAGACCAGCTTTGGAAGAACGTCTGACAAGTGGAGGTTAACGATAGTGCACACAGCATAAGATGGAATAGTGCTAGGAATCCGCATCCCAGTGTCAAAAATCGGAGAACGCGTCGGAGTCCCACCTCAGCGTAGGGTGAAAAGTGGACTTACGATTGCGCGCTCTTGCTGCCGCTGGCCTTGCCTCCAGATTTGCCTCCAGTCATTTTAATGGATTTGATCGATGTAAGAGTGTAGAAAAGTTGGTAGATGAAGATGGGGTCGATTGGGAGGAAGTAGTTGACCTAACGTGAAATCTGGTTGTTGTATGTTGGTTGACAAAGGATGGGGGATGGGCAGAGGTGCTGGGGCGGATGGCATTAAGTAGTACCACCCCGACTCCGATGATTCGGGTGATGTGGGACGCACGCTACTGAATCTCGCTTGCTTAGTCACATCCAATTATTAGGTGTTTTTGCGGTGTTTGAGCGCTCGACACGCCAAAATTGATAGTGCAACGATTTTATGTTATTATTGCTCGCTTAAATCGATTTAAGCTCAACGCGCCAAGGAAATCACGACTGCCCGCCAACGACTATAAGTTCACTCGCCGCCCACACCTATTTTTCTCTTTCTTACATCCATCCATCCTTCAACCAACTTATCACGCGCAACCATATTAGTTCTACTCTCACAGTGTTACATACTCCCACTTTCAATCTATTTCAGACTTCTAAATCCATCAGAAATGCCTCCCAAAGCTGCCGAGAAGAAGCCCTCCACTGGCGGCAAGGCCCCAGCTGGCGGAAAAGCACCCGCTGAGAAGAAGGAAGCTGGCAAGAAGACAGCAGCGCCCGCTGGTGAAAAGAAGAAGCGCAACAAGACGCGCAAGGAGACCTACTCCTCATACATATACAAAGGTACGACTTTTACATCGCGTGACCTGATCCTATTAGTTTACCATCTACTTACTTGAATACTTGGACATCGTAATCTCACTCTAAATATTTACTAACGCGTCAAACCAGTTCTCAAGCAAGTTCACCCAGATACCGGTATCTCCAACCGTGCCATGTCCATCTTAAACTCATTCGTCAATGGTATATTTCATCCTAGATCGGCTACACTCGTTTAGACTAATGGGAATATAGACATCTTTGAGCGCGTCGCAACCGAAGCATCCAAGCTTGCCGCATACAACAAGAAGTCCACCATTTCATCCCGAGAAATTCAGACTTCGTAAGTTTCACCAAGTCTGTTCAGTTCGCTCAATTTGCTGACAACTCGGCAAGTGTGCGGCTGATTTTACCCGGTGAACTTGCGAAGCACGCCGTGTCAGAAGGCACCAAAGCTGTTACTAAATACTCTTCATCGACGAAGTAGACTTCTCTCTGGTTCTAGAGGTGGACTTCACTAGTGCACGATATCTAGTGACGGAGCGATGGTTGGGGCTTTTTCTGGTGTTTATCGGGATTTTCTAATGTCGTACGGGATGACTTGCTTTGGGGCCAAATGTTTGCAAGGTTAGCATCAGGGGTGAGCTTTGGCTTGTACAATACAAATATCCAAGGAGACCGGGCCAATGATGAATATCTTTCCAATCTCACATTTTCTCCTACCCTGCTGGGACTCGAGCGATCTCTCAATCCCGAAGTTATTTTTCTAGTCCTAAGATACGTTTCAGATCCGTCAAGTCTAGTGGAGAAATAGCATTACGTATCTTCCGACAATATCTTCAGTATAATCAATTTATCCATCACAGTCACTTCTTCAATGCTTTGATATTGTTCATTTCCCCCCATTCTTTAGCTGCTGGCTAGCTTTTACACGGGACTGAAAATCTCACGCAGTTTCGGGATATCAATCGTCTCATGTCATATCTTGATTTCTAAAACGCCATACATCATTCCTTTGAGAACGAGACAGTTGGCTAAAGCAATGCCATGGTGAAAACCATTATTGATAGCCGTTGACCGGGACAGGGGTCTTCTCGTTAAGCAGGCGGACGCTCGACCAGCTCGCCATCACCTTCCTCGTCATCAAAAGTCTCCACACCATCCAGCGCACTCTCACGCTCGGAACCATGACCATGCAACGTGGGTTCCGTATCTGCTACATGAACGACGGGTTTTCCAACCTCACTCACCGCTTTTCGCCAGTTCTTCCAGTCTGTTTTGTCCTTAATGAGAAATCCAATCAGCATACTGGGATCCATGTCTTTGATGGACAGTCGGCGCAATCTCCGAGTGTGGCACGAGTCTACCTCGGCCTCGCTGTATTCGGTGGGGTCTTTGTGAAATGGCAAGGCGGGACGCGGCTGATGGGGGTCTAGGTAGAAGAAATTGTCGCCCTGCAGGCCTACAAAATAATGGGAAGAAGATGGGCGCCCACTCATTAGAGGTCAGTCTGTGATTACTGATACTGAGTAGTGACTTACCCGGCGATGCCGACAGACTGAGGGAGTTTCAGCGTAGCCTTCAGTGCTTCCCAGTATGCTGGTGTAACACGATCAATACCTAGCCTAATACCAACGAGAATAAGTGTCGGTGTAAAGGTCCCGTCGTCAGCTGTCGCATTTTTGAGGAAGCTATCGTGATAGACATCTGCACCGTCACCGGTGACGTATACTTTTAATCCAGTGTCTGCATACTTCTCGGAAAGAGCCTTCGTGCATCTTGCTGTTGCTGACGGCCCAAACCACTCGCCGGGGTGCTTTCCACAAGCCGAAGCGCCGTGTTCTACGAATTTGTGTATTGAGAAAGGGGCGTTAGGGTCATCGGCAAACAAAGCGAGGAGCTGTCGCTCTTCTTTCTGTCGGGTTCCGCGTCGCCAGTCTGTGTGTTGTCGGATCAGAAATTCCAAAAAACTCATCAGAAATATGTCTCACCTCTTCCTAATCGTAGCATTACCAATGCATTCGCAAGAAGACTTTGACCTGATCGGATCATACAACCCCACCCGGTGTCTGACGTGAACCCTCCTTGATCTACCAGTTGGCTGCGTAGTCGTACCGAGAGACTCATTGCAGCCGATGCATTCGAATCTTGTGACTTTTTAATGGATGGAAAGTTCGAGCGATAAGTCAGCCACATTCGTGACTCAAAGTCGTCCAAAAAATCATTCGGCCAGTCACGATCTATGTTACTCCCACCATTCCGAGATTCTGCCGCTCCTTCATAATCGCTGCTGGAAAGAGCAACTTTTGTCCTTTTAGGGGACCTTTCCGAACCTTGCCCGTTGGAGAGAGCGATAGATTCTTTACTGGGCTGGAAATCTGGAACGCGCGACTCCACCTCCTCCTTGGAAGGGGCAACTGCATACTCTTTACCCAAGCACCATATCGAAGATTTGTAGCTATCATTGTTTTTGGGCTCAGGGTCCCAGAAGTATTGTACGATCCGTTTATAGGGCCTGAAATCGACGTTCGACATGGTGGTTTCCTTAAGGAAGACAAACTCAAACGAGAGGTGCGGACCAGTACTGATTTGTTTACTCCTGAAAATAGAATATAACGGGGGATATGAAGCGCAGGAAAGGTCTAACAAGAGTCGAGGCTTGTGTTGACGAATGTTTTGGTCATGCAGGCGCAATGAATCAAACGTGGCGTTGATCGACTGGTATCTAGGAGAAGGAGGGGCTTGAGTTGTGCTGCCCGTGCTACATCACCAGCCAACTCGACAGTCCAGCTGCTGACTCTGATAGATATTAGCAAAGCTTCACATTCACCTTAACAGGAATATCTGCGCAACTAGACCAGTGCTCTTGGTTGTCCTGTCTCGAATATTGCAACCGAGTCGCAAAGCTCCCCCGAAGAACTTGGAGGATGTGGTTTCGAATAAGGAAGTAATCAAAGAGTAGATATGTAGCCTCTGTACCCGTAACTTCTACCTCTCACCTGCCTGGCGCACGCTTCCTTACCGTCGGCGTCATTCCGCGCCTCTAGCGCGAAATGGTGGCAGATAAGCATTGGCCCGTGCTCTTCTACATTCTCAGGACTCCCGCCGGCCAGAGCTGCGCGTTCTTCTTTCACACTGCACCATCAATGACTACATTTGTGTCTGATTATAACACACCTGTACAGTCACTCTGACGCCTATTTTGTATGGGTAGAGGAGTGCAAGGAGGGCGCGGTGGCCGCGGTGGTCTGCCTAGAAACGCCGCAGCGAAACGTGGGGGTCTCAATGGTGCCTCTGGCCCATCCACCAGTAATGGACTTTCCAACGGATGGCAAAATAACAGTCAGTGCTTGCATCATGACAACCTTTGTTTTTTAAGGACGTTTTCCAAGGACAGTACTGATCAGCTGTTATAGTCCATCATTCATCGCCCCTTACTTTAAGAGAAGAGGCTAGGAATACGGAACTTCACCATTCGTGGAATTCAGATCTCAAGCTACGGCATGCGAAAGTGATTTTCTTGAACGCGGGTACATTGGGTTCAGAAGAGCTGAAAGAGCATGTCCAAGAAGCAGCTGGCAATTTTAGTGGAGAGACATTTACCCATGGCATCCGACCTGAAGAGTCTATCGCCAACATGACTCTAGAAGACAGACTGCCTGAGGAAGAGCTATTGTCATCAAATGCTATAGGGAATGAAGATAAATTGGTCATGGCTCACGAACGGAATGGGCTGAGGGAGTGTCATGCGGAGCCAGGGCCAATACCAAAAAATTTCTTTACAGATGTCAAGGGCTCGAAAACGCCAGCGGAAACCGGCTTTCCAAAACCGGTACCAAGGCGTTCACTGTCTGTCGCGTCTTCAGACTCAAGTGAAGAAGTCATCATATTCTCAGGACGGAATCGCCCTCGGGCAAATGTGAAGAGCACTACTGGCCATAATGGTTCGTTCAATCCGAAGCCTACACCAAACTTCGAGCTAGAGACCTTGATCAATACTACGGAGCCAATGAAACCTTCTTGCGGCCATAGAATTACCGAGTTAGACGACCCTGTATCTCCGAATATGGACGAGACTATGCCAGCAGGGCCTGCAAGCCCACTAAATGGCAAGTCTGCTGCCAAGTCTTCTTCACGGAATCTTATTCCTCTCAATCACGGAGCGAAGCCAAGACAGAGCCGGCAGAGCAAACGTAGGAAACGATCACTGAAGCAATTTAAAGAAGACATGCTTATTGCAGACTACATTGAGAACATGGAGGACGACAAGGAGCTAAATGATCCAATGAACGGCAACGCGCTCTTTAAGCGCGAACTAAGAATTCCGGACAGCCATCGATGGCAGGATCAATCGTCGGATTTTAAATACACGCAGCAGCCGAGTGCAGTCTCAGGTGGCAGCACTGGCTGGGATAGCACAGATTTGCAGGACCTTGATGACCTGAGTACATCAGATGACGTCCCGGCCATTGTCGAGAGTGTCCTCTCAAAGCGCACGAGGCCATCAGGTATTCAGTACCTCATTGTCTGTGGAGGCTACACTGCCGATGATGCGCGTTGGATCCCATCGACTAGTCTTGATACCCCCAGGGCAGAAGAACAGATCCGCATATTTGAGACCCAACTCGTCGAATTGAAAGAGTCCTCTTTCGACTGCGAGAATTCGGAGGATAGCGTCACGGTGGACGAGAAAGTAGCAATGGACCTTCAAGGTGAGCCGGAAGACAGCGAAAATGAGCAGGATCTTCAGGACCGCAAGCGAGCAAGGATGACTGATGAACAGATCGCTCGGTTACTATCCAAGCAAGAAGAGCTTGGATTAGGCTCGGATGAGCTGGTCCTCTTTGATGGTGATGAGGAAGAAGGGTCCAAAGGTTGGAATGACGAAGCGTCATCGCTGCCCCTGTCGGTCTGGAATCAACCCTTAGGGTCACAGAAGAGGAAGACCAGAAGTCGAAGAGAATTGCGTTCTACAAGGCATAATGCGGACGTGCTTGAACAGGACCCATACAACGGTTTTGACGTGATGGACCACGACCGCCCAAGTCTGCGGAAGAAGCCGAAAGGCCACCGAGGACAGCTCACACTAGAACTGTCTGACAGTGAGCTGGAGAACTCGATCCAAACGGCTTGGGAGAATGACCGATCCAAGAAGAAGTCACGTAAGCAAGAGCGCGAAGAGCTCCGCGCCCATGGTCTTCTAGGGAAGAAGGGCAAAATAGACATGAAAGCCAAGTATAAGGAGGGCATGTCATGGGAAGACGTAAAGAAGGAAATTGCGATATTCCTCGTATCTTCGAAAGAAACGTGGGTTTCCCTTATACCACTTCTCAGCATCTTAGCTAATAGTGGCAGTCTACCCCTGCCACCAATGAACCCCTACGACCGGAAGAAAGTTCATGAGATTGCCAACGTTTTCAATCTCAAGTCCAAGTCTGTTGGTGGCGGCACATCTCGTTTCCCAACTCTCTACAAAACGTTCCGTACAACTAGCTACGATGAGGATGCTTTGAGTGGTATCGAGGCTCGGTTGGATTCCAAACGCTTCATGCATCGTCCCGATAAAAGCAAAGCAAAAGGCCCTACCAAGAATCTTACAACTACTCGGAGGGCTCGAGGAGGCGTCTTCGCTAGTGCGGGAGTGTCATATAGAGATGGCGAAGTTGTGGGCGCCACCGCTCCCGAAATTGGGTCAGAAAACAGAGGTAGGACCATGTTAGAAAGAATGGGGTGGAGTACAGGGACGGCACTGGGCGCTATGAATAACAAGGGTATTATGCAGCCAGTGACGCATGTTGTAAAGACTACAAAGGCCGGTCTTGGTTGAGATGTGACGGACGAGCATTTCGTTTTTGTTTGATGGAATGCGTTGCATCTAGCTCGAAGCATTGCTGGGTCGAACATATGTCTCTTTAGAGCAGCTGAGCCTGTAACTCTGGAAATCGTAAGGGGAAAGTAGGCCACGAGCGCATAGAGTCTTTCGCTTTTCCCGTGAGGACGAAATTCGGTGGAATGTCCTTGCAGCCTCAATCAAGGTTCTCTTGCTTAAACACAAAACCTTCGCTCTAACCCTAATCCTAGCACCTGCAACATCAATGTCATAGTCATTCATCTACATCGTTCCCGTTTCTCTTCTTCGGGCGTTACTAATGGGTTAATGAGAATGAACGATGTTGTAGAGATCTATCTCACTGAGAATGGTACATACAGTCCAAGAATTAGCAATATGTTTGAATACAATATCAATATACTTTCCGGAACCGTTAAAGGGATCGAAAAACTCTCTTCAGAAGCAGCGTTTTAACGCCCAATTCAGACAATTGACACAGTTCATGATCCTGTCTTATGTGTAACAACAAAGGTATAGTCTCATTGAGACCAGTTGACATAGTCGTCATAGCCCAAACATCGAATGACACCGTTGGTGAATTACAAAGACCCATAACATGCGACATTACCGATATACTGTAAGCTCTATTTGCTTGTCCAGTTCACCTAATGAAGAGGGCTATACATCATACCATTGTTGCTTCGCTCGCAATACTGTTTAATTCATCTTCTTCTTCACACCATGTAAACACCTAGCAATGCAACGTACTCGCTATGCCACGCCCTTTCCTGAGTCTATCGCACTTGCCATTTCGATCATAGTGTTTCGCCTTAAACGCCAAAGCCCAAACAGAATTACTCAACGCTTCTTTCCCTTCCCGACTTTCGCAACTTTGGGTACAGGCTGCGCGTGTCCTAGGTCTTTGATGTGGTTGAATAGCCGAGTCTTAGAAGGGAAATCGGCTTGACATGCTGCACATCTGAACTTTGTATCCAAGCCGGCGGCCGCTGCAGTCCTTTGGGTAGCCTTCTTCGCGCGTTTCGCTTTGGCTTTTCCGAGCTTTGGCTGCATGCTTGAATCGGTTTCACCAGCCATGGAATCTGCAGCGAATCTCTGCGACAGCTCGTTGATATCGGGTTGGATTGACGGAACTCCCGAGGAGTCTTGTGGTTTGTCTTGGCCTAGGATACGACTTTCCATGTTTTCTCGATTGGTATATTCGTCGTCTGAGCCGGAGGAAGGAGATTCAGGGGTTGGGATTTGCTCCACGTCGCTTACCCCTGAGATAGTATAATCGGTCCTTTCTTCGTCGGAGCCCTCTAAGTGATCTGCGCCATAATCTTTTTCAACATGAGGATCTGGCAGCCGCTCTTCGCTAGCGCCATTTCCTATTTCCGTTGTAGGGCTTTCCCCAGTGACATGAAAATCTGCGGATTTGGCTCCTTCAACATTGTGATTCTCCTCTAAATCCAGGGCTATGTTCTCCTTTTGCATTTGCCTTCGAAGTTGCTGGACAGCCTTTGTATGTCTTTTGCTTCTCTCATGTGCTTCATATTGCCTTTCACTCTTGAAAGACTTTTTGCACACTACGCATTCAACGTGTTCATCAGGTTCGTCATCTCCTTCATCGCTTTCATCATCGGCAACGTCCTCGCGATGCATCATCCATTCTGGTATTGGTCCCTGGGGAGCCACCTTCGCTTGATTGGCTGCTCTTGACCGAGCAGCTTGAGCCGCAACTGCATCCCGAAGAATCTGTTGTCTTTCGGCTTCGCTTTGAATGTTTGGTTTAAATCTTGGATCACGCTTCTTAACAAAAGCTACAAGAGATCCCACAGCATCATTGAATTCCCGAATACCGTCTTCACGGAATCGGTTATTCTCTTTCTCCATTAGACGTCGTACACGCCTATCAGGGGCATCAGGGTATCGGTAGACATCTTTCCAAGAAAAACTCTTTCTTGTTGCAAAACCGTTCCATGTGGCGTAGAAGGGCTTGACGACGGTGTCATAATCATCATATGCGTGACCAAACGACGGGTACATAACGGGGTCAAGGTCCTCCCATTTGCATGCTATTTCTTCCTCTCTTGCAAGAGTAGCAAACGTATCTCTAAGTACAGTGTAGAAGCCCGTACTCGAATCTGAAAAATCCATCTTTCCGTTGAATTTGCTGAACATTCGCACTAGATCTTCCGCCGTAGTGACCCGCATGTTCTGTTCAAAGTGCCCCCCAAACACCTCATCTTCATTCCGTAGGATAGCATCGCGATGAGAGTCGTACCAAGCCCTTTCCTGAGAGTCAGAGAGCACCTCGTAGGCTGATTGTGCCTCGGCAAAGAGCCTGGTTGTCTCTTCAATATTCCCATAGTTTCGATCAGGGTGGAGTTCCAAGGCCTTCTTGCGGTAAGCCTTCTTAATCCTACGAGGTGTATAAGCGTCATCAGATCTGGGAGATGAAGGTCTGCTGCTTACTCATCTTCGGAAGCCTGACACTCAATTCCAAGCAGCTCATAATAACATGTTTTCGCCTCGTGAGTCCTCTGTTGACCTCCATATCCGGCGCCTGATGACTGGTTGGCTCCCATAGTGAAGGCAAAGTCTGCCGAGAATCATCATCCAGTGATTCGACGCCTGATAATCGATTAATGACTTGAAGCGGTTCAAACAAAGTGCGTCAATCTCTGTTGGTTGAGAAGATATTGTGAGGACTGTATGCTGTGTAATTGTTTCAAGAAATTGTAAAATTACAATAATGGCGCTAGAGATAAGATATCGCCGCAAAGTCCGGACGGGATATGCCACTGACTTGGCACCCTGGGGCACGAGAGCACTGTGTACTAGATTTCTTTGTCCGGACGCCACTATTACATTCGAACAGATCTAAGCCGCACTAGCATCACGTTGAGTATGTCTTTAGTTAAACCTCCTGTATCAACATTTGCTCTTGGGGATCCGTGGGATACTAATTACCGCCCCCTCCGCGACTACTACCCTTATCTATAGCGGCATAAAGCCCGCGTTCGCTGTCCTCGCCCTTGCTTTGTGTGCTCACAGCAACTCTGCGGTATCATATCGATAAGTCCGGCATGAAATATGCTCATGAGTATGAGACCGCTCTGATATCGGAAGGCTTTCCAACTCACTGGGTGAAGTCTGCCATAGCATATCGGCAACTGAAGAAGTGCATTAAAAAGGTGGAGCTTGAGCTCTCTGATATTGGACTCGATGCGAGCACACTAAGGCAGCTATGGCAGCCGATCAATCATCCTTGTAATAGTGGCCGACCTTTCCAATATAAATTTGAAGGTCTGCTCTGGTTCGCTTGTCTAAGCCACCCAAAACTAAAACACTAAACAGGCAATATCACGACTTTCGAACCGAAATTGATATTCCTTATTAATTCAAATAGTGGAATCCCCATAGATGCATGCCTATCCCCAGAAACTAGGGCTTACCTACGGAGTCTAGCTGTCAAGACGCTGGAACTCGCTCATTATGACGACTCGGTGTTGGAGAATAACGAGTTGCCGGAAGAGGGAAATAAAGCCAGCAAGCGCGTGAAAGGCGCTCTACACCAAGTGGGAGACAGAGCCAGCCACGAGGGTGGTGATGCTTCAACCCAACTTGAAGGCGCAGATGATTATCATCGGGTGGAAGTCCCTCTGAGATATGATCATGAATTCTTTCAGATGCTCAAGTCAGGAGTCCTGGGACTCAACAATCTACAGACAGACGAGAAAGCAGAGCTGACAAAGGAGATTGGAAGCCTTGGCCAAGAAATTGCTAAAATAGCTGCGCCGTCCCAAAACTCTGCAAGAACAGACATGTATGCATGGAGAGAGGTTTTTAGCCTCTACATGGATTCTCAAGTTTTCTTCTCCACCAGCGAGCAGGACAAGTATACCCGCGAGACTAGAACAGCAGAGAAGCAGCTGCAACACTTCTCGATTAACCTGCGGGCCCTGAACATCACTCAAAGTTTTCGAAGGGAAGAAAGCTATTTGGCTCTGGACCGCTTTTTGCATCTGAACCTAGTTTTGCTTCGCAACATCAGGTTTCAAGAACTGAACACAATAGCCATGACAAAGATTCTCAAGAGTAAGTGGTAGGACATCTTGTAGCGACACATCAGCTAAATAGAACCATAGAGTTTGACAAACGGACGGCTTTGGGTGCACGGCAAACATTCGCAAATCTCGATATCACAGAAGCATTCTTATCTCAGACGATGGCGAAGTCTTTGTGTTTCAGGATCTCTGAGGAGCTGATCTCAGTACTTCCACAACTTAATGATTACCTATGCCCTGTATGCTTCAATATCTCGTTCAAGCCGATACGGTTGAGGTGCGGTCACGTTTTTTGTATAAGATGTATGATTGTAATGCAGCGGGCTAGGGAGGACCATTGTCCTTTATGCCGTGGCTCTGTGGTTATGCAAGCTGATAGCGGTGAGCGCGACCGAACAGCAGCTTGCAGAAACGTGAGCTAATCCTGGAATAGGCAACCTTGATCCAGCCTTGATGAATTTTCTAAAGAAATTCTTCCCCCATGAGGTCAAGGTCAAGCAGAAGGAAAATGAAAGGAGTTTGGGAGTTGATCAATATGGTAAGGAATATAGCAGATGCAGTGTCATGTGATAATGTTCATCACATCCGAACAAGCGTTTTTTCCTTTCGAATCGCTGAGTGGAGATTCTAAGGGGTGGAAAGGTGGTTTTGCCTTTATATACCCCCTACTGCGGAAGCACGCAAATACGAGGATTACAATTCGGATAGTTCTAGTAGGTAAGAATTTGGCTGCCAACAGACGGAGGGTAGAAGGAAATAACGCTTATTGGGCCCATTGTACCGTAGTTTGAAGTAATAATTAAGTTGAAGCTGTTTTGCATGCCCTGAGGAAATTGAATTTCTCGCGTCGTACTTTCTGACGCAATCCTCTTGGCTAGACGCGATACCCATCCCTCCGCTGTGCGATGACATGGTCCCTCAGTCCATACTCAAGAACTTCGACTTCTCAATCTCTCATCACTCCCCCGTCTCGGATTGCATTGTATAGCAACATGGAGAACAGGAAATCTACTCCGTCACTCACTATTTTACCCAACGAAATAATATTCCAGATCCTCACCTACCTTCCCCCCGCATCAGTCCCCACCCTGCAGCGAGTCTCTCAGAGATTCAACGAGCTCTCGCAACCCCTGCTCTGGCGATACTACTGTCGAACCCAATTCGAGTATTGGAGCCAACGCCATCAGATTCAGGAGAAATACGCGGCGGACGTAACGAAGTATGATTGGAAGAAGATCTTCTCGGAACGCCACAACATTGACCGCACCACAACTCTTCAACTCAACAGCATTTTGTCGGGTCAAACTAGCCGAATTGACAAGAGTGAGAGAATTGTTGAATATGGCTATGATGCAAAGGATAGCCTGGTGCGACATCTGCATGCAGCAGATGACGCTGAAGATGTATTGGCGAGACGGTACCTTCTTAGGAGTGATATCAGTAGACCGGATATTCGGAGCTGATACTGGAGTACAGGTATTATAGCGATGCCGTCCTGGGATTTTTGCACCGAAAAATGGCGATCGAAGAGTGGGTGAAGCTCAAGGCTGGACAATCGGTACCTCTTGAAAGGGCGCTGGCGGCATATGATATGCTTGTCCTGCATGATAGGGAGGGGGATATCGACGACGTGAGTAGAGACCCTCTGGAAGGCTGGCTCGAGAACAAATGGCTGATAGCATCAGGTTTCTACGCGTCTCGACCATCTGGCCCAAGAAATCCGCGCCGACGTGCCAGACCTCGCTGTTCTATCTCCCCGCAACAAGGCGATAGCGACTGCTACATATATGAGGTCACATAACTTGACCGGAGTCAAGAGCGACGACCACTACCATGATTTGCAAAATAGTTTCATCGGCATAGCACTTCAAGATGAACATCACCAGTCCTTGCCGCTGATATCTGTGGCAATATACTGTTGCGTGGCAAAGCGGCTTGGACTAGACGCGCAACCTTGCGGGTTCCCTTTTCATGTACTTGCCATCATAAGGCCTACGGGAGGTCATGACCTGGACGGAAGCACGGTAGAACATGGCTCGAGGGCACAACCTATGTACATGGACCCTTTTCGAACAGACGTGGAAACTCCAGTCTCCAATCTCAAATCCCAACTTGTTGCTATGGGAGTCCCTGAATCAGACCAATCGACGCTGCTTGACGCTTCACCAACGGCCGAAATCATCAGGCGTACCGCACGGAACATCATGGCCTCAGTCCAGATGATCCCTCGCAACCCCAGCAGTGACCTGAGTGCAGTGTTGACGCTTGCCGACACGGACAATGCATTTTATGGAGCGCTCTGGGCCCAACTACTGCTAGCGGGTGGGAATCAGCACACCGCCAGCATATCGCGCGCACGCTTCCTCCCCTACGTTTTGGAGCACATGGAGAAGAAGTTCCCCATGGACGTCGGCCTCATTGAAGAATATGTTTTGCCTCTTATCGAAAGCCCGGAGCAATCCGCCCAGCTACGGGATATGATGGCTGCAATGCGCTCTGCCGACACAATGCCCAAAGCAGTCAAGAGACGAACTAGAGAGACGGCCGGAAACGTTCGATACAAGATTGGGCAAGTATTCCAGCACAAGCGATATCACTACTATGCGATGATTGCAGGGTGGGATGCGAAATGCGAAGCCACCGAAGATTGGATGTCGCACATGGGTGTCCATCAACTTTCAAGAGGGAGAAATCAGAGTTTCTATCATGCACTGTAGGCTGACGACACGTGTGCTATCTCTGCTAGTAGAAAGTCTTGCTAATCCGTATCTGTTGTAGTGTCGAAGATAAGAGCGTCCGATACGTAGCTGAGGAAAATATTGACATTGTAAAGTCGGGGTTTAGTAGCTCGATGATGGCGTTAGCAGGACAACATTTCAAGCGATGGGACGAGGCCACGAACATGTTTGTTAGTAACATCAGGGATGAATACCCGGACGATTAGAACGTTGTTTTCAATTCTTCGAACGGCACGTGAATTAGAACGAACACTCTCCATTCGAGTGAGATACCCCCTTGAAATCAGCATTGCAGAATGAGGCGTCGCCTAAAATTGGTAAAAAGAGTATGAGGCCATGCCTTTTTTTAATGCGCTGGACGAATTGTGACTGTCTGCTGCCCATTATTGGAATACGATGGTAGATATCCTACTGCCTGAAAATTGGAAGTGGCAAAAGTTCAGTCCCTTGAGAAGCGTTCAATGTATATTACAGACCCCCGCACTTCCAACCAAGACCAAGTCAGTAGTAGATATACAAGATGTAGAAATATAAGGGGTATCTCTTGCTCCAAAACAGAATGGCTGTACCTCAGTCTCCTCCCAAACCCAAGTCTCTTCTCAACGCGAGTGCCTCCTCTGATAACCCATCAACCTCACTAGCCTCCAACTGAGCAAGATACGGCTTTGGATAAGCAAAAAGTAAGCCCTCTAGAAAACTGACTACAGTGTCCTCGAATATTGGCAACGGAAGCTCATGCGCAACCAACGCTTTCAAATGCTGCCGTAATGAAATCCCTGGTCCGGGTTCCAGAGCCCGCATATGTTCCTGTCTGATATCCTCCCATTCCGCCACCACAACATTATCCTCATTGAAGAACATGGCATTGATAGCCCACTCATCACTCCCCTCTTGGACATCTAAGTCCGGATCGCCCCAGTAGGCAAAAGCTTCATGGAGAACTTGGGATTCAGGCCGCTGAGAATTGTAGGTAAGGTATTGCTCTGCGACTGCATGCGCCATGTAGCCGGCTGCGAGACGCATCCAGATCTCGGTTATGTTAGGAACTTGCGGGGAAATGTGAGCGGCGGAGAGCGCCATGAAGGAGGGGAGGGTGTCGAGGAGAGAGAAGGACGGTATTGATTCTGATGTATCCGCTGTGGTAAAATTGTCTGCCGCTGGTGTTGCGGAAGCCTCAATTGGCGAGAGCGGTCCAAGTTCCCCTTTGATTGTGTCGCCTTTCCGAAAGCTGTTCACATGCTCTTGATGCTGGGGCACCATAAGTTCCAAAGCAAATCTTGGAGGACTTATGTTCGAGGGCGTAGAACGATTGGTGTACAAGGCGGTGAACTTCAGAAGGCGTAGACGAAACTGTAACTCCTCAGGACCTTGCCTATCTGGATGCATCGAGCGAAACATGGCAAGAAATGCTACAGGTCTGTAAGCTTCGAAAATGCGCGCAGTTTGGGCGTCTTGGAGCCTACAATCTACCATTTGGAACGGCAGATCCGGTGGGACATGGGCTTCTGCTTCGTCATGTCCGTGCCTACAGGACTTGCTGTCTTCCAGTAAAACTTTAATGGCTGTGTAAACGAGATAGTCTAGAATACCTTCATCGACCTCGAGCTGCGTAGAGGGGTCCACGCACCTCTCCATGGCCAATAGATTCAGTACCGTCAAATCGTAGTGATTTTTCTTGCATTGTGTTGCAGAATGGTTAAGGTGATTGGACGGCAAGGCTTCGAGAGCGAACATAAACAGGGCAATTTACAAGTGCGCACCAGGCGCTCGAGCATTGATGCTATATCTACTTTGAGGGACAAGCATTAAAAAGGTAGGTAAATACTTTAGATTTGGAGTACCATTATATAATGAGGCTGTCGGTAAGGTAAGTTACCTTATCTTACCTAACGTCGCTAGTAATATATAGAGTAACACCGGATGGTGTATCATATCATAAATACATAGCCCTAACCCTAAAAATTTCAGCTATCCACTCTGTAGGTAGTTGTCCAGCATTTCTATGGGATATGAACAGGTCTTACACTGTAATACTAATCCATGAGTAACTCAAGACATATAATAGATTTTAAGTTTCTATATCTCTCAGCTTACTGAAGGAGTTTTCTTCGATTATGATAATGGTTCATATATGCACTACTCCGTATGCGTTGAAGGTCGATAAGACGGGATATGGGAGAAAACAACCAATCAAGCCAACAAAGACTCAAGAGCAACTTTGTGTTCCAGTATCTCTAAGAGGCTACTGACCAGAGGTCCATGGTCATGGCGCCTGCTTGCAGCTCGCTCTTCATCCGACCTTCGTGACTGCTGCTCTTCTTTGACAGCCAGCCGTAGACTTGCCTGCTCTGTGACAAGTTCCTGTCGACGGGCTATGATCTCCGAAATCAGATCGCTTTGGAGCGCTCCTTCGATCGACGGAAGGATTGCTGCCTGGTCAAGCATCGCCTGACAAAGCTCGTAACCTGGGTCTGGGCTAGTTAAAATAACATTGGTCAGGGCACCTTCGCCAAGGGTGGAATTAGCCACATAACTCTTCCAATCTGACGCAACGTTATCCAAACGCCTCTCAAGTGCTATGATGCTCTTGACGTTCACCGCAAGTGCAGCAACGTGGATGAGCAAAGGATCCTTAACAAGACTCAATATTGCGAATTCGATTTGTCCTTCTTCATACTCTGCCATCCGGGCTTCTATTTCAGGCTTGACTTGCCCTACCCAATCTTCTCTTTCTATTTTCCCTAGAGTATATTCAGTGACAGCTCGATTAAGGGACAGCGACCGCGTTCTTACCCAGGTCCTGAGGCTGCGGCTGTAACCCATCAAGCTTCCAAAGCTTGCTTTCAACGGGTACGAACGCAATGAAATGGAATGCCGCCTCGTCTTCTTCAGCCTGCGCTCTCTGCCTGCGTCTCTTCTTCGGAGTGGCGTCATTCTTTAATTGTAGGTCCGCATCCAACATGTCTATTTTCCTAAGTATAGTGAGCATCAGGTTAACGGACCAGAGGATGTTAGATCCAAAGGGTAGATGGAATATAGATTTCACTCCACCCCAAACCTTGGTTCGAGGCCGCACTGACCTTGCAAAAGAGTTGTGAATCTCTTTGACGAATTCAAAGTTGGCAATTGCTTCGCCACGCATCACAGGGTTGAAATCTGTGGTGAAGTCCTTGAATGCCTGCAGATGATCCCCAAGCTCCAGGCCAGAAACATTGTTGACGATATTTAGAAGGGCAACACTCGCACAGGCATCCTTTACGGTCTGCGACAATCAGTGACAAGGCAGCTGGGACGGAATTCGTTATCACTGACTTGATTGGCAAACCAAACGTTATCGGGACATTTCTCTTTTTGTTCGTCTATACTTTCTTCATGCCATTTGTAAAGAAAGATCAAGCCGTAAATAGGCGTCCTATCTTCTGAGTTCAGAAAAATCGAAGGTTTCCCTGGCAGATCGTAATGCAATCTGTACTTACGGAAGGAAGGTGAGAATTTCCTCGTCCAAAGAAACAACCTCTTGCACCTTTACGCCCCTTACACCAAAATCTTTGAGCATAACATTGAAGAAAGCCTGAATATCTATCAATACTTGATATGTAGATGAACACTTCGCTGCCATGCACTTACTGGCTCTGACTCAATCTCGCAAAAGCCTTTCCAGTTCTGCTTGTCTCTAGTCGTAGCTGGAGCTAAAGGCTCTTCGGGAAATATCTTATTCTTCGTAGAAGGTGGTGAAGCGCTGCACACTTTATTCAAACGTCTCTTCTTTGCAGCTTCTGCCATTGTAGATCTCTGCGCCTATGGCGGAGGCTTCAGGGCTGGTAGATGAGGTTGATATCGAATATATGTTTCCTGGTAAAACGCCATTGTCACATGCTTTAACACCAATGACGCATCCTCTTTCAGACATCCAGTGAATTAAGTCTCCGCTCTCGCGAATATTAAAGAGCAGGTGAGCTTAAAATTGGGTATCCATCACTAGGGTAGATTCTAAGAGGACGTTGAAGTTTCCTGATCGATGTCAAGCGACATAAGCGCGGCGCGTTTTTGGCGGCTGCATTTTTCAAACGCGCCGCTGTGATATCTTTGTAGTCTGGCTTCCTAATTGGATCTTCAAGAGACGTTAAGGCCTTCACTTCATTACATTTGCTGCGTTGGGTCTATAGCTACCTGAAACGATGTTATAATTCACTCCGCGGAACAACTACTAGCATCGGACACGTCGCGCGCTTACCCAGAAGTTTTCTTACTTTTATTCCCAGAAGGATGCCATGAACACTCCCCGCCTTCGCTCAGCGTTCCCCACAACGCCAGGCAGTGCTACGGACCATAACAACCAAAATGCCACGAAACCGGGAGCTCAAGGCCCGACATCACCTTTGCCAAAGACGGCAAAGCCCAGTGACGACGCCAATGCGCCAATGATCCCTTACAATGTTCTGGACGCTCCTACCCAGAGATTGTACATCTTGGGCATTTATGTTGCTTTTACGAGCTGGCGTTTCTACGATTACTTCAAGTTAGTGTCAGACGAGACAGACTCGCTATGGCTATTCATGAAATGGGTCGCAATGGACAGTGTCTTCCTGTATGGTTTGCCCGGTCTGAGGGTTCCGTGGCTGCAGTGGTCATCTTCAACTATGACTCTACTTTTCGTTCTGCATGCTGTCATGAATGCTTTGTTAATGTTTCGCATACCGGTCAGGTCTCAGTTCGTTGAGCGTGAGAAAAATCGCTAATCAACGAAGCAGATCCCATTAGAAGCTTGGCTGGTGGCATTCACAAAACTCCTCTATGATCGAGAATTAGCTGTATCAGAAAGAAGCGTCAAGCCAGCGTCAATATTACACAATTCATCATTGATCCTTGGAAAACAGATCGTTCACATTCTACCTGAAGGGTTTGATTCTCAATCTCGAAGGGCAGATAATGGTTGGCTGACCTGTGGAGTATAGTTCTGCTATGCTCAACCCCGAGAAAACTCCCTTTTGTCTTGGAAGCTCAAAATCATCAGTCACTATACCCATCAGTATCAATCAAACAAACCCAATCCTGATCGAACTGCTCCGAGTCGATCTGGACACCAACACTAACGAGACAATTATAATTGCTCGCAAGGAGATCAAGAAGCTCAAGAAACAAGCAGAGAAAGATATTATTCGAAGTGATCGTTCAGGCCCATTACAACTCAGATACGCCGTAATGGAAACTGGTTTATACCGCCTTCAAAGAGTGGTTGACGAGTCAAAGCTCGAGGTGCAGAGAAGGTTGTCAGATGCATTGGTTGTCAAATGCCCCATTGCGTCTGTCACATCTGTAAGAAAGGACAAGTGCAAAGGCGATCTATCGGACTTCTACCTGCAAGTAGAAGGTACACCACCACTGAAGATCAAATACAGTAAGACCGTTAACAAGGAGGATACTGGAAAAGCTACTCTTAGCATACATCCAGACAATCTAGTGTCGCCACCAGTGCGGCAGAAGACATCTGGCACCCTTGTCACTTTAGACCCGTCCGCAAGCATGGATGTTTCCTGGGCACGTGCTCAAACTATCAAAAACCCCTTAAACGAATCTCTCGGTGTAAGCGGAGGTTGGCGGTACTCGATTGATGAGGTGCAAGATGCATGCGGCAATACTGTGGAGTACTCTAATTCAAGATCCAATGAACCAAGCCAGCACAAGTACTCAAAATCTAGCCCATTAGAACAGATCTTCTCTGTACATGAACGCCCGAGAGTTGCACTCCGTGGATGTGATTCGCATCATCCCATTATGGTCGCAAGCGGAAGGCCCGCCTCACTGCCAATGTATTTCAGCTCGACGGGATCTGGTGGGCCTGAAGACTCACCCTACGCAATTTCCTATCGGTTTACACCTCAAGACAAGATACCCTCGAATCAGGAGCATGCCGATGAAGCGCCAAGTGCTGAAGTCGTTGTTAAAAACAGTCGTCACGGGATGGATATCGTAAAGCCAGGCCTCTACACATTAACGTCTGTTAGAAGCGAATGGTGCAGTGGCGAAGTCTTGGAACCGTCTTCTTGTTTGCTCATAAACCCTCCTGAGCCAAGTTTGGAAATTAGATCCGAAGACATTCTTGACAGATGTGCTGGGAACTCAATCGGCTTCCTGGTCGATTTGGACCTTACTGGAACCCCCCCGTTCCAGATCTGGTATACCATCCGCCGCGGGGATGGGAAGGCAATGGAGCATCACACAGTAAGCGAGCATCTTCACACGCAGTTGGTGCTGCAGCCTTCGCAAGCAGGCCGCTATACCTACGAGTTTATCCGGATTAGTGATGCTGTATATCAAGACGCTCGTTCCTTTGTATCTGAGAAATTCAGACTGCAGCAGGATGTCAAGCCTCCGGCCTCTGCTCGTTTTACTGTCGCAGAGCCTGAGATGAGGGCGTGTATTGAAGAGTCTGTTTCCTTAAATGTCCATCTCTTTGGGGAACCTCCTTGGAGTCTTGATTATGAGATTGTTCACAACCGCGGGCGGGAGAAATACACAGTTGATGACCTACAATCAAAGGATTATCAGCTTACTACCAAGAGACTAATGAAGGGAGGAGAGTATACACTAGCTCTCACTGGCATTACAGACAGCTCCGGTTGTAAGATCTCTTTAGAGCAAGAGGCCAAGATTGTTGTTGGCCTTCAAAGACCCAGAGCTTCCTTTGGTAAGATTGAGGGTAAACAACTTGTTTTAGCACTGGAGGGCAAGAAGGTCAATTTGCCCCTTAAGCTTCAAGGGGATACGTATTGGATTGTGAAGTATCGTAACTTAGATGACCCGCAGGAAAAAGTTGTAAGCCAGTGGGTTGGAGACAGCAACGCCCACATCGAAGTTGATGCAGAAGGTACCTACGAAATAATCGATGTAAAAGATATGACTTGTCCAGGCTCCGTGGACAAAACTGCCGCGAAGTTTGAGGTATGCTGGATCCCTCGTCCTGCCATGGATGTGGCCGAAAGTATTCTGGTTACAAAGGAAAAGTCTAAAAGTAGGCACGTGAAGAAGGATGTTTGTGAAGGTGATGAAGATGCAACGGACATTACCTTTACTGGTACACCACCATTCGCCTTCGAGTACCATCAACGTCTTAAGCCTGATCACGGTCCGCAATCGATGAGCGTCAAGAAATCCACTGCCGGTCTCAAAATTGACTCTCTCAAAATGGAGACTTCTCAACCCGGGTTGTATGAGTACAAGTTTACCAAGCTGAGCGATGGCTTCTATAGTCATGACGCTCGCAGATATCGACCGTTCGCTGTGGAACAGCGGGTTCATCCTAGGCCTTCGGCTCGCTTTGGTAATGCTGGAAAGACGTACAAGTATTGCAAAGAAGAAGAAGCCGGTGATGAAGTTATACCGATGACTTTGACTGGGCTCCCTCCCTTCTATTTAGAAATCGAGATTAAGCACCATGCAACAAAAAAACCCGAATCCGTCAACATACCGAACATCGGGTCGAATCAATACGACTTCCATATTCCACATAGGGTCCTCGCCCTTGGTACTCACGCGGTGACAATTCGCAAAGTTCGAGATTCGCGTGGCTGCCAACGGAAAACGGACTTCGACGCTCCGCACGTACAGGTAAGCGTTGCCGATATTCCGAGCATTTCTCCTCTTGAAACAAAAACCGATTACTGTGTGGGCGATCGTATATCTTTCACCTTGTCGGGCACGCCACCTTTCAACGTATTCTACACCTTTGAAAGCCGAGACAGGAAGGCCTCTGTTCCTACAACAAATTTCCGACGGATCGCCGAAAAGCCTGGGGAATTCACCATCACGGGCATTAGCGATCAAAGAAGCACAGATGCTTGCAAAGCACTAGTGGAGATTACCAAGGTGATACATGAGATGCCAAATGTAAGGGTCAGCAAGGGTAGAACCGCAACTGTTGATATCCAGGAGGGCGGAGAGGCCGAAATACTGTTCGAATTCGGGGGAACCCCGCCCTTTGAATTCATGTACGTCTGACCTAATTTAGCATCTTCTGAATTGAGCTAACGAATTGTAGATACACAAGGAGCACAAACGTTGCTAAGGGGAAGAAATCGGTTGTACTGGAAACCAAAAGCGAGGTCTCACACCATTACGCTATGACGGTCCGTGCGTCAGACGAAGGCGTATACGAGGTGGTGTCTATCAAGGACAAATATTGTGCTTTTTCTTCGCAGAAGGTGCAAGGAAAGACTGGTCAAAAGCTGTTGACATATCGATGACATCGAAGAAAGGCTTGGACATTACAGTGGGATATGGAGTACTCGTTTCCTGCATAGCGAGGCTGGTAGCATTGATATACCGATACTATTCTTAATTGAACTTCATATGAGTATACCATGAGCTTTCGGGTTGACATCTTCATCGCGCTATATCTTCCTTTTATCGCAAAGACTCCACTCTCGACACCATATCACCCCCCAGCCTCGCGATATCATTCAAAATTGCGCTCTTGTTAATACTTATCATCGTTTCTTCCCCTTCAGATTGGGCAAACGGCAAGGTAGAATACGACATGTTAACCTTCCACGGCCTTGAGCCCGTTTGCGGATTCCACAGTCCAGCTATCATCGACCTTTTATGAGCATCGTAGAAGAACACGATGTTACTGCCGTACATAGCGGAAAGCTCATCCAGGAACAACTCCGTAGGATCAAATGCGACGAGGGTGTTGTCGTCGATTGATTGTAGCTCAAGATTCTTGAATCCGAGCTGCTTCTTTCCCGGCCAACTGCCTTGCCCAACGAGTTTACGATTGAGGTGAATTAAAAAGTCGTACTCGGCATACGACGGCACAAATAACGCTTGTGCCTCTACGTCTAGACCTTGCGTCTTAACTACCTTGCAAGCTGCCCTCGCCAGACTCGTAAATCGAGCGGCAACGACCTTCGAGGGGCCTTGCTCGGTCCACGTCACCCCATCGGGATCTAGAGTCGAAGCTGCAAACATGATAATGCGATTCATACCAGGGTCGATTCTTCTCCAGGCTTCAAAGCGTAAAGTGATGGAATCAATGTCTTCGCTAGCAAGCTCCCCATTAAAATCGACGATGAGAGGCTCAGAGCGCCAGTTCCATTTCGAGATACTCGTCAATGTCCGCAGAAATGCAGTCCTTAAGCTTCCCGGCGCTTGCCATGGGTAAGGATGCAAGAATGTACGGATGGTAAGGAGCTCGATGAGCTCATCTCTGATATGTGGGGAAAGGAGATGCGAGTCACGCCACCGTTTTATTAGACGCATCGACGGACAGAGGAGGGGGAAGCGAGTACTGAGTTTACGAACGGCTTGGGAATGCAAGGGGTCTTGGACAAAGTTACGCTTGTATGTTGAAGCCGCATGGGCTATTTCTTCCCTTCGTCCTTGGCCATAGGATTTGTCTTTTAGCAAGCGTTCCAGAAGACTCAACTCTCGCTCATGGTGGATGCGGAGACGGAAGATGGCGCCTGTTGGGTAGGTTATGTCGAGGAAGGCGATATTCAGGAATATGTGCTTTTCGTTCTCTAAGCCTAGCCGTGATGTTAAACCATCGATTGAATCTTCGAGGAGCTCCCCAATTTTGAGAAGGAAGGCAATTTTGGTTCTTTGAACTGCGGAGATATCGTCGGGCCAGCGCGCTGATCCTTCGAATTGTAGGTAGATGTCTGCTGGCTCCATCTTAGGACCTCCAGGGCGTAATATCGGTATATTGAATGAAGCGTAGCGCAGGGCAGGACCTGCAGCGGAAACCTGCCGTATTTGGAGCGGTAATCCCTCCAAACTTCTCAAATCCTTTTCAAAGGTCCCAAAAGCTATCATTACAGGCTGGTAAATTAACGTAGAATCAGAGCCACCTGAGATTGTTCCAGACAACAGCTGGCCGAAGTCGTTTCCCATGACTTGGATGCCTTTCGCAATATCTGGCCCAAGATGACGCCTGATAGTATATTGAACGATCTGCTGCAGAACACTATTTTCCGCGCTTGAACCGTTCCAGATCAAGCTCTCTATGATGCTTCCGTCTTTGAAGCGACGCAACTCCGCTTTGTCGCCCCAAAATTTCCGAAACGCAGCGGCAGCGTGCTTGTCTTCGGCTGAAGGACCCTTGTCTATTGCTCGGCTGACTTGCTCGGAATTGATCAGGAGTCCTATAGCTACACTTGGCTCAGTTGCCGTTGATATACTTTCCAAAGCCGTAGCCCAGGCAGGGCATTTGCTGCGAATCGGATATATGACGTCTACGCGATCGCCAAGTGCAATCAGCAGTGCATTGTATGCCTCTTGACAGAACTGTTGATCTCTATCAATACAGTCTGGATCCCTGGACTTCGGGATCCATGTCTGACTTATGGACAGACTAGGGATGTTTTAGCTTTCATACTTCCGATAGGGGAACGCGAGTGCTTACTTCAAAATGCTGTCGAACCGCTGCATCAGAGTGTCACTCTTCGTGATGAAAGATGATTCAAAACCATCAGAGAGTGTCTGGCTCAATGCTCTTAGTGTGATGCTCGCTTCCCGCCGTAGCTGGGCGAATCAGTCTCGGATCAAAATGCAAGGGTTCCTGCTGAACCTACCATTGTGTAAGACCACGGCGTCAACTTGAAAAGAACATTGTGTCCTCGGGCACCATCAAAAAAGACTGGTTTCTTATTATCTACCAATGCTAGCCCATTAGACTGAATGAAAAGGGGGTCCAGCACTAGATCTCTTGTAGACAAGAATTGCAAAACCGCCTTGAATAGTTGATAGCTGCTATAGCCGCTTGACAGCATAGGCCTTCCCTTTGCACCCCCACTTTGCATGAGGAGGGCTATGATGCAGGCCCATTCGAACTGACCAAAGCCCCCATTGGTAACACCTGCGCCATACCCGCGTTGTTGAAGCCATATACTGCCTAGAAGACATGCGTCTCCGAAGGCGTCAGATCGCAAAGAAGCTGCATGCAATAATTCCAAGTAAGGTAGAGAAGAGCACTCTGACCTTAGAGTTGCGTTGTGGAGCGGCGTCGGTAGACCTGATGTACATGAAGAAGAAACGTTGCCACCTTTGACCCGAATACAAATTTTATCAGGTAACGTCTTTGAGATAGGAAACAGGTCTTCCTTAGCGGCAAGAATGACTCTGATCTGACATTTTGAATTTGTAAAGTCATCATGTTCAGCATCTGCAAGAACTTCAGCACGGTCATCACTCCATAGGGAAGTCAAAATTACTCACATAGGTCAGGGTCAATGGTTATGATCGGTTGTAGGGGGTTATCACTCTGATAGGCAAAGTTAATAACAAAGTTGCAGCCCTCCGACAATGGAAGCTTGATTCTGGATGCGGTATGTTGCAGACAAGGTAAACAGTGGTTTGCCTCTTGAATGCCCGCAGCAATGCAGGCTAGATAATATGCTCGCTTGTAAAAATATCTATAGTTGAGAAAGTCCTTTTCTTGGAAAATGTGCTTCGGATTGAGTTAGCGGCGTTGGGCTGGCATGTTTGGAGGCTCATACTGAGGGCATCGTGACCGCCAAATCAACCATAAGCCGTTCATCCACCTCTATAGCAGTCTTCCGAGCATAGCTTCCAACGACATTAACGTTGATCGGTTTAGCGTATGCTAGCGTATATTTCGCCTCAATACCTGGACGGGGCTCTGGAAAAGGAATGCGGATCTGGTGAGATTTCATCTTGTGTTCTGCTTCTGGAATCTAATTTGGACATTTTCTCAATCAGAGGAACTATCTATTGAGACCCGATCTGATAACCTACCGGTAATGCTTCCTGACTCGGTATACTTTCAATGATGCTCTTGAGCTTGCGCAAAGCGTTTTCGACCTTCGACATCCGCTTTTCGGACTTCGGCCGCACCTTCACCAGCAGCTCGTCCATTTGTAGCTTGAACATATTCGAGTTGTATGCACCGCTGGCGAATTGACCCACTTCGTCCAGGCGTGTCTTGGCGCCTTCACGAGCATTATGTCTTATACCTGAAGTGTTATTCTCCTCAACCACGGCACCACCATCATCTGTCGAACTTGCCGAGCCATTGTCGCTAGCGCCACGTCCATCCTCGTTCTCAGATCTTGCTGGGTAATTCACTTTCCTTCTTTTGGTGGCATGCGCTGCCATAGCGAGGGGTAGATTGGCCCAGAGGGGTATGAGCCAGATTTGTAGTCAGGTCTACAACGAGTGTTAAGTCGGTATCGTAGGGAAGCTACCCTGGGGGAAGTTTACCACAAAGCCTACTCGTAGAATTTATCTCGCTAATTTCTTTGACGCACGGACTGTAGATCTTTTTTGAGCCTCCGGGTCCTCCCGTCAGCCATGTGCTGGATTTGCGTCATTTCAAATATCCACATGATAACAATACTTACACTCAAACTTTATCATGTCTAAAGTAATCGGCCAGGCAATTCCCCCGGATACTCCACATGTAGGTCATTCTTTCAGGCATATTGGCTGAGAAAGTGTAAAATTGAAAAAAGTGTTCCAGGCCGTAAGTGTATCTTTGCCAACATGGAGATCATGTGTGGGCTACGAGGAAGGCGAAGAGTGGGTAGTGAGCAAAATGAAAAATGGATATCCAAGGTCAGCATGTGTAGTTTTACTCTTCCGCTAGTCAGTGCTAAATCAAGTTGGCGGCAGATTTTTTATAGACAGCATCATAACAAACCTTGCAGATGCTATTGTCAAGAAGTACGCCTGTTCCGCGGAACAGACATATCTCTTTCCGTCTTATAGCATTGCAGCAAGATGCGTGACATTTTTCAAGCAGCAAGTCCCTACGTTGGACACCGAAAAGCATGTCAGAATCTTGGAACTTTTTCCGCAGTCAAATACTCTTTTCAATGTTGGCAAAGATCCTGGGCTGAGTGTTTTACCTACCCTGGCTGCTCTATTGTTTCCAAGCAAATATTCAAATATTGCAAAGGCCTTTTGGCAACATACTGGAGATGGCATTTCCAGTCGGCGTGCAGAGCTTTGCCACAAGGCATTCGATGATGGCTATTTGATAGCAAAGAACCCCAGTGATGAACGTACCGAGAAGCTCTCAATAAGCCATCATGAGTTAGGCAAAGGTCCACGAAGGTATCAGAAGGAAATGCTTGGGATTGGTCCTCAAAATGCCTCTCAAATATCCGAGAATGGCAACGGGATAGCAGCAAACATGAAAGGCTTAGACGGCAAGGAGCATATGCAATTCTTAGAGGAGCGTTACGGTAGAAATCTCGATGTGTCACTGGCTTCTAATGCGAAATCAGCCATACGCAGGCGGATAGCCGGTGCTTTGACCGCGGATGTGGATCTGCATGAGGCACTGGAGGTAGCAGCAACACCACTACGCACAAGACAAGTGCAGGGATTTTCGGAAGATGATGTTTACCTATGGCCGAGTGGTATGAGCTCCATCTTCAATACCCATAAGATCATGATGGCATGTAGGGGAGCAAGGAAGAGCATCTCCTATGGGTGAGTCGTGTATGTCAGCCATTTTCGTGGCCTGCTAGCTGACCCACTCGAGATTCCCCTATATTGATACCCTCAAGATATTAGAAAAGTGGGGGCCTGGGTGTGTCTTCTACGGACATGGTTCCTCAGAAGATCTTGACGACCTCGAGCGACGTTGTCAGAACGGGGATAAGTTCCTTGCCCTATTTTGCGAATTCCCAGGAAACCCACTTTTGGCATCTCCCGATATCGAGCGCATTCGGTCACTGGCCAATCACTATGACTTTGCTGTTGTGGTTGATGAGACCATAGGAAATTTTATGAATATACATGTTCTACCTTTCGCAGATGTGGTCGTCAGCAGTCTCACAAAAATTTTCAGTGGCGACAGCAATGTGATGGGTGGCTGGTAAGCATTCATATCGGCAAGATGGGTGGAAGAAAGATATTGATGATTCTATAAGTTCTATACTCAACCCCAATGGCAAATACTATAACCGATTAAAGACAACCATTAATAAAGAGTATGAAGATAATTACTGGGCTGAAGATGCTATCTTTATGGAAAGAAATAGTCGAGATTTTGTTTCGCGAATAGAACGAATAAACGTAAACGCGGAAGCTATATGCCAGACCCTTCTTGCTTCGCCAGTTGGTAGGTTGGAAGACCAAATTCAGAAGAAGTCTTACTGATCGTGAGGAATAGTAAAGAGAGTTTACTATCCTAAATTCAACGAAACACGCCCATTTTACGACCATTGTCGGAATCCCAACGGAGGTTATGGCGGGCTTCTTTCCGTAACGTTTCATTCGACCGAAGACGCTACCGTATTCTACGATAAACTTGAGACAGATAAAGGCCCTAGTCTTGGAACGAATTTTACGTTGAGGTAAGTTTTGAGGGGGCTTGGAGGAAAACATTGAGTTGACGTTATTAGTTCGCCTTATGTCTTGCTAGCCCACTACCAGGAACTTCAATGGGTGAGTATATTGTATTAAACCCGGGTGGGTTTGCTGACGATAGCAGGCCGCCAAATTCGGGGTTGAAGCTGACCTGGTGAGAGTGAGCGTGGGTCTCGAGGACACCAACGAGTTGAGAGCAAAATTCTACCGAGCCTTGACTGCTATAATGGAGAAAAGGCATCGAAGATGTGATACTCAGTTGATCAAATAAAGATCTGAGGGCAAGATTGAAGCATGCCCTGTTAGGAAAATCGAGGCAGGCAATTGCTAAAACCAGTCCTAATATGAATAAGTTGTCCGAGAAGCTCAACAATCTATGGCCGCATTCGAAGGGTTCGTGCGTTGTAGGGCAGCGAATAAGGTGCTGTGATCTCCCCGCTCTATCATGTACCTGAACTGCGGATAGCTGCTTTGACAACTCGCGGTAGGTTTTACGGCAAGGCTTCCACAACGTCTTGGATAGAGGAGCATTGTTATTTCCTTTAGGGGGTGGTGAATACTTATTAGATCATTGTTTGGATGAGTTGAGTATGTAGAGGGTAATGTAGTTGGAGTGCTTCTCCAGGATGATACCTTAGTATCAAATTGTGATACGCACGTGATACGGTCACCTAGATCGGCTATAACTTCCCGCTAGCGCGTCACGCCTACGCGTCACCCTAGAAATCGCAAATTCGCAAGATTGGATAGTGAGGTAGGTCCTTTTCATATCATGTAAGGTGCTGTCATTTCGATCGAAAATGGCACCGATGAAGCGCTTGCGGTCTCCCCAAGACGACGAGGAGGCGGATGATTCCGATGTCGAAAGCACGCTTTCAAACCCACGACGGGATTCTGTAAGTCTACGGTCCATCTTCGCAAAGCTAGTACATGCTAACCTCCTTGTAGAGGAAGAAAGCTCGAGTCTCGAGCGAAAGCTCCGACAGTGATGACTCCCAGGCATTGACGGACGAGGACGTTTTGGAACAGCAGGCTACACAATTTATTACGCAGCAACGGAGCAAGAAGCAGCTGGATAATGAGCCTGCAGATAATGGTATCCTGGAATCAGTCACCTGTACCAACTTCATGTGCCATGGCTATCTTGAAGTCACCCTTGGTCCCCTTATCAACTTTATCATCGGGCACAACGGGAGCGGCAAAAGCGCGGTCTTGACGGCGATAACGATATGTCTTGGTGGAAAAGCAACGGCGACGAACCGGGGCCAAAGCTTGAAAAGCTTCATAAAGGAAGGACAGGAGTGAGCTGAGCCCACTGAAACGCTCCACATGGCACTAATGTCATCAGATCTTGTGTGTTGAGTGTCAAGATCAAGAACACCGCCAGCAGTGCCTATCAGCATGAGGTCTATGGAGATTCTATTATCGTCGAGCGGATTTTCTCACGGACCGGAAGTAGTGGCTTCAAATTAAAAACTTCGACTGGGAGGCTCATCTCGACGAGAAAAAGTGATCTAGAAGAGATATGCGATTACTTCGCTCTTCAAATCGACAACCCTATGAACGTTTTGACCCAAGATATGGCACGGCAGTTCTTGAATAACTCATCTCCAGTGGAGAAGTACAAATTCTTCATGAAAGGAACTCAGTTGGAGCACCTCGACGGAGATTACCTTCAAATAGAACAAAGCATTGACAAGATCGATCAAGATCTTTTCAAGCAGGTAAATGACTTGAAAGTTTTCGAGGAAGAGGCACGGAAAGCGAGGTCACTGCTCGCGCTGTCAGATAAACAAGACTCACTCCGGGCTAAGATCCAGAATTACTCGCATCAAATGGCATGGGCTCAAGTAGAAGAGCAAGAAAGATACGTGGCGTCGTACGATACCGATCTCCGCAAGGCCCAAGTCGTGATTGGACGAGCAGAAGCAAAAGCCGTTGAGGCTGCGGATGTGTTCACCAGTGCTGATGAGGCCCATGAAAACGCTAGAAGCGCGGTCGAAAATGTCAGAGCTGAACGGGCGCCCATGTTAGAGGAGAAGGATAATGCCAAGGTCGAATTTGATAAACTCAAAGCTGATGTGATGAGTCTTCGGGTAATAGCATATCTAGAGTTTTATATGAAAGCTGCGCTGATCTTAGGACTAGGCAGAACAGCGGCAGATCAAGGACCATATGAAAGCTGCGGAGGGCAGAATCACAAAGGCTAAGACCGACATTGAAGCTGAAAACCGCCGGCTCGACGACGCAAATGGTGGGAGTCATTCAAGGCGAATCGCAGAAATTGAGGAGAAGAGAGCCGGCGTCGTTGATGCTTGGAGTAAACTAGGGGACCACGAGAGAGGGATTGGCGCACTGGAAGAGGACAAGAGACAGGCTGAGATCGACCTTGAAGAGTTACAAAGACCACTGAAAGATAAGAGGACCGAAGTACAGCAATGTGAACAGCGGTTGGATGCTTTGATAAAGGACCGTGGACAGCGACAAGGCGCTTACAATGCCAATATGCCACGCCTTCTCAGTGCCATACGGCAAGATGACGGGTTTCAGCAGCAGCCAGTGGGTCCTATAGGAAGTCATGCTCGCTTACTGAAGCCCCTATGGTCCAGCGTTCTTGAGAAGTCTTTCGGAGGAGCTTTGAATAGCTTTGTGGTAACAAGCAAGCAAGACCAAAATAGACTCTTGGGTCTGATGCAGAGACTTGGATGGTGAGATGTTACATCGTGCAGTAGTTACCTAAGTGTCTCGACTTCTAACAAACGCAGTATCTGCCCTATTCTCATCGGAAACAATGCTTTGATTGATACTACGAATCATGAGCCCTACCCAGAGTTTGATACATCGCTCAGGGTCCTCGAGGTAAGCCACTGGCGCAATCCTGCCTTTCCATACTGATCTAGCACCAGATTGACAACGACCTTGTCAGGAAGCAGCTGATTATCAACCAAGCTATCGAGCAGACTATTCTGATGGAGAATCGAGGCGAGGCGATTGCTAAAATGAAAGCGAGCAGATTACCAAACGTCAAACAATGCTTCACCCAAAACGTCAAGCCAGGGGCAGGACTCAGACTCAATTACGGGTATGGTGGTGCTTTGGCGCAAGGCTATATTGATCCTTTCACTGGTGTTCCACGTATGAAAACTGACGTTGAATATCAAATAACGTGAGTTTCTCCGACCGTGGTTCGAGAATTGCTGGTGCTCATGCTTCCAGGTCCCAACGGGAGGCACTTCAAAGCCTTAAAGCTGAACTCAACGACATCGAGCAGAACCGAAGAGATAGGCAAAACCATCTTACCCGGTGCAATCAAGCCATAGTGGCACATAATAGACAGCAGAAAGAGCTTGTGATTGTCCTGCAGAGGGCTGAAACCATTGTAGGAGACCTGCAAGACGCTTTGGATCGTGATGCCATTGAAGAAAGTCGCTTAGACGCCTTGAAAGACCATTTGAGGGAGGCTGAGGAAGAAAAGAGCACGCATGAAGGGTCTTACGAAGAGTCTATCAATGCCATTGATAAGGCCACAGACGCAATGAAAATCTCAAGGGAGCAGATGTCGGAGATGGACGCTCAAATTGCTGAAGCAGAGGCCAAGGTTCTCAAGGCTGAAAGTAAAGCGACGAAACTGGAGAACCAGCGGCTGGCTGCATTGCAAGCGAAGAACAAAGCGCTACAGACCATTGAAGATGAACATACGCGCATGCAAGTCAAAGAGCGGGAACGTGAAGAGAAAAGCCAAACGGTCCGAAGCTTCATTGAGCAGGCAAATGCGATATGCCCACGGGTGCCTGTCGATGCTGGCGAGACTGGCAAAAGTATTGACAACAAGCTCAAAAAACTCGTGACCGACTTGAAGAAATATGAGGACAGGATAGGCGGTAGCAAGCAGCAAATCGCCGAAAATGCTACAGCAGCGGTGACGGCTTTTCAACAAGCAAAAAAGCAAGTCAACGATGTGGAGCAACTTGCACAGGTAAGATTGAAGAACTTCTTGAGCACGGAGGTGTTACTGATCCGCCCGTAGATGTTGAAACAGACGCTCGTCAACCGCAAGGAACGATGGAAGTATTTCCAAAAAGCCATCACCGCACGTGCTAGACTACAATTCCTTTATTTGCTAAGTGAGCGTAGTTTTCGAGGCAGATTACTTGCGAACCATAAAGAGAAGAAGCTCGATCTACACGTACTGCCCTCGTCCTCCACCAACAGCGCCATTCGAGACAATACTGATTTTGCGGCAGGTTGAACCTGACGAGACCACCCAGCGTGGTCAAGGTCGTGAGACGAAAACTCTTTCGGGTGGCGAGAAATCCTTCTCCACCATCTGTCTGTTGCTATCTCTTTGGGACGCCATGGGCGCGCCTATTCGCTGCCTTGACGAATTGTAAGTTTTTTCGCATTGTATCCCTACGTTGATTGAATCATGAGCTGACCAAAGTTAGTGATGTCTTCATGGACAGTGTAAACCGAGATGTCAGTATGAAATTAATGGTAAGACTTTAAACCCTTAGACCTGTCACATGGCTCATAGTCGGGGTAGGTCAACGCAGCAAGGAAGTCTGTGGGCAAACAATTCATTCTCATCACGCCGCAGTCAATGGGCAATGTCGATTCGGGGCCGGATGTTAAGATCATCAAGTTCGTATACCATGTCCTTTTAGTTGATGATCAAAACTGATCTATCCCTAGGATGCGGGACCCAGAGCGCGGCCAGACCACCATCTCCTTCCCAGGGACATAGTGTACTCGCTCGATCATGTATGTCAATTGTCTAATGTAGCTTGAATGTGCGACATCGGTACAGCTTTGACTCAATTGTATATTTCAGATGTAGATACTGTGGACGAGAAAGCTGTAATTAAAACCAAGTATCATGTTCGTGCCAGCCATATCCTATATAAAATCTCGTCAGCATCAAGCCAAACAAGCAGCTGGCACAAACGAGTTACATGCCAGTACAGAAGCCCTCCAAGCGCTAAATGATGCAGGACCAGAACCCCCTAGTATTGCAACACCCTTTTAATGCACCATCAACAACCCGCCTTCCCCCTTAACCTTGGAATCTCAAGCGACCCACAACCCTATCCCCAACCCATCATCTCCCCCTGACTTCCTGGACCTTCACCCCCACACCCCCCACCCACCCTTTTCCTCCTCTGCCCCCTCCTCCAGTAACCGTGTTCGTCGAGCCGGTGGGGCTGTAAACGTATTCCCCGTCTTTATACTGAGCGTCGCTGGCGAAGGCGGCACGCGGCTTGCGTTTCGTATAGCGTTGTTCCAGGCGGAGATATTCGATTTCTGTGGGGTGTGAGCACGGAGGTTTGGAGTGTTGGGTCGAAAAAGGACGAGAGGAAGGGGCAGAAGTGGAGGGACTGACTATCTTGGATCTTTTCAATGAAGCCCATTTCTGGGATGCGTAAGGGTTGGATAGGAGGTGAGGGTTGCACAATCTCGAGTGCAGGGAGAGCAGTTGCTGTCGAATTACTCGTAGGTATGTAGAGCGGTATATGTGAATGGTGGTGAAGGGGAGTGAGGAGTATTTGAGACGAACGTTGAAAGGTAAAGGTGCACGTGAGGTCCAAGTAGGCTTTCCCCTTTAGGCTTTGGCTGAACCCTTACAGGGATTCGGCGACTCGCGTCACCGTCGCGTGGCTTGAGCGAAGGCCCCCGTGAGCAACGATCCCTTACAGGTACCTACGTGTTTAAAACATGTTTTTTGACTACCTTCTTTAGGCTAGCTCAAAGCGTGTTTTATACACGCTTTTTGAAGGAGGTTTTAAACAAGGGGTGGCTTATATTTATAGTAGCAAATTAATAGAGGGTTAATTAGCCTGCAGGTTGACCCCTTCACCTTGCCTCAGTTCTCAGACGTGCCAACGTCGCTAAGCCCCTTCGGTTTAGCGCCCTGCTGACTTCGCAGCATACGGCGGCACGTCTGAGTGCAACCCGCAGTAATATTGGTTGATTGACATTAACTTTGGAATAATACCGAACTTTGCCGATCGCCTTATCTGATGCGATAAAGTATGAGCGTATTATTGAATTAATTACATTTTGTTCGCTCTGTTTATCTATTCTACGATTTCTATCGACTCGCCTACCTACCCTACTCACCACCCTACATGCTCATCACCCTACTCATCATTCTACTCATCATTCTACTCACCATTCTATCTACTCGTCTATCTACATGTTCAGCTATCAACTCAGCTATCGACTTGATCATCTACTCATCATTCTACTCGCTTCAAAACATGCTTCATGCGACACGTTCAAATAAGCGTTCTACGCTTCATGATCTACTTCATAGTATGCTTCATACATGCTTCATAGCACATGCTAATTAGCTCAATAGAAAGTATTCTTCATAACTTGATATCAAACGCTTTATCAAATTCTCTATCAAACGCTCTATTAAACGCTCTATCAAACGTTCTATTAAACGCTCTATCAAACGCTTTATCAAACGCTTTATCAAATTCTCTATTGAATTCTCTATTGAATTTTCTATCAAACTTTCGACCAAACTCTCGATCAAACGCTTTATCAAACTTTCTATCAAATTTTCTATCGAGCTTTCTACTGAGCTTTCTATCGAGCTTTCTATCGAGCTTTCTACTGAGCTTTCTACTGAGCTTTCTATCGAGCTTTCTATCAAATGCTCTATCAAACGCTCTATCAAATTTTCTATCAAACTCTCTATCAAACGCTCTATCGAAACAACTTAGCGCGCTTTCTCGATCATCAAAAAGAACTAGACTGACCGCCGGGCCGGGTTTTCATACCTACATTCTGACCCGGCCCGAGTACTCGGGTCGAACCTTCTGACCCGGCCCGAATACTCGGGTCGAACCTCATGACCCGACTCGGTATCGACCTCGAGCCGGGTCAGAACTCGCTGACCCGACCCGACCCGCCAAGCAATCGAATATGACGTCAAGAGGGCTAAATATAGAAATTTTTCCGGTTTTTCGCCTTTGCATTACCTTTTTGCATTACCTTTTTGGTAGGAAGCCATAAAGGGGAACATGAAGGGGAACATGAAGGGGAACATGGAGGCCGTTTGGTAGGAAGCTTTGGTAGGGGGCTATGGTAGAGAGCTATGGTAGGGAGCCATGACGGGGAACTATGGAGGCTGTTTGGTAGGGAGCCATGAAGGGGAGCCATGAAGGGGAGCTATGGTAGGGAAACATGAAGGCTATTTGGTAGGGAGCCATGGTAGGGAGCCATAATAGGGAGCCATAATAGGATATCTACCTACCTACCTTCATGTCTTGGCGGGCCGGGTCGGGAATTCCGGGTCGATACTCGATTCCAACCCTCTGACCCGGCCCGAATACTCGGGCCGAACATCTCGACCCGACTCGAATACTCGAGCCAAGAATCCTGACCCGGCCCGACGCGGCCAGTCTAAAAAGAAGGTTCGAATCAAATCTTCATCACACAACACGATACAAGTTCAACTAAGTTCAGTCGATGATATGATCATGAAATATCTGACGACGAGAGCAAAAAATCGAAGCTAGCATATTCTTGATCGCGCTGTTCGACTACTCGAATTATCGCACGCAGTCGACTCGATGATGCGACGACGCAACTTATCGATCTCACAGAATTTTATTGATACTTAAATTAAGCGCATCAGATAGAGCATATGTGAAAGTACTATCGCAAGTTCACATACATTATGATTTACATGTTGTGCATTGATGATCGCGTCGCAAACAAGAATGTTGTGACTTGCAAAAGTTAACGAGGCAAGTTGTGCGAGCTGTCACCAAATTAACGCAGATCAACCTATCTTACAGGGGTTTGCACTCAGACGTGCCGCCCGTATGCTGCGAAGTCAGCAGGGCGCTAACCCGAAGGGGCTTAGCGAGGGCGCTAACCCGAAGGGGCTTAGCGACGTTGGCACGTCTGAGAACTGAGGCAACCCTTCACCATGTAAAGGAAGCTCCAAAAGCACCTGGCCGTCGATGATGCTATCCAAATACTCGTTGAGGGTGTCCTCGCTCGAACGATTTAGCCTGGTCATAGCAATTTCCTCCTGCAATAGTCTATCCTCCATTTCACATAGCTCCTCCTCATCGACTTCAACGCCCTGTGTATAGCGGAGTCTCTTCTTCAGCTCACGCACGGGTTCAGATGACTCTGCTGACGAGAAGCTCCTTTGGCCATCTGCCGGTGACTGCGTAGGCATTGCACGGTATTTCGTCTTCCGGGTACGATTACCTGCCGATAGTTGTTAGCAACAGTCTGATTGGCTGGCCTACCACCTCGTTGCAGAGGCACTGAGCTATGGGGGGTGTCAAAATGCCTGTAGCTGAAGCAGCTGAAGCAGCTGAAGGTGACAGCGAGGTGGCGACAGCGAGGTAATCCTCCAATAAATGGCCCTTGTATGCTTATATAATATAAAGCGTTGTTTAAAACAATAAAAAGCCGCTAGGATGTTTGAAACACGCTTTTTGTAGAAAAAACGGTTTTATTCGTACCCTACTCACAGGTGACGTCCGAAGCATCGAAGAAATGCATGACAAAACCTAACGATGAAGATGAGGCTAAATTTGAACCGCATCACTATGACTGGTACATAACCTCTGGAGACTTGAATAATTCGATGGGCAGAACAGCGTTTGATTTAATTTGATTTGATTTGAATTGATGAGATTGAGATTGAGATTGAGATTGAGATTGAGATTGAGATTGAGATTGAGATTGAGATTGAGATTGAGATTGAGATTTCAGACGTGCAGGTATCTAAAATATCCAGACCAGAACCAGTTGCTCATGACATTATCCAACGCCAGCGATGCGTATCTTACATTGATCATCACCGAGGCTGCTCCTTGACCTCTTCATCACGATCTCTTACATCCGGAAGCGAGGTATCTTGCGCTGTTTGTTTTGTCAGTAGCTCTCTGCTTCTTCTTGACTCAAGCAGCTTACCTGTCCATAGTCGATCGTATAGCCCTCCTTTCTCGAGCAGTCGAGTATGTGTGCCACTTTCTGCTACCCTCCCGTCTTGTAGCACGATAATCTTGTCGCTATCAAAGATAGTACGCAATCTATGTGCCACAAAGACACTTGTTCTGGACTTCTCTTTGAGGATACTATTGATCTCTTGCAACAGCGTTGTCTCGGTGTGCGTATCGAGAGCCGAAGTGGCCTCATCGAAAAAAAGCAACGGCGGGTCCTTTAGTATCAGCCTCGACACAGCCATTCGCTGTTTCTCCCCACCCGATATCATCATGCCTCTTTCTCCAACCATGGTCTCATACCCAGCAGGGAGAGCATTGACGATATCGTGGATCCTTGCCTTCCTAGCAGCGTTTCTCACTTCTTCCGACGAAGCTTTCATGTTCCCGTACCGGATGTTATGCTCGATCGTATTGTTGAAGAGCGGCGTGTCCTGTGGAACAACACCGATAGCTTCGCGTAAGCTCTGTAAGCTGACGTCTCGGATGTCCTGGTTATCAATCAAGATTCGCCCCTCTTGCACGTCGTAGAACCGGAAAAGTAAGCGAAGGATGGTAGATTTGCCACATCCACTTGGCCCCACAATAGCGACTTTTTGTCCTGCAGGAATAACCAGACTTAGATGCCGCAGGATAGGTCGGTCTGGATGATAACCAAATGTGACATTCTCGAATTTGATTTCCCCACCTTCCGTCAGCCGTAATGGGGTGGGCTTGGCAGGTTCTTTGACGGCAATGTTGACTTTCTGGAGATTGAACAGCGTCTCCATGTCTAACAGAGACTGCCTCAGCTCTCGATAAACAGATCCGAGGAAGTTTAACGGAACAGAGAGCTGAAAAACCAGCTGGTTAACCATGACTAAATCGCCTACGGTGAGGGTACCATTCGCAACGCCATCGGCAGCTAAATACATCATTGCTCCCAGCGCACTGGAGAAAATAACGTTCTGGCCTGAATTGAGAAAAGCAAGGGACGTGGTAACTTTAATTGAGGCACTTTCGTAGGCCCTCAAGGCCGAGTCATATCTCCCGACCTCAAACTTCTCGTTGTTAAAGTGCTTCACAGCTTCAAAGTTGATGAGAGAGTCCACGGCTACTGTTGCAGCTTGATTGTCTGCAGCATTGGCTTGTTTTCGAAATTTAGTCCGCCATGATGTGGTAAGAATTGTAAAGGCAGTGTAGCCAACCATAGTCACGGCGGTAATAGCGGCGAACTTAGGACCATATTGGTAGGTCTGATGCAGTCAGTGCTAGCCGACGTTCTGTATACCTTCGTGCTTACTAGAATCCCGCACACCATTGTGATCTCCAGAGCCGTAGGTAGAATATGGAATACCATCGACGTCAGGAGGAAGCTTATACCTTTAGTTCCCCGATCGATTGCTCTCGTGAGGCCTCCTGTCTGCCGCGACAGGTGGAAATTCAGATCCAGTCTGAGTAGATGGTCGAAAACGTTGCACGCAACTCGACGGATGGCCTTTTGCGCTACACTTGCAAAGATCGCATTCCGGATCTCTTGGAATATAACTGCTCCGATTCGCGTAGCCCCATCTGTTGGACGAAGTTATAAGTGCGTTACCAATTAGACAATTCTTCCGTACATGCCACTATCATTGCGCCACCGACTGTCCATGCAGTGCCCCCAAGCGCCGTAAGGTCGACATTCATAGAATCGACAATACTTTTGAAATAGAAAGGGACTTGCACATTCAGGATCTGTCTTGATTTAAGCTTCGGTATTTGCTAGTGACTATGTATCTGGAAAACACCTTTGAACCAACAAGGAGAACCAGAGCTGTCCCAACTCTGATCTTCGCACCTAGATCATCCTATACCTGCCGTCAGGCAATCCCGTCAAAGCCTTGCTGCACGCATGGCTTACCTTCGGCCATAGATATCTTGACATTTCCTTCATAATTGCCCAATCCGCTTTTCTTTGCTCTTTATTTGAGACAGTCTGCTCTGATAGCAGGGGATCTGTCTTCAGCCCTGTGTGCGATCTCGCATCTGATGGTCTTAGCACCGTCTCCGGCATGACGTTCTCCAGAGAGTCAGCTTTTAAAAGTATCTGAGCTTCCGCCTTCTGGTCTGCAGGCAGTTGCTTTTGCCATATTCTGGCAGTATTTGTAAATTGTCGAGGTATCTGTCGATTTAGCGCTTGTTGCTTGAGAGGAAATATCGATACTGGATGGGGGCGAATGTATGTCCGACTATGCAATCTGGGCAAAAGCCCAAGCCGCACCATGTTGCGCCTGATGCGCTGGATGTGATGTCTTTACCTGTCACAAGTAGTCATCATTATATTCAGTTGTATTATAGTCCCAAGTCGCATCTGGAAATATAAAGCGCGCTTAACAAATTGAACCACCGACATGAGATACTTGAGTGCTTCGATATGGTAGTGGTGGAGGTCGGCTTTATCAAATAATAAGCCCGATGCTAGCCCTAAACAGGGATAGTTTGTTTTCCAAATATTTGGCCGTGACAAGGCTCACCTTCCCCAAAATGCGGACAGATTGAGGCCTCAGCAGCTATGCGCCACATATTGAACGGCGCTGCCATATGGAGATCGAGCTGCTCCAAAAAGGTCCGCCTTAGGAACCAGCCCTCAGTATCTGGACGGCGAGGCTTGCAGATCTCTACAGCGCCTTCCAGCAACCTTGATATTCTCACGTCTGAACCTACTTCCATTTCAAGTGCGGAGATTCCAGGTACGTAAATTCGCAATTTATCCTAATTTATATGCTCATGGTATTGATAGATGCCAGATTTGAGGTTCTTGGCTCGTCCTTTCCTGTTCTCTCGATTTCCTTGTCCGCATCACAACCGTTGTACACTCGACGCGGTACTCTGATCAGCGTCGGAGGGAAGGCAGAGAATGTGAGCTTACAGCTATATGTTCGTAAATCCTGCTTTTATGTTCTAATGTCTTAAAGGCAGTCTCGACCCTTTCATTACTGGCACCATTCCGCCGACTCGTCCTTGGGATCCCATTTCTCTATCAGAAAATATCTTCTACAAGTCCGATGACAGCGCTCATAGCTACTAAATCGACTATAAGCTCTCTGGCCGTCATTAGAATGGACGGCTCGACTGATTGGATGCTCGTGAAGCGGGTACTCCTTGCTTGGACGGGACAAACTCTTTCGGTGAAGCCTACTATCAATCAAAAAATGGTATGCAACCACATCTCGACTTCTTTGTCGCAGTTGCTGACCAGTGAAGAGCCTCGCATACTTGGGTAATTCCGAGGTGACCGGCAGGGGATTGCTTGCTCTTGCAGGCCGCGGCTCTATCTTCCAGGTCACTCTCGGGGTGGGGGAAGACTATATCGCTCACCCAGGGTACGATGTTTAATCCGCCTTGAAATTCCCTCACTAAAGTATGTTTCAGTAATGTTGTAGCGTACTCCATCAACTCTTCTCCACCTTCTCCCTATCGGCTGAAATCCTCATCCTTGCGGTTACAAGTGCCTGATATTAACTTCTCTGGCATACTACCCGATACAAAGTTCTTCAGAGTCATGCGAGAGTCTGAAACCTGGCGAGCGATTTCTAACGTTTTCTTCACCCTACGCACGTGGTCAAGAAGGACTATCTGGGGTGACAGAGTAGGTGTGGCCCTTGACAGTCGTTTATAGTACACTGACCTACCACAGCTATTCCTGCAATTTCACGGACCGATCACAATTCTCCTGCAGACACGAGCAGGAAGAGTAAGCGACATACTCACAGTACGAGACATCAATGAGATTGCCGATGCGCCAGCTGGAGCTCTGCAGTCAGCTCTTACCTCACTGAGAGATGAGGACAAACGCGACAGTTCAGATCAGGAGGCCGCTAAAATACCAGTAACGAACAAGCCTCCCAAAATGAGTCTTGCCAGTGTAGGGCCGGATGGGAAGGTCAATTTTGAGCCAGCCCACAAGTCCTTACCTACAGCGAGGTGATCCTACTCTAAGAGATCCATCCAAGTCTTTACATACTGTATTTATACCATGTATTTGTATGCCCAAAAGCTTCTTCATTCCCTCTGTAGCCAGTAGTGTGAGATGGGACAAACAAGAAATACTGTAGATAGTCAACTATCATGTTGTATCATACCTAGGAGTGTCATGTTCGAACTACCAGCCTGCAAGGCAGGGAGGTCGGCCACGATTTCCGTATATGTAATCCCACCGTTGCCGTGACGACGCTTAGTGTAAACACCATATCACTATCAGTCTCAAGGATTGAGGCTTGGCGACAAAGAACGACCTGACGTACTACAGGAGGACATCGAAAGAGCACAAGTGATGGGTATACGGGTCGTTGCTAGAATACGACCGCAGCAAAGGCACGAGTTAGACAAAGATGTAATCGTCTCCGCGGCGAGCGACGACACTGCCGCGCACCCAACTGTTGTCAAGGTACCAAATCCAAAGAACGAAAGCGAAGATTTTTCTTTCCAATTCAGCAGCGTGTATGATGGGGACTCTAATCAACAGGAAATATTTGACAATGAAGGTTAGCTAACCACAAAACATGAAGGATCTTCTGACTAAATCACTGCAGTTGCGCCCACCGTCAAACACCTGTTCAATGGATTCGATGTAACCATATTCGCTTACGGCTCCACTGGGACTGGAAAGACACACACTATGCGGGGTGGTAAGACGCTGCAAGAGCGCGGCGTCATTCCACGGTTGTTGTCTGGAATATATCGCCGAAGTAGGAAACTAGACAAAGATTCAGCAGGGCAAACGAAAGTAGAGATCGGTTTATCCTATTACGAGATTTACAATGACAAAGTGTTCGACTTATTCGAGGCGCCTGAGAAACTTACAATGGCTGGTTTGCCAATACGAGATAATGCAGGCAAAACCGTAGTCGTAGGTTTGACGGAAAGGCCTTGCGAGAGCTTGAAAGAATTTGAAAAACTGTACGATCAGGCAAACATTAATCGATCGACGAGCGCGACAAAGGTAAGGACACAAGAGTCCTGGCTTTAAGTTGTGCTAATTCGGAAATATAGCTTAACGCAAGCTCATCTCGCTCTCATGCAATACTCTGCATCAGAATTGCAGTCACCACAGGCGAGGAGATTCGAGTTAGCACGGCTTCTGCAATTGACCTAGCAGGCTCAGAGGATAACCGGAGAACGGACAATGGAAAAGAAAGGCTAGTAGAATCATCCAGCATCAATAAAAGCCTCTTCGTTCTTGCAAAGTGCGTCGAGGCTATCAGTCAGCAGCAAGCGCGGGTCCCCTACCGCGAATCTAAGATGACCCGTATTCTTTCTCTAGGTCAGAACAATGGGATGACGGTCATGATCCTCAACTTGGCTCCTGTCAGGTCATTCCACTTGGACACATTGAGCTCTCTGAACTTTGCGAACCGAACGAAAAAGATCGAAGTCCGGGAGATTGAGAACGAACCAACCTTCAAAGAATGCCACCGAGCTGTACCAACTTTTACCGGGACTTCAATAAAGAGACAGCCTCTGAGACCTCTGGCTACTGCTGTTCACAATGCTGCAATACATGCCCCAAATCTAATCTCTAAGCGAGGCGACACCAAACCAGCAAAGACCTTTTCTGTATATTCGGATAGAGCACGGCAGTCCAACGATGCAGCTCGTCCAATACGTACAGAGCCGCCACATCGCTCCTCACCTCTCAAGCGTCCATCAGGGTCCTTCTCTTCTCACGCCTCCCGTCCCCCAAAACGAAGGAGTCCCGATCGGATGATATCCAGGCCCGAGCCCGCCATGTCAAAGGAAGCTCTCGAAAACATGATCGAGAGAAAGGTCACAGACATACTTGCCACACGTGCCCTAGATCAACCATCCATCGCCCCGGTCCCGGAAATCAGTGAAGAGGTCCAAAAACGTCTGGAGCTTCTGGAGCAGAGGATCGAAGGAAAGGATGATGGGAGAGAGCAAGGGCTTACGTTCCTGCTTATGGCGAAACAGCACGCCGTGAGAGGCGAGGACTCGAGTGCGTTAAGGATGTATGCTTTGGCTAGAGAGTACTTCCCCAACAATGCGAAACTTGATAGTAAGATTAAGCGGTTACGTGAGAAGCTGAAAGCAAAGAAGGACTTGGATGTGCAAAAGATGCAATTAGAGGATGGAAGACAAGCAAAAACGGATGAGTCACACCCTCAACCTGTTGAAAAAGAGCATCCCCAGAGGACAAGCCAACGCCTAACATCGGACGACGACGACTACTACGATGCCCCCCAACCAATCAGCGACGCCGACGACTACGAGTCTTCAGACGGCTTTCGCTACTCTAAGCCCAAGAAAGCTCCCAAATCCAAATTCGCCGTCCACGTGTCCCCCAAATCGCTAGAAGAAGAGTCTACTCGCACTCCAAGGACCAAACGGCTGCTTGACATTGTAAACACACGAGATGTAGCGCAGATTCGGCTACTCAAGGGAGTAGGGGCTAAGAAAGCAGAAGCGATTCTCGAAGCCCTATGTGCAGATGAGGATGATGGAGGGTGTGACAGGGAGATAAGGAGTCTAGGGCAGCTAGGACGGCTAAAGGGGGTGGGGGTCAGGACGGTGGAGAATATGAGGGCTGGGTTAGAAGTTGGCATTTGAGCGTTAATTGACCTACAGTGGTGCTTAGAGGGTGTACGGTGATTTCAGTTTACTAGGTAGTCATGGCTGGAATTCGGGACCATTGGCATAGCGTAGAGTTTTCGTATGGAAGGATCAGGGTTTTGTTTTACACGGCGGAAGAATAGATCTTACGAACTGAAGGGCTGACTTGGGACTAACTGCCCAGTTTTAGGGGGGGAGAATGGATAGCATGATTAACCTATTAGCCATGTTTTTGTTCCTCTAAAGATATCCGGAACGTGTGGTTCACCCAAAGGCTCGAGCAAATATTGATGATCTTTTTCCTTTTCCCCTCCTGATACTGCCGACAAGTGACGCCCCGACCTCGTGAAAAACTGTGCTTTCGTCCCCCTATCATGCGAAGCTACTGTAGCTCTAGCTTTATATACTTTACCGGCCTCTCCATTTCAAAAAGATGATATAAGTATGAGATCAATCTTTTTCAAGGACGGGAGTGGCGGATCCTTGTACTTGTTCCATTTGACAAGGTCTATCTGCCGTATTCAATTTTGTTTTTGTTTTTGTTTTTGCCATGGAATTCAGGGATTTAAAATCACATCGGCGTTTGATTGGTATTTATTTAGGATAATAATGCTTTGGTGCAACCCCTTTCTCTTGCGTGTTCACTTCTCCGTCGGTCAGGTGATATTACGAGTATGAACACAATGTGTGAAATAGTCTAATGGGGCTTTGTTGAACTCGGAAGTCTTCTTCTCACTGTCTGGTTCTAGTAGGGCCAAGTTTGCCTACAGCCTATACTGTACAATAGGACTTCTTCACTCTGTCTTGGTATCAAAGGGGTCGAGTTCGCTGCATCTGTATTTCCTTCACTGGAAACAATTGCTGGAGCTGCTTATCCAGCTCACCAGGCGTAAATGGAGCCGTAATTTACAGTCACTCCTCTATGCTTTTCCATTCAACAAAAACCTTACACCAGAGCCTTCCAGCGCTATGCCTCGACACAAGTCACTCCAACGCCGTCCCTTGCAAAGCCCGCAAACTTTCACTTCGCCACTGCAGCACTGTAGTTACACTCATTCAGTCTTCTCTTCCCATTTATTCTAGAAAGGAGTAGAACATACCTCAGTACCGATGTACGGAAAAAGCTTCCCTTGGTCCGCTCAATGACCTGCTGGTATACCGAGTTTGCAGGATGGTTCATCAACACCGTTCCCTCCTTATAATCAAGTTTACCGTCCATTCTCGTGTCCCGGATTAAGTTGACGATCCACTTCTCGCCCTCGTCTTGGTTCAGGCCTAGGCGTGCTGATAGATCCCTGGATAATTTTTAGTAGCAGGTTCCTAGCCTATAAATGCAGGATGGGAAAGGGAAAGGGAAACACGCACTTAATATCGATCCTCTCGTGAATCTTACAGTAACTTTCCGAAATCAAATGTCTTGCCGCCTCCACAAACGCATCCGCCGCCGCTGATAGGAAGAAGTCCCCTTTTAGTATTTCCTCTGCTTCACCCAACTTCCTCTGTGCCTCCTCGAAATCGAAATCGATGTACAGTGCCTTTACAAAATCCGTCACAGGGTCGTTATATTCGTAGCCTTCTTGCCTGACAACTCGCACAAGGTCCTTAAGTTGCTTCTGATATTGGCTTGTATTCCTTGTTCGGCTGCGATTTGTAATGACGGCAGCCGCAAGATAGCGTAGAATCCAAGGACAATTTGTTTGGATGGTGTTAATGAAAGGCGCAGAGAATAAAAGATCGGTGATGGTGTCGCGGGCGGGGTCATAGTTGAAGAATGGGAAGAGCGACCAGTGGATTAGCCAGGTGCGGTGCTGCAGCTGGGCTAGAGGGTTGTTGAAGAGCTTCGTGTCGATGGATTCCTTGACTTTGTTCACTTCCTCCATTACCATTTCCCAATTCGTAGTGAGAATTTCGCAGGCTAGTTTTCCCCATGTGGCCTGAGTAGCCTTGTCGTTGTCGGTGGAGAGAATGCGGAATTGGTCAAGGAGGTGGGCAGCCTCAGCATAGCTACCACAGCTGTATTCAAAGCGGCCGAAGTCGTAGAGCATGTCTACCATTTCGGGTGTAACGCCGTGCTGCTGTTCTAAGAATTTCAAGTTGGCAACTTTGTCGCTGCGGAGGTTGGAGACGACGCTGTCGTCGCTGAGAAGCTCGTTGATCTGGTGTGTTTCATCGGTGAATAGCGATAGCCTCTGTATGATCTCCTCCTTCTTTTTCGCGAATTCCTCAGGCCTCTCATCGCTGTCGTTGATCTCTTCCCATAGACTCGCAACATAGTCGGTCATGTTGGTTTGCTTGAGGAGTTCATATTTCGTCTTTGTAATTTCTGCGCTGTCTTCCTCTTGACCTGACAGGAATTCAAGCAAGGGAAATATCAGGTGTCGATCAAGGTGGGGGATGAGCTTCGGCAATAGGTCATATTGTTGGGCTATTTCTGTGGGTGATGTCACGGCTTGGTGAACATTGCTGCTCGATATCGTCTCGGCCGAGGTGGGCTTATTGTCGGTCATTGTCGCACTGGTGTATTCGGAAAGGGTGCTGAACCTGGGGTATGATTATAGGAAGGACTACGGTTAACTTGGAGTTTGCGAGTGTTCAAATGTGCGCCAAGATTTCGCGCTAGCGCGGTTCCGAAAGAGCGTTGGCATTTGGCAGACGAGGGAGATACCTGTCCCAGTAGCTTCTACATCAACGTCCAACAAAGTAACAGCAGCGCTTCAATCATACCGAAAGCCTCTATGGCATCCAGAACCTTCCTCCCCTTCCTCCGCCCCCTTCCTCTTCCCCGATTCCTCCCCATCTCCGCCCGCCTCGTATCAACCCACCCTCCCCTGCAACAAAGTATACCACCCCTAACTCCCTCATTATTAACTAGGACCTATGATCTAATATCCCTGAAGCATCCACCGCAAAAGTCGCGCCCGCCATACAAAATTCCCTTCCACCGCTACCGTACCACATACACCGAACAGCATCACAGCAATTACCCATATACCACCTAGCCAAACGCGGAGGGAATCTACACCAGACACGGATACGCAAGATTGAAGGGGACCTGATGGAGCTGAAGAAGGATTTGCGGCAGGCGCTTGGGTTGAGGGAAGAGCATATAGCGATTAATCAGTTGACGAGGCATATTATAATAAAGGTGAGTTGTGGACTGCACGGACTTGGAACCAACTTGAGGGATGCTTGCTGATCGGTGGGGGCTCCACAGGGCTGGTACAGAGCGGACGTCGCAAGGTTCTTAGAAGAAAGACGTTTCTAGATGGTAGAAAGTGGATGTATATACCCTTAAGCGCTGCTCAAGAAGTAGCTATATGGTACAATGGAAATTCTCTGTACAAATATCCAAAAAGGCGCTGTCCAAGCCCATGCCATACCGGCTGCTGCCTTTCTCTGTTCTCCAAGCCCAAACAGCTTCAATGTACACATTTTCAAATCTTTAAAATTACCACCAATTACACCCCATTGTTCAAGGACGCCGAACTGAAATTGGTATCTAGCTTTTATCCACACCCTTTATACTCACCAACCCAGCACGCACTTATGTATCCAATCCTTCATAGGCACACAGCTGTCCCAACACGCTCCTATCCACATTGGGTATTAGTAACGTGTGAATCAGAACGTCTTTGCTAGGGACGACTCCTGTCGGAAGTCCGACAATGGGCACATCTGGATCCTTTGCTTTTTCACCAAGCTTCCGCAGCACGGCTATTCCCCGTTCACTGATCATCGAGTAGAGTTCAGCCTCTGGTGCTCTTGTCGTCTGGGGATGAGTGTGAGTTTGATAGGGTGTCTGAGTTGCAAGGTGGGTGATGATCCTGATGAGGGTCAAAGCAAAGCCATCCTGAGAAGAAAGCAAGGCCCGTGGCAGGCTGTGCTCTGTAGTAGGTATCAACCCGACAAGTATTTCGGCAGCCAGTAGACCTTGGGCCAAATATGGCCCGCGAGCTCTGACTATTGCCTTAACGGTAGACTTATTATTCTGTGTATCGAAGTCGGGCAATGGGGCGATAGCAAGCCCAAACGTCCGGGTCAGCAACTCGTATGGTGGCAATGCACCACTATCCCCGAGGAAAATGGATTTATAAAAGGTCCTGTTTGGCTCATCCCTTGCAAGGAGCTTGGCGACGCTATCGACAGCGGGTGGAAAATAGCGGTGTATTGAAGGGTTGTATGAAGAAAACATGAGTTCGTCTTTCCCAGCAGTATTCGGAGGAGGCGTTGGTGCAAAAGACAACAGAAAGTGGAGTATGCACAGTGCTTCCTCCTTGCCTGGCAAGTCAATGTTTTGTGACACATTGCTAAGGTAGATTACAACGTCCTTGCAAAAATCGAGCGTGTTCGCATAAGTTCGTAACAGCATGTTGCGAGTACCAAGGTATCGGATAACGGTCGTAAGGAACCTGATGACCATAGGATCGGTCAAATGCCTGTGGTTGACTTCAAAGAATGAGAGATTTCTCAGGATAGTCGTTATACATATCAGCCTGTCGACTGATCTGTCCAAGTCGTACTCAAGAGTTCCATATTCTGGCACGTCTTGCAACGTCTCGACTTCGATTTTACAACCTCGGACAGTCTCTTCATACGAATCAACAAGCATGACGTCCGACACCTCGGCGGCATTTTCGGCGAGTTGTTCAACTTGTTCATCCGCGCACTCAACAAGTGTGTCCATGAGATCTTCACAGTTGTCTAAAGAAGGTGGATGTTGCTCATTCGAAAGGGAAGCTAGAGTGTCCAGCGCAAGACGGACCTCACCATGGATGCCTGAACGTAGGGACATTGTCAGTGCTCGAATGTCGATACGTCCAAGCTCCCGAACGGTGGGAACACTGGGCTTGATTAATAAGAGATCGTCAATGGTATCCTTAAGACCTCGGACTTGGATTCCCCCATGGCTCTCCGGACCGTGCTTGCCACTTGTAATATTGTCGGCTTTAGGTATGAATAGTGGGCCAAGCGGAGCTATTCGTGGGTTAAGATCTTTTCGATCCAGGTAGTTGGCGGAGCTGCTGTGTGCGTTGGTGTATGATTCTTTTTTGACTGTCGGGGTAGCAGACTGCGCTGGATAGGTAGGCTGCTGCGCCCGAGGGGGAGTCGCACGTGGTGGACGCGAAGGTCCAGGCTGTGGCTGACCGTAGAGGTTTGCATGTCGACCTGAGATATGTCCCTGTTGCGGTGTTAGATAGCCGTTCTGCTCTGCCTGCATTGTATGGTGCTGCTGAGGAGTCATCTGCTTCACTGGGGTTTGATAACCAGCTTGCGCCTGGGCTTGAGCTTGGGCTTGGGCGTGCATAATTTGCTGGGCTTGCTGATCATGCAGTTGCGAGTCTGCCTGCCCGCCTGGGGAGAATTGATCCTGAGCAACATCTCCACCTTGTATCTGCTGCGCCATGCGCACTTGCTCCTGTCTCTGGCGCTGAAATTGCTGCTGCTGAGCTTGCATCCACCAAGCCTCGTAAGCCGACAAGTTTGTATGCCAATAATCTTGGAGTTCTTGAGCAGCAGCTATAAACTGCGCTGGCGGAATCGACAACGTGGATGCGATGCTGGTCCATTGGGATGCCATTGTAACTCTTTTTGAGCCGCCGTGTTTCATGACCACAGCGAATAGCTGCATAAGGTTTATAGGGCGTCCTGTTACGGTAGGGTGCGGGTTCAATTGCAGGCCTTTTGCCTGCATCCAATGGGATATATTCCTTACAAACTGCTCTGGATTACTCGCCCGCATCATCGCTTGTTGCGCCTGCAGAGACCGAGTAGCCATTGGATTTGTAGACATGTGACTTGGGGACATGACGGATGGATTCACTTGTCTGACGGCGGCGGCGTTACTCGCTTGCAGCTGCTGCATCAGCTGCCGCTGTCGTATCTCATACATGCGTTGTTGTTGCTGCTGCTGCTGCTGCTGCTGCTGTTGGAGGGACTGCGTGCTTTGGCCGTATTGAGACGAAGGAGGGGTCGCGTTGTTGGAGGTAAGCGATGGATTAAAGGGCTGGTTTGGGCCGCTGCCATATGGCATACCCTGCACATATGATGAAGACCCGTTTTGAGGGGTATTGACTCGACTTCCATGTTCCGAATGCGCGGGCGATGCCCGCGAGCCGAAGTTTTGAACCGCTGGCGAAAACGGGGACGGGGACATGGTGGACACGCGCTGGGGTAAACCTTGTGGATTGAACGGCTGGTTCTGCAGCGGTGGAGAAAGGCTAGCATTACTGCTCGTGTGTTGGAAGGATGGCGGATATGGCGCAGCTCCTTGGAATTGTGGGCCACCATTGACGGAACCTTGGAAGCCGGAGTATGGCCCTTGTTGAGGTGTTTGCGATCTCGAGGCTGGGGGCCCACCCGAGTTCTGTCGAGGTGATCCCCCCAAGCTCCCTTGTCGAGGCCTCTTCGTAGGTATGATTGGTTGTGTTTGGTAGATGGGGTTCGGGAGCGCCGGCGAGCCGTTGCGCGTGTTGCCATTTTGCATGCGCGGTTGCAACTGTGGGTTTTGCAATTGGTTGAAGTCAAACGAGGCTGTGGTGGGAGTCTGTAGGAATGCCACCGATGGGTCGACGGCGGTGTTGAAGGCTCCATTCTCATTGCCTGGGAGGGACTGGACGTCGTTGAGCCAACTTGGCATACTCATGTCGATTCGACTTTGGATCGACCCATCTGCGCAGAAGTCCCGCCATTAGTTCTGGTCTTGGCATGGAGACACCCATCCAATAATGGAGCGCAACAATGACAAAAGGTTAGGATGGGGTGTGGTAAGGTGATACAGCGATAAGAGTGGGTAGTTTGAAGTAAGCCGTGCTCCCTGGGGGGTAGTAGACTAGGGCGGAGGGAAAAGATTGGGTAGCAGCAGGCAGCACGATAATATTCACACTTGAGCCGCATGGGAAGGACAGGCTCACCTGAGGTTGGAATCCGGTTCGCTGGACGCCATGAATAAAATATGTCAGAGCGCGTTTTTCGATAATCGATGGGTGAAAGGCCGGTAGACTAATGACAGGACTTACATGACCACGACGCCGGTAATAATGATCTGCCATCATCACGATCGCGTTGTTAGCACATGGGGAATCTTATTTATGGGAAAGCACATGGTGCATTGGGGGGGGGGGAGTTAGGAAACAACTCCTATTGTGATTTCGATGGAATGAATCGAACCATAGAGGGGGGAGTTGGATGTGTGTGTTGTTGTTGTTGTTGTGTATGTGTGTGGCACCTATCGGGGCAAGGTTTTGGAAGGGGGGAAAGTACTCCGTAGTCGTTTGTCTGCCTAAAAGGAAGGGAAACAAGAGGAGGTGCAAACGCGCGAACCAAACAAAAGCAAAGCACAGCATCTCACCTTTATTTTGGCCTTCCTCCTCCGCTTTGCTCGAGCCTAGGGATGATAATTATTAGATGCCTTTTGATACGTGGAGCTCCAGGGGCGGGGTTTAGCGGGTGTGTGAATATGTGCGCAGGACTCAACGAAATTATTGAGGAGCGAGGAAGAAGCCGATCGACTTTTTAGCGTCGACCAAAAGCTCCTAATCCCGAATCATAAAATATGTAAATTAAGGTACGAACACATCCAAAAAGCACAAGAATAATACTCTGAAGCAGCAATACCCCATTCATCTTTTCCAAGTACATAGTCTAAGTAGATACACGATTCATCTCATGGCGAATCCTAATACTGTATTCCGTATGTAACGAGGGACTCGATTGAAGCCGAACCATCAGCCCCAAGGGCCCCAAACTTTCCCTCAACCCCGTAGAAGCAGCCAATCAACGTCCGCCGGTATAATTCCAAGTCGCACGAATGCATCAACGCTTTCTGCTGCACGGTTATCTGAGACTTGGCTAGGCTACGATATCGACACTTGCCGCTTGTTTGAACCCTGGAAGCATGAAAGGTACCGGTGACGGGTGAGGTGGTAGTAAGGTACATAGTAGTAGGTAGGTATTACCTTACTCCACCGTTAGCGATAGAAGACTTGTCAGCCACTCCGGTTGTGGCCTACTAACCTTCCCAATCTCTTCCTAGCAAGTTCTCCAGGCGTCCTATGATGTTCCGAAGAGTCAAGCATGTGAAGAGGATTTCGATCATGCAAGCATCCTACTACATTAGGTCGAGTATATTTCAAACGAGCGGGAATAGAGATCTTTCAATGTCCATTGATGAGCCGACTGCTTAAACCATGATATTATAGAGTATGTAGAGGACGAAAGTAGATCATCTCATAGAATGGCCGCCTTCTACAGTATCGTTGATGGTTGATATAGGCAGATTTTCTACGGCTCGCGATGGGATAGTTTTTCGCGCTGGTAGGCCTGCTGAATGCGAGAACGGTAAGGCGTGTTGTAAAAACCGAGTAGACCGAGCTGTGGCTAATTGCAGTTGTGTCGGTGATGTGGAAGTGGTGATGGAAAAATAGTTGAGGTGAAGGAAGCATGAAGTTCTGGTTACCTTCACCACTTCAGGTAAGGTAAGGTAATGTAGCCAACGTCACATGATCTGTCTCGTCTTGGCATTTGGAGTGTCTGCTCGACCTTTTGCATGCTTTGATCACAGCTTCATCGTCAAAGTACAACAGCCAAATCAGAACGCTACAAGTCTAGCGTTTCCAGCTCTTCGGACTACGCCTTTATCAATTCAAAAGTAATCTATTGATCATGGGAGACGTTGCCGTGGTAAACCCAGTGAACGTTGTTCCGCCGCATAAGAGACAACCACCTTCAAACTCGATACCAAACGTCGATTCTCTCGAAGGCATCAACGGCGATGACAGCGATGAATATTCGACGCTCAAGAAGCTTCAAAGATACCTCGAGTATGGCAGTCCTTCCACTCCTTAGATAACCCGCTAACTCTCTGCTAGGTACATCAACCTTCAAGAAGAATACATCAAGGACGAGCAGAGGTAATATCGCCTTCCAAAGAATTTCGCCCTCTGAAACATCTTAATTTCCCCCAGTTGGGTCCTCTCGTCCTCTCACTACCTTACATCTACGATTACTTAGTACTAAGTATTCTCAGGAGTCTCAAGCGCGAGTTGGTACGAGCTCAAGAGGAGATCAAGCGAATACAGAGCGTGCCGTTAGTTATCGGTCAATTTCTCGAGCCGATCGATCAAAAGTAAGCCAGAGACTCTGAAGGCCTTGGTATAACACGGCTAAAAGCTATGCAGCACGGGAATCGTACAGTCGTCGACTGGTTCCAACTATGTCGTCCGGATCCTCTCTACCCTGGACCGAGAAAAACTCAAGCCATCATCGTCCGTTGCTTTACACCGCCATTCAAACTCACTTGTTGATATACTTCCTCCGGAAGCCGACTCCTCAATAGCTATGCTTGGTGCACACGAGAAGCCTGACGTTACATATGCCGATGTTGGAGGACTGGATATGCAGAAGCAGGAGATCCGAGAAGCTGTCGAGCTGCCTTTGACTCACTTTGATCTTTACAAGCAAATCGGTGCGTTACATCAATCCCGAAACGTCGGACTATATTTAACAATTATGTGCAGGTATCGATCCGCCTCGTGGTGTCCTGCTGTATGGCCCGCCTGGAACCGGAAAGACTATGCTCGTGAAAGCTGTAGCGAACAGTACGACGGCGAACTTCATCAGGGTAGTGGGCTCAGAGTTTGTCCAAAAGTATCTTGGTGAAGGCCCTCGAATGGTCCGTGATGTGTTCCGAATGGCTCGAGAGAACTCACCGGCTATCATTTTCATCGACGAGATCGACGCTATTGCCACCAAGCGATTTGACGCTCAGACAGGCGCGGACCGAGAAGTTCAGCGTATTTTACTTGAGTTGTTGAATCAAATGGATGGATTCGATCAGACAAGTAATGTCAAGGTCATCATGGCAACAAACCGAGCAGATACACTAGATCCGGCTTTGCTGAGACCAGGTCGTCTTGATCGGAAAATCGAATTCCCTTCCTTACGAGATCGAAGAGAGCGGAGGTTGATATTCACCACCATCTCGGCGAACATGTCACTCTCGCCAGAAGTGGACTTGGACTCGCTCATCATCCGCAATGACCCGCTGTCTGGAGCTATCATTGCAGCCATCATGCAGGAGGCTGGACTGAGGGCCGTGAGAAAGAACAGATATAACATCATCCAATCCGACCTAGAGGATGCATACTCTAGCCAAGTGAAAGGGGCGCAGGAGGCAGAAAAGTAAGTCAACAGATAATATATGCTTTGTTTAGCTATGTTACTAACTTCAACGACTAGATTTGACTTCTACAAGTAGTCCCCTACGCAAGTCTTGTGAAAGGCTTCAGATCTGCAGCATTAGTAGCGGGCGTCATCGTGATCAGGCTATGCACGGGCATGTACAGTTTACATAGATTGTGTGTCCAAAGTAATCATTGAGCGACTATGCTTTTGTGGAATTGATGATGTGACTGACCCATAGGTACTTAGAATCAATCATTTGACGATGTTTGCGTGCCCTTAACGATGTCGCGTGAGCTTGCTAGGGCTTGCGCTTTAGCCCTGCAGCATTACGGTGACCTGCATTACCCAAGTAATGCACGAGTTGTCCAGGCAGCCGCTGACGAAGCCCAGCCACCTTGGAACAACGACACACTTGAGAGCTCTTACCATCCACAATCAACCTTCAAGTAAGGTATTCTCCATCTTCATCGGCCCCTTAGTATCATTATTGTCTCTCTCCTTCTGTGATTTCCGGTATAGTGTTTGCAGCTATGAAGTCCGCTCTTATCCTCGCCACTGGCCTACTTGGCCTGGTGGACGCTGGTGTTCACAAGGTGAAGTAAGGCCTATCATGTTACTCAAGCGCACTGAAATATATGCTAAATGCCCGGCAAACTAGGCTCCAGAAAATTCCTCTTTCTGAGCAGCTTGTGAGTATCTCTGCGAGCTAGCAAAGCATCCAGGATAAGGTCACTGATGGTTTCATCGGTTTAGGACTACGCCAACATTGAATCGCATGCGAAAGCGCTCGGGCAGAAGTACATGGGCATCCGTCCGCAAAACCACAAAGATGAGATGTTCAGAGATACATCTATCCACAGCGATAAGGACACTCATCCTGTTCCCGTCAGCAACTTCCTGAACGCTCAGTACTTCTCCGAGATCGCTATCGGTACTCCACCCCAGACCTTCAAGGTCGTTCTTGATACTGGTTCTTCCAACCTGTGGGTTCCTTCTCAGGAATGCAATTCCATTGCATGCTACCTTCACACCAAGTACGACTCATCTGCCTCCTCAACCTACAAAAAGAATGGCTCAGACTTTGAGATCCGATATGGGTCCGGCAGCCTCAGCGGCTTCGTCTCACAAGACACAATACAAATCGGTGACCTTAAGGTCAAGAAGCAGGACTTCGCTGAAGCTACGTCGGAGCCAGGCCTTGCCTTTGCGTTTGGCCGTTTTGATGGCATCATGGGTCTCGGTTACGACACCATTAGTGTCAACAAGATCGTGCCTCCGATTTACAACATGATTGACCAGGATCTGCTTGACGACCCAGTATTCTCTTTCTATCTCGGCAACACTGCGAATGGTGACGGTGACGAGTCTGAGGCTATGTTCGGCGGCATCAACAAGGACCACTATACCGGAAAGATGACCAAGATTCCATTGAGACGTAAGGCTTACTGGGAGGTTGATCTTGACGCCATCAGCCTCGGTGATGCCACAGCTGAACTTGACGACACTGGTGTCATACTTGATACCGGAACCTCCTTGATTGCTCTCCCAACCACTCTTGCTGAACTTATGTAAGTACTTTGGCATGTACAATTCAGCAATCGGAATACTAATTGTACATAGCAACAAGGAGATTGGCGCGAAGAAAGGATACAATGGTCAATACACAGTAGAATGCAGCAAGCGCGACAAGCTCCCAGACGTGTCTTTCACTCTCACCGGCCACAACTTCACCATAAGTCCTTATGACTACATACTCGAAGTCCAAGGTTCATGTATATCGTCGTTCTTTGGCATGGACATCCCGGAGCCCGCGGGACCTCTCGCCATCCTTGGTGACGCCTTTTTGAGGAAGTGGTATTCGGTGTATGACTTGGGTACCAATAGCGTTGGTCTTGCTCTGTCGAAGCAGTAAAGGGCGTATATCGTGTATGCAGAGGGATGACGAGGGGCAGTTGCTACATGGATGTATTCAAATTGGAAAGGTAGTCGAAGCGGAGCTTGGGGGTTGCCATCGGAGTTGCTCAGAACGCTTTTGTGTTGAAGATGGGTCTTTTTAGTTGCATTTCCATCTGTTCGTCCATGTACCATATTAGTCAGTTGCAACGTTGGGGAACATGTTTCTGCAAATCCTCTGGACTGACAGAACGACCATTGAGATTTTCTGTTGACGCAGCCATTCATTTATCTACCACTACCTAAAGGGGCACTTAATCGTAAGGTCGTCTCGAGTCATCAGCGTTAAGCTTTCCCTTCCTGTTCCCCGATTTGGTACGGTCTAAACAATATACTACGGTTTCTATGTTCTGTCCTCCAGAACCGATTGCCTTTCCATTTCCTTCTCAAATACTGATCTCGGATTTCCCCTACACTCTTCAATCGTGCTTCTTATCCTCAAACATGTCGATGCAACCTAACAGCACTTCCGCCTTAGGAAGGTACAAGCAATGCACGTAGTTCAGATCTGATATTATCTACACAAGTACTGCTCCCCTCCTACAAATTTTTCCAAGCTCTGGGCGATATTTCATCTATATAATGCTAGCCGCATTAGCTGCTGTTCTTGGCATTTTATTGGCAGTGTACCTATGCAGCGTTCGTCTCTTCCGGAACTCTGCTCTAACTTCACCCTTTTCCTCGAGAACTGGTCTTCGAAAGTGTTCGCAACACTCCACTGGCGCAATTGCCTCGGAAATTCTACTCTGCATGGTAAGCGGCACTACGTGTGTCTTGTCGCTCCACGCCAGAAAGTATAAATTCTACAGGCTACGGAGTGTAGATATCGCTCATCCGCCAAGCTTGTGGAACGTAGTGTACGTCGAGCCATAGCTCTCTGAATCATGTTGGGGTGGGGGAGCGTGCCGAGTGTGAGGCCGGCAGGTTGATGAGGACGGACGGGCGTGAGGGAGGGTGATGGGGATGTTTATTTTGGGGCGACGGACAGTGAGAATGATAGAGCGGTGGAGGGGTAGACGCCGAAATCGGGTGGAATGAGACGGATTGGAAGGAGTGGGCGATTGGGAAGGGTGCGGGTTGCGTGGACGACGGCGGCGTGGGGTGGGTGGGTGGGAGAAGGGCGAGAGGGGAAGGTGGTAATGTCGAAATGGAGGATAGGAGATGATTGTGTTCGTCGAGACTGGAAGATTAATGCAATTGCAGGAACTAATGAATCTCCGAAATGAGTCAAATTTCATCGAAGCCAGAGTATCAATAACTCATCTGTCTCCCACATCCCACTTGTCACCAGACACTCCTATCGCTCTATACGTCCATCATCGCTCTTTTCCCCTATCATTCACCGACACAATCATTTCCCCCCCACCAACACCCCCATGAACTCATATGCTACCACGCTATCAAAACACACCAACCACCAAAAAAAGGATTCTTACAGGACGTATAAAGAAGACTGACACACGAACATTAGGCATTCTAACGATGGTTCATGAGCGAGAAGATGTAAATAACGTTAAGTTATCGATTAAATGACGTGGGGAGAGTATAAGCATGGTGGAGAGAGGAAGGAAGGGGAAGGGGAAGGGGAAGGGGAAGGAGAAGGAGAAGGAGAAGGAGAAGGAGAAGGAGAAGGAGAAGGAGAAGGAGAAGGAGAAGGAGAAGGAAAAGGATGACCAAGCCTCAAATATTCGATTTGAGTAGAGGGCATGCATATAGAAAAGCACTCACCCCAACCCAACTCCCCGGAAGCCTTGCGGCGCCAGTCTAAAGCCCCCAAATGTATGGTATCTTCACCCCCCAAACCGGTATCCCAGTCGCCCAATAAGGCTTTCGTCTGTCAAACAAACGTTAAGGAATTTCGCAAATAAACTCGCTCGCTCTGAACGCAGCAAAAATAACAAATCAGTGCAATGCACCATTCTCAGCCACCCAGCAAGCCTTAACCCCAGTTTCTTCCTAACGAGTCAAGACACAGGACTTCTACTCCAGAAATGTCGACCTCTCCAACCCCTTCGTCAACGGCGGGGAAGTAGCAGCGTTCTCCACCACCGATCTCCTCGCCATCGCAGCCATAGGAACCCACTCCTTGATTCGCTTCGCCAGTTCCGGATCGCTTTCGTCACCTATGAACGTCCAGCTCTCTTCATCGCCGACGTCGTAGTCGGCAGTGTTGGTCTGGTTGCGGTTTTTGATAAGGGTTTTGGCGTAGTCGAGATCGCGGTAGATGGCTTGGATGGCGTTTGCTACGCCGGTTTCCTGTTGGTTGTGTTAGTAATTGATGGCCCTGAGGAAGGGGGCGACGAAGTGCATGGCGGAATAGAAGGAAGAGAAATGAGGATTGTGGAGCAATGGAATGCATACCTTCCGGATAGCCTCGCCTAAGACCTTTGCTTTGATAATCATCCGCTCGCTATGAGTAGCTTCCCACAATGCCCGCGCGAACACACTGACGTTCAGCTTTTTCAGACAGATACCTACTCTCAGTTCTTCCACACGGTTCCCAAAGAAGAATTGGTCCCCAAAGAACGGTTTTATGATCGTAGGAAGGCCAGCTCTTAAGCTCGCGCCCGTGGTTCCGGCACCACCATGATGCGCTGCCGCGTCAATTTGTGAGAACAACCAATCGTGAGGTGCCGACTTTATCTGGAGTATCTCCGGGGGAAGTGGGACCTCAGGGATTGCGGCATCTTGGTTGCCGAGACGGTCAGACCAGCCTTTGGAGAGGATGCAGCGGACGTCTGCTTTGAGAACGGACTCGACTACCGTCCTTGTCAGAGCAGCGGGGTCGGAGACCACTATGGAACCGAAACCGATGTAGACAAGTCTTTTCCCGTCTACACGGGCTTGTTGGATGAAATCCGACAGGTCTTTGGGCGGGGCCCAACCTGAAGCTTCGTCGAGGAACCAATACCCCGTAACACGGATCCAGTCACTGTAATCTAGAGGCGGGGATACAACCGCTGGGCTGAAGTTGTAAAGAAACGGTATTTTGTTTGGTTGCATCTTGTCGAGATTTGTACTCCGAAGTCCGAGCTCCTTCTTTCGCCATCGATTTACTTGGCCAGCAATGGCTTTCCAGAAGACGTTGTCAAACATGACATACGTGATATAGTTGTAGGCACCTCCCATCTTATGCTCCGGTACGGCGAAGGCGTGAGGATATGCTCGGGTACGTGTCCACGGCATGGTAAAGGCTCTAAAGTAAGGGATCCCAAGTGCTTCAGCAATGTGAATACCAGCCATGGCGCTAGGGCTCTCAACAAGGAGATCTGTATCTTGGCAAGCCTTCCACGCCGAGGTAAGAAGCTCATCAATCCAGCCACGGAACTTGTATGATGCCTCCTTTAGGAAGGAGTAAGTGAACATGCCATTCTCGACACAGATTCGCATCAGCTCTGCCGGATCGCCATCAACCGGCTCGAAATCGATCCCATGCTTTCTAACCCAAGGCTCGAACTCCTTATGTGTGGCAATTCTGGGCCTATGACCATCTGCTAGAAATCCCTTGCATAGTGCTATATAGGGCTGTACGTCTCCTCGAGAGCCTATCGTAAGACACGTAATTCGAAGAGACTCGGTGGGCTTGAAATTGAGTATGGATACTCGTGGGTCGTCAAATAGGATAGGTGGTGCTTCATCATGGTGTGGGGCCTCGTCTGCTGACTCCGGTGATTTGATGTCGTGATCGTTGTAGCCACCAAGTCGCGCTTCTTGTAGCATGCGGTGCTCAGCTTTTGCAGTTTCTGCTTCTTCTATATCTTCTTGTGTCAATGTACCAGATTCTTGCAAATACCTCATAGATTCCAAATTCTCTAGCAGAGTAATCGCACAGTCGTCACGTACTTCAGACTGTCCAAACTCAAAGAAGAGTTCTTCATGCCCTCGTATCACAATAACAAGTCCCGAGTATCCGAAACGAAAACCCTTCTCCTTGTCGACATTCTCAATGTCTTTGAGAGGTAGGACCATCTTTGTTCTTGTACCCGGTAGAAGACTCCTAAAACAAAGCTTCCTATTACTGACATATATCTTTCCATACAGTGGTAATACTCGATGCAAGAACCCGAAGTAGGTCGCTTGAAGCTTCTCCGACGGCGGTAGAGCAAAATGGGCCCTAAACCGATCGCCGTATCCGTCTGGATCGTCCTCGTCCTCAAGATTCTCCAGTCGGTCCTCGGGTAGAACTCCTTCTCCATCACCGTAGTGCTTCCTGCCCCCAGCCCACATCCCTGAAACTTTCTCTACATAGCCCATTGACTCTGTAGCTAATAGATTACTCATGCGCTTAGATCGCGTTCGAAGGTACCCTGCAAATCCAGCAGCTCTCTGTAAAGGATAGCTGCCGGCCTTGACTAGCTGCTGCAGCGTTGGTGAAGCGTCTGAGTGTTGAAGATCCATCCGCTCCCTACCAACTTCTGGTGGACCATGTCGAGATTTGTGGGGCTTCTTTGGGGCTTCAGCTCTCGTTGGAGGACGAACTGTGATATCAGCATGTGGAGGATTGTATCTGGCAGTATCTTTTGACCGTCTCCGGTTATCACCGTCGAGGTCAGGAGGGGATTGCTGGAGACGGTGGATAGTCGGTGAATGAAAAACATCGCTTCTGTTGAGAATCTGACTTCCAGATGCCTGTGTGTTGTTGCTTGATTCATTGAGCGCGGATGACTCAGTGCCCTGCTCTAATGAATGGACGTAGGAATCCGAAGAGCCTTGTGGTCTTGACGAGGGAGATTTTTCAACCCGACGATCTCTGCTGAGACTCATCCTGCTGGTACTCGCACTTCTGCCGATATCAAAGCTTGCGCGACCGCGATCTCTGATGAGATCCATGCTTCTGCGGCTGGCATCCATACTATTTCTACCCCATTCACCACTCGCGCGAGGACTTCCTTGAGTGTTGTGAGGTAGCATCGGTGACAAGGTGGCGCGAACACTTTCTTGAAGTACGGGCGCCGATGCGTCTAACGGATTCACCCTTTTGAGGTCTTGTGATCTTCTAGGCTCTCGAGAGCTGTTTCGTGAGCTGGCACTGTCGTTGTTTCCTGCTATTGGCAATAGGTAATCAGCGGGAATTTTCTGAGCTGTAGTGTCTTCCACCATGGTACGTAAAACATTCAGGGCATCTTTTCCAAAGCTGAAGAACGAGAAGAAATACTGGGCATAGACAATCAGCTTCGAATTCAAGTATTCATTCCACATTCCCATACCTCGTCTATTGCATACGTTTCATCACTATCCACAATGCGGACCTTCAGGGTCTCAGCAAGTTCGATAACAGGGCTTTCCTCGACATCTATCACATTTTCGATAGGCAGAGAGATCTTGACGCTGTCCCCATCATTGTGGGATCGAAAAATAACCTTTTGCAGGGTCTTGACCCATTCTTTGGCACTGGCGGCACTGTCCGCCTTGAAATGGTATACACGTTGGTTCGTGACAACTGAGAAGTGTGTAGAATCTCTACCCTTTTCGTGGGATTCTGAAAGGGATGCAGAAATACCGTAACGCAGATCAATATTTCCACTTGGAAAGTATAGATCTGAAACATCGGTATAGTAAGAGAGAACATCTCCCTTCAATGCAAACCAATAACGGTTGAACCTAGGATTCTGCTTCCCACGCTTAGAGAGGTAACCGGACTTGGCAATCACACTCTGCGATGTTGTTAGGTTTGAAATACCCAACATACGACGTGGACTGGCCTACCGATTTCTTGGGCAGATATGCGTAGAAACAGATGTGCTTCTGGGTGATATACATGTACCCTTGCAGAAGAACGCTTTGGAGAAGCCAACATGGATATTCTTATATTGTATTAGTAGGAAACATTAGAAAGGCTATAGGAGACACACCAGATATTACCTCTTCAGGTTCCTCGAACCCGAAGATCTCTTTCAGACGAGTCACGAGGCCGCTGCCGCTTGCTGCGGTTCCTCTTCCATCAATCCGATCGGAAATTTCTGCCTTATCTTTCACCTCTGTTGGGAGTATTGTCGACGAACTCATTTGTGCCTCCGCTTCCAACATCCTGCTCATGACAGGAGCATCTCGAGGCGTGATACTCTTGGAACTTTGAAGGTTTGACTTCTCTTCGTTCAATGGAAGGATTGTACTCTGGGACATATAGTTCTTCTCCTTCTTAGTCCGAGAGGTGAGCTTCGGTAAAGACCTCAGGATACTGTGCTCCAGAAGCTTTGCATGGTGCTTAGAAAGCTTTGCTCGTGCAACAGACTCTTCATAGTGCTGATCGGCATATTCCTGAGGCGGCGAGTCAGACGCATGCCCTTCCACTCGAGGCCGCGCCTTGGAGGTCTCATCCTCCTCTTCGCTATCACTACTTTCATCTTCGAAACGAGCATTGAAATCAACCTTGGAGCCAGCAGCCGCAATCATAGAAAATACCGACTGGTTCATATGCTGCGCGGGCTTGCCCTTGCGAGCTGTGACATCTTCCTGCGCGTCCCCCTCGTCCATAAGCCTCTCTGGAAATCTTATGGACGAATGTCTTAAGGGCTTCCTCTTTTTCGTAAGCTTCCGTCCTACTCTCTTCTTGGGTTCCTCTTCTGGCGCCATAGTGAGATGAGACGGAGATCTGCCAGGCCAGGTTGACGGCGTGATTTCTGATAGCCAGGTCACAGGCTTTTGTATCGTTCAGGTGACACGTGATAAGCTCTTCACATGCCATACGGAAATCCAAGAAAGCTCTGTTCAAGTAGTGGTATTGAGCCCGTACGGGAATGCTGGTGCTGTTGTCTATTGACAAGGAGTTATTAATATCAAAGGTTTATTCAACAATAAGGTAACGACCAAAGGTTTAAAGATTCAATAAAACCAGTAAAGTTTACCGAGGTCGTCAGCCTCATCATATCTAGCTTACAACGCTTCTGACACTTTGAACGGTCTATTGGCTTAAAAACGTCAGGCTTCGCTAGGGGAATCTCTCGCTGCCATAAAAAGAAGAACAAAATGACACAAGACAGAAGACCTCCTTGAGTCCCGAAACTCTATCCTTCCCCATGCTCCTCAGTCTCCGCCGCCACCCTGTCCATCTCCGCCCCCAACTCATCTTCCAAATCACTCCATCCGTCCCCTTCGCCGCCACCATCTTCATCCGCGTCGACTGGCTCCGGTCCATCTTCATCATACTTATCGCCTTCCTCACTTGCCGTAATATCAGGTGTGGGCAGGCTTGAGTCACTAGAACTCGTGAATACTGTTTGACTCAGACTTGTCGCCCTCCCAATCGCTTGTTTCTTCCTGCTCTGCGGCAATCCGGTTTCCGCTTCCTCACCATTCTCCGAACGAGGTCTTTTCTTTCCCTTACCACTGAAGCTTTTTGAACTTATTGAGCTCATGCCACTCTCATTGCTCGCCACGCTGTCGTTGTCGCTGTCTTCTGCATCGCTGCCTAAGAACTCTGCGAGCTCATCGTGCATTTGTTTCCAGTCCCCTTCAGTACCGCCAACCGGACTTTTGTCGTCTTCCAAGTCATCCGGTATCAGGCCTTCGATGTCAGTTTCTTCATCCTCACCAACGATAATGCTTAGCGATGGTTTAGCTTTCTCGTCACGTCCTGAAGTCAACGGATTGTCCTCATCACTCTCAGTTCCACTTGCTATGGCCTCGCTCTCACTCAGAACTTCATCCTCTTCGGCCATTCCCCCCTTCCCAGATCCAGCATCACCCTCGTCGATATTGATTAGATAGGGCTGTTCATTCAACCTTTCCCATCGGGATATTGAATCCATCAACCATTGCGGCCATACCACCTTGATCCTTCCCTTACCCCTCTTCGCTGCCTGCCTTACTTTAGCAGTTCGGTTTCTTGCTGCGATGAGATGAGTGGTCCTCTTCCCAATATCTTCATCAATTTGAGCGCCAAAGCTCCTTGCCCATAGAGCTATGTCGCTACTTTGGATATCCATTCCCAGAGGGACGACACCAGAGAGAACAATCACAACGCCATCGAGGACAGAACGTTTGATCCGGGGCATCAAGATTTTAACATCCGGAACCATTGCCAGATCTGAATTATCATTCAGAGATCTCTTGTGTTTCTGAGAACCGCGGAGTTCGGCGATGCGGCCGCCCTGCGCGGTAGCTAATGGACGGGCATGCGTCGCAAAGAACTCCGCATGAACTCTGCGAAGGGATACTTCAAGATGGTAGAGCTCACGATCGGAATCTTGAAGGAGATTATGTCGAGGTTTGTCAAGATCGTTGTGATCATCTGATTGCTCGGTAGGGCTGCCTTCAGTATCTTCCTGTGCAGACGAAGATTCAGTAGCTGCGGCATCTTCTGCCTCTAGTTGCTTTTGCTTTTGGAGTAATGGTCGGTCTTGAAGTTGGGCCGCTAAAGTTTCATCTTGACGGCTAGCCTGTGCTTGTAGTATTGTAGGGTCATCGCCGCCTCCCATAGATACGAGTTGTTCTAGGGTGGAAACATCGTTGCCTGTAGAAGCGCTCGTGCTTGCCGAAGAAGAGGGTTGTTCTGGCTGGCTACTTCCACTACCATTGGTTGTTGGCCCTGAGTCTTGGGCTGTTGCGTCTTCGGGAGTTTCCCGATTCGGGTCAGGAGGTGTGACTGCCGCCGCTTTGGGGGACGGTATCGCTGCAGGCTTTTTGGGCAAAAAGCTCGAGTTGATATCACCAATACCAACAAAGAAATCATATGGCGTCACCTTTATGAGGTTATCGTTCCATTTCCAGACATCGCCGCGGTCGTCGATAATAACTACCATCTTCGTATCTACCGGGAATAGTCGCTGTAGGTTTTTGGCCACCAAGCTACCACTCTCGTCGCGGCTCAATATTCGATCCCCGAATATCTTACGGTCTGGATCAATGATGTTAGCAATGTTTTGTGCGTATGCTCTTGTTCCCATTGTGTATATGTGTAATTCGTAGATTTTAGAAATGTTCTCGAGGAAGTCTTTCAATCCTGGTCGAAGCTTGATGTAGTACCAACACCCTCTTGCACCAGGTCCATCGTCCACAAGCTGAAACGCACGGACGTCTTTTACAGCACTATGGTTAGGATTGCTTTCGTCTTTCTGCCACTCAGCCACTGTGGGATCTACCGTAGCATGTATGATTGTCTGATCCAAATCAACCACGAGCGATAGCTTTTTCAAGGCTAGCAATCGTCTCTTGGCTTCATCTTCGACTTTGGAGGCTTCGTCTTGGCTGACGGTAAGGGATACGTTGTCGTGCACCATGTTGATCGTCGCACGAGTAGCGTCTACTTGTTCTGTAACATAGGTCGACCTGCATAAGCACGGATTAGCATGGATATTAGAGAAAGAATGGAAACGGCGCACTCAGTCATGTCCTTGCCACAACTGACACACATCCCGCCAAATTGTACGCCATGCGCACATGGTTCATCTATCTCCGCTATAGCTACACTATTGTAGGGTCAGTAGAGTTCAAACGGGCCGTATAGAAGAAGCTCAACGACTTTACCCTGGATGCTCGATGACGGTGCCCGCTTTGATCTTCCATTGCTTCAGTATACCCTCGACATTGGACTCGAACTTCGTCGGGAACAGCTTCTCGACCTGATACTCATTGCCCAAATTGTCACCTTCTGTCACCGTAGTCTTATAGGAGTATAAGAATAGCGGTGCAAACCTCTCGACATTGTCGTTTGGTTGCTTCAACAGCTCTGTAACGGTAATGGGATAATGAAGGCTGTTTGGAAGTCGCAGCAGCATTGATTGCGGCTCTGCTTTAAGCTAGCTAGAACTCTGTCATCGACGTTGGTATTGGTTCCAAAATTCTGGTTTGCAAGCGTTGAAATGTGGGGTCGGTCGTGTGCTTGCGCCGAACGGTTTAGGATGCTGCGCTCTTGGATAGAGGGTTGAGAAGCTACTGTGCTCGGTTCAGAATGGAAGGCCACTTGGAAACCGTTGTTTATCGTTGATGCTGACGGCCAATGGCTTTTGTTGACTTCTCTATAGCTCTCCCGTGCAAGCTCGATATTTCTCGAAATGGAATCGCGAATAGAATACTTTGGCCGAGGGCGGACAAGCCGTATTTAAGCTCTCCTGCCATGACAGGGATGATCTCTAGCGGGCGATCGGTTATTTCTAAGCGAGGACGCTAAGCCGCTCGCATCTCGATAACTATGATGCCATTTTATGCGGGGATAACTTTTCCACTTCTCTCACTTCTCTCACTTCTCTCTTCTCACATGAAGGATGAAACACCATTAGGTATATCACAACCAACCCATCTTCATTCTAACAGCTACTCTGAGCTCCGCCAAAGTACCAGAGCCTACCTTACTTCCCTTGCTTTCACCGGGTAAATTCTTGAAGTCTGGAGCTTCCTGAAAGCAAGAACTATGGGTAAGGTAAGACTGAGATGAGGAAATATGATGAGAACTCCATGGCATATCTAGCTTATGAACGGATCAAAACACTCGCTATCAGCCGTTTGGCAAGATCTTCTTCTTCTCTCCGTCTCCATCATCACCGTTTTCGGCCTTCTCTTTCCGCTTCATAGTCACATCCCAGTTGTAGACTCTCGCCGTCGCAACTTCAAGTGTCTGGAACCACTATTAGTTCCAACGCAACACGAGAACCATGGACCTCAGGTCTTTACCGTTATTTGCTCTCTCAGGAAGTCCAGATCCTCTTCACAGTTTGCTAATGTCTGCTGAGCAGCCTCCAGTTTTGATTGAAGTAGTGTTTCTGCCTCTGTAATAGGATATGAAAGCATTACATTGGCCCCTAACCATAGATATACTTCGTTCGTGGGTGGCACCAATGCTTTCGCGTAGAGGGTATCATTTAGTTCAAACGTAGCTTCGATAGGTTCAGAATCTGGCTAAACCACCGGCTGCTTCAGTGAACAGTTGACATGCCAGACTGCGGGAGAAGACTGACCTTCCGCGTCTTGAGAAATCGAACAGTATCGAGAGTCTTCTGTATGTCGGGTATTTTCTCTTTCAGCCCTTGTCCTCGCCTTTGCGTATTGGCTTCCATGAATTGGTACTTCCTATTCACGGAACCACAAATCAGCCTTGTGTGAAGTAGCCAATAGGGATCTAGTCATACGATATCATCTCCTGGAAGCTCTTCATCGTACCATCCACCTCTGCTCTTGATGAGACATAATCCTCAACCTTGTCCACGAATGGCGCAACGGGTATGCCTCGAGGATTTGTCGCGGCATCTTTGCTAGTCACTGTTAGTAGGGAGTCCTGGAATACTGGACCAAGCCAGGAGTTTCTTCTCTGAGCTTGCATACCTCTCCAGCTTTCCAGACATCTCCTGAAGCCCCTATATCCCTCTAATGTACATAATTGGTCGTTGTATCAAATCTGTGCTTGGGTTTCGTTGGAAATCCGGACCGAGCCGCCTGCAAGATGATCCAAGCGTCAACCAAAAAATATCTAGCAGTGACGGACTGATATCACTACAAAAATTGCATTTCGATGTAATGTATCCCCTTGCGCGCACTTCAGGTGGTTTAATATGTCGCTCTCAGTTGCGCATATATTCACCACCGCGCTTACAATGTCTTTACCTTCCTCTGTCCGCTCAGTCTGCATACCGCTATACCACGAAAACATCTCCCCCATTACCATACAAGCAACCCAAATCCTCCGCACCAACCGTACCACCGAAATCACCTTCTCCAACTAATCCGAGCGTACCCAGCGCACCTACTCTACCCCGTGTCTCCGCACCCTCCCCCAAACTCAACCCGCCGGCATCTACACTTCCACCACCGCTCGACCTCCCCACCCGAGAACCTTCCCAATCCGCCATATCCTACTACTTCCGCCTCGGCAGAGCCTACCTCGGCTTCTACAAATCCGGTCTCTGGGCTGTCTTCACTAATTGGAAACTCTCCCAACCCCTCTACGACCGTCTAGCCTCAGCGCAAGGCGATTCTGCAACTCCTGCCCAAGGCCTGAAAAACGGTCTGCTCTCCCGCGCAGAATTCCAATTACTCCGCCGTACTAAGCGAGATATCGCGCGCATCCCGCCTTTTATGCTGGTGTTTCTTGTCTGTGGGGAATTTACACCGTTGGTGGTGGTGTTTATGAGCGGCGTGGTGCCAAGAACATGCTGGGTACCGAAACAGGTGCAGGGAGCCCGAGAAAAAATGGAGGAGCGCCGGCGCCAGGCTTTCCGAAGCGGCAACGTCGAGGTCCTTCCCAATGCGCCAACTGGGATGAGCCAGGAGGCCAAAAAAGCTGCCGCCTTGCATATCGGTCAAAGCCTTGGGCTCTACCCTTCCTGGTGGGATCTCACAGGCTTCCATGTCATGCCTGTAATCCGCCGAAGGGTAGAGAAAAGGATCGAGGAACTCGAGGCGGATGATCTTGGTATTCGGAGGGATGGAGGGGTTGAAGGGTTGGAGATGGAGGAGGTGAGAATTGCGGCTGAGGAGAGGGGTTTGGACATTCTGGGGAGGTCGGATGAGGAGGTGAGGGAGTCGGTGGAGAGGTGGGTGGGAAATAAGAAAGGGAACTTGAGTGAGATGTTGCTGGTGAGGCCGAATGTGTGGAAGGATGAGAAGTGAGACTGGTGGTTGGTATTCGGGTTTGTAAGGTTTGGCAAAGCGCTGCATCTTCAGGTCATGGAAACAACCGACGGGTTGAGGGAAGCTAGATTCACCTCATCCATATCTGTATAACGGTGTACTCTAGCTGTAGAATATCTAGAGAAGCTCAAAGAGTTTCCAATTCAATTCACATGATCCTGGTCATGGATAGCACTTACAGATGACTTTTCGAGAGCTTGTATTGGCTATGTAAATAGGGAAGGTTGCAATAGTGCAAACCTCCAGCTACAAGCCAAATTTTTGCTCATCCTCCACAGTCTAGAAGCTTGCAGCATAGATCTGCTTTTACGGACCGTCACCTAAGATCTCAATCGCCAGCAAATGCAAGCAGTAGCCACTATCCTAATTCTGATCAAAGCGTGAGCATAAGAAGCCAACATATGCATCTCTATCATCTCAAATTTCGGCCGGATTCACTGCTTCCATTTCGCCAACTGTTCCATGATATTCTGCACATTCTGCTGCTGCCCAGCCTGTGTATGCTGTCCCAGACCCTGCTGCTGAGCCTGTCTGTTCCCAGCATTAGCGAGTATTGAAGCGAAAGCCGGATTTTGTGCAAAAGCTTGGTTAGGAGGCGCAGCAGCACCATATGCATTTTGCTGCTGCTGCTGCGGATGTTGGTTTTGCTGAGGATACGGATAGCCCTGCTGCTGGGGCGGTAGCTCTTGGCGCCCAACGTTACCGAGGAGAGAAGCGAGATCTGGGGTTAGAGGGGGTTGGGATGATTGTGGGGTATGTGGGGTCTGGGGGTTCTGCTGCATTGTAGAGAGGAGTTTCTGAAGGGCAGGGCCGTCCATGGAGGTAATGAGATTTGCGAGGTTTGGAGGACCGCCGGCAGGTTGTGCCTGCTGTGGCGGTATCTGTTGAAGGGCGGGTTGAGCGTACTGAGCAGCACCATATGTAGGAGCTTGAGGATACCGTGGAGGGCCTGGTGCGAAATGCGTGGACTTTGCTCTGAAGACAAGTTCTGCGGCTATATTCGCATCGAGCTGGTCATACTCTTCGAAGAGGACATTGTCTATTCCCCCCCTACGATCGAAGACTTGAAGAGGTATCTTGCCCGTAACTTGAGATTGACGGAATATCTTCACAACGGCCTGCACCCCTTCAAGTATTTGTCTCTTGACCACAGCGTCGAGTGGCACCCCACGAGGCAATTGGAGGATACCACAACGAAGGCCACGGTCACGAAATGACTTCTCTATGTAAGCGACAAAAGTTCTGCATATTAATTAGCTGAAGGCCATAGCAAGAATAATTGTGCTGCCAGACCTATCCACTTCATCGACAAGGATCATTTGGACCTCTGGCACGTCCCTAGCATCTCGCCGCGGTATTGGTAGGTATGCATCATTATCTTCCTCCCGACCCATAGGGCTACGGCTTCTGTATCGCCCATTCCTACCGTAAGGTGACCTTGACCGACTTCGGCGGCCCGGAAAGTAGCGATCGGGACTTCTGTCTCGGCCTCCACGGTATTCATCTCGGCCACGGAAGCCTCTGGGCGAAGGAGATCGGACTGGGCGGTAGGCGTCTCGATGCCTAACGTCGTCCCTGAAGTTGCCGGGGACAACACCTCTATCAATTCGATCGGCCCGTTGTCCGCCTCCGCGTGGTTGGTGTCCCCGACCATAGTCTGGGGAGCGAGATCTTCGACCGTGTCCTGCTCGTAGGCTATCACCAGCAGCTGTTGCGCTGGCATTGCGAGCATTCTTCTGTGGCTTAGATATTTCTAGATCTGCGCAGCTGTCAGCTTTTTGCAACGGTCCTTCCGTTACGATGGTCTTACGCATCTTTCGGCCCCTAATAGCCATTCCTTGCTCAGATTGAAGTGCGCGTTGGCAGGAATGTGAGTCAAGGTACTGGATAAAGCCATAGGCATTCTTGATCGAAATCTGGGCAAGTCTGCCGTACCTATGGAAAACATAGAAAAGATCACGCTTGGTCGCTTTTTCAGAGAATAGATTCCCTACATTTCGTTTCAGCGTTGACACCAAAGAATGAAGCATCGACGAGGGCGGACTTACCAACAAAAAGCCTAGAGCCTGGCGGGAATCTATCCCACAATCCCTCGGTCACGTATACCGCCTCGTCGACCAGAAATTCCGCGTACCTCTTCTCAACCTCTGGTGTCCATGGTACTTCATCCTCCTCTCGATCGGCTGCCAAAGCAAGATTCTCACCTTGCTTCCCGTGCCCATCTCGATTCCGATTTTGGGGGGTAAGAGGGCTACGCTGTAATTGAATGTCCTTGGATGAGGATTGTTGGAAAGTCGCAAGGGGTGGCGGAGGTAGACCGTTGGCACCAACAGCGGCACCTGAAGCGGGATGGGGAATGTTTTGAGCAGGTCGGTATGAATTACTTGACTGGGAAGTGTATGGTTTATGGGCGGTAGAGCTTTGAGTCTGTGGATAATGATAAGAACGAATGTCTTCTCCAGGGGTGTAATTGGGATGGATTGCAGGTTTTTCTTGTGGCGGTGGGCGAGGAGGGAGTCCAGCAGGAAGGGGGATTGCTGCGATGGGGGTTTCGACGCTACTCGGCTTGGCCGCATTGGATGCATCTGTTAGAGCAGCTGTTGTGATGGGAATAATAGATTCTGCTGGGGGAGCAGTTGCAGTAGAGGGAGATAAATTATCCAACAGAGCGTCGTAATTCACATCCCCATTTATTACATCCATGTCGCTTTCCTGCATGTAGAAATCCCTCTTTTCCGTATTTTCAAGCGTTGTCGTACTTGGGCTCCGGGGTTCAGGAGCATCTTGGGAAGGCTGATGGGGAGTTATGTACTGGAGAAAATCTTCAGGGACCTTCTGACTGTAGTCAGAAGTTGATGGCGCAGATTGAGTCTGCGAATGTGCAGGAGGAATCTCATTGGCAGCGACAGACGTGGATGGATGGACGGCAGAGGATGACGAATGATTGTGCAAGGTATTAGAACCGCGCTTCTCCTCTAAATCCTCGTAATTATCCTCATCCATCATCTCGTAATCATTGTTTCCTCCGTCCTCGGACTCACGGTCGTCTCGCATATCAGCATCGTTGCCCAATTTGTTATCAGCTTCGATCCAGCTTGTAGCAGGGAAGGTTGCGCTCGGAGCTTGATCGTGGGCAGTGCTATACTCTGTCATCTCATTCCTGGAAGCCGAAGGCTGCCCCACATGCGTAGACATAAGGTTAAAGATCGGATCAATTTGATTTTGAAGGACAGGAATATTTGAAGGCTCAGGAATGTGAAGTGGGACAGGGCTTGCTGGGCTTAACGTCTTGCCATTAAAGTGTGTTGCCTCAGGGTGGTATGGAGGACTAGAAGTCATAGTACCAGGTAGTATTATGGCTGAAAGGGTGATTACAGCAAGTGTAAGGAGATATGAAGGTCAGAAGTCGTTTGGGCAAACAGTGAGCATGGTTTGCAGTTGCATGTTGAGAGTTCAATAAGTATTCGGGTTAACAGCTTTCACTGGGCATGGTGCTGATGTCTAGCACCAGGGATCTTTGAGTGTTGTAGTTGTGGATGAATGGTGGGTTGAGAGTGATGAAAATGTTATGGAGCTATTGTAGATAGAATGGAGCTAAGCCTTTCTTGGACGAGGTATCTTACCTAGGTAGGTAGGTACCTTACCTTAGGTACTGTTTTAGATCACGTGCAAACGAACGTCCAAACTCCAGCCAGTGTTTAATTGTGATCTCTAATTCGACTGCAGTTATCGAGAACTCCCTAGATATGATAAGAGGTTTTACGAGAAGTTTTCATCCTTTGACAAGAACTAGATACAAATTCGCGCAGCAATTTAAGAGCTTGTCCTCTCAGGCTCGTGTACCAGACGGGGCCTCCGAAGAAGAACACGCAGCTGCAAGAACATGGTTAAGCAAGTTTAGTATTCATACGATACCACGTAAGCTATGTGGTATCACGTTTAGTCGGTCATCTGGACCTGGGGGACAGAACGTGAATAAGTAAGACTCGAACCACTTCGTAGGCTCTATGTATGTCTGGATTGCGCTCATGCTCGAAAGGGTGAACTCAAAAGCTACAGTTCGCCTCCCTATGAAGGATCTACTCCCCCTGGTCCCCAATATACTCCATCAGCAAATCAAAGAATCACGATTTCATGCTGAAAGATCAAATGCTCTAGTCATCCAAGCTGATGGCAGTCGGAAGCAGGGTGATAATGTGGAAGAAGCCTTCAGGAAATTACGAGACCTCATAACAGCTGCTGGCAAGAAGAGTGTTAGAGGAGAGCCTTCACCTGAACAGGTACAAAAGGCGAAGAATTTGTACGCTGACCTTTTGGCTTTGGCGGGTTTCTATTGCAAGACACCTCATTAATTCTACTTGTAGGCAAAAAGCGGGAAATGAGGCTCGGCTGAGGCTCAAGAAGAGCCACAGCAGTAAAAAAGCTGCCCGAAAAAGTAGTTGCCCTTCATCGTACTGAGGCTACTGGTTTTATTAGATGTCTCACTTTTGGAGACTCAGTGGACGCGGACCGCTGGGTGACGGTTGCAAGCCAAATGTCAGTAATGGCTTTGCGAGATCCTTGAGGCCCTTCTCGAGAAGCTTGGAAGCGAGCTTCGCAATCTCGTTATCGTTGCTTTCAGGGATCTGGTGGAGAGAGGCTCCGTATTGGCCTAACAGCTTCTTCAGCGTGGCCATCAGAACTTTCCGGATGTCTTGATCCAGATCTTGTACGTCAAGAAAGGGTAGGATCCAGTCCACGATGCGACTACTCAAGACAATCCGAGATCGGGTTGTTATTGACGAACCAGAGAAGGGTAGAGTTTCTTGCAAAGTTGTTCTTAGACGATCCAAGGCAGTGCTCAACGCCCCAGGAAAAGCAACTGACAACACCTCAATGCCGATCACCGGTTCGCGGATGAAGCAGGTCAGAGCGATAGGATCTAATGGTGCTTTGGCAAGTAGGACATCGACTATATGGTGCCGTACCTTGTGCACGCAAGGTATGCCTTGGAACTCAGCAAACATATCGAAAATCTCTTCGCCAATACTAGCATCTCCCTCGAATTGCTTTATTGCTGCGTCGAAAATTGCTATTGGTATAGCGCCTGATAGGGCTGGGGTTGCGCTAAGCTTCTGCAATGCGTCCTGATCAACAACATCCTGGGGTCGCTGAGTGGGATCCATGTCTGTGGCAGTCAATGCAGGGAGGGGTACAATATTTGCATGCATGAAATCAATTTTCGGCGTAGATTTTATGCCTGAGAATTCTTCATCGAGACCCAGTATCTGCCGCCGGCCTGCTATTTTAGCCATATAGATCATCTCCAGTTTCGCATATTCGATCCACAGGTTCTTCGAATGTTTGCAAAATCTGAGACCTCTCTGCATGTAGCTTCTAGCCTCAGTCAGATCCCCTCGCTCGTCCATGGCATAACTCGCTGCATAAATCCATAATTCAGGCCTCGTAGGATGTAGTCGAAGTACACTCGTCAGAATCTGGGACACCTTCTTGCTGGCCCTTTGCTGTCTCGCAAACCCAAGATATTGCATCCAAAGTCCAAGATCCCCATGAAATTTCCTAATTGCACGATCAAGAACGAAGAATATTCGCCGCTGCCCCGCATGGCTGTTGGTTTTGACGCCCATTCGATGTACCCGCTTCCGTCGCAGAAACTCGAGGTTTATTTCATACTCCGCATAGCGAGCGTAGTCGGTGGGCTGTGAGCCTCGGGCATTGAGCTTATGCTCAAAGTCCGACCTTTTCTTCGCAATTGAAGTGATTTCTTTCTGTCCGGAGAATTAGATCAGACAAGAGCGCGGGGCCTGGAAGAACGTACTTCTGAAAATATCTTCTTACGCAGAAGGTCCTGTAGCTCTGGAACAGCCTGTTCCAAATAGAAACGGGCTTTATCACTTGCGCCTGCCATATAAATTCTTTCCTTGTCCACGCTGTAGCAGACCGAGCGGGTTACCTTATAGTATCGCTTCGTCGATAGTAAATTTCTGGTATGGTCCGTACCTTGCCTCAGGACCTCAGATGTGCACGGCTAAGCCCCTTCGGGTTAGCTACGCTTACTTCGCGAGCTCAGTCATCAGTGGAATCACAGCTTCGGTAGTAAGCAAAGCGCTAATCCGATAGGGGCTTAGCCCCACACGTCTGAGGTCCTGAGGCAAGGTATCTAATGGATGCCCTGAAAGTTCCCTTAAACAGCTCCGGCAAAGATCATCACGCTCGTTATAATTCTTATTTCAATATCTTTCTCGGGTGCAGTTTGGTATTTTCTTCCAATTGTGCTAAATTGTTACAGCATGGCTCCAAGACACAAGGACGGCGAGGTCGTGGTAGCAATCTCCGGCACATGGATTTCCTGGACTCATACAATCGCGGCATATGCCGCATTTCTGGGGGCATTGTTCTCTGGCTTATACCTTCACTATCACAAGATCGTGGAGAATGAATACTACGTGGGTTCTCATTCAGCCCGGTCTGAGAGACAGATGCTAATGGTGCTCCCAAGGGTTACCCTGATGAGTGGTTCCCTTCGGTTTCCTCCACTATTGGTGACCGATACCCGGAGCGCTCCGTTTTCCAATTCTTCATAGCAATCACGTCAGGCGAGTACACGTCTATATCTCTACAAAAGGCTGATAATTAATACGTCGACCCAGGCCCTCGATTCGCCCTTGTATTTCTTTGGTACATCCTCACGGCACGACCGAACTCGGTCTTGCCCAAGTTTATAGCCGGCGTAGGAGTGTTCCGGACATTGACCTGTGGCGGTTGGACCTATGTCACTTCGACGGATGACCATGGCTGGCACGATATCTTCATGATCTCGTATCTGGTGGCTACAGTGCCATGGACTTTGGGCTGCTTGGCACTCAGCCCAAACGTTCCAAGAGCTGTGAAATATAGGAAGATACTTGCAAGCTGCTTCTTTGGTACTTTGGTACCTTTAATTTACTTCTTCATTCAGCACAAGGTCCACAAAATTGCTGGTGGTGAGCATCTCCACTATGAAAGGATCGTGGTTCGCGGCTGATCCGTTATAGCCTACACGATCTATTCTTTCTTTGAATGGGCACTCGTTCTTTTCGACGTTGGTTTTGATGCTGTTACGGCACTGGACTTCGAGGGTTTCGAGCTTGTGATTAGAGATGTCAAAGGGTCCAGCAGAGGGTATGTGTACTGGCTTCCGAAGTAAATAAATGTACGATGTTAAGGCATTTCCTCGCTGGGTAACAGCTGATCAGCCTCTACGGATAGGAACAACCAGCAAATAGCTGATACTCTGCTTGAGAAGGAGTACGTATTTCCTGTTGTCCTGACACAATCTCGGAACTCATCCGTCTCTAGCAAGGACAAGCCCATCGGCAAAGTATTTGGTTCAGGATTGTCATGGGCTGAAGCTCTTGACGCATGTGCCGATGTGTACAATGGTGTAAGCTTTGAATGATCCCTACAGTTCTTACAAGTCAAACACTCTAATCATGAGTATAGTATATTTTTTGGTCGTTGCTGACTTCGCTTGGTGTCACTATCTGGTGTAAGATGCCCGCCTCCAACTGCACTTTCGACCCTGCTAAGTACTGTAGATTTCCCATTGTGGTCTATGGGCCTCTCTGGCTACGAGGGCATGGTTATGTGTACCGTCACGCCATTCTTGCTAAGTATAAGACCACTACGGTCGGTCGTTATCAAGAATCTCCGCATTATACATCTTGCTTCATTGACCGGCTTGGCGGCCTACCTTATTCGAGACCCGACCTTTCGATTTTTCTCTGTGACATTTGGTGTTTCTATGACTTGTCTTGCCTGGTCGGCCACGTTCTTTGCGGAGCGAGCGCAGCCAGCTCGGCTTGAGTCTAGAGTTATGGCCTTCTGTATTGGTTTGATTGCCTCAAGCGTCGCTAAGTTTGCTTGTTGGACCAACAATCCTGTTTGGCCCATTATGCACGCGGAAAACGGGGGTTGGAATAAGCTAGGCTTGGCTCTAGCCGTAGCTGCTGTTCTCAGGTCGACTAGACGCGTCACTGATAACTATGGTGGTCTCGCTTCAGCCGGCGGACCCAAGGGTTCTCCCGTATTAGCTGGTCTCGGCTTGGGTGGTTTGTTATTTGGGATGCATTCGCTTCTCTCAGACTCCAGTACCATGATAATTTGGGTGTGGTCAGGCTTTCCGATCAAAGGTCCAATCGCAGCCAACGGCGTGCTTACACTGGCGGCAATGGGCTTTGGCTTGGGAATAGGCATCATTCTCCAAGACAGATTTTCGAACTGGGCAACTGTTACCTTGATTGGAATCGGAGCTTTCCTGCTTACAAGCTATGAGGATTGGACGGGCTACCTTGGTGCTCTACTGCTGGCTAGTAATTTGATGGCTTCAGCTCCGGCCCTTATCATTTCTGCCGCGCCTCATGGCCCCACTGCCTTTGGTCTGGGATTTCTGTTTTACAATCTTCTGGTCCTTGCTCACGTATGGGTGGTTGCCTATGCCTTCGTACCTGGAGGACCTTTCTTCCGTGAGCATACTGACTGGGTTATGATGGCTATCGTACTACTTATTGGGACTGGTGTGTGGAACCTGCCAAAACGAGAAAACGCTGCGAAGTTACGAAGCAGATCTGGCAAACATGGCCCGAACAAAACGATGTCCTACTATGTTTACATTCTTATATTTCTCGAGCTGCTTGCGGTGTCCATATCTTATCTCCGCTTCCCTACAAATGATTACGTGCCACATCACAAGGACGAAAAGGTGATTACAGCTGGGATCTGGACCATCCATTTCTCAATCGACAATGATATGTGGTCATCCGAGCGGCGGGTTCGCGATCTGGTCAAGGAACTTGAAGTCGATGTCGTCGGGTTTCTGGAAACGGATCTCCAACGAATAATCATGGGGAACCGGGATACCACACAATTTATCGCCGAAGACCTTGGCATGTATGTGGATGTCGGTCCAGGTCCCAATAAACATACGTGGGGTGCCGCTCTTCTGTCAAAATTTCCTATTGTTAATTCGACGCATCACCTACTTCCATCACCCGTCGGCGAAATAGCTCCAGCAATCCATGCAACACTCGATTGCTATGGAGAATTCATCGACGTTATCGTGTATCATAGTGGCCAAGACGAAGACGTCGAGGACAGAAGACAACAGTCGGAATACTTGGCTAAGTTGATGGGAGATTCACCGAGGCCGTTGATCTTACTGAGTTACTTGGTGACGAAGCCCCTTGAAGGCAATTATCTCACATACGTGAGTGAGAAAAGTGGAATGAAGGACATTGATTCAAGTGATTGGGATAGATGGTGTGAATACATCTTGTTCAAGGGTATAAAAAGATCGGGTTATGCGCGCGTGAGTAGGTCCACTATCACAGACACGGAATTCCAGGTAAGTCCCAATTGCCTTTCCAAGACAGCTTCGGATGCTAACCAAGACGGCCATAGGTCGGCAAATTCGTGGTCGGTCAGCCAGAAGGCAGTGATGAGCGGATCAACGAAGAGCAGGTCCCTCAAGGTCTACGCTTCCCTGCCATGTTCCGAGGCGAGGGCGTGCGGGATCACAGGTATCATGTCTTCGGTGAGCCTCGATATTATAATTGATCGCTGGTGTAATATCGCAAAGCACGTGTACCTTGCAGGTTCTTTTCATCAGGGTTGTATCGGATTGATTTCAATAAAGATTGTTGTAGTAAGCATCTATCGGAAAACCTGTAATTGTCTCTACACATCCGTTGTTCAGAATCCCAAGTTACCACTTGGGATAACAGATAAATCCAAGCTTCCCAACATCAATTAGTTGGGGTGTTCTGTTGGCCACAACATCCCTGATAAGCAAACGAGGAGGCCGAGGCCCGAGAGGGATCAATATGGTTGACTACCTTACCTTACTTTAATTGGGTTCGACAGAGTAGATACGGGACTGCGGGAGCCACATATCAATAAGTTTACTGCTCCTTTCTTGTCAAATGTTGGTCTGCAAAACATGTGAAACACTATCTTTTCCCCGGCCAGTCTCGCTTCGAATTGTACGAGTACACTTTGAGATTGAACTGCTCACAGTATCCATCTATCCGATACAACAAGGCTTCTTAGGAAACAGAGCGACAAGAGCTGACAAGAGTTCGAGGGCATGAGTTGTACGTCAATCATCGGAGGATATGAGTTCAGGTGGCGATGACACAAAACGTTTGAAGCTTTGCTTGAAGGGCTTGTAGGCTGTAGCGGAGACGAGGACCAAAACGGTGCGGCTCCGTTTGGATGGTATCGCCGTGGTGAACAAATGATCTGGATGCTGCAAAAGAGTGAGGAATCAATGACTGCACATAAGATGTATATGTTATTGTAGCATCCAGACAATAATTGATGGGATCTCTGATAAGTAACTGAACAGTAACCTTTGGATTGTCAAGTACTTGAAGTAGGTTACGAGTCAAGCTACGCTGACTTATATATAAATGATGATATTGGGTGACACAAAGGGCCTAACCGTCAAGGCGGCCCAGACTAAGCCGCATTGGGGGGACTCTGTACCGCTTCGTCCTCGTAATCTCGTGCTGCAGCCGCTAGCCTTAGCTCTTTTCCCGCTCCTCTCCGTCTCCTCTTCCCTCACCGAATCAAAAAGAAAAACCCACATCATGGTGTGAGGAGACGAATCTCCATCCCAATTCTCTTCGTTCCATGTCATCGTTCAGCGACAGCAGCTGAAAGCCGTTCTTTCGACTCACTCGTTACCTTTCTGCCTGAGAAAAAGCTACTGTCGTTACGAGTACACACTGGTGTTGCTTAAGGGGTTTACAAAACCGATAATCCGAAACATCACACACATTCCGCTTCAAGCAACCTACAGTCAATGACCGCGACCGACTCATCCATATACCTGCTCTCCATCCGTACGAAGTAGTAACACACATCGAAGGACAAGGGAGCTGCCGGCAGTTCGCATTTTCTGGATAACGCGTTGGACAGCAAGCCATTACTAGGGACTTAGAAAGTCAACCGTTAGCCAATACCTTTTTTAACTCGCCTTTTCGCATAGGATACTACTACACTACAATACACGAGGGACGACGTCTTCACTGATTGTCGAAGCCTTGAGCGTGGACAAAGACAAGCGCCTGTGCCAGGCAAACAAAGAATTCTTCACTCTGTGGTCTCCGACCCTGAAAACCTTCACCCAACACTTCGATAATACTAAGGTACACCACCCCCCAGAACAGAACACACCATTTACCTCGCTCAAGCTTCGTGATTTCCTTTTATGGGTCTTTTGAAATCAAATTACTGACCGACCGTTCAATTAGATAATAATACTTCTTTCATAACATAGTGACCGACTATATTGGCCGGCCCCATACATATCCCCGCCTCATCATGAAACCAACACACTCAAAGGCCCTTGCGTCGGTCTTCTCCCTTCTATGTGCTCTCGCTCCAGTCCTAGCTGCAGATCCACCATACGAAGGCTGCTTCAACTCATCAAGTCCGTTGGCCGATCAAGGCTCGTACACATTCCAGTCAATTGGATTTTGCCAAAAAATATGTGTCGGACTGAACAAGGCGGTTATGGGAACCACGAAAGGATCAAATTGTTGGTGTGGTGACTCGCTTCTGGACCCCTCAAGCAAGGTTCCGGATTCTCAGTGTAACTCGAAATGCCAAGGTTATGGCCAGGACTCCTGTAAGCTTTTAGTATCAGTGCCTTCCTTGACAACCTCTTTACTGACTAGGGTCTTAGGCGGTGGAGCAAACGCTTGGTCAGTGTACTTGACAGGGACAGACCATTCTGTTGGGAATGCGCAGGGAAGTGGAAGTGGGAGTACTAGCGCAAGTTCAAGTTCAAGCTCAAGCTCAAGCTCAAGCTCAAGTTTGAGTCCAAGCTCAACCACTATGTCCTCAATTTCGCCTATGCCAGCTTCGACGACCCCCAGCCCAACCAGTAATGGACCTCCATCTACGATCACGAAAGCAAGTACGGTAGTCGTTACCGCACCAGGCCAACCATCCGCCCAATCAACAACTTCACCTTCAGTATCGGCTACCTCAAAGCCAAAGTCTAACACGGCCGCCATTGCTGCTGGTGTCGTCGTTGGGATCATCGCCATCTGCGCCATTGCTGGGGGCATATTCTTCTTTTTGCGGAACCGCAAGAGAAGAGCCGTGGAGGAGGAGTATCGTCGAAACCAAGCGAGCACTTATACTGTAGGTGGCAAACCCACTAATCGTTCTTCAATGTCGGACTCTCGTCTGGAGCCGTCTGTCATGCTGCAGAGAAGACAGAGTGACGGAAGCATTGCAGACAATCAAGACTACTCGAGGAGGATTCTCAAGGTAAGCTCATTAATGTGTATTACGCTACGCCGTAAACCAGGATTGACAGTAATTTAGGTAACAAACCCTGATGGCACGTAACCGTGTCGAAGCACGAATCGGTTACGAAATACGTTTTGTCTGCTCTTTAGCGCCTCTTAAAGCAAAGCATGCTGGGTTTCCTCCCAAAGTTTCCCATTCTCTACTGTATCTGTTGTCCTGGCCCTGGCGTATTGGTGACGTGTGACGAGATATCAAGTCCAAAGGGAAGTGGACTCTGAAATCTGAAATAGCACGACTCTTACATACTACGTTCCTTCATTAGCTCCGCTTATGCGTGTACACTAGTCAGTCCCCTTGGCGTTCAGATGTGTTTTGATAGAGATGTTCGATATACCCTGTCTTGTTTGAGCCAGTGTAATCCTGATGGTTCTCTTCGAAAAGCTTATGCGCCAGTGCTCAAAATCCGTCTACAAAGAAATGGAGCATGTTGCGGGTTTGTGCTATTTCTTCTAATCGCGAAATTGCCGTCACTTGTGAGTAGAAAGCCCATGCATTGCCTTCCCAGCAAGTATCTATATCGACTCGAATCTTCATCAAGTAGGTGGTTTCAGATTGTGCGTTCCTATGTGAAACATCGTATGTGTGAACTATAGATAATCGCTGTATAAACAATCCTCCATATGGTACCGTTGTGCAAAGGCCTGGCCAATGACGTTTTGGCTGTGAAACTTGGAAAGCTCCTTCCACATCCCTAAAAACAAAAGCACTTTCTATCCACCCAACTCTCTTTTTGGTTTAACCTCCCCATCGTTTAGACTCGCAATATATCTGAAGATCAAGCACACGACCTGCACGACCTGCTCATGTCCCTTCGATCCAAAGCCGCAAATGGCGGCGCCAGCCCCCGGTCCAATAACTCGACTCAAGGTAAGTTGTTACCCTTCCTGCGCCTTCGCTGGTTTATGCTCGGTAAATAGGTGCTAACGATATATCTAGGCCAGGATAAGCAGAAGAAACTGCTTGAGTCCAACAGCGGACACTTCTCCATGATCAAGTAGCCGCTCATGCCCCCATCCCCACCCTCCACCCACCCTTCTAACCAAAGCTCTTTCTCCACCTAGGGCTCTCCACCTCGCGGACCTTATAACCGAGCTCAACGGTTCGCCTTGTTCCCCGAGCTTTCCCCCAGGCAGACGTATGATCTAACCCTTCCCCGCAGGGTTCTGCGGTTTCATGTCCATCCTCTGCTCGATGCGGTATTGTTTGGGTTCGCCCAAGGACCTAGGGAATATATGGGCGGCACTGGCGTTTATGCCGTTTGGCTTGTTTTTTGACTTTATGGACGGCAAGGTGGCAAGGTGGAGGGGGAAGAGCAGTTTGATGGGCCAGGAGCTGGATTCTTTGGCGGATTTGGTATGTGGGATTTCTCACTTTCGGTGTTCCAGACACTCGTTACTGGACACTGTCCGTGGCAGACTGGCGGCTTATGCACCTAAGGCGCTATCGTCAGTCTACAGTAGCAGCAACCTTTTCGTGCCCAGGTGGATCTAATTAGAGGATGTGCTAGATCTCCTTCGGCGTCGCCCCCGCCTCCTGCGCCTTCGCCCTCGGCCTCCGAACCCCCCTCGATACCCTCCTCCTCTCCTTCTTCGTCCTCTGCGGCCTCACCCGCCTCGCCCGCTTCAATGTCACCGTCTCCTCCCTGCCCAAAGACGCAACCGGCAAATCCAAATACTTTGAGGGCTTACCCATTCCCTCGAGCTTGAGCATCGTGGCCGCGATGGCGACGTGCGTGGGTATGGGGTTTACGGTTGCGGGTGAGAGAGGGGTCATTGGGGGGCTGTGGGAGGTGGCTGGGGTGGAGATGCATCCGGTGGTCGGGGTGTTTGTGGGGTGGGGATGTGCGATGGTTAGTCGGAGTGTGCACATCCCGAAGCCGTAGGGGTTTCTGAGGAGGGGATGGGGAAGGGGGTGAGGACTAGGTTCGTCGAAAATTAGGAGAGGGGCGGAGGGGGGAAGAAAGATTGATGGCTAACAATAGCGTGTGCTAGTTTTATGGCGAATGATACCACTTTGCAGAAAGATTTCCGACTTCTAATCAACTCATTCTCTTTTTCTTCCAATTTCCATTCACCAGTCAGCTGTCCCTCCCTTTTACCCATCTTCTCTTAAGGGTTTCAAGATCTTAGCAAGGGGAAGGATGAGGGGCGAAGGGAAGATTGATGGGTACCTGAATGATACCACTCTGGAGAGACAATAATTGTAGTTTCTCTGGCTACTTTCTGGCTGGATATTCTCACTCTCTTTTCCCTCCCTACCCCGTCTTCCCCCCGCCTTTCCCTCACATCGACCCACACCCCATCTCCTGATTCCATCTCCTCAATCCAACAGAAAACGACGATAGCAAAGCGCAATAGTTTTCAAGTGCCCCTCTCGCATGAGACCCGTGTTCAAAGTAGCTATTGCAGCAGCGTTTTAGGTGGCTCTGTGGTTGCGAAGACACTACTTATACTCATATGAGATTGATATGGAAGAAGCGCACAGGGGGTGCAGGAAGTCATGGCATAACAATATATCGCTACAGAGATTGGCTCAGGCACTCATGAGCTTCATGTTTTCTTGAGATATCTTGTATGATCTTGGCTTTTCGTTGTTGTATAAAAACCGTCGTCTAGTCTCATAGTCGACCTGGCGTGCCTGACTATGCACGTCTTCGCCTTGTCGGTGCGGAACATCTTCAATCCGATTTGGACCCAGTCTGGAATCCCACCAATGACCCCGCATAATCCTCTATTGATTCACCGCAGTCATGGAAGACTGTATAGCTCACCCCAAAGGATGCAGCGAAATGCCTTACTCAAAGACAGACATAAGCACCTCAGATACCTACGCAGTCCCAGCTTGAAAGTGTCCATATTGTCACCGGCTCTATAAGGTATCCAGCAAACGATCATAATGCAAACCTCCACCCCGCCAGATAGCACATACGTCTCACCCAAACGCAAAAGATCTCTATCTTCAATCGACACCTCCTCGTCTGTTGTGCGCATAAGAACCACAAATCTGCTTGACCAATCGACTTTTGAAAACGACTTCGCTAGTGAAGGAAGCCCTCGGACAGCGGTCGCCGGGCACTTACAGAATCTCGACCTAGGCAAACAGCACCAGCCGATCAAGTTAGACTTTGGCAGGGCATTCGGAGAAGACATGGTATCGAGTAATAATAACGACGCGGACGAGGAATCGGAAGACCATAGCCTTGTCTACAGCCAAAACCCCAACAATACGCCTTTCGCAGCAACAGCCCCGTTCGACAAGAAAGATACAAAGCTTCAGAATCTACCTCTCGAGATTCCGGAAACGCCACGATTGCAGCCAGCCTCACCATCATCACCGTGCCCTCCTCCATCACGAACCAACAACAAATTACCCATCCCCTCGTCCTCAACTCTCTGGTGGACGGATACAGAGATTACAGGCCATAATCCTACGGACCCCACAGACGACGGCTATGGAATTAACGGTGTTGGCTTTGTCCCTACTCCTGCAATAGCCAATGCTCGGGCGGAGCGCCGAAAGCGACAAGTTGCAGATTGGAAGAATCGTGAAGCGAAAGAAGCAAGGCAGAAAAGAAGCGACAGGAGGAGAAGGAAGGAGGCTGGTGCCGAGAGTCTAGCAGCTGCGGTTGGTGGTATGGGTGCTGAAGATGCTAGGAAGGTTAGATTCTTGGAGGTATAAGATTCGCGATTGGATATGATGCATAAAGAGGCGTTCTGGATGCACGACCGGTTAGGGGTAGGGGGCACTGGATACGGTCGGTCTGGGAAATGGGGGACGAAGATACCCTGCGGTGTATGATATCTGCTATTCTTAAAGGATTGGTTGTTTACCTTAGCTGGGGATCAGTCAGTCTTGTCTGTTTAGACTATTTGGTGGTTGATCAGCATAGCTCACCAGAAATGCCTTGGGTATCTCATAGAAGAGCTCACCTTTCTACCGTTACATAATCGAGTGTTTGATTGGTTTGGCAAAAGCAACATGACCGGAGAAGAACCGAACACCAACCTATTCATCGGTCCCCAGAGGATGGAGTTAGCTCGCTAAGGTACGAGCACGCGTAGAGGGGTCAGAAAACACTAGCCTCGGCACCTCGGCAATCGCGTCCTCTGCGCGTCTCTCACTGTTTTAAGGCTGTGACCATCACCACGAAAAAACCTCTGCAAACCCCTGATCCATTGCACGACCATCATGAGGTCTGCTGCGTCAACTTCCTCACTCAACATACTTCAGATGGTGATTGATTGTTTGCCCCCATGATGAGGGTCAAAACTGTGTTCTCCGTGCCCTTGACTGGATCCTCATCTGTTCGCCTCCTAACCACCTCCTCGCCTCCCTTCAAGGTTGCCAGACCTCTCTCGCCCACCACCTCCAAAACGCCTAACCTTCCCTCCCCTCCTCCAGATGCGCGCAACGCCATAGGCTTCTGAGGCCGTGGCGTCGCCTTGAAGCTCAAAAGCTCGTATGTCCTCCCTCTATTCTCTCTCCTACGCCAAAAGAGTCCCTGTTCGAAGCTAAAAGGATCACAGGTATCCTCAAGCCTTCAAAACCCACTCCTTTCACTGCAAGTTAAACCCGGGAAGAACGACACTGGCCACCCACTAGTCCTGTTCACCAGGCGCATTTCTACTGACCCAGTCCCTCGCAGGGGAAACCGCATATCCATACTGTCTGTCTCATCAGTTTGTCGGCTATGGAAGGCCGTCTCCTAAACGGACATCATCCTACAAATTACTGCATTGTGTTTGGAGAGCTACAAGGCCATAATGACAGGACAGGGTGTCTTGTGTGTGCCGAGCTAGGTTTGTGGCATGAGTTCTATCTCTGCCTACTCATACAGCTTGAGTTGAGTCACCTACTTTACCTAGGGCTCCGTGACAATGCCACGAGGTCTGAAATTTAACAGTCTTAAGGCTCTAGCCTCTAAGAAGGCAGACATGTGAGCCGGCATCTTACCTATTATGGTTTAGTGCAAGTACGCAATGCTGCAGGGGGCTGGCGAATGCCAGCGTATTCCGCGGTTTTCATTCTCTACACTGTCTCATAATGTTTTAATAGGTATACACTGTGATAGTTCCGTCGATTCGAGTGGGCCGTGACCGAGACAATTCAGAAAGGCATCGTCCGGGAGAGCGTCTAAATAGTCATGGCCTTCAACCACGGCCAGATTCCTCATCTGCTACCACAGAGCTACAAACGCATGGTATCTGAATGGTTGGAAGAAGACTGCCCTAGTTTCGATTATGGCGGATTCGTTGTTGGAGAAGAGATGGCAGAGGCTAGATTGTTAGGGAAGAGTGCTGTAGGTAGTTTGCACTTCTAATCTCCTCAATAACCTTCCTGATTATATCTCTATATTCTTGCCCCTTTTCCATAAATATATACTTCTAAAAGCGGTTCTTTATACATGAGTTTGCATGAGATTCAGGCTTGTAACAAGCAAATGAAGACATCCCAGAAAAGTCCTGAGCCCTACATTGAATAAACTCTAATATTTTCGGAATTGCAGGGCGTGCTTGCTGGTGTTCCCTTTTTCGATGAAGTGTTCAGACAGCTAGACTGCACGTATGTGATTGATTCCGTCTTCCCTTTCAAACTTATGCTACCGAGCTACTCCATTGTGGAAGCTAAGTCTATTACTCTAGCGTAGAATGGAAAGTGTTTGAGGGACATTCTATCAACCCAGTCGAGCAATGTGCTACAGTCCGTGGTCCTGTGAGGAAGATCCTACTAGGCGAGCGAGTAGCCTTGAACACGCTCGCACGATGCTCCGGTATAGCAACAAAGTACGTCGTTTCTCCCCTTCCACCACACCTTCCCAAAGTCTTCCCATGCTACTCAGCCAACCCCATTATCCAGAACACTCTTAACCTCCTAATTCCCCACAGATCCTCCCGCCTCCTCTCACTGGTCCGCTCCGCTGGATACTCCAACACTCTCTCTGGCACCCGCAAAACCACCCCCGGCTTCCGCCTCGTCGAGAAATACGGCATGCTCGTCGGCGGCTGTGACCCTCACCGGTTCGACCTCAGTGCCATGACCATGCTCAAAGACAACCACATCTGGGCCTCTGGCAGCATAACCTCTGCCGTACATGCTGCAAAAGCTGCCGGTGGCTTTGCCGTCAAGGTGGAAGTGGAGTGTCAGAGTGAATCGGAGGCGGATGAGGCGATTGCAGCAGGGGCAGATGTGGTGATGTTGGATAATTTCTCAGGCGAGGGCGTCAAGATTGCAGCTAGAAATTTGAAACAAAAGTGGAGTGCTGAGGATCGGATGGGAAAAGGGGGCAAAGGGTTCTTGATCGAAGTGAGTGGAGGCCTAACGGAAGACAACGTGGAGGGATTTGTTTGTGCGGACGTGGATGTGATAAGTACAAGCAGTATCCACCAGGGTGTTCAGCATGTGGATTTTTCGTTGAAGATTGTACATTAAGGTAATATCAGGTGGCCTTCAACTCTTCTACTGTGACCCGAGCTTTCATTTGGTTCATCTTTTTATGGATTCATTCCAACGTATCTTTTCTCATCCCTTTGATATGTTCTAGAGGACCCCTTCTGATCCTTCTATCTCGTGTTCCAGAGTTCCAGAGTTTTTGGTTCTCGATTTGCTGCCAAAAAACTCGATCAAATCGAACCAATGGCAAGATCCATCATCTCAGCCATAAAAATTGCTTTCCTCGTTACCACACCTTAGCCGAAGTCTCCCCGATGGGATACAGTAGCCTAATAGGCCCCCCTTCTACAGGTCGACGATGTCATACCAGAACTCCAGGGATACAGTACATACTGCGGAGCACCGAGTACATAAATCCTTCACATCCCAGTTATCTCCTTCGCACCGCATTGCAGAAGATACTCACCAGCGCACAATCCTATCTGCACACCATCACCCCTCAACGTTTTCTGCTTCCAATCATCGACCACACAAAGTCTTCGAGCTCCCTACCCCGCACCCCGCACCCCCCACATCCCCCCCCACCATGCCCGCACCCCCCCACCCCCCCGAATCAGCATTCACCTTCCTCGCCCAAGGCGCCGTCATCCAAGAATTCAACGTCGCAGGCCACAACATCGTCCTCGGTTTCCCCGAAGCGTCCTTTTATAAGACGCACAACGCACCCTATTTCGGCGAGACGATCGGCCGCACGACCAACCGCATTAGAGATGCAAAGCTGCACAATCTGAATGGCCAAACCTACCGACTCGCTGCAAACGACGGACCCAATTGCCTGCATGGAGGATCACAGGGATGGGGTAAGAAGGATTTCGAAGGGCCGAAGCCGGTGAACAGACACGGCAAGGAGGGGGTTGAGTTCCGCTATGTGAGCAAGCATATGGAGGAAGGGTATCCAGGGACGGTAGAGTGCAAAGTCTGGTACATGGGGAGTATGGAAGACGGAAAGACGGTGCTAGAAGTCGAATACCAAGTCACATTCATCGGCGACGAATGCAACGAAACAGTCGTCGGCGTCACAAACCACAGGTACGCGCCCCCCCTTCCTTCCCTTACCTCTAACCCACACACAGCTAACCCTCCCCCCCCCAACCCAGCTACTTCAACCTCAACCCCACCTCCCCAACCATCGACGGCACAATCGCCACCCTCCACACAAACCAGCACCTCGTCCTCGACGCCAACAGCATCCCGACCGGCGCCATCGCCCCCCACCCCTCCGCGCCCCCTACCCCCAACACCCCCTTCCCCCTCACCACCACCACCCCCTCCTTCGACGACTGCATGGTCGTCTCCCCCTCCGCCACCGCCACCGTCCCCCTCGACACCCGCCCCCTGCCCCTGCGCCCCCTCGTCACCCTCTCGCACCCGGCTACGGGCTTGCATCTGCGGGTCGAGAGCACGGAGCCGGCGTTTCAGTTTTATACGGGCGAGCATGTTGATGTGCCGGAGGTGGTGGACAGCAAAGGTGGGGTGGTGAGGGCGAGGGGGCCGCGGAGCGGGATTGCGGTTGAGCCGAGTAGGTATGTGGATTGTGCGGGGAGGGAGGAGTGGAGGGGGCAGTGTCGGGTGCGCAGGGGGGAGGTGTGGGGGGCGCGGAGTGTTTATTTGGGGTGGGTGGAGTAGGGGGAGGGGTTGGTGAGGATGTGTTTGAGTTTGTGTTTGATGTTGTGAGGAGGTAGGATTAGGGATACCTGTGTGTTGGGGTGTTTGTTTCACGTCCAGTCTTCCAATCCTTGGACATCTCAGCTTTCCTACCCCTGTCAACGTGGTATTAACATCCACCCCCCTCTCCATTCAACGAAGTGCAAATCCTCATCTTCCCCCTAACCTTCAGTCCCCTTTATGTTCTCCCTACTAAACTCCTTCTATTCCTCTCCGCTCTCCTCCTCTTCTTGTCCTCTCCCCTTCTCCCCTTTCCCCCTACCCACACACACATCCACCCACCACCAACCCACCACCAACCCCACACCATCCCCCCACACCTCCACCTCCACCACCCAAGCCAAAACTCCCCTCCCCCCCCGCAAAACCCCAATCTCAAAACTCCACCCCCCCCCCCCCCCCCTCTACAACCCATTCATCACATCTTCCCCCCACCCCCCCACCCCGCCTCTATCCTCACATACATATATATATATATATTTCCCTTCAACGGAAGAATAAAATAAAATAAAATTCCAAAAAAAACTCAAAATTAGAAAATGGGAAAGGAAAAACATCGAGATGGGTGGTTAGAGAAGCTTTTGAGTAAACTTGGGTTGATCTTGTTTTGGCGAAGCGTCAGTAGAAGGGAGGGTTGGTTTGGTTTTCGTGAGGGAGTTGGTCGTATGTAGATGCTGTGGCGGGGAGGTTTGGCTTTTTGCGGGGGGGGGGTTGGGATGGTGAGAACGAGGTTGGGGGTTTATTGGTGTTGGGGGGGGGGGTGTTTCATCCGTCCTATTCTATCCCACATTTCCCTTTTTTTTAAAAAAAACCGTTCACCACCATTTCAAACCCTTGTCATTCTTCAACATTTTCTTTTCCCAACCCCCCCTTCTCTCCTCCCTCACTTTTATTACTTCGTCAAACCCGTTCGAAACTCTTTATGACGCTTGCTTGGATTTTGTCTGAATGCGGTAAAAGTTACGTTTTTGGGGGAGGATATTTACATACATAGGTAGCTATATAGATGGCGGTGTATAAATCGTGGGTGCGGTTCGTTTTCACGAGGAGAGGGTGGGGATGGAAGGTTGTGGGTGGGTTGTTTTGGCATAGCTATAGTAGTTGTAGTAATGGTAATGGTAATGATATCGATAGCTGACTAACAGCCCACGAAAACGGAACAAGCGAAAAAGAAAAAGCAACGAGCGGGCGGGTAAGCATCGATTGTAACAAAAGCAATAGCTGAACTCAAGCACGAGTATTAAATACAAAGGACTTGAATCTATGGGATGGGGGGGGTAGGGTTGACAAAAGGTGGTGAAGGAAAAGTAGGCGGAGGGGGTGATTCGAGTGGCGGAGGAAAGGTGTGGAAGGGATTGCTGGGGTTAAGGTGGGGGGGAAGATGGAAGATGGAAGGTGAAGGTGGAGGTGGAGGTGGAGGTGAAGGTGAAGGTGAAGGTGAAGGTGAAGGTGAAGGTGAAGGTGAAGGTGAAGGTGAAGGTGAAGGTGAAGGTGAAGGTGAAGGTGAAGGTGAAGGTGAAGGTGAAGCTGAAGCTGAAGCTGAAGCTGAAGCTGAAGCTGAAGCTGAAGCTGAAGAGAAGGGGGATAGACAGACGAGCCACGAACAGGCATGAAAAAGAGATGTGAGAGGTTTAAACAAGATTGTCAAGAACTGAAAAGGAGTCTTTTTCCCCAAAGAGATCAAAATATGGGGATTTCAGACTCCCAATGTCCATTTCTTTGCTCGTTTTAAAAAAACAACAAAAAAAAACAACAGGAACCGAGAAACGCTGGGTCTGTGGGAATTTGCGACAGGGGGTATATATATACTTGCAGAGTAAAGTATTCTTTTGGGGGGGGGAAACAAGGCATACAGAGATCTTGAAAGCAGGGGGGTTGGAAAGATTGAGGGAGGAGAGCGTTGAGGGGACTGGCTTTTTGTTCGTGGTGACGCCTTTGTATGCTGTTGCGATAAAAAAACTGGGAAGGGGAGATGAGAGAAAAAGATGGTTGAGATGAGTTTGATGAGTAGTGAAGATTTGAAATGTGATTTGAGTGAATTGATAAATTGATTGAAAGAATGAAAGATAATTTATTTTAGAAAGTTTAGAAAATGAGAGAGTGTGAATGAGATATTGAGAAATTTTGATATTGAAAGAAAAGAGAAGAGTGAAACGACTTTGTGAGAAAGAGCGTTCAGATAAGAAATGAAATGAAGAGACAAGAGATGAGACGAGCGTTGAGTTTGAGATGAAGAAAAGCTGAAAGAATGAGAGCATTTGAAAGATGTGTCGAGCTGCGTGATCATACTTTTGTTTATAACATCGAGTTCGAGATCAAATAGACACGGGTTGTAAGATCTGAAAGGGGTTTTTTTGGAAAGTGCAGAGAGGGAGTGGTTTTGGTGCGGCAAAGTGATGAGATTGGAGAGTGTCATTCATGGCGAGGGTTTAAAGGGTTGTCGAAAGAGGTGGAAAGATTGTTGATTCGAAGATTTTCGAATGGTGAGCTGTTTTTTCTCTGCTGAGGCAAGGAAGGTTTTAATGGCGGTACGTGTAATATGATTCAAAACCGGTCAACCTAGTCGATCAGATCGGAAAACATACTTTCTAGCTTCGGGTTATTTGAGAGGATGAAAGGGTGAGGTTTGAAAGGGTTGGGATGGGGGTTGCGGGGGATGAAACGAGATATTGAGGGATGAGGGTAAGATGGAGAGGAAAGGAAAGACGCGGGGGGGAGCGGGTTGTAGTGTAGTAAGTGACGGATTAAGAAGATGCAGGTGAAGCTCAGAGGAGGTTTTGTAAGAATTGACACGGTCGTTGATTCGAAGATCGAACGACAGTGGAGTTTCGGCGCTTTAGTGTAGAGCTATAAGGGAGTCGAGGGACGGATGGCTTTGATGGTTGTACTTGTAGTATCATTCCAACCCGGTCAACCTAATCGATTAGATCTCAATAGCTTCTTCCCGGCTTCAAAACAATCGAGAGGCAATGCCAGGCTTCTCGCACGATTTAAAGTGAGGTATACAAACGAGATTTCATAATCGAATTGAGGGATGGGTACGAGGTAAGGAGGTTTGGGGTATCTTTTTTGAAGAAGCAAGTGAAGATTCAAATGAAGTAGAAAAGTCGCCAAGTCACAATAATCAGCAGAGGTGAAGATCGAAGAGAGCAGATTAACAGACATTTGGGAAAGCCATTAAGAAGATGAGATGAATAGATATCAACCCAAAACCCGAGTTGCTTCTAATATCATACAGACAGCACGGGGCAGGTCATCAAATCGACGTATTAGAATTGTAACTATGTCGTCTTTCGTGCCTTTGCATCCACTATACAGCCATAAGATACCTACTTTGTGCTTGGTGAACACACTCCTAGCAGCCTTGGCGCCACACCAATGTAGGGCAGAACTTTTACGGTTCCCTAAGGACGACTGACTTCTTACCAAATACGGAATACCGAGTGGTCAAACGAGGAAGCACCACCCTACCTACCTAGTCTACAACAGCCTCGGCTCTGAGCGAAGCGAACTGATAAGATAAGGATCCAATCTTCGATCCACAGGATTTCCAGAAGCAAAGTGGAAGAGGAAAGAACAGCGACCACCCCTGTATTTCGTACGATTGGTCGCTTTCACTGTATGCGGCATTTCAAATGCTGACAGGAGTCAGCCTTGCAGGAGGAAGATGCACGCTAAACTTTGATCTTTAGCTCGCCAACGGAGCACCGCAGTGATTTCCCCATTAGGTAATCACAATCTGGAGATCCAAGGTAGTACAGTAGGGGTTGA